>Ga0182017_10002141_pt1 | contig 15096 bp, 13 predicted proteins | sample 712E3DmetaG_FD_120492 | JGI IMG/M metagenome (GOLD analysis project Ga0182017, IMG submission 120492) | Permafrost microbial communities from Stordalen Mire, Sweden - 712E3D metaG | ecosystem: Environmental > Terrestrial > Soil > Wetlands > Permafrost | place: Sweden: Stordalen | collected... | reverse complement strand
TAATCCAACACCGGCAACCAGGCTTAAACCGAGAGGAATCCACCTTCTCAGAAGAAAAACAACTGATATCAGTAATGACCGGCCAAGCGCACTGGCCCAATGGCTTATTGTTCTGCCCATCCTTCTGAAAAGATCTAAAAGATCGATTTCATCGGCACTAGTTTTGTTTTGAGAGGATTCTGTCATTGTATATAGGTTTGATAAATGTTATACAAAAATATCTAAATTTGATTTATATGCAAGCTCTCAATGAGTTAAATATTACTGAAGACCTTTTCTGCAATGCCTTTGATAATCGGTTTATAATCGTTCACAAATTCTCCGCTTACTCTGTTCCCGATAATTGCGCAAATTGTGAGCGCCTTGTGTCCCAGAAGACCAGAAAGACCATAAATTGCAGAGCTTTCCATCTCATAATTGCTTATGGTTCTTCCCCGATAAAGAAAGCTTGCCAGCTTATCATTTATCTCGTTATCAAATGTTTCAAGCCTTAATCTTCGTCCCTGCGGGGCATAAAACCCGGGCGCTGAAATTGTTATGCCCCTCCTGAAGCCCTCTGAACTGAATAGTTCAAGAAGTTCTTTATCTGCATTTATTGCATAAGGGTAGGAGAGTGCATCTGGCCATTCAAGGTGCTCAACAAGTGCATCCGACAGACCTGTGTCGAGAAGCCAGTCATAACCCTGATAAAAGTGAAGTAATCCGTCAAATCCAATAGCGGTTTCTGTCATAAGACACGATCCGGCAGGAATATCGCTCCTTAATGCGCCGGATGTTCCTATCCTGACAATTGTCAGTGAAGTCAGATTGTCTTTTATTTCCCCTGTTTCCAAATCAATGTTGACAAGTGCATCAAGCTCATTTAGGACTATATCTATATTATCGGTTCCTATACCGGAAGAAACTATAGTTATTTCACTGTTCTCAAATGTCCCGGTTACAGTCCTGAATTCCCTGTTCTCTTTCCGTAACCTTATATCGTGAAGCATTTTTGAAAGCATTTCAACACGTCCCGGATCCCCGACTATAATTATTTTATCAGAGATATCTTCCGGTTTAAGGTTCAGATGAAAAATGCTGCCATCAGGATTTGTTATTAATTCTGTTTTCTTCATAAACTAAAAATAAAATTTAAAGACCAAATTTACAATATTCTGGATAATTGCAGATAACAGCCATAAACTACTATTGATAGAAAAGAGCAGAGTTGTTATCTTTCGATGGTTTACGAACAATTAATCAAGATTTTACAGAAACCATGGTTCATTTATTGTTAGTGAACCAGAAAGGTGGATCAGGGTCAGAGACCAGCTATTAACTGCTTCAATTTTGTTTCTGCAACTTTCAGGTAGTATTCAAAACTGATAAGACGGGTAAGCGATTCAACGAAACTTCCTTCCGCAAGACTAACTTCCAGTGAAGTGGTTTGGCCTAACCGCAAACGCTGAATTGTAATTTCCAGATTTTCTTTTGCCAGTACAGCATTGTCCTTCTCAATTGTCAATAGCTGTTTTTGATTCTCAAATTGTGTAATCGCATTTTGTAGTTGCACATTCACCTGCAGTTTGGTGCTTTCGAGATCATACTCAGCGCTTTGTAGCTGGATTTTCGCAGTTTTTATTTGTCTGTTAGTATTACCCGACTGAAAAATTGGAATAGAGATAGTACCACCCAATTGTGGTCCATAAGAACGGTACATTAAAGTAGTACCTGATGGGGTATTGCTTTGTGATATTCCATAGCCTGCATTGAAATTTATTTTAGGCAGAAGCATCGCATTCATCTCCTTCAAGCTTAGTTTGGAGACATTAATTTGTTTTTGAGAGGCTAATATGCTTGTATTACAGGAATCCAGCTTCAGAGATAACCCTTTCTTATCCGGTATGTAATTAAGAGGAATAGAATCGGGCACTTCAAAGAGAATATCGGCACTTCTGCCAAGAAACGTGTTCAGCGTCCTTTTTGCCGCGATGATAACCGATTGTTGATTAATGGCATTTTCCTGATAAACATTCAAATCAATCTTAGCCTGCAATAAACTGGTTTTTGAAGAAAGCCCCGCATTATATGAAGTCTGTGAAATTTTAACACGCTCCAGATTATAGGTAATAACTTCGTTAATAGAAGCTAATTCCTGCTTTTGCCTGACCACATCATAATATGCCAGAATCACATAATATTCGGTTTGTAGCACTTGATCCTTAAACTGAATTTCGCCCAATTCCTGGATCTCGCTCAACTTTTTCTTTGTGACGAACATTTTACCCCCGTCAAACAGTGTCCAGTTAAGTCCGGCAGTTGCATTCATGGTATTTGATTGGGAATTGGATGTGGACGATGAAGTGCCACCAGAAAGCTTTTGTTCAGTATTACTACCCGGGTAGTAACTATCAGAACCTGTTATTGCTATGTTTGGCAACATGCCGGCATTTCCCAACGTGTTATTAACTTTATCGATGCTGGCATCATTATGCGCAACTAAAATGTCATAATTATTTTTCAATGCTATACTAACGGCCTCATCGACAGTCAGTACATTCTGAGCGAAAGTAATTAATGGGGAGATGATTATAAGAATTAGGTTCAGAATAACTTTCTTCATTGAAATTCACTTTATCACATATTATTGTCATCTGTAATGACCGAACCGGTTTGCTGTAACTTTTTATCAGCCATTAATATATACATAACAGGAATGACAAACAAAGTAAGTATCAGGGCAAAAAGCAATCCGCCAACGACAACAATTCCCAAAGGAACACGGCTTTGAGCACCTGCACCCATTGCCAAAGCTATTGGAAGCGCTCCAAAAATTGTAGCTAAAGAAGTCATCAGAATAGGACGCAGACGTAATGCTGCTGCTTCAAAAGCAGCTTCTCCGATATTCAACCCTGCTTTACGTTTTTGATTGGCAAATTCCACTATAAGAATCCCGTTCTTGGTCACAATACCAATCAGCATTATCATTCCTATTTCAGAAAATATATTAAGCGTTTGTCCAAACAACCATAATGATAGCATTGCACCGGCAAGCGCCAAAGGTACTGTTACCATAATGATAAAAGGGTCACGGAAACTTTCGAATTGAGCTGCAAGGATAAGATAGATCAGTATTAATGCAAAAACTAACGCGAATGAAATATTCGAGCTGCTTTCGACAAAGTCTCTTGATGAACCAAAAAGATCAGTATGAAAAGAAGAATCTAAAAGCTTTTTCGAAATTTTATGCATTTCATCAATTCCTTCGCCCAATGTTCTGCCTGGGGCAAGAGAAGCGGAAATTGTAGCCGATTTATAACGGTTAAAATGATATAAAGTAGGAGGACTGCTGCTTTCTTCCATCTTTACAAGGTTGTCTAACTGTATAAGTTTACCGGTATTGTTTCGTACATACAATGAAGTAATATCTCCGGGCTGACTGCGCTCACTACGTTCAACCTGCCCGATTATCTGGTATTGTTTTCCGTTTCGAAGAAAATAGTCGTACCTGAGACCGCTAAGGGCCAGTTGTAAGGTACTTGATATATCAGCAACATTAACGCCAAGATCAGTAGCTTTAAGACGATCAACGGTCAAATTTATTTCTGGTTTGTTGAATTTCAAATTCACATCCACATTGCTGAAAATAGAATCCTTCCGTGCTTCATCAAGAAATTTAGGCAGTGTCTGCCTGAGTTTTTCAAAATCCAGATTCTGTAACACAAATTGCACCGGTAACTGGGATCCGGAAGCCATCGAAGTCGATATAGTCTGTTCCTGATTTGGGATAATTCTTGCTTCAGAAAAAGACCTGTATCTGGCGACGAGCTTATTATAAATCTGTTGCTGTGTTATTTTTCGGTCAGCAGGTTCAACAAGATATAAATTCAATCCTCCCACATTTGTGCCGCCACCGCCGCCACCACCACCTGAAGCCACTCTTGCAAAAGTCAAACGGGATTCAGGAATACTGTCCATCATTTGTTGAGAAACTCTGTTCACAAGTCGGTTTGTATAATCAAAATCAGCTCCCTCGGGTGCAGTAATCGCAACGCTAAGAACACTATGATCTTCCAGTGGAGCCAATTCTGATTTTAAAATTCTGGAAAAAATAAAGATCAGGATTAGGCATATGGAAGGTATGATAATAGATATCCATTTGTGTTTAATAAAAAATTTCAATAGATGTCTGTATCCTTTGTCCAGACCTACATAGAAAGGTTCTGTCACTTTATAAAAGCGTGAATGTCCTGTTCGGGCGCCTCCAAGTTTGACATTAAGAACAGGTGTCAGCGTAAGCGAAACAAACGCTGATATTAGCACGGCTCCGGCCAGGACAATACCGAATTCACGGAATAATCGCCCGGTAAATCCTTGTAAGAAAATAACAGGGATAAATACAATAGCAAGTGTAAGTGATGTAGAGATGACAGCAAAAAATATTTCTTTTGTTCCGGCCCTGGCTGCTGCCCATCTGTCCATTCCAAGTTCTCTTTTTTTGAAAATATTCTCAGTCACCACAATTCCGTCGTCAACCACCAGGCCAGTTGCCAATAGAATGGCAAGCAAAGTAAGGACGTTTACAGAAAACCCAAAAATGTACATTATAAAAAATGAACCAATAAGCGATACCGGAATATCTATCAGGGGACGTAACGCGATTATCCAATCTCTGAAAAATATTAGAATAATTATTACGACCAAAAAAATTGCAAGAATCAATGTTTCAGTGACATCCTTTATAGACTGACGTACAAATTTTGATTTGTCATAACTTACGTACAACGACAACCCTGCAGGAAGATTTTTTTGAATATCATCGAACCGCTTGTAAAACTCATTGGTAATTTCAACTGTATTGGCTCCTGGCAGGGGAACAAGAACAAGCATAATACCATCGGCGCCATTTAGCTTAATAGCAGTCTCCTCATTCTCAGAGCCAATCATTGCATCTCCAATATCACTTAGTCTGATTATCTGGTCATTGGTCTGCTTAATGATCAGATTATTAAAATCCTCTTCGGTGACTAACAGACCATGAGTTTTAACTAATAATTCTGTATTGTTACCCCTGATCTTTCCTCCCGGTAAGTCAATGTTTTCCTTGATCAGGGCTGTATGTATATCCTGAGCTGTTACATGGAAGGCTATCATTTTATCGGGGTTCAGCCAAAGTCTCATTGCCGGCCGTCTTTGTCCAAAAAGTCCGACTGCACTTACTCCGGGTATTGTTTGCAGTTTTTCCTGTAAAACATTCTCAGCATAATCACTTAGATCAAAGGCAGTCATTGTGGTACTTTGAATAGCAAGGTTAATTATAGGGTCGCTGTTGGCATCGGATTTGGTAACCACGGGAGGAGCATCCAGGTCCTGAGGAAGGCTTCGCGAAGCCTGTGAAGTTTTATCGCGAACATCGTTTGCAGCTTTTTCCAGATCTGCGCCCACATTAAACTCAACCATAATATTACTGCTTCCAACTGCCGATGATGAAGAAATCGATTTTACACCTTCAATACCATTGATAGCTTTTTCCAGTGGTTCTGTGATTTGCGATTCCATGATTTCGGCATTAGCACCGGCATACGATGTTCGTACATTAATTGTCGGAGGGTCAATTACAGGATATAAACGTACACCCAGGAAGGTGTAGCCAACCACACCAAAAAGAACAATAACCAAACTCATTACAATAGATGCGACAGGACGATCTATTGAAAAATCAGATAATGTCATACCGAATCTCTCGTTATTTTAGAAAATCTTAAAGCAGCACCTTGTTTAAGAAAAAGTATTCCGGTAGTTACAACAGTATCACCGGGTTTAATACCACTCACGACCTCGACCGATGAGGCATTACGTTGGTCAGTTCTTACTGTTACAAAACTTGCCTTTCCATGTCTGGCAACTATTAGTTGTTTAGAGCGTTCCTGGGGAATAACAGCCTGGGTAGGAACCATAAGAGCATTTTTGTTTTCGCTCAAACGCAATTCTACTGTGGCAAATGAACCCGGAATAAGCGATGCAACATTGTTATCCACAGTCGCTCTCACATTTAAAGTACGATAGTCGGATTCTATACCCTGTTCTGTAGCCATCACAGTTGCATCGTATTTTTTATCATCACCCTGAACAGCGAATTTCACTTTCAGCCCTGGGGTTATCTCTCTGCTATATTTTTCAGCCACACTAAAGTCTATTTTTAAATGCTGAACATCCCGAATGGTAGCAAGATCGGTACCTGATGTAACCTGTGCACCAATACTGACATTCCGCAATCCAATAGTTCCATCAAACGGGGCATGTACCTCTGTTTTGAGGATCTGCACTTTTAGCACTTCGATATCAGCTTTTATGGAATTTATCTGTAATAGAGTCTGGTCATAATCGGTTTGACTTATACCACTCACTTTCATCAGCTCATTCTGACGCTTTTGAGTTTCCTGTTCAATCTGCAGTTGTGCCAGTGACTTCTGAAGTTGAGCCTGTAAATCGCCATCAAACAGTTTTATCAACAGAGTTCCTTTCTTTACAAACATGCCTTCGGTCAGATTAATCTTTACTACACGTCCGGCCACTTCAGGTTTCAAAACAGTTTCTTCAAATGGCTTTAGCGTTCCCGAAATAGTGATTGTCTGGTCCAGAACAGTTGGCTTAACAACAATTCCCTCCACTCTGATGTTACTAAACTGTCGATTGGTACTTGTTTTATTGGTCGCAGTAGAATGGCATTGACACAAAATAAATGCCAAAGGAATTACTAAGAACAGGTTCACAAATCGTTTCTCAAACATAAAATATTTTGTTGATTAGGAATGATATTTCTAAAGACAGATTACCGAAAATTTCATTCATTTAAATACTATTGTTGAATCAGGAATTATTTAAAAAATAATTGAATTGGCAAATGTAGATATTTTACAAATGTTATAGTTCATGAATATTATGAAAAATATGTTAAAATATTATAAAATACATTCGGGCCAATATGAAAATCAGCCGTGTAATGAATAATTGTAAAAAATACTAATTCCCGGATTTACGAATAAAAGGAATTAAGCTGCTGAATATTGAATGATAAGAATTAAAGAAAAGGAAGTAAATTTGGAACTTAGAATATAAACTGACAAAATGATACAGCGTATCCAAACTTTCTGGCTTTTAATTTCGACTATCTCCTCAGGATTGCTCATTAAAGGCGACATTGTAGATTTTACAAATAAAGCAGGACAGAGATACCTTATCGGATTTTCAGGAATATCTGGATATAATGAAACTGGAAATGAGCTTATCACCAGGTCCGTTCCATTGGAAATTCTTATAATCCTAATCCCCTTATTATCATTAATTTCAATACTTTATTTTAAATCAAGACGGATTCAAAAAATACTTACACTGATGATAATCGGGTTTTCTATTTGCCTTATCATCCATGTTTCATATTATTCATACCTTATCGTTAGGTATTATAATGCAGAGCTTATCCCTGGAATTAAAATGTTCTTTCCACTGATTATTCTTGTTACGGCACTTTTAGCATACAGGGGAATTTCAAAGGATGAAAACCTTGTAAAATCTTATGACAGGCTAAGATAAAATCAAATTATTTGCAGATTCTCCTGGGTGGTGATCTTTTCACAATAGTGGCACTTAAGGGCCACATTCTTTTTAGAAACTACTTTAAATTTTGTTGTAACAGCTTCAAAATTTGTAATACACTTCGGGTTCATGCATTTTGCAATACCTGTTATATGGTCCGGGACTTCCACAACACGCTTTTCAACAACCTCATAATCTTTGATAATATTCAGCTTTGCAGCAGGCGCTACCAGAGCAATCCTATTAATATCTTCATCCTCAAAATAAATTCCCGATATCTTAATAATTGCTTTTCTTCCAAGCTTTTTGCTTTCAAGATTTGTTCCGAATGTAATCTGGTTATCAATCCTGTCTAACCCAAGTATCTGAATTACTTTGAACAAATTATTTGCAGGAACATGATCAATAACTGTTCCATTCTGTATTGCACTTACGCTCAATTGTTTCGGTTCTTTCATGATTATTCCCTCTTTCATTTAATTCCTAAAAGTGAACATAAAATAGCCTGACGGGTGTATACTCCGTTAAGTGCCTGTTCAAAATAATAGGCCTTTGGATTAGCATCGACATCAATATGGATCTCATTTACCCTTGGCAATGGATGGAGTATCCTCATACTTGCCTTAGTGTTCTTAAGCATCGAATTACGAAGTACATAAACGTTCTTAACCTTTTCATATTCAATAGGATCTGAGAAGCGCTCGCGCTGTACACGAGTCATATAAATGATATCAGCTTTTGAAATAATATCTGTAAAATCTGTATGTTCATAATATTTAAGACCGGCATTATCGAGATAAATTTTATATTCTTCCGGCATTTTAAGCTCCTCGGGTGAAATGAAATTGAAAGTTGCATTCCAATGCGACATTGCCATCATCAATGAATGAACAGTACGCCCATATTTCAGATCACCGACGAGGAATATATTGAGATCCTCAAGTCGGCCCTGTGTTTTTTTGATAGAATAAAGATCGAGCAATGTCTGAGAAGGATGCTGGTTTGCACCATCTCCTGCATTAATTATTGGTACAGAAGAAATTTCACTGGCAAATCTGGCACTCCCTTCTATAGGATGACGCATTACTATAAGATCACAGTAATTACTTACGGTACGAATGGTATCATTAAGTGTTTCTCCTTTTGACACACTTGTACTTGATGCATCGGAGAAACCGACAATCTTTCCTCCTAGTCTGCTTATTGCACTCTCAAAACTTAAACGAGTCCTTGTTGATGGTTCAAAGAAAAGAGTTGCAATCACCTTTCCTTCAAGTAACTTCTGTATTGGCTCTTTCTCAAATTCTGCGGTAAGATGAAGTATCTTCAGTATCTCTTCAGTTGAGAAATCGTCTATTGATACTAAACTTCTGTTTTTCATTAATTTAGCTTATAAATATGAATAGAAAAGTCATTATTCAAAAGTATCAAGAAATGGGTGATCATTTTAAAAATGTTGATAATTATTAAAAACTTTATTAGCAATTAGCTTGAAGATTGAAGACCGAAGTCAGAAGAATGGTCTATCATATTCAACTTATAAAATCCGGCTTCTGACTAGAATATAATAGCATTGCTTAACTACATACCAATCTCTTAATGAGTTCCAATATATGTAAGTTTAATATTTTCTAATCCTGAAAATCTTTTGAAAATATTTTCTTTTGCTGAAAGTCTGAAGTTGATATTAATACTGCAATCCAACCCAAAAAGCTGTTCGGACTGACCTATATTTTCATCTTTAAGAATTTTCATCACACTATTCATGGACGAATAACCGAACTCAATTTTGTAATAATCCTTAACAGTGCATTCAATTATTTCTGAATTATTTAAAGCATCATAAGCCGCTGTTTTGTAGGCATTTATCAATCCACTTGTGCCGAGAAGTGTACCACCGAAATACCTGACTACAACTATTATGATGTTTGTGAGTCCGAAAGAATTCATCTGTCCAAGAATTGGCTTTCCCGCGGTTCCCGACGGTTCACCATCATCACTCACTCTCCAGACGGATCTTTCAAAACCTAGCAAATATGCGTAAGAGTGATGCTTTGCATTGTAGAATTTCTTTCGATATTCATCCAGAATAGGTTTTATCTCTTCAATCGAAGAAACCGGCGAAGCATATGCAATAAACCGGCTTCCTTTTTCTTTATAAATACCTTGTGAAAGGGACTTAATAGTCTTATATGTATCGTCTGCCATTATAAGAAGTTTATACTTGGGCTGTCAATAAAGTTGAAATCCACTAACCTATTTCAACAGTTATAAAGTACATCTATTAATCATCAAGCTATTTTCTTACAAAAAAATGAAAAATTAAACTGATTATTGGTGGAATTGCAAAAAATATTTGGAATTTGAAGGCAAACAAATGAGGTTTTGATGAAATTAATTTTAAAATGATACTTTTGCTTAATAAATGTAGTACTCATGAGTGTGAACCTGGATGAAAAGGATCTTCATAAGCTTATTGTTATCGGAGACAGGATTCTCATCAAACCGAAAGTACCTCAATCAAAGACCAAAAGCGGTCTTTATCTTCCCCCAGGTGTATCAGAAAATGAGAAGGTGATGATAGGTTATGTGCTAAAAGTCGGTCCAGGATATCCTATACCTTCAGTAAATGACACAGACGAACCATGGAAAAACCGGACTGATGAACCCAAATATGTTCCTTTACAGCCAAAGGAGGGTGACCAGGCTGTCTATATGCAAAACAGCGCTATTGAAATAGAATTCAACAAAGAAAAATATATTGTGGTTCCCCAATCGGCAATTCTGTTGCTGCTAAGAGACGATGGATTATTTGAATAGTTTTAAACCTGATTTCATCTAAGCTAAAAAGCATATATTAAATATTATGGAATTGGATACTCTTAAAGGAAAAAAAATATTAATAGTTGAAGATGATTTTTCAAGTAAACTTTATCTGAATAAAATTCTGGAAAAGAGCGGAGCGGTAATTTTTAATGCTGCTGATGGCAAAGAGGCTCTAGACACAGTTCAGAAAAACGCTGATATTGACCTGATACTTATGGATATTCAGCTACCTCTGCTTGACGGATACGCGTGTACAAAAATTCTTCGTGAGTCAGGAAATAAAATGGTAATTATTGCTCAGACTGCTTACGCATTAACCGGTGATCAGGAGAGTATGATATCGATGGGATTTAATGATTATCTCATCAAGCCGATTTCACAGAAACAATTAATTGATAAAATATCAAGCTATCTTCTTAAGTGTTAATTATTTTCAGAATATGCTGAAAATTGATTGAATTCTATTTTAAAATCTTCTGCTTCCTTTGCCCATCGCTCTTTTTCTGACTTCAGTGATTCCCGGTTTTCAAGAGTTTTTCTCATCCATGAATCACCGGAGAGTATATCGAAAGGTGACAACCTGTATTCATACTCATATGGAGGTTCATTGAATTTCATTTCTCCAGCCGGGGAAGTCTGAATTACTGCATCAAGTATTTCCAAAATTGTTGATACCGGCCTGAATTCAGCCAGATCAGTTATATGTATTTGTAAGCCATTACAAAGCCGATCCTGATATTTATTAAAAGTCGGGATGAAATTATGTAATCTGAAACAGCATCCATTTATCTGTCTGGCTTCCAGATTCTTTTTTAGTTGGTATGAGTCAACGAATGGTGCACCGAATAGTTCAAATGGGAGGGTAGTGCCCCTTCCTTCTGAAAGATTTAATGCTTCAATAAGCACAGTTCCCGGATAAACAATGGCAGTATTCAAAGTCGGCATATTAGGGGAAGGAATTACCCATGGAAGACCTGTTTCATAAAACATCATTGCCCTGTGCCAGTCCTTCATCCATATCACTCTGAGATCGCACTTCTTAAAATATTTTTCTCTTAACCAAACAGCTATTTCACCAATTGTCATACGATGGCACATAGGGATTGAAGCTCCTCCGACAAAACTGAAATATTCTTCTTTCAGTACAGGTCCATCGACCTTAATTGCGGCAATAGGGTTTGGTCTGTCAAGAATCCATACCGGTATTCCTGCTTCTGCACAGGCTTCCATACATAGCTTAACAGTCCAGATATATGTATATAAACGTGCTCCGACATCCTGAAGATCAATTATAAGGTCATCAATATTCTCCAGCATCTTAATTGTTGGTTTACGATGTTGCCCATAAAGACTGAAAACAGGAACTTTATATACCGGATGAGTGTCTCCCGTCCATTCTATCATATTATCCTGGGTCTGTCCAAAAAGTCCATGTTGTGGTCCAAATATTGCCGAAAGTCTGCATTCATCTTTCCTGAAGAAAAGATCCGTTATATGCGAAAAATTCCTTGTTACACTGGGAGCATGGCATAAGATACCGATTCTTTTTCCTTTAAGCCGGGGAGGAAATTTTTCAAGAAGGATTTCAAGACCTGATCTTACCATGAGAACTTATTTACCTGCAAATATATTATTAAACCTTCTTGATTGGTATATGACATGTTTATAATGTGATAGAGAATAGATAAGATTTAACAGCACAAAAAACACTTATTTGCCTTTAAAAACTCATTTATTGCTACTTTTGTAATCTTATTAATTGAAACAAAATGAGATATAATTTTCGCATATTTAAATCTGCAATTGTAATTATTTTCATAGCACTGGTCTTCACTTCAGGTTGTAAACCTAAGGAAATCAGAATAATTGAGACAACTGATGTTCATGGAGTAATTCTGCCATTTGATTTTGTGGAAAAACAACCATTGGATGCATCGCTTGCGAGTGCAGCGACTTATATCCGGCATGTACGCGATAAAAATTCAAATTTGCTTTTGCTTGATAACGGAGATAATCTTCAAGGACAGCCAGAAGAGTATTATTTCAATTTTATTGATACAATTTCACCTCATTTTAATGCTGAGGTAATGAATTTCATGGCCTACGATGCTGGAACTGTCGGGAACCATGACATTGAGACCGGTCATTCCGTTTATGACAGACTGAGAAAACTTTATAAGTTTCCTTTGCTTGCTGCTAATGCTGTTGACATTAAAACAGGGCAGCCATACTTTAAACCTTATGCTATTCTTAAAAAGGAGGGTTTGAAGATTGCCGTATTTGGAATGGTTACACCGGCAATTCCTACCTGGCTGCCACCAGAACTTTATTCCGGTATAGAATTCCGAGATATGGTGAAGACTGCAAAAAAATGGATGCCGGAAATACTTGCTCAGAAACCCGATCTGGTAGTCGGTCTTTTCCATTCAGGATGGAACCGGTCTTTCAACAAGGAGTCAGGCGACACCTTAACTGAAAATGGTTCTGCAGCGGTTGCATATTATGTTCCAGGGTTTGATGTGATATTCACAGGACACGATCATAACACTGCAAATGAGAAGTTTGTAAATTCTGCCGGTGATACTGTTTTGATACTTGATGGTGGAAGCAGGTCTGAAGAAATAGCAGAGGCTGATATCGTTTTTAAATCCGGGAGGGAAGGAGGAAAAAAGAATAAGATAATAACTGGTTCAATAGTCAAATTGAAAGAATATGCTCCGGATAACAAATTTACTACTCATTTTACTAAACAGGATAGTGTTATAAGAAAATATGTTGATAAAGTAATCGGAGAATCAACTGCATCCATATCATCGCGTGATTCGTATTTTGGATCTTCCGGTTTTGTCGATATGATTCATTCTATGCAGCTTGAAATAACCGGAGCGGATATCTCGTTTGCGGCTCCGCTTTCATTTGACGTAAATATCCCAAAGGGTCCAGTAACTGTCGGTGACATGTTTAAACTTTACCGGTATGAAAACATGCTCTATACAATGAGAATGTCAGGCAGCGAAATACTTAAGTATCTCGAATATTCCTATTCCGGATGGTATAACACTATGAAGAGTTCAAACGATTATCTGTTGAAGTACAAACTTGGAAAAGATGGAAAACCAGTAATGAATGATGGCAGGGCAAGGCTCCGGAATCAGCCATACAACTTTGATTCTGCTGCAGGGATCAATTACATTGTCGATGTCAGTAGACCTGAAGGTGATAGGGTCAGAATCATCTCGTTTTCAGATAAAAGACCTTTTATAAAAGAAAAAATATACCGGGTTGCGGTTAACTCATACCGTGGAAATGGTGGTGGTGGTCACTTTACTGAAGGTGTTGGTCTGAGTAGTGAGGAATTAAGGTCAAGGTTAATATCTTCAACTGATAAAGATTTACGTTATTATATTATTAAAGCTATTGAAAAAAGAAAAATAATAGCACCTTCTCCAAATAAAAACTGGAAAATTGTCCCTGAGGAATGGGTTAAAAGAGCTGTTTCGCGCGATTCTTTAATGCTTTTTGGAACTGCCAGATAGGCAGGTAAGGAACTGACTTTAAGGATGCTGAAAAGATAAAACAGGTAAAATATTATTTATCATCACTTCGTTTTCTAAATAGTTAATACATGTTGCCGGTAATGGATAACAGCAGAATATATGATAAAGAGGGCAGGTATTTGCCATTGGTGGAAGAATTCTACTCTATCCAGGGTGAGGGATTTAATACCGGCAAGGCAGCCTATTTTATCAGGTTGGGTGGGTGCGATGTTGGTTGCAGCTGGTGCGATTCCAGATACTCATGGAATCCTGATCTTCATCCTCTTGTTGAAACAGAAAGAATTGTTAAAAATGTAATTGACTCTGGCACAGATTCCGTTGTAGTTACCGGAGGAGAACCACTTATGTGGAACCTTGAATTGTTGTGTACTTCTTTGAAAAGAAAAAATAAAAAGACCTTTATTGAAACTTCGGGTGTATTTCCTCTCAGCGGAAATTGGGACTGGATTTGTCTGTCTCCAAAAAAAAACTTTCCTCCATTACCTGAGATCTGCAACCTGGCAGATGAACTTAAAATTATTGTAGAGAATAAGTCAGATATTGAATGGGCAGAAAAATATGGAGCGCTGGTTTCGACACAATGCAACCTTTACTTGCAACCAGAATGGAGCAGGTTTGAGAAAATTATTCCTGAAATAGTTGACTACGTAAAAAGAAATACAAAATGGAATATTTCACTTCAGGTTCACAAATTCATGCATATACCATAAATTTTTGATAAAAAAGACCCTGATATTGATTGTATTCTTGTGTGGCTCTGGCTATACTTCGTGTTTGGCACAAAATCTTCATACTATTTCAAATCGTGCTCTTAGAGCATATAATGATGGAAAACAGGCTTATGATTTTTTTGACATGAAGGCTGCTGAGATTTTTTTAAGGGAGGCGATTACTACTGATAATAAATTCTATGAGGCTTATATGCTTCTTGGTGAAATGATGTCCAAACAGAGAAGATTTACAGAATCTGCAGATTATTACAGGAGGGCAGTACGGATTGATTCCCTGTTCTATAAGCCAGTCTTTTTCCCTTTAGCCAATGCTGAAATGATGTCAGGAAGATATGCCGACGCACTCATTCATTATAAGGTATATCTGCTGCAACCAGGAATTTCAGAGAAAAACAAGGCACTGGCAT
>Ga0182017_10002140_pt1 | contig 15098 bp, 13 predicted proteins | sample 712E3DmetaG_FD_120492 | JGI IMG/M metagenome (GOLD analysis project Ga0182017, IMG submission 120492) | Permafrost microbial communities from Stordalen Mire, Sweden - 712E3D metaG | ecosystem: Environmental > Terrestrial > Soil > Wetlands > Permafrost | place: Sweden: Stordalen | collected... | reverse complement strand
TTACCCCCCCCCCCCCCCCCCCCCCTCACCGTGCGGGCCCCGAAAGAAAGAGGGCGCACCTTCGTGCGCCCCCAAACCAAGTCGCTCTTAAAAGCCTGCCGGTTTCACCGCGCTTACTCCTCTTTCTCCTCCACCGCCGCCTTCTTGGACGCCTCGACGATCTTCTGCGTGATGTTCCCGGGCACCACGTCATAGTGCGAAAACTCGATGCTGTAGGACCCCTCGCCGCCCGTGATCGACCGCAGCTCCGCGTCGTAGTTGGTGATCTCCGCCAGCGGCACCTGCGCACGGACCGTCTGGAAATTCCCCTGCGAGTCGATCCCGAGGATGCGTCCCCGCCGGCTGTTCACGTCCCCCGTGATGTCCCCCATCTTCCGCGCCGGAACCGTCACCTCCATGTTCACGATCGGCTCCAGCAGCACCGCCCCCGCCAGCATAAACCCCTTCTTGAACGCCTCGCGTCCGGCGATCTGGAACGCGATGTCCTTCGAGTCCACCGGGTGCGTCTTCCCGTCGGTCAGTTCCACGCCTACGTCGACGACCGGGTATCCCGCGATCACCCCTTCGGCCATTTTGTTCTGGATGCCCTTATCGACGGCGGGGCGGTAGGACTGGTCGATGGAGCCCCCGAAGATCTTGTCCACGAACTCGTATTTCTTCCCCCGCTCGATCGGGTAGAGGTTGATGACCACTTTGCCGTATTGCCCGGCGCCCCCGGTCTGCTTCTTGTGCGTGTACTCCACCTCGTTCACGCGCTTCGTGATCGTCTCGCGGTACGGGATCTTCGGCCGCTTCGTCGTCACCTCCGTCCCGCGCGTCTTCAGCCGGTGGATGGCCACGTCCAGGTGCAGCTTGCTCATCCCGTTGAGCACCAGTTCCTTGGTCTGTGCGTCGTGGTTGACGGTAATGGTCGGGTCCTCTTCGGCCAGGCGGTTCAGTCCCCCCGAGATCTTCTGCTCGTCCCCGCGGCTCTTCGGCTCCACCGCCAGCGCCACCATCGGCACCGGGAACTCGATCGGCGTCACCCGCGCATCCCCTTCCCGGGCCAGCAGCGTCGCCGACACCAGCACGTTCTCCAGCTTCGGCACCGCCAGGATGTCCCCCGGTATCCCCTCCGCCACCGTCTGCTGTTCCTTCCCCTGCACCCGGAACAACTGCGCCACCTTGTAGCTTTCCCGGGCCCCCCCCACCATCATCACCCCGTCGCTCGCAATCCTCCCGCTGAATATGCGGAAGTAGCTCAGTTTCCCGATGAACGGGTCGCTCATGATCTTGAACACCTGCGCGATGAACGCCCCGCCGATCTCCGGCTCGATGGCCTTCGTCGTCCCTTCGCCCGTCGACAGCTGCCGCTTCACTCCGTCCACCGGCGACGGGGCGAACGACGTCACCGCGTCCAGCACCTCCTCCACCCCCAGGCATTTCTTCCCGTTCACCACGAGGATGGGCACGACCATCCCCTGCACGATCGCTTGCGAGAGCACCCGGTTCAGGTCTTCCGCCCCGATCGTCTCCCCTTCGAGGTATTTCTCCAGCATCGCGTCGTCCGCTTCGAGCGCCGTCTCCATCAACTCGTCGCGCACGCCCGCCGCGTCGCCGATCACCCCTTCCGGCGCATTCTCCGACCCCGTGATCACGTTCACCACGCCCTTGAAATCCTGTCCCTGTCCCACCGGCAGCGTCAGCGGAATGCACTGCTTCCCGAAGTTCTCCTGGATGGACTCCAGCAGCGCCTCGAAGTCCACGTTATCCGCGTCGATCCTCGTGATCACGAGGAACCGTGCAAGTCCTTCCTTCTCCGCCGCCGCCCACATCTTCCGCGTGTTCACCGAGATCCCCGCCGTCGCCGAGATCGCCACCACCGCCGTCTCCACCGCACGAAGCGACGACAGCGCCTGGCCCACGAAGTCCGGATATCCCGGCGCGTCCAGAATGTTCACCGTCTTCGATTTCCAGTCGAGGTGCATGCAGGACGTATAGATGGAGGACTGTCGTTCCTTTTCCTGGTCGTCCCAGTCCGAGTGGCTCGACCCGTCCTCGACCGACCCCAGGCGCGTGGCGGCCTTTGCGACGAACAGCATCGCCTCGGCGAGCGTCGTCTTTCCGGCGTCCCCGTGTCCGACCAGGGCGATGTTTCGGATGTCACCGGTCACGTATTTCCCCATGCCTGCCTCCAAAACCCGTCCTGCGCCGAAAAGGTTCCCGCCACGTCAAGACGTGGCCAGTGTAATGGCCAGGAAGGCAAAATCAAGCGAAAAAGCCCGCTTGGCCGCCCTCAGCCCTCGGGTGTGCCAACCAATTGTGGTAGAGCGTTGCCCTCCGAATGGCGCTGCTTCTTCTCCCCCTCTCCCCGCACCGGGGGGAGAGGGCAGGGTGAGGGGTGGATTTCTTTCTGTGATTCCAAATAAATGGTTCCCGACCCAACAACGCCGTTACGCGAGATGGACAAGCTATCGGGCAGTTTGATTGTGGAACCCCTACCACAATAGATTGTCACACCCCCGCCCTCCTCTTCCGGGGGTTCCACGGTCCCGCCATACACAACTCGCGCCGCGTCCCGGCGGTGCTTCCCCCTCTCCCACCTTCAGGGGGAGAGGGCGGGGCTTGCCCGCCAGTGTTTTTCTTTGATTGTTCTTTCTCCTGTTCACCTGCTCACCTGTTCACCTGCTCTCCGGCGGAGCCGGCGGCCTTCGGCCTTCTTGTCAATTTCATAAACCGTCTTGCCCAACCCCTCAAATCTGTTAGAATGGTTTGGCGTCGGCCCGCGGCAGTCGTGGCCGCTGGTTCTTCCTCGAAATCGCGGTTGAAGGGGACAAGTCATGTCAAGGTGCGCTCGTGTGCTGTGTCTGTTGTCTTTCGTCGCGTGCGTGAGTTCTCCCGCTTTCGCCCTCCCCACCACCGATGAACTCCTCAAGAGCATCACCGACAAAGCGACCTCGGTGAAGACCATGCAGGCCGATACGGCCTCAACCACGATGACTCCCGCCGGCGACATGAAGGGCGCCGGTCAGGTGTTCACCGCCAAGAGTGAGGTGGCCGGAAAAACCGTTCAGAAAATGCTCATGACGCTCAAGTCCACGATGCAGGCCGAGGACGCCACCATGACCACCGACGTCAAGATAGTCAACGACGGGCAGTTTATCTGGCAGGAAATGCGCATGACCGTTCCCAGGCCCATGGTGCAGGTCGTCAAGAGCAAAGTCGGCCAGGCGGGAGGCATCATGAGTGCTGGCGCCGTCACCGATGGTCCCGATCAGCTCAAAAAACAGTTCAATTTCACCGCCGTCTCCGAGGACGCCATCGACGGTCGCAAGATGTACGTCCTCGAGGGAACCATGAAGGCCGCCGCGCCCCAGGGCGTTCCCATCTCCAAGGTCAAGTACTGCTTTGACGAGGAATCGCTGATGTTGCGGCGGATGGTGGCGCTGGACAAGGCGGACAAGGAGGTCACGCGCTTCGACCTCACCAATGTGAAGGTCAACGAGGAGCTCGACCCGAAGATGTTCGACTACGCGCCCCCGCCCGGCGCGCGCATCATCGACAGAACCAACAACTGATTTCAGATTCCCTTCGGCCTTGCAGAATAAAAAAGGGGTCTGGAGCCTTTCTGTTCAGGCTCCCGACCCCTTCGTCCTTGGCTATGCCGTCTTTCCTCTTCTCCCTATGCCTTTGGCCTTATGGGACTCACCGCTTCCTTCGCCTCCGCCAGCGTGAACCTGCGGTCGTAGAGCGCTCGGCCCACGACCACCCCGTGGATCCCCGTGCGAGCGAGCCGCCGCAGGTCCTCCAGGCTCGACACTCCGCCCGAGCCGATGACCGGGTGCGGACTCGCTTTCGCGAACCGCTCGATCGCCGCGACGTTGGGGCCCGTGTTCATCCCGTCGCGCAGAACGTCCGTGTAGATGTACGCAGCCAAGGGCGCTCCCGCCAGCATCTTGAGCATGTCCGTCGGCGTCAATTCCGAGGTCTTCACCCACCCGTGCGTCGCGACCATCCCTTCCCGCACGTCCACCCCGATGGCGACGCGTCCGGGGTATTTCGCCGCAAGCTCCCGCACCCACTCCACGGACTCCACCGCGCGGGTGCCCACGATCACGCGGTCCGCCCCAGCCTCCAGGAGTCCCTGGATCTCTTTCTCCGCCCGCAGCCCCCCCCCGACCTCCGTCTTCACCGGGACTGCTCGTACCAGCTTCTTCACGATCTCGAGGTTCCGAGGCGTCCCCCCGAACGCCCCGTCCAGGTCCACCACGTGAAGGTACTCCGCCCCCTCGCGCTCCCAGTGCCGCGCGATCTCGACCGGGTCGTGCCCGAACACCGTCTCCTCCGCCGCCTTCCCCTGCCTCAGGCGCACGCATTTCCCGCCCCGGATGTCCACCGCAGGTATCACCAGCATCTCGCCGTCCTCGTCGAGGTCTCACTTGACGCATCTACCATTGTACAAAGTTTTGGAGCATCTTCAGTCCCACTTCCTGGCTCTTCTCTGGGTGGAACTGCGTCGCCCAGAGGTTGCCCGTCGCCACCGCGCTCGTGAACCGTCCGCCGTACTCCGTCCGCGCGGCCACCACCGCCTCCTCCTCGCACGCCACGTAATATGAGTGTACGAAGTAAACGTAGCTACCCGGGGGCACGCCCGCGAAAAGCCCCACCCCCGGCCTCGTCTCGATCGTGTTCCACCCGATGTGGGGCACCTTGAGTCCCGCCCCGGAAAAACGCACCACCTCCCCGCGCAGGACCCCAAGCCCCTCGTGAACCCCGTCCTCGTGGCTCCGCTCCATGAGGAGCTCCAGTCCCAGGCAGATCCCAAGGAACTTCCGTCCCGAGCGGATGTGCTCGAGCACGGGGCCGGTGAGGCCGCGGCGGTCCAGTTCCGCCTTCGCGTCCGCGAAGGCCCCCACCCCCGGAAGGACCATCTTCTCCGCCCGCGCCACCTCGGCCGCCTCGGACGATACCACCACCTCGCCCCCGGCCGCCTCCAGGGCCTTCCCCACGCTGTGCAGGTTCCCCATCCCGTAGTCCACGACGATAATCACGATGCGTAAGTCCTTTCCCTAACTCCGGTTAGAAACTATCCCGGCAGGCTTCTTGATACCCTCTCCCTCCGGGAAGGGCAGGGCTTGTCCGCCATAGCCTTGGCGACGGCGGGTGAGGGAGCCTTTCAACGAGAAGGCGCACCCCGCCCCAAGACGGAGTGCGCCCGTTCATTCAAACTCGGTCGAGCGGTGTCGGACGCTCGTCTCGTCTCAATCCAGCTTCGAGGTCTTGACCGTCGGCACCGAATCGCTCTCCGACGCGGGCAGCACCACGATCTCCACCCGCCGGTTCTTCGCCTTGTCCGTCGACACCGGCTGATACATGCTGAACGCCCCCGCGTAGATCCGCTTCGGGTCCACGCCCTTGCCCACCAGGTATCTCACCACCTCCGTCGCTCGCCTTGACGCGAGGTCCCAGTTATCCTTGTTCAGGTTCTTCGTCTTCTGAATCGGATCGGCATCCGTGTGGCCTTCGACGCGCACCATGTGTCCCGGGAACGTGCGGGTCAGTATCCCCGCCACGCTGTCCAGGACCTGCTTCCCCTTCGGCGTGATGTCGGTCGAGCCCGAACTGTACATCAGCGAGCCCTCCACCACGATCGCCGGCTCCCCGTGACGCACCACCACCGTCGCCCCAGGCGGCAGCCTGTCCTGGAGGCTCTTGATGTCGAAGAACGGCGTCGACGACGTGGGCGAGGTCGCGGGCGTCGTGGTCGGAGTCGTGTACGGAGCCGTCGACGGCGTATTCGTCACCGCCGGCTGCGTGTCCATCCTCGTCCGCATCGAGTCCGCCTCGTCCTGCAACGCCTGGTTCTTCTCCATCAACCGCGCGTTGTCCGCCTTCATCGCGTCCCAGTCACCCTGCGCCGTCGAATGCTGACCCTGACACCCAAGAGCCCCGGCCAACCCCACGCCCAGTGCAAATATCAACCACCCTCGGAGTCCCTGCATCCTTATCCCCCTTTCCCAAGAAAAGTCCGCTTGTTCCAGACTATCTTTCGGCTCCCGCCTACTTCCTCGAGCGGCGCCCGAGAAACAGCACCAGGAGCGTCACGATTACCCCCGATAGAAACGACACCGACATCACCATCGCCGCGCTCGTGCCCCATGGCCACGCGATCAGCATCACCGACGTCGGCATCCTCGCGTTCTCGAGCACCAGCACCGCCAGAAGCGTCATCACCACGACCACCACCACGACCTTCGACCACTTCACAAACTCTCGCACGCGCTGTCGATACTCGTTTTGCGTCTGCGTCAACTCCGCGTCCTCCGAAATCGAACTCCCATGCCGGCTTTCACGCTCCCACTGCCGCGTTCAGCCGCGACTCCGGATGTCGCGCCGAGGGCGCGCTTCTCCCTTCGAGGGCCCCCCTCCAAAGGCATCCTGCGTCGCTCGCGCCCGGGCTCGCGCTCGTCGTCCGGCGGAGAATTCCCTCCTCACGCCCACGAATAGCACATGACCCCGGGCTTGTCCAGTACCGTTAGCGTAAAATCAGCGGAAATCTCATGATTCTCCCGCCGTCTCGCGCTCAAATTCGCTGCTTGGCATGGAGATTCCGACATGCCCCCGTCCTTCCATCGGCCTTCCCTCGCCTTGCCTTTAATCTTTTTTCCTTTATTTCAGCGAATCAGTCCCGATCCTGCCGACACAATCGTCGGCGCGTGCGAAAGCCCCATCACCCCGAGGACCCACCAGTTCATGATTGCATTCCCCCACAGCATCACCACCACCGTCCCCACCGAAAGGAACGGTCCCAGCGGAATTTCCCGATCACGTGTCTTGAAATATGACACGATGCCGACCACCGCACCCACGCACGATGCCACCAGGAACACCATCGGCACCGCGCGCCACCCCAGAAAGCCCCCGATGACCGCCAATAGCTTCGCGTCCCCCAGTCCCATCGCCTCCCGCCGGAACACCTTCGTCCCGACGAACCGCACCGCCAGGATCAGGATCACTCCCGCAACCATCCCCCCAATCGACGCTAGTATCCCGTCAATCGGCGGCACCTTCGCCACCCATCGGCTGACCGCCTCACCCCACACGCCTCCCCCGGGGTGATAGCCGATGTATAGCGCGTGTATCCCGGGATACGCCGCGCTCGCTACAAGTGCCATCACGCCGCCCACAACCATCAACCCCTGCGGGATGATTTTCCACGCTAAATCAACGAAGCTTGCCACGACAAGAATCATCGCAAGTGCCGTGTAGGCAAGGCATAAGGGCACCGGAGCCCCGAGCTCCACAACAAGCCTGTAATAGAAAAAACTCGCGATCACCGCCGTCAGCAGTTCCACCAGCGGATACTGTATCGAGAACTTCTCCCCGCACTGCCGGCACCTCCCGCCCACGAGAAAATATCCAACGATGGGGATGTTCCAGCGCCCGACCGGTTGGAAGCACTTGGGACAGTGGCTGGGGGGCCAGAAGAGGCTCTCGCCTTTCGGCAGGCGATAGATACAGACGTTGAGAAAACTCCCGAACACCGAGCCGAAGAGGAAGCTCGTCACCACCCAGAAGACATCCGCTGTCGTCATCGTGAACGCCGCCGACGCTCAGGAAGAGAGGATGAAAACCACGGGTACTTTAGTGCGTCCCTGCGTCCGTCGCAAGGGAAAACCGTCATAAGAGCCTATCCTAATTGGCCCCGCGGCCGCGACGGGTCGAGTCGCGCCGGAGTGCAAGGAGCGAGGAGGAATCGATGCGGGGGATAGCATCGCTGACGACGAGCGACGCCGCAATCCGACGCGAGACGACCCGTCCCTCCGGGTTGCGGCGGGACCGGGGCGTCTGCTGTGTTGCGGCTCCTCGACGATGCGGTCTTCTGCATCGACTGCGTCGCCGCGCCTTGCATCCACCCCGGTCGCGTCCGCAACGCGGTTCGCGCGGCCAATTAGGATAGGCTCTAAGCTCGGAAACAGGCCCGAAATCCCCCGGGGGCTGGGAATGCTCCCGGACCCGTCCGGGCGCCTCACTTTGCCGGGATGTCCTTGTCGAGTTTCCGACAGACGTACAGGACGTGAGGGTACGGGAGGATGTCGACCATCGAATGGCGGAAGACTTCGAAGTTCACGTCCCGAAGCAGGCCGACCAGTTCCTTCTTGTCCCAGTAACTCACCTGGGACCGCATGTCCATCAGCTTATCCAGCACATACGTCCACCACACCTTGTAGCGCGGCGCCGTCTCCACGTCCTTGATGACAAGGCGGCCCCCGGGTCTCAGGATCCCCTGGAGTTTTCCGGCCAGTGCCGGGACCGACTTGCGTGGGACGTGGTGAATAATATCCATCATGTAAATACCGTCAAACGCCTCATGGAACTCGCGGGACGTGATGTCGCCGACCTCGTAGTGCACGTTGGACAACCGTAGCCGGTCGGCGGCCCTCCGGGCCGTCTCAATGCGGCGCGGGTTCAAATCCACCCCGACGATGTCGAGATCCGGGTGTGTCCCGGCGTAGTACAGTGAGAAGAGACCGAAACCGCACCCGACGTCGAGAACACGCCCCGACTTCGGCAGGTATTGCCCGATCTCCTCCAGGAACCTTTGACGCAGAATCTTGAAACGCGCCCAGCAGTAGGCCCTGATGAGCCTGACGTCATAGGCGCGGATGATGTCCCCCACAAGATCGTTATGGACAGAGGATGATGCATGCATCGGTGATCGGCTCCTGCTCCAGAGCAAGGTCGTGACTTCCCGCAGCACGACACAGCCCGCCTTCCGGAAGGCAGACTCTACACGGCACGCAACGCCGTTACAACATTCCGGTCGTGAAATCCCGCCGTTTTTCTGACAGGGTCTCCGCGAATGCCGGCGCGGCGGCCTCACTTCGCCGCCCGGCCGAGCCGGGCTTCGACCGCCGACCTCATGACCTCGACGGGCGGCTTCTCGCCCGTGAAAAGCTCAAACTGTTCGGCCGCCTGCGCGACGAACATCTCCAGTCCCGTGACGGTGAGCGCTCCGCGCTCGCGCGCCTCACGGATCAGTTTCGTCTCCACCGGGTTATACACCGCGTCGAAGACGAGCATTCCTTTGCGGAGCGCGTCCGCCAGGACGATGGACTCGTCCACCCGCGGGTGCATCCCTACGGGCGTGGTGTTGACGATGACGTCGGCGTCCGAGAGGCCCGAGAGCTCGTCGAGTGCGCTCCACTCGCACCGGGGACCGTCCGGAAAAGTCGAAGACAGCTCCGCCGCAAGCGTCCGGGCGCGCGTGGTCGTGCGGTTATAAATCCGCACGCGTGCCCCCGCCTCCACCAGTCCGAATGCGACCGCCCTCGCCGTCCCGCGCGCACCGATCACCGCCGCGCGCTTCCCCGACAGGGACGACACCGCGCCCCCCCGCACCCGACCCGGCCCCCCCAGCGCGCGTTCCATCGCTCCCATCGCCGCCGAGCAATCCGTGTTCCTCCCGACGAGTTTCCCCCCGCGCTCCACCAGCGTGTTCAACGCCCCGATCCGCCGAGTCTGCTCGTCCACTTCTTCCGCCGAGTCCATCGCGCGTTCCTTGTGCGGAATCGTCACCGAAAATCCCTTCACCGGTAGTCCGCGGAACCGCGCGACGAACTCCGTCACCTCGTCCACCAGAAACGGAAGGTAGACCCGGTTCATCCCGCAGTCCGCGAACGCGGCGTTATGGATCAGCGGACTCATCGAATGCGCCACGGGCTTCGCGATGACCCCGAAGACTTCCGTCGCCCCGTTGATCTCGCCGTAGTGGTAGAGTCCCGTGAGTTCCTCCACGGTGACCTGTCCCGCCGCCGACGTCTTCTCCGGCTCGAGCGCCGCAAACGTCAGGAACCCCCCGAACTTCGCCGCGAGGATTCGGCTGATCACCCCGCGTTCCCCCATCGCTATCGCGATCGTCGGCTGGTCCGCGCGACGCAGCACCTCGAAGATCGCCAGGTTGTCCGCAATGTCCTTCGCCGTCGTCGCAATCTTCACCACGTCCGGGCGGCACGCCGAAATCCTCCGGTAGACTCCCCACAGGTCCCCCGGCGTCCCCTCAAAATCGTGCACGCTCACGATGAGCCGCGCGCGGCCCGTGCGCCGGATCTTCGCGACGGAATCCAGCTCCACGTCCACGTATTCCGCGCCCAGGTCCATCGCCTGCTGCAAGAGCCCGATGCGCCGGCTCTCATCGCCTTCAAACAGTCCCCCCTCCCGCTTCGGCCGGCAGGTGAAAATCGCCGCAACCTTCTTGCCCTTAACCAGTTGCGCAACGTCAGGCGCCGCCAGGTAGTCGAGCCGGAATTCCACGAGGTCCGCCCCCAGCTTCGCCGCTCTCGCCGCGCCCGCGAGCATTTCTTCCGTCGTCTTTTCCGTCAGCGGTACGCAGATCATCTCACGCCTCTACAAACGCCGCGTGCCACGGTCCCGGCCTGCCGGGACCGTGTTCTTCTTCTATAAGGGGTCCCGATGAATCCAGGTCGCCATGGCCATCGGCCCCACTGGCGGCTCAGCGACCTCTTCCCTCAGAATCTCGGCTTTTCCCCGCCTCGTACACGTAGAGGTTCACCGCGTTCACAAACGCCTTCGCCGACCCCTCGAGGATATCCGTCGACACTCCGCGTCCGCGGACGGTTCGTCCCCCGATGTCGAGTGCGAGCGACACCTCGCCCTGTGCGTCTTTTCCTCCCGTGACCGCGCGGATCTCGTAATCCGTCAGCCGCGCCGCGATCCCCGTCACCCGTTCGATCGTGTTATAGATCGCGTCCACCGGGCCGTCCCCGCACGCCGCGTCCGTCGCGAGCGTCCCGTCCGGCTTCTTCATCCGCACCGTCGCCGTCGGGATCGTCCCGATCCCCGAACTCGTGTGGAAGCTCACCAGTTCCCAGGTTTCGGGTATCTCCTGCGTCTCGTCCTGCACGATCGCCTTCAGGTCCTCGTCGAAGATCTCCTTCTTCCGGTCCGCGAGGTCCTTGAAATACCGGAACGCCCGTTCCATCTGTTCCTCGTTCAGCGCATACCCTAACTCCTCCACGCGTTTCTTGAACGCGTGTCGTCCCGAGTGTTTTCCCAGCACCAGTTTCGACTCCGTCAGTCCCACGTCCTCAGGCCGCATGATCTCGTACGTCGTGGGTTCCTTCATCACCCCGTGCTGGTGGATGCCCGCCTCGTGTGCGAATGCGTTCTCGCCCACCACCGCCTTGTTCCGCTGCACGTGCATCCCGGTCAGGCGCGACACCAGCTTGCTGGTGGGGACGATTCGCGTCGTGTCGATGTGCGTCGTCCTGCCGAAGTGGTCGTTTCGCACCTTCAGCGCCATCACGACCTCCTCCAGCGCGCAGTTTCCCGCGCGCTCCCCGAGTCCGTTGATCGTGCAATCGATCTGCCGCGCCCCCGCCTCCACCGCGGCAAGCGAGTTGGCGACGGCGAGTCCGAGGTCGTTGTGACAGTGCACCGATAGCGTCGCCTTGCCGATGTTCGGCACCTTCCGGAAGAGCATCGCGACAACCTCGCCGAACAGGCTCGGCACCGAGTAGCCGACGGTGTCGGTGATGTTGACGGTGGTCGCCCCGGCGTCGATCACCTTCTCCACCACCTCGCACAGAAAGTCCGGCTCCGTCCGCGCCGCGTCTTCCGGCGAAAACTGCACGTCGTCCACGAACGTTTTCGCCAGCTTCACGAACTCCACCGCGCGACGCACGATCTCCGGCTTCGCCATCTCCAGCTTGTACTTCCGGTGGATCTCCGAGGTCGCCAGGAACACGTGGATCCGCTTCCGCTTCGCCGGCGCGATCGCCGTCGCCGCCGCCTCCACGTCCCCCTTCGTGCACCGCGCTAGTCCGCAGATCACCGGTCGCGTCAGTATCTTCGCCACCTCGTTCACCGCTTTCCAGTCATCCGGACTCGAGATGGGGAATCCCGCCTCGATCACGTCCACTCCAAGCAGGTCCAGGGCTCGGGCAACCTCCAACTTCTCCGCCGTGTTCAGGCTGCATCCCGGCGACTGTTCCCCGTCCCTGAGCGTCGTGTCGAAAATGATGATCTCGTCCATCTCTCGTCCTCCTGAAAAATTGCCGACTCCGCCGGACCATTATAACAAAAAAGCCCCGGAACCGGAAGGTCCCAGGGCTTCATAACCAATTATAGACCAAAATACCCCGGCTACCTCCCCACGCAGAGACTGCTCAACAGCAGTCCCCGCAGCTCTATGCCCAGTGACAGGTAACCGGTGCGAACGCTCATGGCTTCTCCCTGACCGCCGATATGGCGGCCTCAAACCACGATGAGAATACACCCTTTGTCGGCCGTGTCAAGACGAAAAATGACACAAACTCCGCCTCGTGCCGGGGCGCGACTGCTTTCCCCCTCTCCTCCTTTAGGGGGAGAGGGCGGGGTGAGGGGGCGCGTTCAGCGGGGCGCCCGCCTCCTGCCCCGTTCTTTCCGACCTGCGACTTGTTGACTTGTCGACTTGCGACTCTACAATACTTCCATGAACATCGGCCCCATCAAACCTCGCACTCCCTTCTTCCTGGCCCCCATGGCCGGGTACACCAACTCCAGCATGCGTCGCATCTGCATCGAGCACGGCGCCAGTCTCGTTTACACCGAGATGGTCGTCGCCGTCCATCTCGTCCGTTCGCCCAAGGACCAGCGTTGGCTCCTCCGCTACGACCCCTCCGAGCATCCCATCATCGCGCAGATCGCCGCCGCCGAGCCCGACACCGCCGCCCAGGCCGCTAGCATCGTAAGCGACCTCGGCTTCGATGGGCTGGACCTCAACCTCGGTTGTTCCGTCCGCCGCATCGCCTCCTCCGACGTCGGCATGGGCTCCGGGCTCGCCGCACACCCCGACCGAGTCCGCAAGGTCCTCGACGCCATGGTCAAGGCGTCCCGCATCCCCGTCACCGTCAAGATGCGCAGCGGTCCCGACGAGCACGCCGAGACCGCCCCAAGTCTCGCAAAGCTCTGCCAGGACTGTGGCGCCGCCGCCGTCGCCGTCCACGCCCGCTCCGCAAAGCAGGCCTACCGCGGCGACCCCGACCTATCGGTCATCGCCCGCGTCAAGGCCGCCGTCTCCGTCCCGGTCATCGGCTCGGGCGGCATTCGCACCCCGCAGGACGCCGTCAACATGCTCCGCCTCACCGGCGCCGACGCCGTCATGATCGCCCGCGGCGCCATGGGCAACCCATGGATCTTCCACCACGCCGCCCACATCCTGGCCACCAATAGTTTGCCCCCGCGCCCCCCGCTCATCGACGTCCGCCGCGTCATGCTCCGACACTACGACCTTCTCTTCAAGGAGAAGGGCCGGTTCTATGCGAATCTTCTCTTCCGCAAGCAGGCGTCCTACTACGCCAAGCTCGCCCCGCACCCCAAGCTGCTCCGCCAGGCCATCCACACCGCTGGCTCCGACGCCGACCTCTCCCCCATCCTCCGCGAAATGCTCGCGTGACGGACTCTTCTTCCGCAACTGTGCCAGGGCCTCTCGTGCCAGGGGCAGCTTGCCTGCCCCTGCTCTTCCCCTCCACTCGTGCCAGGGGCAGCTTGCCTGCCCCTGCTCTTTACCCCCACTCGTGCCAGGGACAGCTTGTCTGCCCCTGTTCTTCCCCCTCTCGTGCCAGGGGCAGCTTGCCTGCCCCTGCTCTTACAAACCCTTGACTCTACCTGTCAAGACAGGTATGAAAGCAGCCATGGAACCTCCCCATGCACAGCGCCGCCGCATCAAGCACTTCGACGAGCATGGTCAGGCCCATCTGCTCACCTTTTCCTGCTACCAAAGACTATCTCTGCTCGCCAACGATACGTGGAGGCCTTGGCTCTCTGAGGCGGTTGACCGGGCGACGGAAAGGCACAACTTTACCCTGATCGCCTTTGTCTACATGCCGGAACACGTCCATCTTCTGGTCCATCCCGAACTCCAGGACTATTCGGTGGCTGACTTGCTGTATGGAATCAAGAAGCCGTTCTCGGAGAGAATCAAGCGAGATCTGGAGGCGGCGCACAGCCCCTGGCTGGAGCAACTGAAAGCCCGCGAACGGCCCGGAAAGATCGTTTTCCGGTTCTGGCAGAAGGGTCCGGGACATGACCGGAATCTGACCTCCCGGGAGAACCTCTTTGTCGTCGCGAACTACCTGCACAATAACCCGGTTCGAAGAGGACTGGTCCCCGCTCCTGATCGCTGGAAGTGGTCCAGTTGGAGATTCTACCACCTGCCGGACCTGCCTCCCGAAAACGGCCTCCCCCGAATCCGCAGATTACCGGACGGATAGAAACAACGCAGGGGCAGCTTGCCTGCCCCTGCTCTTCCCCCCCCCACTCGTGCCAGGGGCAGCTGGTCTGCCCCTGCTCTTACAAACCCTTGTGCCACTGGCCCCGATGCATCGGGACCTGCCGCTTTTTGCCACTGGTGGCTTGTCCACCAGTGCTCTTTTCTTCTCCCTCGGCCTTCGGCCTTATGCCTTCGGCCTTTCCGTGTCCAGCGTTGTGTCTCCTCTCTGCTTTCCACCCTCTCCTCTCTGATTCCCCCTTGACCCGGCATAGACCTTTCGGTTAATATACCACTATGCCGCTAACCACCCAGAAAATCCTCGACGAACAGATCGCGAAGAAGCTGGCGTAGCCGCCAATGGACGCGAATAGGAGTTCAAGATGCGGCAAGTTCTTACCATTCTGGCCAGCATAAATTGGGGTTTCGTCGCTGCCATTGTCGCTCTTGGTGCGTTCGCTATTGCACGGCGAGATTCCAAACGAAACAGCAGAATCATGGTGAAAATCACGGATTTTAGAACTTATTTCGGAGGGTATGAGAGAGACCCCCAACCTTGCATGGAGGTTTTCCTGGAGAACCGGGGTGTGCCGATGCAGCAGATCACATTACGTCTTGGCTTTGTGGGTCCGAAAGGCAGCGGCACGTTCAGCGTACCGCTCGACGTCTCAGGCCCTAGCGCTACCGCCGCGGGTTCTTTCTTGAGGGGATCAATCGCGAAATTCGTGCTATGATACTCCCCAAAATTAGGACCAGGGGTTAAGATAGTCTCGCGGGTCCGAAAGCACAGATCGGAGGCGAGGCAGATGGGTCAGCGAAAGCGGCACAGCGCGGCGTTAAAAGCGAAGGT
>Ga0182017_10002139_pt1 | contig 15099 bp, 5 predicted proteins | sample 712E3DmetaG_FD_120492 | JGI IMG/M metagenome (GOLD analysis project Ga0182017, IMG submission 120492) | Permafrost microbial communities from Stordalen Mire, Sweden - 712E3D metaG | ecosystem: Environmental > Terrestrial > Soil > Wetlands > Permafrost | place: Sweden: Stordalen | collected... | reverse complement strand
TTGACGATACAGCGGTTAATTGAACGAATGGGCAAGCCGGGTTTATTGCCATATCATAAAACGTATGAGCCGACGTTGATCGTGCGGCGAACAACTCTTCCTCTAGGCAAAGCAACCCGTATCGCTTCATAAAAAAATGAATGTGGGCTCAATGGTGCAATTGTTCTTACACTATTTTCAAACAAAAAGGAGAATCATTTTGGACCGATCACTGACTTCTCTCTTGTTGTTCTTACTTCCGCTTTCGATTGCTCTGGGCGGATCTACCGGAAAACTTATTGGAACAGTGAAAGATAAAAAAACCGGTGAGGCTCTTATCGGCGCAAATATTCGGTTAGATGGAACGAATCTTGGCTGTTCGACGGACCCTGATGGAAAGTACTTCATCATTAATGTCCCGCCAAATGATTACTCGTTAACCGCAACCATGGTCGGCTACGGGACGTCGAAAACAACAAATGTACGTGTCATGGGTGATTTGACCACAACCATCGATATAGAACTTTCCGAGACTGTTCTTGAAGTCGGTCAGGAAGTTGTTGTTCTTGCCGAACGTCCCTTGGTCCAAAAGGACTTGACAGCGAAGACAGCTATTGTGAGTGGAAAAGATATTTCTGCTATGCCGGTAACGGAAGTATCCGCTGTTGTTTCGATGCAGGCAGGTTTTGTCGCCGGTAGCTTACGCGGCGGTCGCAGTGGAGAAGTTGCATATTGGATCGATGGTGTCCCTGTGACGGATGCATTCAATGGATTACAAGTTGTTGAAGTGAATAAAAGCCTTGTCCAGGAACTCCAGGTCATCTCAGGTGCGTTTAATGCCGAATATGGCCAGGCGATGTCGGGTATCGTAAACATTACATCCAAAGAAGGCAGCTCCAAATTTTCTGGCGGGTTAGGATTTTATGGAGGTGATTATACTCCTGCGAAGGACAGCATTTTCCCCGGCGATAGTTTTAAACCCGGTAATATCCGAAATGTCGAAGGGAACCTGAGCGGACCTCTTTTATCAGATGCACTTACATTTTTTGCCAATGGCCGGTACATTTATTTCAATGGATGGGATAAAGGGATTCGAAGATTCAATCCTTGGAACATTCCTACAATCACATCAGCAGGTCAATTAGCATCTGTCTTTCCTGATGGGAGGGGAGATAGTGCGGTGGTTCCGATGAACTGGAGTGAGCGGTATTATGGACAAGGGAAACTCACGTGGCATATTTCTTCGTTGATGAAGTTGTCTGTTGATTATATTTACGATTACACGAAAGCGAAGGGACTTGATGCGTATGGGAATTATTATCGGAATTATTTTTATAATCCAGATGGCGTAGGGAACCAGTATAATGTAAGCAATACAATCATTTTCCAATTTAATCATAGCCTCAGCGCGAATACCTTCTACACAATCGGAGGATCATTCTTTAAAAAAGATTTCAAGTATTATCTTTATGATCTGCAATACCAAGATTCGACAACTGCGAATGGCGATCACGTCCAGAATGAAATAGTCGATCCTTACGGTCCTCATTATGTGGATCCGACCCTTTCCGTGGCGCCGGCGTATAGTTTTTTAACAGGTGGGACCGATATGAACAAGAACCACCGATCTACCCAGACAGGACTGGTCAAATTTGATCTGACGAGCCAGCTTGACGCAATGAATATGGTAAAATTTGGTTTGGAATATCGCCAGCATATTATAATGAATGAAACCATTACATTGGTTGCAGCCCCTAACCAAACGGGATTTGATCCCACCATTCTCAGACCATATATCCGGACGGAAATACCGGACATTAAATCCCCCGGGCATGATTACTACGAGCACAAACCAAAAGAATTTTCTGCGTATATGCAGGATAAAATGGAGTATAAAAATATCATCGTCAATGTAGGAATTCGTTTCGATTATTTTGAACCCGACGGGTATGTGTTGAATGATGCGCATCCGGATACAAGCGATCCACTGCATTATATGTATACCATAAACGATCCAAGCATCGACAGTCCGGTGCGCAATGATCATCTCGACGTGAGCCAACAGGGAGGTTCTACAACTCTTCAACAGCGGGAACAGTACTGGTATAAACGGGCATCCGCAAAGTACGCCCTCAGTCCGCGATTGGGTGTTTCATTCCCGATAACAGATAGAGGAATTGTTCACTTTTCCTATGGTCATTTCTTCCAACTGCCGGGATTCGAGCGGCTCTATGAAAATCCCAGATTTAAAATCAGCCAAAACTCTTCAGGTATTATTGGTACTATGGGAAATGCTGACTTGAAACCGGAACAAACGGTGAGTGCTGAACTCGGTGTCCAGCAGCAATTATCAGAAGACATTGCATTTGATGCGACAGCATATATGAGAGATATTCGAGGCCTCGCGCAAACAGCAATATTTGATGTCAGCGGAGGAGGACAATATGCCCAATATACAAATAGTGATTTCGGGGTCGTCAAAGGGATTGTCTTGACGGTCGATAAAAAATTCTCCGGCGGAATAACAGCACGGATTGACTATACATATCAGATTGCCGTCGGAACTGCATCCGACCCCCAGCAAGCAAAAAACAGGATAGCAGGTGGAGGACTTCCGGATATTCAGATGGTTCCTTTGGATTGGGATCAACGGCATACTTTAAATGTGTCATTAAACTATGCGGCAGCTGCATGGGGCCTGAGTACAATTATTGAATACGGATCCGGAGCTCCCTATACACCTGAACTTGCGAACCCAAGTACCGGAACAACAATTGTCACGAATAGCCAAACGAAGCCAGCAACAATCAATTGCGACCTTCGTGCATATTATGATTTGGATCTTCACCCTGTGAAGCTCGTGTTCTTCACACGTATCTTCAATCTCTTTGATACACGGAATCAAAAAGGCGTATATGCATCCACAGGAAGCGCTGATTACGATTGGTATCATGAGAAGATTGCAAGAAGTACACAGCTCTATGTCAATACTGTTGATCAATGGTTTACGGATGCAACCAAGTATTCTGAACCGCGTCGTGTTGAATTTGGCATGAATCTGGAGTTCTAACGTATGAAAACTTTTATACGATTTTTCCTTCTTTCATCAGTTATCTTTTTGATCCCTGCGGGTGTTTTTGTTCAAGCGCAGCAATCAAGCGGGCGACAATATCGTCAATGGGCTATTATGAACGGCAACCAAGTGCAAACCGTTTTCGGTAACTGGGGTGTTATTGGTCAGCCGCAAGAACAAGGACATCGAGGTGCCTGGAAATATCCTAATAATGGATATCTCGGTGATGTCAGCCCCTTGGTGGGCGCAGAAGTGAAGTACGATTCGGTGTTCAGAAATGGTCAATGGGTCAAAACTCCGAATTCCGTTTTTCATGAAGTCGTCACGTGTCCTGTCAATCGTCCGACTCTCTTAACAGACACAGATCCGCGTACAGGAAAATACTGGACATTTGAACCTGAGATTGGATACTATAATCCCAGCCGGCAGCCGACGGAAGTTGCTATGAGTGACGATAAGACGTCGTGGCCTCCGACATGGCCGGATAAAATGCAGGATGCAAAAGATCCGGGGTGGGCCGGATCTTGGAACGGATATTTTGGTAAGAACCGCAAGAATGCAGATCAGGAAACGTACTTCGTAATGGATGATAATAATGATGAAAGATTTAATGATCCATCAAACAATCCGAAAGGAATACAGTTCCAACCCAATGCAGCGGATCCATCGAGAAAAGGCCTCGGATTTCTCATGAATGTACGTGCCATGCAATGGTCTCAATTTTTAGCGAAAGATAATATCTTCTGGTTGTATGAAATCACAAATACAGGTACAACAAATTATGATAGAGTTGTTTTTGGCATGCTCGTGGGAACGTATGTAGGCGTTACTTCCACCGAAGATTTTGGTGAATATAACGACGATTGGTCGTTCTTCGATGTCAGTACGAATCTTACCTACACCGGTGATATTAAAGCGATACGCGGAGGCTGCATGAACGATCCATACTGGCAGCCGACCCCTTGCAGCGGAGCCGGACTTGTAGGATATGCATTTCTTGAAAGTCCAGGAAATCCTTATGACGGGATTGATAATGATGGCGACGCAGATTCTTCATCCACGGGAAGGCTTGCCCCGAAATTCACGGCAGCAAGTTTTGATTCTACTCTTCTCTCTGCAGGAAAACAAATTGTTCTGATCCGTGATGATTACAGTCGTTATGTCTATACAATTCCTTCTGCCGATTCGGTTCAGATCACAACGCGTGGACTCACTCGATGGATTTATCCGGGAAAAACATGGGTGAGTGAAGGTAATTTAGGAAGAGATGGTTCTGTGAATCCCAATGCGTACGATGGTGTCGATAATAATTATAATGGCCTTATTGATGAAAACTATTTCCTGCATTATCGGCAGGTGAAAAAAACAAAAGACGGCACTGTGTTATTTGATATGCTGCGACCTGTGGCATACGTGGATTACCTGACAGGGAGAGGGAGCGATCCCTTTAGCCTGATTGATGAGCGGCGTGATGATGGGATCGATAATAATAAAAATTGGAATATTCTTCATGATGATGTTGGAAGAGATGGCGTTGCCAACACAGGAGATTATGGTGAAGGCGACGGTATCGCGACGTCCGGGTACGGTGCAAATGCCTATGATACAGGATTACCAGGAGAGCCGCATATTGACAAAACTGACGTCAATGAATCCGATCAAATTGGTCTAACAAGTTTCTTTTATTTTTCACCCGCGGGGAATTTTAAAATGGGTGACAAAGACACCATGTGGCTGTACCTGGCACCTGGATTCTTCGATGTCCCGAATGTGATCCAAAATAACAGACCTGTTGAGGGTGCAGACGGAGATTTTATTTATGGCTCAGGGTATTTTCCGCTGCAGGCAAAAAAAACAGAGCGGTTCTCTCTTGCATTGGTGTACGGCGGCGGGAAGCAACAGGGATATGATGTTGATGTGGCCGATCTCTTAAAGAATAAAAAGACCGTTCAAAAGATTTATGATGCGAACTATCAATTTCCGCAGCCGCCCGACCTGCCCACTCTCACAGCTGTTCCCGGGGATGGAAAAGTTACGTTATACTGGGACCGTGTTGCGGAAGAGACAATCGATCCTCTCCTTCAAACAAAAACATTTGAAGGATACAAAATATATCGATCCACGGATCCCACCTTTAATGATATTCTCACTATTACAGATGGCTATGGTTCGGCGAAAGGATATCGTCCATTAAAACAGTATGATCTCCAGGATGGAGTGAAAGGATATTTCCATACTTCAGGTGAGATGTTTAATGATATTTCCGGTTTTGCTTTTTACCTTGGCGATGATACTGGCATTGAACACACGTACGTCGATAGCTCATTGCAAAATGGCAGGACATACTATTATGCTTTGGTTGCCTATAATACAGGGAATGAGTATTCGGAAATTCTCCCGGCGGAGAACAAGATCAATATTTCGATTTCTCCTCAAGGAGTGGTAAGTGTCGGGCAGAATTGCGCTGCAGTTGTTCCCAATGCTAAAACACTCGATTATATCCGGCCTGCAGACGGTGTTTTACTTGAACATATTTCAGGTGTCGGAACCGGCGATGCATATTATAAAGTTGTGGATGCTACCAAGACCACCGGCCATCAGTACCGTGTCGAATTTCTCGATACACAAGTAGATGGGATCGATAATAACAATAATGGTCTTATCGATCTGGCAGATTCTTCTGAGTGGGACCGGATAACGACAAGTTATAGTGTGAGAGATCTCAGTGAGCAAAGCGATGGATTTATTTCCCGCGACACTATTATTGTCACACTGCAGCATAAGAATTTTATTCCTGGGACTATCAGTGTCTATAATGACCATGGCGTGCTAGTACCTGACTCATCATATAAATTAAACATAAAACTTGGTCAAATCCGTGGAACCTCTGGTGGATCGCTTCCTGCCGGACAATATACTATTAAGTACCAGTATTACCCTGTCTACCAGAGCAAATATATCCGTGGAACTCCGTATACAACAGATAGCAAAGATGCGGATGTGTTTGATGGAGTGGAAATCGTATTCAATAATCTTTGGTCGGTAGCGAAAGATGATTCAACAACAAAGTGGATCACCGGCAAGAAAAAATATAATATCAATATGCTGGTAACGGATTTGTATGATGAGAACGGAAAACCGTTGATGCGTGGTTACCGGAAACCTTCTGATTACGAATTTCAATTCGATTCAACAAAATTCATTGATACGTCTTATGCAGATCCAATTCTGGCTTCTGATGCCATTCCAACAAATTTCCGGATTTATAATAAAACCGAAAAGACCTATTTAAGATTTAGTTATACAACCTTGAACTTTGATACACGTGGTCGCTTATCTCCGAAGGATGATATTTTCCTGTATGAAAAAGATCCTCGCGGCGGCTATCGATACACGTGGGAATTATACTTTGATGCAAACGACGGGAAAGTGGTTCCTTATACTAAAGGAGATACACTCCGGATTGTCACAACGAAACCGTTTGAGCAGGGAGATACGTTGGCCTTCTTTACGACAAGGCCTAAATCCGATCCAACCACTCTCACGCAAGATGCACTCTCGAGAATTCGCGTAGTGCCTAATCCATACGTGGCAGCGTCGACATTGGAGTCACCCTTACCGCCGAGCGTTACCAGCGGTCGTCTCCGCCGGATTGACTTCATTCATTTGCCGGCATCGGCAAAGATTCATATCTATACATCGCGTGGAGACCATGTGATCTCTTTAGAACAGAACGGCAATATTGAAGACGGGCATGTTTCGTGGAATTTGAAGACAAAAGAAAATCTCGATATAGCATTTGGCGTCTATTTCTATGTAGTGGAATCGTCGATTGGAACAAAAACCGGCAAATTAGCGATTATAAAGTAAGCGGAGACAGCCATGAAAGAGAAAACTTATAACGCTATAAAAACTCTTGTAGTGTGTGCTTGTCTTGTGCTATTTGGATATTCCGAATCTTTCGCACAATCGAAAATTAGCACAACCGCAGCGCAATTTTTGGGTATCTCGATTGGCGCGCGTGCACTGGGAATGGGCGGAACATCAGTGGCGTCTGCAGCCGATGTAAGTTCGATCTATTATAATCCAGGAGCATTTTCGCAAGCACATAAAACCGAAGTGTTAGTCTCAACAACTGACTGGCTGGTCGGTTCAAAATTCCGTTGGTTAGGCGCGATGCTCGATATTGATGGATCGAATGCCATTGGGCTAAGCATCACACAGCTTGCATATGGTGATGAGATGGTTACCACGGAAGATTCTCCGGAGGGTACAGGAGAGCGATGGTCTGCCCAGGATTTTGCCATAGCACTGTCCTACTCTCGAAATTTAACTGATCGGTTTTCGATTGGAGGGTCTGCAAAGTATATCACACAAACTATTTGGAATGAATCAGCAAGTACAGTTGCATTCGATCTCGGTTTGCTCTTTGTGACAGGATTCCATGATATGCGGCTGGGTATGTCCATAGCAAATTTTGGCGGCGACATGAAAATGGATGGACGCGATTTACGAAAGGTGATAGATATTGATCCGAGCAATGCAGGCTCCAACAAACTTAACCTCGCAAATTTAGTGACAGACCCATGGCCGATACCGCTCATATTCCGGGTAGGATTTGCGATGGATGTCGTGAAAAATCAAACAACGACAGTCACCATTGAATGTGATGCACTTCGTCCCAGCGATAATGTAGAAGTGGTCAATGTCGGCGCTGAAGTGACGTTGATGAATCTCATCTCCTTACGCGGTGGGTATAAATCGCTTTTCCAAAAAGATTCCGAGGAGGGATTGACGTTAGGTGCAGGAGTAAAGTATGATCAGCTGGGGTCTATAGGACTGGAAATAAACTATGCGTATCAGCAATTCGGAAAATTTGGGAACCTGAATACATTTTCTTTAGGGATCAACTTTTGATCTGTATGAAGTATCAAGCAGTCTAGGAATGATGAGGTGGTAAATTTTAAAAAACAGATCGCTCACTCAACGGAGAAAGGAGTAACTCAGCTGAAAAGAGAAATACAATTATCTATTCCATTGTTTACACAAATTCATCTATCGAGGTCTTTCCAGTTAGAAAGACCGTAACGGAAAGGATACACCTATGAAACACATTTTTTTAATTTGCACTGTGTTGGTTCTTTTAGTCAATACGACAGTGCTAAGCCAAACAATCCTATTCCAAGAAAATTTCAATTATACTCCAGGTCAATTAACAACGGTGAGCGGAGGAAATTGGGTTAACTTCAGTGGTACTGGATTCTTTATTCAGGTTTCTGCTCCTGATTTATCGTATGCAGGATATAATTTCCCAGGTACAAATGATGGTAAAATAACGTTAACTGCCACCTCTGCATCTGCAGAAGATGTGAACCATAGTTTCGCGTCTCAAACAAACACAGTCTATGCAGCCATGTTGGTAAAAGTCATAGATACGGTAAATTTGGCGGCAAATAGCTCATCAAGCGGTGAGTATTTTAGTGGATTCTTACCTACTGCGGATAATACAAATTATATAGCAAGACTCAGTATAAAAAAAGGGACAGCGAATACATTCAAATTAGGTATTAGAGCTGGAAGCCCACAGAGTGTCACCTGGGCATCTGCAGAATATGTTCCTGGAACAACATATCTCGTGGTATTTAATTATCAATTTGTTCCTGGAGCATCTAATGATACTTCGCGATTATGGATTAATCCGAGTCTTACTGGTGGAATGCCAACACCGGATGTTGTATCAAATTTTTCAGGGACACAATCAGAACCTGTTACAGACATAGCTAAGTTAGCATTCAGACAGGGTGCTACATCGGGCGCTTGGTCTGCTACTCCAGATGCAGATATCGATAAGATTAGAGTGGCTACATCATGGGTTTATGCGACTCAAGGCGTGATGGATACAGTAAAAGTCACTTTCTTAGTCAATACCTCTACCATTCCGGATACGCTTCTGCCCACATCTACTGTACAGTTGCGTGGAAGTTTACCGGGATTCACATGGGATAACAACAGCGTGCTAATGACCAACATTGGCGGTGATTATTGGAAGGCAATTGTTCCTTTCACCGTAGTTCGTGGATCAAAGTTGGATGGCCAATTTAAACTCTTCACAAACGTAAAATCCGCAATTACGGGAGCTGACAATGGTTGGGAAAACAATACAACCGACGGCTCCGGCAATCGATTGTTGACAGTCGGACCGCTCACTGGCAATAAGGATACAGTGCTTTTACTTGAATATGCCAATGGCAGTCCATCAGCACAGCCACAATACTGGCGGCCATATGTACCTTCGGTAGATAGCATAGCGGTCATGTTTCGCGTCAATATGCAATCACAGGAAACCTTCAACAAAGCAACAACCAAAGTGGGTATCCGCGGCAGTAAAGGACCATTGGATTGGGGTAAATCCATATTCTTAACAGAGGAAAAGAACCATGGCAATGCCGGTCAAACCGGATATGATGGAACAAATTTCTGGTCCACCGTAGTGAAGTTCCCCAAAACTACAGTCATTGATACGGAGAATTATAAATTTGTGCTGCACGGTATTGCAGATTCCGCCAGTGCTGGCCCATCGTGGGAAAGCACTTCCAACAGAGTCATCGTTTTCCGGCCGTCCAAGGATGATACAACACTTTATTGGGCATGGTATAACAATCAAATCATGATGCCCTTCAGCGGTCAAGATACGGTTATCATTACTTTCCGCGCAGATCTTGCCAAGGCAATTTCGGGAAACGGATTTGTCTACGGCGACACGCTCGTGGTACGTTCGGGTTACATCAGTAGCGCTGTTGCACTTCGTGAGAAGAAAATGGTAAGGGTCGGTACCTCTTCGAAGTATCAGGCTGTGGATACTGTGACGACGAAGCTAGCGTCATACCTCTTTTACCAATATTATAAAACACCAGCAAGTGGTGAAGTAAGAGAGATTTATTTTAATTTTGCAGATCCCGGTACCAGTGCAGAATCGGAGAAACGCCGATTTAAAATGTCTGGGAAAACATTGGCAATTCAAGATACGGTCAATTCGACATCAGATGAACGCCGGATGCCGTTGTTCCAGAATATGAAGCACTTGGCGCAGAATATGGTGGTCACCTATACGTGCGATGTCCGCCCTGCGATTTATCAATTGAAGAAGGGATCGAAACTTATCTCTACTAATATCACGAACTATGTTATTAGTAATCCGGATAGTGTAAAGATCTATGGTGTGTGGATGGATGGTCCTGCGGTTGGCGGGTGGGATGTTGGTGGTGCCTGGGGAGCAGATCGTCGGTTGGTCGACACTGCTAAGATGTGGGATGATGGAACGCATGGAGATTTAGTAGCTCATGATTCCATATACACACTCCGGTACTCCTACACAACTGCTGCTACAGTTGGGCAGGAATTTAAATTCGGTATCTATGGATGTGATAACGAAGGCGGCTTTGGCAATAATCACATTGAGAATATCAATGATGCTAATTCTACAGCCACTATAGCATCACAATTTGGCAGTATAGATCCTGTATTCTTCAGCGCGTGGGACTTTACCAGTCAGAAGCCAACCACAGGTGTTGAACGGACAGGTGGAATTCCATTGGCTTACAAACTCGACCAGAATTATCCAAACCCCTTCAACCCGTCAACCAAGATTGAGTACAGCATCAAGGCGGCCGGATTAGTTTCGTTGAAGGTCTTCAACTTGTTAGGTCAGGTTGTTGCCACATTAACCGAAGGAAAACAAGAAGCTGGTAATTATAGTATAACGTTTGATGCTTCGCGGTTCTCCTCAGGTATATATTTCTATCAGTTAACTGCTGGCAATTTCGTTGCAACAAAGAAAATGATGTTCTTGAAGTAACGAAAAATTCAAAGAGAAGGCGGGAAGAAATTCCCGCCTTACCCTTTGATTGTTCCTTCCTGCCATAGTCCACTCGAATGACGAAAATTTCTCTCAATATTGCTGTTTGTCTTTTATGTCTCTGTATCAGCAGATCGCAGCCATCAGAACATCAAAGTTCTGCTATCGCTCGAGCGGGAACGTTCTATATATCGGAGCAGGAATTCTTGGAGCGCTATGAACTTCTTCCCTGGCAGTACCGAAACCGTGCAAACAACATCGAAGAATCTAAGCTTGTTTTTTTATATTCATTAATCGCCGAAAAATTATTAGCGCAGGAAGCGCTTACGCGTCACGTCGATCAGGATAGCTCGTATAAGCACGCGATGGACGGAATAAAAAAAATGCTGGTGCGCGACCAGCTCTATCGTGAAGAAATTAGCGGCAAGATTACACTATCTAAAGAAGAGGTCCGAAAAGCGTTCATCGATGCAAAACGCCAGCTTTTTCTATCGTATCTTTACTTTGAAGATAGTACCGATGCCGCGTTCGTTAGAAAACAATTAAAGAACTGCAGTCAGTTCAATCGTTTTCAAATTGATACGACGATGGCAGTTCTTCGGGATACTGCAACATTGTTTTGGGGTGAAGCGGAAGCTCCCATTGAACAAGCAGCATTTCGTTTGAAGAAGGGAGAGTGTTCTCCTGTTGTTAAAGCTTCGACAGGATTATATATCCTCCATGTAGAGAGAGATGTACCTAATTCGTTTTATACGTCAATGCAGCCGCAAGTACTCTTTGAGCGGGTTGAAACTAAACTCAGGCTCAGGAAGGAAAACGCACGGTTGGATGAATATATTCAGAATATTCTTAAAACAAAAACCGGCTTTTCTCTTCCTCGGTCGTTTAAAATCATTGCAAAAGCACTTACGGATGCTTGGAAGGATGAACCTCCAGCCTCTGAAAAAATGATAACGGATTCACTTTTAGAAGTTCTATCCATCCGGTGTCAATCCATTCTGCAAGATTCTCTGGTCGTAGTTGGTTCTTCATATTGGTCTGTCGAAGATGTACTGTCGAGATTGCGCGGGGAGATTTTTACAATTGACCCAAGCCGGACAACGGGCGTAGCCATGCAATTAAATAATCATATCCGTGTTCTTGTAGGGCAGGAATTGCTTGCAGAAGAAGCGCTTTCACGAAAGCTCGATGAGCGGTGGGCTGTAAGCAAAGAACTGGACATGTGGCGTCAACAGATACTTGCAAAATATGAAGAGATGGATGTTCAGCATAACGTACAGGTTTCCGATCAGGATGTGTTTCAATCTCTTTCAGATATAAATCCAGATATGCAATATCCCCGCGTTCAAATTCGAGAACTCCACACCAAAGATATTCGTTCTATGGATAAAGCCCTCAATGAAGCAGGTGCAGGAGTGTCATTAGATATGGTAATTCGTAACCGGTCATGCGACACGCACACGGCACAGAACGGCGGGATCTCCGAGGAGTTTGCGATCAACACACGTTCACCGCTTGGATTGCTCGCATGGAAAATGCAGGTGGGCGCACATCAAGGCCCTCTGAAAGTGAAAGACGAATATATATATTTCGAGCTTCTCAAAAAAGAATTACCGGCGCGAATAACCGATTCAGCATTTACTTCTTCAATGCAAACAGCTGCTTCAACTGCACGTCGACTTAAACAAAAAAAGAATTTAGATGTATTCATCGCAAAAAGCGCTCAAGAGCGCGGGTTCGATGTCTATGCAGATCGCTTGAAACTTCTCCAGGTAACCAAGACACCGATGATGACCTATCGAATACTTGGATTTGGTGGGAAAATGTTCGCTGCGCCATTCGTCACACGTCAAGTTGACTGGATGAATATTGAAAACCCTGAAACAATCCCATTGCCCTAAGATGAATTATTCTTGGACTTTATTATGAGATGTGTGGTGAGAATAGTATTAGCATTGATAGCAATCACGTTGCTGCTGATTACTTCGATGTGTGCTCAAGACAGTGTTGATGTGATGTTTCGATATAAACCTGCGGCTTCTGCGACACGCGTCTATGTTCCGGGTGAATTTAATTCCTGGGCAAATAACAGCTCGGGGACAATATCTTCAAGTAATACAAATGCTTTAATGACCTTTGACGGCATCTCAGGATCGTGGTACAGAACAGTTCGATTACTTGTCAACAGGGTCGGTGGTTCAATTACCGGTGCATATCAATATAAATTTAATATCGATGGGGGAAGCAACAACTGGTTCAGTGATCCGCTTAATCCACGAATCTATACAGGTGACAATAACAATAATTCATATCTTTTCGTGAAGGATCCGACGATCTATCAATTTGTACCAAATCAAGTGTCCGGCCTTGTAAAAACAGGTACGCCGGTGATTACAGCATATATCTTTCCCAAAGTTGGCGCGTCTGTAGATACTTCTTCCATCAGTGTGACGGTAGACGGAACACTGTATAAAAAAATTGGCACTCATTATGATACTTCATCCAAACAATTGACATTTCCTCTCCCATCACTGTTACAAAACGGTAAGCATACGGTACTTCTTTCTGTTGCTACTTCGGCCGGGGGAACAAATATTGATTCCGTCAACTTTACATCTCAAGCAGGTAATATTCAGATCACGACACAGGGAGGATATGATACATACAATCCTGTACGATTGATACGCGGTGCCGTGATGGATACATCCATACATAGGGTAAAACTTATCCGCAATTCAAAAGATACGGCAGCCGTTTCCGCTTCGAATGGATTGTACAGCTTCATTGATACATTGGTCGAAGGAATGAATAGTTTCAAAGCGATTGTTGAAATGAATGGAATTATTGTAAGTTCCGATTCAGTAACATTTATATTGCATATGAATCACTCACCATATGCAAAAGCATCGATAAACTCTTTTACTTCAAGTCAAATAACATTGAGTGCCGCAGGGAGTACTGATCCGGACGGGAAGACGCTGACTTTTACATGGATAGACGATCCTAAATCTCCTTTGCTGCTCAATGGCCAGCACGGTTCAACAGTAACGATAACAAAGCCAACACAACCCGGTGAATATTATTTTTATCTAGCTGCGTCTAACACTTCCGGTCCGGCAGATACAACACGTTCATATTTCATCATCGACAACGCTGGTACCTGCACCAATCCGACCATCGCTAGTAATCCAGAATGGGCGAAAAGTGCACGCGTCTATTTCCTTTTCCCGAAAGCATTCACTGCAGCGGGAACAATTCCAGCAGCAGCCCAGCGGCTTCAATATATTCATGATATGGGATTCAATGTTATCTGGATGATGCCTGTGATGAAGAATGCATATCCGATAGATCAACATTACGGGCCCGGTTATAACATAGTGGATTTCTATGCAGTCGCACCAGAGTACGGCACAAATGACGATTTTATAAATTTTATTTCACAGGCACATGCACTTGGAATAAAAGTCATTCTCGATGTAACGCCGAATCATACGAGCCGATTCCATCCGTGGTCACTTGACGCGCATATATTTCATGAAGATTCACGGTATTGGACTTGGTATGAACATAATAATCAGCCTTCTGGTCAAACGAATAATCTTGGCTCTTCACTCGATGCCGACGGTTTTAATTACTACACCGGCTTCAGCGATCAGCTATTGAATTTCAATTGGTCGGATATCGACGCGCGCACCGAAATGATCAACGCATATAAATACTGGGTTAAGTATTTGGATCTGGATGGCTATCGCTTCGACGTGTATTGGGGGCCGCATCGCCGTTATGGCGAAGTATACATGGGAGATCCCGTTCGCGAAGCCCTAAAGCATATCAAACCGGATATTCTCCTTCTAGGCGAAGATGAAGGCACCGGATCTAATACACAATATATCTATGCCGATGCAGGCGGCGGTCTTGATGCAGCATATGATTTTAAATTGTACTTCAATCAAATTCAAGGATTCGGATTTTCTTCGACCGCAGTTGATAATTTGCAGGACGATGTCTACAACGGTGGATACTACCCGGGTCCCAACTCACTCTATATGAGATTCATGGAATCGCAGGACGAGGATTGTATAACGTATTTCTATTCAAACGGCAATTCGCTTGATGCTGCGACTACCTTCAATCGTACAAAACCGATGGCAAGCCTGATATTTTCTATTCCTGGTTTTCCGATGATCTGGAA
>Ga0182017_10002137_pt1 | contig 15106 bp, 11 predicted proteins | sample 712E3DmetaG_FD_120492 | JGI IMG/M metagenome (GOLD analysis project Ga0182017, IMG submission 120492) | Permafrost microbial communities from Stordalen Mire, Sweden - 712E3D metaG | ecosystem: Environmental > Terrestrial > Soil > Wetlands > Permafrost | place: Sweden: Stordalen | collected... | reverse complement strand
TCCCACTCCGGCACCATGCAGCCGCGCTGGCCTTGGTGCTGGTGGCCGCTTGCGCGGGGCCGGCGGCCAACTTGGTGCCCTCGCCGGGGGAGAGCGTCGAGATTCGGGCCAGCTACTACAGTCGCGCGCTTGTCGGTCGCAAGACGGCCTCGGGCGAGCCCTATGACCCGGCGCTGTTTACGGCGTCGCACGCGACCCTGCCAATGGGAACCATCCTGCGGGTCACCCGCCTGCCCGACGGTCCATCGGTGGAGGTGCGAGTGAACGATCGCTGTGCCTGCACGCACGGGCGGCAACTGGACCTATCCGAGGCGGCTGCGCGCCAGCTGAACATGCTGCGACTGGGAACGGTGAAGGTCCGCATCGAGATTCTGGACCGTCGCCCCGGCCGGTGAGCGGGTATCGAGCTACTGCGCGGGCTGCTGGAAGATCGTGTCGTCTGGGCCGACCGCGGTGTAGCTGCCATCGGGGTTGACCCACACATCCCACAGGAACTCGTGCACGCCGATCGACTGTTCACTCCATCTGGTGCCGTCGAAGCGGAAAACCCCCGCGCTGATGCTGTCGCCAGTGCGCTTGGCACCCACGGCGTAGACGCGGTCGGCGCTCGCGCCGTGAATTCCCAGCAGGGCCGTTTCACCCTCGTGCACGGTGGTCACACTGGTGCCATCGAACCGAAGGATCACGTGTGAGACCTCGGACATCACCTCGCCCACGATAAACACGTTGTCAGGCGAGGAGCCCCACACCGCCCTGAGATTCGCCTGAGTAGGCGTGGGCAGGATCGACCAAGCCGTCCCGTCGTAGCGCAACACGGTGCCCTGCTCGCCGACCGCCAGCACATTGTCATGCGCCGTTCCCCAAAGGGCGGTCAGTCTGGCTTGGGTGGGGCTGCTCATCGGCTGCCACGAGGTTCCATCGAAATGCAGGATGATGCCGAGCGAGCCGGCCAGGAAGACATCGTCGGAGGCCACGCCCCAGAGCGCCCGGCCTTGCCCACCGTTGGGCTCGCTCTCGCGGAAGCTTTCGCCCAAATCCCACGCCTGCCATTCCCCGCCAAGGCAGCGCTGCACAGTGGTGCCGTTGAATCCGCCGGAAACAAAGAAGTCCTGCGAGCTTTGGCCCCAGATGTTTGCCAGGGGATACCCGCCTTGGTACAGGGTGACCCAGTTGCCCGTTTCCAGCCGCCGGACCAGCCCGTTTTGACCGCGGTAGCCCGCGATGAACAGCTCGCCGTCGGGCGAGCCCCAGATGTGAGCGTTCACAACGAAATTGTCGCCGCAGGGATCGCATCCTTGGCCGCCAATGGTGTCACAGCCCGCCGCCGAGATCTGCGCGGCAACCGCAACCACCAAAAGTCTTCGATACGCCGTCAACACAAGGTCAGAGTAGTGCACCGCGCCCGCCGACACAACCGAGGTGGCCCGTCAGTTACCCACAATGCGCAGGCTGGACGTGATGCGCGTCCCGCCTTTCAACATGGCCCACACCGGGCAAATTTGTTCCTCGGATTGCGCCAGGGCCCGCGCCACCACATCGGGGTCCAGCCCCGTGCCGCGCACGACGAATTCCATAGCGATCTCGGTCAGCAGCGTCGGGTGTTGATCGCGCCGTACGGCCCGCACGTTCACTTCCACGCCTTGCGCGGGTTGCTTCAACTTGCGCAGCAGCACCACCATCGATCCGCCGGCGCAACTGGCCAGGCTGGCCAGCAAGAGTTCGAGAGACCGCATGCCCGCGCCCGACTCGCCCGGCTGCAAAGGGTAGTCGGTGGTGACGGTGTGCTCGCGGGCGGTCATGGAAAAGCGCAGACCGTCTTCTTGGGTCGCGCGGACTGAGAGTTCGGTGGGCATGGGGATTTCCTTTGTTGGTATCGTGGTGAAGCAGGTCCGCCAGGGTGCCCGCCTGATCCGCCAGGCGGGCGGCCTCGTTTTCGGTGTAGCCGTGCACATAGTCGAGCGACGTCATGGACAGAGAATCTACCAGGAACCAGGGCGGGCATTTCTATGCCAAGATGTCGATCCATGAGCCAATCCATTGACGTATTTTCGCAGTGTCGGCGCCTGGCCGTGGTGGGCGTGTCACGGGCGCGCCGCAAGTACGGGAACTTCGCCTATCGCGAGCTCAAGGCCCGCGGGCTGGATGTGATGGCGGTGCACCCCGAATTGGCGAGCGTGGAGGGCGATGCTTGTTTCAAGTCGCTGGCCGAGCTGCCGCGCCCGGTTGACGGCGTGCTGGTGTGTGTGCGGCCGGAGAAAGTGCCCGAAGTCCTGCGCCAGGCAGCGGCCGCCGGAATTCGCCGTGCATGGCTGCAGCAGGGCGCTGAGAGCGATGCCGCGGCCAAGCTGGCGGCCCAGCTGGGTATCGATCTGGTCCAAGGCGAATGCATTCTGATGCACGCATCGCCGGTGCGCGGATTCCATCGTCTGCACCGCGGATTGTGGCGGCTGCTCGGCCGGCTGACTGCCGCAAGAAGCTGAGCCACTACTGCGGCAGGATGGCCAGCCTGGTGCCCGGCCCTGGCGCCAGATCGGTATCGAGGATGGTGAAGCATCCAGTGGGATCGATGGGATAGATGTAGGGCAGCGTCCCATAGTAACTGGAATAGGGGATGGGCAAAAGCTGCGAGGTTAGCCACTCGCCCAGCACCACCGACTGATTTGCCGACACGAACCGCAGCTGGTCTGGACTCTGCGATCGGTATTCGATGATCGCCAACCCGTTGTGGTTGGGTGAAAAGCCGACGGCCCCGATCGCGCCATTTGAATCGTATCCGAAGACTTCAGTTCCCGATGCGAGGTCCACCAGCCGCAGACGCGACGTCCCGGACGTTGCAAACACCGGCTCGACCAGCGCGACTTGATCCAGCCGTGGTGTCTCCAAGAAGGACGCGCCCGTCGACCACACCGTGGGTGCGCTTCCGTCCAAAGCCACCGACGCAACACCGAAGGAGTGGCCGGTGTCGTCGTAGTTGTAGATGACATGGCCGCCGGCGTTGAATGCGAAAACGCGCTTCGCGAGCGGATCCATCAAGTAGTCGTAGAGGTTCGAGGCGAGCAGCCGCTCGCCGCTTCCGTCGACGCGTATGGCGTACAACTCGTCGGGCTGGCCGGTGATCTCGGTGGCGCCCAGCACCCACGTCTTGTCCGGCGAGACCTGAAATCCAAACAGACCCGGATGGCGGTCGGCGGCGACCAAGTACGAGGTGTCGCCTGTCCCTGGGACATGGCCGCGAATGTCGCCGATCTGGAGCAGGTCGCCAGCCGCGAACAGCAACAGGTCATCCGACACAAACGCCGGATCGCGACCACCGGGCTGCGAGCCAAGGCGCTCAAGCAGACCATCCGCACCCGCGACCACGACCACGCTGTCGCTCCAGCCGGCATCCGGGATTCTGGTCATAAAAGCCACCCAGCGTCCGTCAGGCGATACCGCCATCGCGAGGGCTGGCATCGGCGTCCCGAAAGTCGCCGCGTCCGCCAGGTTCGTGCTGGCCCCCGACGCCACCTCGATCACGGCCATGGTGCCCGTGTTGTTCGAGTCGCAGTCGTGAATGGCGTACACGCGACTGCCGTCGGGCGCGGCGACATGGCTGCACACACTTTGCATCAGCGTGCGAATTCCGCTGCCGTCGGAGTTGACCACCATTAGGTCGGTCCTCCCGTCCTGCGTCGCCTTCACAAGAAGGGTCGCCCCGGGCTGAAGCCACTCGGCGCTAGAGATCGAATTCATGATGGGCGAGACGTCGCCCGACGGCAGGCGCACCAGCAGCAGGTCATCCTGCACGCCGCTGTCGGGTGGCCCTTCGCCTTTCACGCGCAAGACCAGCGAGCTGCGATCCGGGGCGAACAGCGCGTGCACCACATGGCGTGGCGTCAGCACGCCATCGGCCAAGGCCTGCAAGGCGGCGCATGGAAACGGGGACGCAAGGTCCGGCGGCACTTGTGCGTCCTTGGGCAACCAACTGTCGCTGGGGAACTGGGCGTCGGCGGGTAGTTGAGAGTCTGTCGGAACCCGGGCATCCAGCGGTGCTCCACCATCGACTGCCGGGTGCAGGTTGCCCATGGCGGTCCGGCCGCACGCCGGAGCCAGGACGATCGTGAGCAAGACGAGCGCAGCCTGTCGAAGCACGAGATCGATTCTCCATCTTGGCTTGGCCGCACACAAGGCTCACAGGGGGCTAACGAACTACTGCGGAAGAATGGCCAGCCTGGTGCCCGGCCCTGGCGCCAAATCGGTGTCGAAGACGGTGAAGCAGCCGGTGGGATCGACAGGATAGGTGTAGATCAGGGTTCCGTAGTAGTCGGACAATGAGTCGTGCTGGAACTGCGTGGTCTGCCATTCGCCCAGCACCACAGATTGATCGGCCGACGCATACCGCAGTCGGGTCGAATCCGGTGATCGGGATTCGACAAACACCATGCCGTCGCGGTTGGGTGGGAATCCGACGGTTCCGATCGCACCGCTCGGATCGTAGGCGAAGACGTCAGTTCCGGATGCGAGGTCCACCAGCCGCAGGCGCGAGAGCGAGAAGGTCGAGCCCGACAACTCGACTAGAGCCACCTGGTCCAGCTGTGGTGCTTCCAAGAACGTCGCACCACCTGAAAGCACAGTCGGCGTGCCTCCGTCCAGGCCGACGAAGGCAACACCCAGGTTGCGACCTGTGTTGTAGATGATCCGGCCGCTGGCACTGAAGGCGAAGACGCGCAGGGCGAGCTGATTCATAAGGTAGTCGTAAAGGTCCGAGGCGAGTAGCTGCTCGCCGCTGCCGTCCAGGCGTATGGCGTACAGTTCGTCCATGTGGTCGGTGGCCTCGGTGGCGCCCAGCACCCACGTCTTGTCCGGCGACACCTGATATCCGAACAGACCCTGATCGCGCTTGGCCGCGACCAAGTACGAGGTGTCGCCGGTCCCTGGCGCATGGCCGCGAATGTCGCCCATGTGGTATGAGCTGCCAGTAGCGAACAGCAACAAGTCATCCGACACGAACGCCGGATCGTGGGCGCCGGGCTGTGATGTCAGGGTCTCAACCTGGCCATCCGCACTGGCGACCGCCAGAAGGCTCTGGCCAGACCCGCCATCCGACGGGGTGCTGATCAAGAAGGTTACCCAGCGGCCGTCAGGCGACACGGCTGCCGAGCGGGTTGGTGTCGGCGTCGCGAAAGTCGCCCCGACCGCCAGGCGCGTGCTGGTTCCCGACGCCACATCGATCACGTCCATGGTGCCGTTGTTGTGCGAGTCGCAGTTGTGAATGACGTACACGCGACTGCCATCAGGGGCGACGACATGTTGACATTCGCCCTGGACCAGCGTGCCCCATCTTATGCTGTCGGTGCTGACGGCCACCAGGTCGCTACTGCCGGTCTGCACGGTACGCACGAGAAGGGTGGATCCCGGCTGCAACCACTCGGCGCTGAAGACCGACATGGCGATGTCTGAGACCTGGCCTGACGGCAGCCGCACAAGTAGAAGATCATAGGCCGAGTTTCCGTACGGTCCTTGGTTTGTCACCATCAAGACCAGCGAGCTGCGATCCGGGGTGAACAGGGCGCGCACCACGTGGCGCTCAGTCAGCACGCCATCGGCCAGCGGCTGCAAGGCGGCGCATGGAAACGGGGACGCAAGGTCCGGCGGCACCTGTGCGTCCTTGGGCAACCAACTGTCGCTGGGGAACTGGGCGTCGGCGAGCCCTTGCGCGTCGGTGGAAACCGGGGCGTCGGCTGGCGCCCCAGCATCGGGGTGCGGAACGCCCATGGCGGTCCGGCCGCACGCCGGAGCCAGGCCGATCGTGAGCAAGACGAGCCTACCCTGTCGGAGCACGGATTCGATTTTCCACCCTGGCGTCGCCACCTACAAGCGGCACCGTCGTTGTTCGCCACAGTGCACAGCTGGTTTCAGCCTTACCGCCGGTGACCAGGGAAAGCACGCGCCGGGCGTGCGAACCGGCACTGGTTTGCCCCGAACGCGGCGCAAGAGTGCTACAACTGGCATCGAACCAAGGCGCCGCCGCACGAGGCCGCAAATCCGCGGCCATCAGGCGGAACGCGGCGCGAGAGGAGATCCGATGAAACGCAACGCGAGCGCAACTTGGAACGGGGGCCTGAAAGACGGCCATGGCAAATTCAGCGTCGGGAGCGGCGTGCTCAAAGATGTGAAGTACAGCTTCCGCACGCGCTTCGAGGACGAGCCGGGCACCAACCCGGAAGAGTTGATCGCCGCAGCCCATGCGAGCTGTTTCAGCATGGCCCTGAGCGCGCAACTCGGCGAGCGGGGCATCACGCCCCAGGCCATCGACACGACATGTGCCATCACTTTCGAGAACGGGACGCTGAGCAAGAGCGCACTGCAAACCACCGTCAAGGCCCGCGGCGCGGACAAGGCCAAGGTCGAAGAGGCAGCCGCTGCCGCCAAGGCTGGTTGCCCGATTTCCAAAGTCCTCAAGCTCGAGATCGCCTTGGAACTGATGGTTGAAGTCTAGAGATCCATGAAGGGAACCGGCAGTCAGCCAGGCTGGTGGCGCCCGGGCGTGGTCGCGGCAATCGTAGCGGGCGCGCTTTCGATGGGCGCGTGCAGCCGTTCGGGTGGCACTGCGCCCTTGGACGCAGGTGGCGCGACGGCCGGCACTGGAGCGGTGGGTGGCGTTGCCAGCACCGGCGGCGGCGTGGCCGCCGGCAGCAGCGCGAGTTCCGCAGAAACTGGTGGCACAGGCGGCTCCTCGGCATCCGGCGGCACGCTTTCCACCGCTGGCAGCGCGACCGGCGGTTTTGCGACCGGTGGCTCAGCGACGGGTGGCGCGTCTTCGTCAGGTGGAACTGCAGCCGGCGGCGTGCGTGCGACCGGCGGTTCGGCGCTGGGCGGTGTGGGCGCGACGGGTGGCTCGGCAACCGGCGGCGTGCTTTCGTCAGGCGGAACCGCAGTCGGAGGATCGAGCGCGACTGGTGGTTCGCCGACGGGCGGCGTGTCGTCGTCAGGCGGAATTGCCACCGCAGGCGTGAGCGCGACCGGCGGTTCTGCGACCGGTGGCTCGGCGAGAGGTGGCAGCGTGTCTTCCACAGGTGGCAGCGGGACCGCAGGCGTGAGCGCGACTGGTGGTTCGGCGACGGGCGGCACCGGCGGGATCACCACGACCGTGGATCGCTTCGGCATTCGCATGCTCTACCCGACACTGGCCAGCGGCAAGCAGTGGTACGCCCAGTGGGACACGCCGGCGCGGACCTTTACGGGCAAAGATCCGAACGACCCCTGGTTCGACGCCGATCACGGCGATGCCAGCTACAAGGTGGAGGGCACCGGCATCCTGAAGATCACTGGCGGCGTGCCGCGCATGTATGTCCACGATCCGGCCTTGCTCGACCAGTGGCGAGACGTGGAGATCACCATGTACTTCCAGCGCGTGGCTGACAGCAACATAGCCTGGGGTGGAATGGTGGCCATGGCCCGCACCAATCACGGAACCATCGGGCAGGAGACGGTGAACCTATGCGATACCCGCGGCATCGACGCGCGCATGCGCTACGATGGGCACATCGATTTCGAGAAGGAGACCAGTCATCCGCAGTCGACCGCCATTCTCAACCAGACCCAGTGGGCCGGCGGAATGCCCTTCAATCAATGGATCGGCTACAAACACGTGGTCTACGACCTGCCTGATGGCACTGTGAAACAGGAGCTCTATCTGGACAACAGCGATGGCGCCGGCGGCGGAAGCTGGGTGAAAATCAATGAGCACATCGATGCCGGCAGCGATTTCGGCGTAAATGGCACCGCCTGCGCCGCCGGCATCGATCCGGCCATGAAGCTCACCCACGACCCGACCCGCACCGGTTCGGAAAGCGGCAAGCCCAACATCACCGTGTATTTTCGCAGCGACGGGGTGGGCAGCGACGGACTTTGGTACAAGAAGGGCAGCATCAGGGAAATCGCGCCCTAGGCAGGCAGTCGCGTGAAAGGATTTCTTCTCGGCCTCTTGGTGGCTGCGCTGGCATTCGCTGGCTACCTGTACTGGCAGCACCAGCGCGGCCAGGCGGCCCGACCCGCGGTGACGACCGCGGATACCAGCCCGGCTCCAGCAAGCAAGAAGGTCAAGCGACGCATGCGCGGCGCCGTGCGCGTGGCGCGAGCGCCCGTCGCGCCCGAGACCAGCGAGCCCGAGCCCGAACCGGTGCGGCTGTCAGCCGCGGATCTGCGTTCGGTGGCCCAGGGCGACGATCTATCCACGCCCGACGTTTTGCGCCTGGACATGTCGAACGCGAAGGAGCTGCCCGAGTTGAGCCAGGATCAGATCGACGAGCGTTTCCGTAGCGAGGAATCCGCCATTTTGGCGTGCATCTCGCACGCACGGCCGGACCCTGAAACCTATGTGCCCGGCCGCGTGACCATCAAGTTTCGTATCCAGCGCGCCGGCACGGTGCGCGGGGTGCGCGTCGAGGCGCCAGCCATTTTGCAGAAGGGTGGCCTGTTCGGCTGCATAAAGGGTGTAGTCGGCCCGCTGCGCTTTCCGCCGGCCGGTACCAGCCAGATCGTGAGCTACCCGTTCTCGCTGAGCTGAAGCACGCGCGTCGCGGTTCGTGACGAGCTGACAGGCAGCGCGTCCTGTGCTAAGCACAGCGAGTCTGGGAAGGTCACATGAGCCCTCGGTCAGAGGTTGAGAAGTCAAAGCGGCGTGGGCGCTTGCGCCCACCGGCGCTTGCGATGGCCGAGGAGGGCTCATGAGCGCTCGCAACAAGCGCGGAAAGCGGGCGGCCGGCAAGCCTGGGCCGGCGCTGGTCAGCGGCGACGAGAAAGACGCGCCCGTCCGCGAGCCGGAAGTGCAAGCGGCCGAGCCCGAGTCGGGCGGCGACAAGGGCGGAGCCCAGACCGGTGCGGTGATCACCGAAGCCAGGCCAGCCGAGGAGACGCTTCGCGAGACCGAGCAGCCTGCCAAGGCCCTTCCTGACGTCCGCGAGAGGCAAGCCGCTGAGCTGGAGGCTGTCGTCGAAGGCCAGCCGCTTCGCGATGCCAAGCAGCGATTGCAATCCCTGCTTGATAATTCTCCGCTGGCGCTCATCGAGTGGTCGTCAGTCGACTACCGAATCGTGCAGTGGTCGGATGCGGCCAGCAAAGTCTTTGGCTGGACCGCCGAGGAGACCATCGGCAAGCGCATCGACGAACTGAACTGGATTCATCCCGCGGACCGGCCGCTGGTGGATCAGGTCGTGGCCGACCTACTCAGCGGCCAATGTCCGCGCAACGCCCACAAGAACCGCAACGTGCGCAAAGACGGCTCGGTGATTTTCTGCGAATGGTACAACTCCACGCTGCCTGATCCGTCAGGCGGATTCTCGGTATTGTCACTGGTGCTTGATGCCACCGAGCGCAAGCTGGCCGAGGCATCAGTGCGCGTGGCCGACTTGCAACTGGCCGAGGCCGATCAGCGCAAGAATGAGTTCTTGGCTGCGCTCGCGCACGAGATGAAGACCCCGCTGGCTCCCATCAAGAACAGCCTGTACGTCCTGGGCCACGCAACCTTGGGGAATGATCCGGCGCGCCGGGCTCAGGCTGTCATCGAAAGACAGGTGATTCGGCTGGCCCGGCTGGCCAGCGACCTCCTCGACGTGACTCGCATCGCGCGAAACAAAATCAAGCTTCAGTGCCAACTGCTGGAGCTAAACGGACTGGTGCGGGACACCATAGAGGATCAACGCTCGCTCTTCGACCGGACCGAGGTGCATCTCGAATTCCATCCCGCGCCCAGACCCGTGCTGGTCAACGCTGACTGGAATCGCCTGGCCCAAGTCATGGTCAACCTTCTGCAGAACGCGGCCAAGTTCACCGGCCGCGGTGGCGCCACCCTGGTCACTGTCCACGCCGAAAAGGCGGAGAAGCTGGCGGTGGTCCAGGTCGTGGATACGGGAGTGGGCATGGCGCCAGAAATGGTGGCGCGCTTGTTCCAGCCCTTCAGTCAGGTGGACTCCGCTTTGGACCGCAGCAAGGGCGGACTTGGGCTCGGGCTGGCGCTGATCAATGGGCTGGTCGAATTGCACGGGGGCAACGTGACGGTCTGCAGTGCGGGACTGGGCCACGGGACGGAGTTCACGGTTCAGCTTCCGCTGCTGACGGAGGAAGCCGCCGCCTCGCCAGCGGAGAGCGAGCGCGCCGCGAAAGCCCGGCGGCGCGTACTGGTCATCAAGGACGACATCGAAGCGGCCGACAGTCTGCGCGACGGGCTCGCGTCGGGCGAGTATGAGGTTGAGGTGGCGTACAACGGCCCGGAAGGAATTGCCAAGGCGCGGGAGTTTAGCCCCGAGGTCGTGCTGTGTGACATGGGGTTGTCGGGAATGGATGGCTTCGAGGTTGCGCGCGCCTTCAAGGCAGACGAATCACTGAAGGACGTCTTGCTGGTGGCTTTGAGTGACTACGCACTCCCCGAAGATCTGCTGCGAGTCTCGCAGGCAGGCTTCGCGCACCACATGGCCAAGCCAGCCAGCCTCGAGAAACTGAAAGAGATCTTGGCAGCCCCGCCTGTCCCCAGCGTGCCAGAGGTGCCAGAGAAAGAAAACTGATGGCGCATAGTCTTTGTCGCCGGTGGCTGGGATATCTGCTGGCGTCTCCGGTGCGGCGCTTGTTCCAGAATAGATAGAGTTCCGCCGCTGTCGATGGTGAGCGGGCCCATCCGCTGCCATCTCTGAATGGGTACCACCGCCATACTTGAAAGAGGTCACGCTGTCGTAGACCCAGTTCTTTGCTCAGGAACACCAACGTTGTCTCGCCTGTTCGAGGTTGGACGCTGATGACGCCCCTGCCTACTGCTGCGCTTCGACGCCTCGGTTTGCCGATCGAGCACGCCCTGGGCCAGGTGCCGCAGGATGCACTCGACAAAGGCTGCCAGCGGCTGTCGCGCCGCCTCGCGCCAGAGGGACACGCGAAACTACTAGTCTGCCCGCGTTCCCGGCAGATGTAGGCAAGAATGGCCCCTATCCGGGGACCGCGTTGACCCATTTCGTCGAGTCGCTGTCCCATATATAATGTCAGCCACGCCTTGCAAGGGCCGTGGCTGCATGATGGTCCGGGCCACCGATGCCGGAATCATAACGGCGCCGGCCAGGTCGTAAAGGAGACTCCGATGAATTCCGCAGAACGCTTGTCGAAGAAGGTTCGCTGTCATTCGCTGATGTCTTGGCTGGCGCTCGGCGTGGGCCTGTTCGCCGCCAGGGGTGCATTGGCCGCGGAGTACTACGTGTCCCCCACGGGCAGCGATTCGAATCCTGGCACCCAAGCCAGCCCCTGGGGCACCGTGCAGAAAGCGGCCAGCACGGCAGCGGCTGGAGACACGGTCTGGCTGCGTGGCGGAACCTACAGCCCCAGCGCCGGCATCACGTTTTCGAAGAGCGGAACGTCGGACACTAACCGAATCAACTACTTTGCCTACCAAGGCGAAGTCCCGAAGATCGACTTCTCCAATATGAACGTATCAAGCAGCGGCTACAGCATGGGTATCACGGTCTCGGGTAACTGGCTGCATTTCAAGGGGATCGAGGAATGCTGCCTCAAGGAGACCACGTACGCCAACAACGGTTGGGATGTGAGCGGCAGCAACGATATTTTTGAGTTGCTGAACAATCACCACAACCAGGGCAACGGGATCTTCATGGGCACCAAGACTGGGGGGGGCAACCTCATCCTCAATTGTGATGGACACGACAATTACGATCCGACAACGACCCAAGGCGACGGACAGAATGCCGACGGCTTCGGCGTTCACTACCAAACCAGCGGCGCCACCACCATCATCAGGGGCTGCCGATCGTGGTGGAACTCGGACGATGGCTACGATCTGATTAACCAAGAGGTTCCGGTCACGGTTGAAAACTCTTGGGCCTTTGGCTGTGGGTACTCCAATTACGGTACCGGCAGGCCCGCAGACGGAAATGGCAACGGCTTCAAGATGGGGAGCAGCAAGACCGGTATCAGGCACCTCGTCCAGAACAATGTTGCCTGGGGAAACAAAGCGAACGGGTTCTATGCCAACCACTCCTCGGGCGGAAACACTTGGTACAACAATACCTCGTTTCAGAACGGGACCCAATTCAACATGCTGGCCAGCACTTGGGATTCCGCCGGCAATCGAACGGACGGCGTGACCCTGACAGGAACCAAAGTCCACATTATGCGGAACAACATCGGTTTTCCCAACAAGAACACCGACATGAATGGCGTCGACACCCAATTCAACAGCTGGGACTTGAATATCACTCCGAAGGTCAGTGATTTTCTCAGCACAACAGATCCGAGCGTATCGGGTACGGGAGCGACGATAGAGACGAGTTCACCGGCACTCGGACCCCGTCAGGCCGACGGCAGTCTGCCCAATGTGGACTTCATGAAGCTGGCTGCTGGCAGCCAGATGATCGACAAGGGCACGGATGTTCAACTTCCATTCGTGGGCGCGGCTCCGGACCTCGGCGCCTACGAATATGGAGCCACTGGCGGCACGCCAACAGGCGGTGTCACTGCGGCCGGCGGGGCGACGGCAACCGGCGGAGCCACCGGAGCCGGCGGCGCAACCACAGCAACCGGCGGCAAGACCGGGGGCGGCGGCGCAACCACGGCAACCGGCGGCTCGACCACGCCAACCGGTGGCGCAACCACGGCAACCGGTGGCAAGACCGGAGGCGGCGGCGCAACCACTGCAACCGGCGGGAAGACTGCAGGTGGCGGCAGCACAGGAGCTGGCGGGGTCACGGCACTCGGCGGCGCGCCGGGAACCGGTGGCGACACCGGAGCTGGCGGTGTGACAGAAACAGGTGGCACCAGTGGCGTGGTTCAGTCTGGGGGCGCCGTCCCAGTGGGCGGCACGGAGGAGACCGGCGGCAGCGTCGTGACCGGCGGAGAGACAGCAACTGGCGGAGTGCCGGGCGGCGCCGGCGCCAGTGGCCCAGGTGAGAGCGGGGGCAATGTGGTCACCGGCGGAACTCCGCACCCCGGCAGCACAGGTGGCGCCACGACCTCGACGGAAGCCGGCCAGACCAGTAGCGGCTGCTCCTGTCGGATGGCCGGACGCCAGGCTGCGGGCTATCCCGGCTTCGCCCTGCTTGGGCTTCTGGTTTTCGCTCTTCGTCTTCGCAAGAGGCGCTAGCGGCCCTGCTGCGTCAGTTCTTCGATTCACCGGCGGGCAAGTGGGCCCCGCTCGGCGGGGCAACCTGTGACCGCGCCAATCTTCCGATCCGCGTTAGCCATTTGTCGGGCCACCGCTGACTCGATTGATGGTGCCCCTTCCCCTATACTGATGGGATCCGTCTGTGAGCAGCAGCCCAAGCCGTTGGATTCCCGTAGCGCACCAAAGGAGCCCTTGATGAAAGCCGCAAGAAGACTGTCCACCAAGGTGAAGCGACTCTCGCTGCTGTTCGCTCTTGTGTTCGGCCTGGGCCTTTTCGCCGCCAGCCAAGCGCTAGCCACGGAGTACTACGTGGCCACCACCGGCAGCGATTCGAATCCCGGCACTCTTGCCGCGCCCTTTGCCACCTTGCAGAAGGGGGCCGACACAGCGGTGGCTGGAGACACCGTCTGGATCCGTGGCGGGACGTACAAAATCACGACGCCCAAAACCAGTGGCGCTGGCATCGAGCTCTCGAAGAGCGGAACATCGGATACCAACCGCATCAAATACTGGGCCTATCCAGGTGAGACCCCGCTTTTCGACTTCTCCAACCTGCAGATCTCAACCAGCGGCTATACCTTTGGCTTCGTGATCAGCGGCAGCTGGGTACATCTCAAGGGAATCGAAGAGTGCTGCGTCCCGATGAACAGTTACGCCAACAACGGGTTTGCGAGCGATGGCACCAACAACATCTATGAGTTGTTGAACGCGCACAACAACCAAGGCAGCGGGATTCAAATCGGTGGCGGGAACCAAGCCATCAATTGTGATTCGCACGACAACTACGATCCGACTTCGCCACAGGGCGATGGGCAGAATGCCGATGGCTTCGGTGTCCACGGCCAGACCAGCGGTCCCAGCACGATTATTAGGGGCTGCCGGGCGTGGTGGAACTCGGACGATGGTTACGACTTCATCAACCAGGAAGTTCCGGTCACCATCGAAAACTCCTGGGCCTTCGGCGCTGGGTTCGCCAATTACGGTACCACCCGGCCCTCATCGGGGAATGGCAACGGCTTCAAGATGGGGAGCAGCAAGACAGGCATCAGGCACCTCATCCAGAACAACGTTGCCTGGGGGAACAAGGCCAACGGTTTCTATGCCAACCACTCCTCGGGTGGGAATACTTGGTACAACAATACATCGTTCCAAAATGGAACTCAGTACAACATGCTGGCGAGCACGTGGAGTGAACCCAACGGCAAAGGTACAAGAACGGACGGCGTCAAGCTGACCGGGGACAAGGCCCACATACTGAGGAACAACGTTGGCTATCCTAACAAGAACGAGTACATGGACGCTGCCACTTATGGGGTCGACAGCCAATTCAACGCTTGGGATCTGAATATCACACCCAAGGCCAGTGATTTCCTTAGCATCACCGATCCGAGCGTGTCGGGTACGGGACAGGCCATAGAAACGACTTCACCCGCGCTGGGCCCCCGCCAGGCCGACGGCAGCCTTCCGAACGTGGATTTTCTGAAACTCGCGGCTGGCAGCCAGATGATCGATAAGGGCACGAACGTTCAACTTCCATTTGTGGGTGCGGCTCCGGACCTGGGTGCCTATGAATATGGAGCCACCGGCGGCACGCCAACCGGCGGTGTCACCGGGGCCGGCGGGACGACGGCGACCGGCGGAGCCACGGGAGCTGCCGGAGCGACGGGAACTGGCGGCAAGAGCGGAAGCGGCGGAACTACGGGAACCGGTGGCAAGACCGGGGGCGGCGGTGCAACTGCGGCAACCGGCGGGAAGACCGCAAGCAGCAGCGCACCGGGAGCCGGCGGCAGTCTAGCAACTGGCGGAGTCACGCTCCTCGGTGGCACACCGGGAATCGGTGGCGACACGGGAGCCGGCGGCGTGACAGAAACAGGCGGAACCAGTGGCGTGGTTGACACCGGGGGCGCGGTCGCACCGGGCGGCGCGGAGAACGGCGGCAGCGCCGTGATCGGCGGAGTTATCGCCACTGGT
>Ga0182017_10002134_pt1 | contig 15117 bp, 10 predicted proteins | sample 712E3DmetaG_FD_120492 | JGI IMG/M metagenome (GOLD analysis project Ga0182017, IMG submission 120492) | Permafrost microbial communities from Stordalen Mire, Sweden - 712E3D metaG | ecosystem: Environmental > Terrestrial > Soil > Wetlands > Permafrost | place: Sweden: Stordalen | collected... | reverse complement strand
GGTTTTTCCTGAATCCGGTGGTCTGCCCCATGAATCCCTTGATGACGTTGACGTGGTTTTGCGTCAGCATGGTGGGGACGGGATCGAATTTCGCCGAGAACTCAAAGAGTGTAAAGTAGTCGGTCTCCGGGTTCTGTATCCCGAGCATGTCGCTGGGGGGTTCGTCGATGTCCGAGTATTCGTATCGCAGGGGATTCTTTTCGACCGTGAATCCCGTGAAGGCAAGGGTTTTAGAGAAGTCGAGCTTCTGCTGGAAGTCGGGATCGGGCGGGTCGCCGTCGTAGATTGCGTCACAGATGTCCGTGTTCTCCGCCGCGAGCGCGATGTCGAATGTGTCTGTGGCCGAGCACATGGCGAACATGAATCCTCCCGCGCCGATGTACCGCGCGATCGTGCGCGCCACCGCCTTTTTCAGCTCGGCGACCTTTCTGAAGCCGCGCTTGCGCGCCTCCTGTTCGAGCTGCGCCACCTGGGCCTGGTACCAGGCGGCCCCGGCGAATGACGCGTAGAATTTTCCGTACTGTCCGGTGAAGTCCTCATGGTGGAGATGCAGCCAGTCGTAATCGGCAAGCTTCCCGTCCAGGACTTCGTCGTCCCAGAGCTTGTCGTACTTGATCTCCGCGTAGTCAAGCGCCAGCGTGACGGCGTCATCCCACGGTTGAAAACCGGGGGGGACGTACACTGCCACGCGGGGAGCCTTCTCCAGCCGCACGACATCCATGTTGTTGTCTTCCCGCTGCACTTCGGCGTAGATACTCGCCGCACCGGCGGCGGACTCCCTGATGAACGCAACCCCCCGCACGAGACACTCGGTTGTAATGAAGTCATGCGCATCAAGCATGAATGATCCCCCGCGGTAGTTCAGCAGCCAGTCGATCTCGAGCCCGCGGGAGAGCGCCATGTAGGCGATTCCGTACGCCTTCAGATGATCGGTCTGTGAGAGATCCATCGGGATGAGGACCTTCTCCTGCGAGAGCGCTTGCGAGCCCTGAAGGAGGAGGAGGAGGAGCGTGATCGCAAGACTGCGCGAGCGTTTCATCTTCAGAGCGATTCCCCTCTCAGCTGCCTGATCCTCTGCCGGGCACGACCGGCGAGTATGGATTTCGGGTGATCGGCAAGGAGCCTTTCGTATGTCGCCTGGGCCCTGGCCGGCTCGTGCGTGCCGTATTGATAGACTTCCGCGAGATTGAACTCCGCCCTGTCGAGCTCGATGCTGCTCTCCCTGAACTCGGCGAGCAGACGCTCATAGGACGCAACGGCCTCGCGGAAAAGCCCGGCGGAGGCCTGCAGGGCTCCCACCGCCATGAGTGCATCGTCGACGAGCGGCGCCTGTGGATACGACCGGATGACCGCAAGGAGGAGGGGAACGGCTTCGGTGTTCTTTCCCTGCCTTGCAAGAAATTCCGCCGCGCTGAACTCTCTCAGCGCTTCGGGGACGGTTCCGGCATTTTCCTGGAGGAATGCCCCCAGGCGGAGAGCGTCGTTGGCGTAGTCAGCCTTCAGGTTGACGGCGATCCCTCCCAGTTTCTGCATCGCGGAATCGAAGCGCCCGGCAAAATAATCGATCTCCCCGAGCCGGAAGACCGCTTCATCGTGCGCATCGGGAAGGACATCCGAAGCCGCGACGACCGTCCTGAAGTACCCCGCCGCCTTCGCGGTGTCCCCCCGGGCGATGTAGACCTTCCCCATCATGAGCGTCGCATCATTGCGGAGAGAAGGGAGAGCGCCGGCCTCTTCGATGACATGGCGCAGCGAGATCACCGCACCCTCCCGGTCGCCAAACTTCTCGCTCTGGATGAGCCCGATCTGGTACCAGGATTTCGCGGAGAACTCGGTGTGCGGGTAGTCTTCAATGATTTTCTGAAAGAGCCTGACCGCACCGCCGTACAGGGGGACCGCCTCTGTGGCCGGCGTGCCCCGCACGGGGGAGGCAAACGTGTCGGCTTCGGCCTGAAGTTCCCCGACCGCCCCGGCGTACCCGTACCGTGCATATGGTATCAGGGACGCCGGGAGCGGGGCCCCTATCGCCTCCTGATATGCGCGCGCAGCGACGCCATACGCCTTCTCTGCGGCTGCACGCGCGGCAAACTGATAAAGCTCGTTGCCGTGCGCGCCCGCAAGAGCGTCGATCTTCCGGTACACCTCGAACGCTTCCTCGAATTTCTTCCCCTCCATCGCGAGCCAGGCGAGGAGCTCCAGGAGCGGGAGATCCCCGCGGTCGCCAAGCGCCTCACGAATGACTTCCGTCGCCGCCATCCGCGCCTCCTCCCTCCCGGTCATCTGTGAGAGCCGGCTCTGGACGAAGGAGAGCTGCGCAGGGTTCTTCGAAAGCCAGCGGAGGTACTCGGCCGTCGCCCCGGAGTAGTTCATCGTCGAAGCAAGGAGCTGGGCGAGTTCGAGCGTGAAAAGATCCCCGTCGCCGGTCCCCCTGCGCCCCCGGCGGTATACTTCCGCGGCACGGTCGAGGAGCCTGTTTTCGACGAGCACTGCCGCAACAAGCCGGTATGTCCCCGGGTTCGCCGGACCGGTGGCGATCGCACTGTCCCATTCGGCGGCGGCGTCTTTTTCCCTTCCGGCCCTGTAGAAGACGCTCCCGAGCATCGCGTGGAGGTTCGGGTCTGAGGGGGTACGGGCAAGACGACTGTGCAGGAGTTCGACGACCTGATCGTACCGTTTCAGCTGCATCCACATCCGCTGCACGGCGTCGAGAAGGACGAAGTTCGCTGGATCTCCCCTGAGCAATCCCTCGTACAACCCTGCAGCGCGATCGTATTCCCCTGCCTGCTCCAGTCCCTGCGCGAGCCGAAACTTTGCATCCCGGTCGGACGTTTGAGAATGTACGCTCCGGAATCCCCCCGGGCCTGCCAGAAGCGCCAGAATTGCCCCGCGGACGAGCAGGCGGCGACCGGCGCCGGCACGGCATCGTTTCTTGAAAGCCAGATCTCTTTTGCGTACCTTGAAATAATGTATAGAGGGGCCTCCATCACACACGTGACATCTCCGCGCACCATCTCCATCCTCGGGTCGACCGGCTCGATCGGTCGCAGTTCTCTCGAGGTTATTGCGAGCTTCCCCGACCGGTTCCGCGTGGCGTATCTTTCTGCCAACAAGAATATCGATCTTTTGCGTGAGCAAATCAACAAGTTCCATCCGAAGGGAGTCGTCGTGTCCGACCCCGGGCGGGCCGGGAAGCTCCGCACTGCGGTCGGGAACGGCGTCGAGATCCTGTGCGGACCGGAGGGACTGCTGGACGTCGTCAGCCGGGACGATGTGGATATTGTCCTGAGCTCGCTTGTCGGATTTGCGGGACTCTCTCCGACGCTTCGCGCCGTGGAGGCGGGGAAAGATGTCGCGCTGGCGAACAAGGAGACGCTTGTCGTCGGTGGGGAGCTCATCATGGCGCTGGTGCGGAGGAGGGGCGTGCGTCTCCTTCCCGTCGACAGCGAGCACAGCGCGATATTTCAGTGCCTGCAGGGGGAAGATTCCCGCACCATCGAGCGCCTCGTCCTGACCGCCTCCGGCGGCCCGTTCCTGCATGTCGCCCGGGAGAAGTTCCCCTCCCTCACCGTCGCCGAAGCCCTCAAGCACCCGACCTGGCGCATGGGGGACAAGGTCACGATCGATTCCGCGACGCTGATGAACAAGGGACTGGAGGTGATCGAGGCGTACTGGTTGTTCGGGGTCCCGCCGGAAAAAATCGAGGTCGTGATTCATCCCCAGTCGGTGATCCATTCGATGGTCGAGTTTGTTGACGGCTCGATAAAGGCCCAGCTCGGCATCCCGGACATGAAACTCCCGATCCTCTATGCGCTGGCCTATCCCGACAGGCTCCCATTCTCCGCCCGGCGCATTGATTTCGGGACGCTCCGGGAGATGACGTTCCATCCACCCGACCTGGAAAAATTCGAGTGCCTGGGTCTCGCGTTCCGCGCACTCCGGATGGGGGGGACCGCCCCGGCGGTCCTCAACGCGGCAAACGAGGTGGCGGTCCAGATGTTTCTTGACGGGGAGCTCCCGTTTTCCGCCATCCCCTCCGTCATCCGTGACGCGCTGGATGCGCACACGCCGCTGCACGCCTTTACACTGGCCGACCTCGAACGGGTCGACGCGGAGACCAGACTGCGGGCGCGCAGGATTCCGGTTACAGCATCTTCCTGACGGGACTTCTATGCAATTTCTGAAAACGGTTCTCGATTTTGTAGTGACGCTCGGCGTTCTCGTGTTCGTTCACGAGCTCGGCCACTTCCTTGCGGCCAAACTGTGCGGGATGCGGGTGGATCGCTTCTCGATCGGTTTTCCCCCAAGGGCGTTCGGCAGGAAGTTCGGGGAGACGGATTACTGCGTTTCGTGGCTCCCGATCGGCGGCTACGTGAAGATCGCGGGGATGGTTGATGAGAGCATGGATGTCGAGTTTCTGAACAAACCGCCGGAACCGTGGGAATTCCGCTCGAAACCGATCTGGCAGAGGATGATCGTGCTCTCCGCCGGCGTGGTAATGAACCTCCTCCTCGCGCTCGTGATCTTCTGGGCTGTTCATTATTTCACGGGAAAGACGCTGCGCGAGACGACCGAGGTCGGTTATGTCACCGAGGAGAGCGCTGCCGCCCGCGCAGGCCTGAAGGAGAGGGACAGGATCCTCTCGGTGAACGACAGGCCCGTCATCGCATGGGAGCCGATGCTCGACGCACTTTTTGACGTCCCGGCGCAGGGGGACGTATCGCTCGCCGTCAGGCGGGGCGGGCGGGACACATCCCTCATCTTTTCGGGCCGAATCCTTCACGAACCCGGCCGCGCGGGGTTGGGCCTTGTCCCCGCCAATACCGAGATTATCGTCGTCGGCCCCCCCGAGCCGGGGAAGCCGGGAGAACGGCTCGGCCTTAAGATGCAGGACGTTTTTCTTTCGATCAACGGGATCCCCATCCGGGATCTTCAGAAGGTCCTCCAGATCGTCAAACAGAATGCGGGAAGAGAGATTACGATAGAATGGAGGCGGGAAGGCGAACGGATGAGCGGGACCGCCGTGCCGACACAGGACGGGCATATCGGCATTCCGATCGGCGAAAGCTACACGGGGCCAAGGACGCATCTCGAGTACACGCTGCTCGGGGCGCTCCCGGCCGGCGCAAAGTACATGGTCTATGTCACGGTCAGCTTCGCCGATCAGATGTGGCAGCTCGTGACGGGAAAGGTATCGTTCGCACAGTCGGTGGGAGGTCCGATAAAGATCGCGCAACTCGCATCCCAGTCATCGGACCTCGGATTGCTGACCTACCTCAGTTTCATGGCCCTGCTCAGCATCAACCTGGCAATTATCAACATTCTTCCCTTCCCCGCGCTCGACGGCGGACACCTGTCATTTCTGGTCTACGAAGCGGTGTTCCGCCGGGAAGTGCCTCTGGGCGTCAAGCTCGGGCTGCAGAAAGTGGGGATTGTGGTGCTGCTGGCATTCATGGCTTTCGTGGTGATCAACGACATCATTCATTTCTGATGGCATTTTTGAATCACGCTACAGGCGCAGGGCAGCAATGAACGTCTGCAGAACACCGAAAATCTCCCTCGCAGCCCCGGCCGGGGCTGTGCCGTTGACGAGTGCGGTGAGAGCGTAGAGGCGCCCGTCGGCCGCAAGCAACACTGTCCTGGTTCTGTCCCCCGATCCGCTGTACCCGACATCGTATGAGACCGCTTCCCTCCCGTTGACGGGGTAGCGGTCGGGCCCCCGCACGAGCATCCCGGGTTTACCCGAAGTTTCCAGCGCCGCAGTCAGGCGCGCAACCTGCAGAAGTCCTTCTCCCCCCAGGTCAGCGTTATCGACGGAGCGTATGTGCAGCTGCCGTACCGTCAGGCTCCCCGCATAGTCGTCACGCACGAGAAAAACGTCCCTGTCGGCGGAAAGGGTGTCCGGCATGACGTCAAACCACCCCGCGGGAAGACGGTAGTGAATCGCGCCGTCGCGCGACAGGAGGTATGCGGGGGGAGGGGCGGAGGAGGCAGCGGGACCCGGGGTCGCGCACCCGCCACAGAGGAGCGCGGCACAGAAGGCGGGGAGCAGGAGAACTATCCGCCGCGCCGGGCGAAGAGAGATGCCGAGTGTCACAGACACGCCCCGGAAGCCCTTACTCGCCGGGTCTCTTGAACTGCTCGGCTTCCAGCGTGAACATGATGGAGATGCGGTGCGTGTTGTCGAGCTGGTCGGCTCCTCCGAATCTGGCAAACGAATAATCGATGTTCAACTTCGGGAAGTGCACACCGGCGCCCAGTGTGAGCTGTTTCACGTCGCTGTATCCGGCCCGGAGCGCGATCAGATTCCTGAATTCGTATTCCATCCCGCCGTGAAAGTCAAAGCTCACCGGGCCGATGTGGGCTTCGGAGGCCGACCTCCGATTCTCAAAGCGGATGTCGACGTCGGCGGCCGGCGCGATACGCCCGCCCAGGAGGTCGATGAAATAGGCCGACCCGAGTTTCACCGTGGGGGATATCAGTTCGTTGCGGCCGGTGTTCCATGCGACCAGCGTCGTTGTGATGTCCTGCAGGTTGGCACCGAAGGCAAGGTCCTCATACGGGTGGTACCAGAAACCGATATCGAAGCCGATCCCCATGGCACTGTACTCCGCGAGATCGCGGCGTATGAGCTTGACGTTGGCGCCGTAGGAAAACGTCCCGGTTTGCCTGTGGGAATACGTGAAGTAGAGCGCCCAGTCGGCGGCATTGAAATAGGTGACGCGCCCGGGGTCGACACGCGTGAACTGGGCCGGATCATGCGTGATGTTGCCGTTGGCATCGACACCGGCGTTCCGCGTGTCCGCGATGTCGTCCACACCGACACGGATGACGCTGAGACCGAGGCTCGTGCTTGTGCCCACGGGGATTGCCACCGCGCCGTAGTCGTTATTCACAAGGCTGCCGAACTCGGAGTCGTGCATCAGGATGAACTGCGGGTAGTCGAGGCGGGAGAGCGCCGCAGGATTCCAATACCCGGACGTGACGTCATTTGCCAGGGCAACGAACGCGCCCCCCATGGCAAGAGCGCGGGCCCCGACGCCGATGGAAATGAATTCCCCCGCGTACTTTGCGATTTCTGTCTGGGCCTGCCCCTCCGCAACCGGCACCACGGCCGCCAGCACACACACCCACCTGAACGGTCTCATAGGAGATCCCTTCTTTTCTCAAAATCCGAAAATCGCCTGCGAGAGTCAACCCGGCTGATTACTCCTTTAGATCGGCTCCGCCCCGAGTTCTCTTTTCATCGCCGCAAGGACCGGGTGATCTTCCCCCCGCGCGCCGGCATCAGGTCCGTCTGCGGAGGTAACATTCGTCCCTCCCTGTGAGCCGCCGGTGATCTCAGGTTTCACGCCGAGACGCACGTTGAGTATTTTCTGAAACACGTCGCCGAGGAATTCTTTGCTCTTCAGTATGAGCGACGCCTGGAAGTCATCCGCCACCCCCAGGCGGACAATTCCCTGCTCAACGCCCAGCAGCGAAGCGTTTTCAAGCGCCGGCCAGAGCGAGATCTTACGTGTGCGGACTTCACCCAGGAATTCACTCCACCGGGAAGACAGCTCTCCCGCGCTCATCCCGGCATGGGGACGGGGCGCGGGGGGATGCTGCGATACGGACCCGGACGGATGCTGCATCACGGGAACGGTGGGGTGTTGCACGGTGGTCGGGGCGGGGCGGAGCTGTGCCGCCGGCCGTTCTCCGGCCGAAGGCGAAGGAATACCCGGCGGATGCCCCCCCTGCCGCCCGAGGAGTTCATCCAGCCGCTCGAGGAGTTCACCGACATCCTTCGCACGGGGGAGCGCGATCATCTGGACGACGTCCGCCTCGAGCCTGAAGCGCGGCTGCGTTGTCCAGCGGAGCGCGGAGTCCGTCAGGGAGACAAGCCGCTGGAGGCGCAGGAGATCGGACACATCAAAGAACTCCGCCTCCGCGGCATAACGCTGGCGATAGACGTCGGCGGCTTCGATAAGGAGCGTCGACTTCGTTGTCTTTGCGACGAGGAGATTGCGGAAGTGCTCCGTCAATCCGGAGAGGAATTCCCTGAGGTCATGCCCGCCGGTCATGATGTCATCGACAAGCGCGAGCCCCCCTCTCGTGTCGCCGGTCCTGATGAGGTCGGTCATGGAGAAATAGACCTCCTGGTCGACGAGATTCAGCGCTTCGACGATCTTCGCCCGTGTGACGGCGGCGCCGCACAGCGCGACGACCTGATCGAACACGCTCTGGGCATCGCGGAGCGAGCCGTCCCCTCTCCGCGCAATAAGGTGCAGTGCGTCTTCATCGATGGCCAGTCCCTCCGCGGTCGCGATCGCGCGCAGATTCGCCGCGATCTCTTCGGTCCGGATCCGCCGGAAATCGAAACGCTGGCACCGGGAGAGGATGGTGGCAGGAACTTTGTTCACTTCGGTTGTCGCAAATATGAACAGCACGTGGGGGGGAGGCTCTTCCAGCGTCTTGAGGAGCGCGTTGAATGCCTCCTTGGTGAGCATGTGGACTTCGTCGATGATATACACCTTGTACGCGCCCCTGGCGGGGGCATACCGGACCGACTCCCGCAGGTTGCGGATCTCCTCAACACCGCGGTTGGAGGCACCGTCGATCTCCAGAACGTCGAAGCTTCGCCCCTCGGTGATCTCCCGGCAGCTTTCACACGTGTTGTCGGGATTCTGGTCCACCGGGGAACTGCAGTTCACTGCTTTTGCGAGCAGTCTGGCCGTGGTGGTCTTCCCGACGCCGCGCGGCCCGCCGAAGAGATACGCGTGCGCGATCCGCTTCGTCGCCATGGCGTTCCGCAGGGTCGTGGTAATATGCCCCTGCCCCGTCACGTCCTCAAACCGCATCGGCCGGTATTTCCGCGCCGTGACGATGTACTCGCTCATGCCCTGGTCGTCCTCTCTACTCTCTGGACCGCAGTCTTCCCCGCGCTCCGGATGCCGGCCGCGCGGGCCCGAACACGTGAAGGAGCCCCTCTTCGATCGTGCTTACCGGAATCAGCGTCAGCCCTTCTTTGACTTTCGCGGGGATGTCCGTGAGGTCTTTTTCATTCTCCCGGGGGATCAGGACCTTCCCGATGCCGCTCCTCTGCGCCGCGATGAGTTTTTCGTTGAGACCTCCGATCGCCAGGACGTCACCCCGGAGCGTGATTTCGCCCGTCATTGCGACGTCGCTCCGCGCGGGCTTTCCGCTGACGGCGGAATAGATGGCCATGGCCATCGTTATCCCTGCCGACGGCCCGTCCTTGGGAATGGCCCCTTCGGGAAGATGGATATGGATTTCCTTCCCCTTGGAGAACGTCGCGGGGATGCCGAGGCTCTTTGCATTCGAGCGGAGAAAACTGAGCGCCGCCTGGGCGGACTCTTTCATCACGTCGCCGAGCTGGCCTGTCAGCGTGAGCTTCTCGGGACCGCTCATCAGTGCGACGTCGACGTTCAGCAGCTCTCCTCCCACGCTCGTCCATGCCAGGCCCGTGACCGACCCCACCCTGTGTCCTTTCGCACGGGGCCTGCTCCTGTAACGGGGAACTCCCAGATAGTGCTCGACTTTCTGCGGGTCGACGGTGAACGGGAGGGGCGGTTTCTTGTTTTTCTTCCCCCCTTTTTTCTGTTTTCCCAGGACGATGTCCTTCGCGACTTTCCTGCAGACCGATGCGATCTCCCGTTCGAGGTTTCGTACCCCGGCCTCTCGTGTGTATCCTGTGATGATCGTGTCAATGGCCGAATCGGTGATCCCGATGGCCATTCCCGCGATGCCGTGCTCGGTCAGCTGCCGGGGGATGATGTGACGTCGCGCGATCTCCCGTTTGTCGTGCTGCAGGTACCCGGCGAGTTCGATGATTTCCATCCTGTCCTGCAGCGGCAGCGGAATGGCGTAACGGACGTTCGCGGTGGTGATGAACATGACGTGCGAGAGGTCGTAGTCAATGTCCAGGTAGTGATCGTTGAACGCGACGTTCTGTTCGGGATCCAGAACCTCGAGCATCGCGGAGGAGGGATCGCCGCGGAAATCCATGCTCATCTTGTCCACTTCGTCCAGAAGCATCACGGGGTTGATCACACCCGCCCGCTTCATCGACTGTATTATTTTTCCCGGCATGGAGCCGATGTACGTCCTGCGGTGCCCCCGTATCTCCGCTTCGTCCCTGACGCCCCCAAGGGAAATGCGCACCAGCTTTCTGCCGAGCGCACGGGCGATGGACTTTGCAAGCGAGGTTTTCCCGACTCCCGGGGGACCGACGAAACAGAGGATCTGCCCCTTCATCTCGGCCACCAGGTTGAGCACTGCGATATGCTCCAGGATCCTCTCCTTCGGCTTTTCGAGCCCGAAGTGATCTTCATCCAGAATCTTCTTCACATGGCCGATACTGAGGTTGTCTTTGGTTCTCTTGTACCAGGGGACGCTGACCATCCAGTCCAGATAGCTCCGGATGACCGTCGATTCGGGAGAGAGGGGGGGGGTCTTCTTCAGCTTTGCGAATTCCTCGAGCGCTTTCGCCTCGGCCGGCCTGGACAGCCTGGCTTTCCGGATGTCATCGCGGAGCTTTGTGAGTTCCGGGGATGCCTCTTCGTCGCCCAGTTCATCCTGAAGTATCCTGATCTGCTCCTGGATGAAGAACTTCCTCTGGGATCTTGCGATATTGTCGTGAACCTTTGTGTCGATCTCCTTTTCGATCTTCAGGACGTCGTTTTCAGAGTTCAGTATTCGTATCAGCTCGTGCAACTGTTCGCGCATCCCGTGGAGTTCGATGATTTTTTGCTTGACGTCCACGCTCTGCAGGATGTTGGAGGCGATATAGAACACCCTGCGCTGCGCGTCGCGCGTGTTCTCGAAAGCGACAAGCACCTCGCTCGGGACGTTCCTGTTCAGGTGCACGTACTCCGCGAAGAGACTGGAGGTGTGCCTGAGAAGGGCATCGAGCTCGGAGTCCATTTCGCCCGCGGCAACACCGATTGCGAGCTCGGCCTCCAGGTACTTCGTGTTGGGCACGAACGTCCGCACGGAGGCCTGAACGATCCCGTCGACAAGGATCTTCATGAGTCCGTTCGGGAGCTTGAGTATCTGGATGATCTTGGCGACCGTCCCCTCGTGGTAGATATCGTTCTCGCCGGGCTCTTCCGTCACCGAGTTTCGCTGCGCGGCGAGGAAAATGTACTTTTCCCGCTCCAGCGCCTCGTTGACCGCCCGGAGCGACGATTCTCTCCCGACCAGCACGGGGAATATCATGTAAGGAAAGACGACGACGTCGCGGAGGGGAAGAACGGGGAGGCGTGTGGGGAGCCCGTTGTGACGCTCACCCGCACGGGGTGTTTCGGCTGATGATTCCTGGGATATTTCCACATTCGATACGGGCAATGAAGACAAAAAAAGGTGTCGAATCGACACCTTCCACGGTATGTACTGAAATATACCAACACCCGGGACGTTTGTCAAGGTGACGCGCGCGCCGGAATAAACCCGCAACACGATGGGGTGTGCAAAGGAGGGGGGATGAGCGCAGAGAGTTCACCACGCGCCCGGCACGTCCGCCTCGGCAATGTGCGCCATGAGGTGCGCACCGTCCATGGGTGCGACAGCAGCACAGATCGTGCGTCCCCTGACCCACAGGACTATGGCCGCACCGTCGGGCGCGGTGCAGCAATGCCATCCCGTGCGTTCAAGGTCGTTCTTCGCCGTCCGTGACAGATGGAGCGTGTCTCCCCTCATCACGGATTCACGACAGGCCTGATACAAATAGATGAACTGAAGTCCGTGCTTGTACAGCACGTGCGCGAGGCGCATACCATGGTAATCGTTCGCGATGCCTCCGACGAGCGTGCACTCTTTCATCGCGGGGATGTAAACCGGGAAACCGGTTTTTCCCTCGAAGTAGTTCCGCACGTTTTCCGGACGGTCGGAGACGACCTGCGGCACGATCGTCCCCTTCAGCACCGCTTCGTAGTTGGAGGCCGACTGGTGCTCGATGTCGCTGCCGGGGACAAATCCGGCGGCCTCCACCCCCTCCGGGGGAGGGGCGTGCCGGGAAAGGATATACACGATGGCGGCGAATGAAAGGAGGAACGCCAGCACGGGCGCGGCGCGGGGACGACGCAGGAAGTCTGTGAACCCGCGGGCCGGACCGGGACCCCTGAGAGCGTCGCTCTCCAGCGTGCCCGCGAGTATGGAGGCAAGGACACCGGCGGGAACTCTGACCGGCCGGAGCCGGGCGCGGATCAAGGCAGCAAGGCTCCGTTCTTCCTCGTAGTCGTGGCGGCAGGGGGGACAGAGCCTTGCGTGTTCCTGAAACGAAGACTGGTCCTCGGCGGAAAGCCGTCCGTCTACGGCGGGGGTGATGCAGTGGCTGAACTCTCTGCAATTCAATGGCGGGCCTTCATCGTGCGCGCTCCCCTTCCCCGCGTTTACTGTTCCTGAACAAGGCCGCGCTGACGTGCATATTCAGTGAGCCGGCCACGGAGGAGCTTTCTCCCGCGGTGCAGGCGCGATCTGACCGTGCCGAGCGGACATTCCATGAACGTCGCGACTTCTTCGTACGTCAATGTCTCGATGTCGCAGAGTATCACGACCGTGCGAAACTCATCGGGGAGTGATGCGATCGCATTCGTGATCTCATCGTCGAGCAGGTTGCCGAACATCAATTCCTGCAGATCGTTCCGGCCTGCAGTCCCTTCACCCCTGGTCGTGTACAGACTTTTGACGTCGTCGTATTCGACCTTGTCCGGTTCCCGTACTTCCTTCCTGTAGCAATTGATGTACGAATTCCTCAAGATTCTGAACAACCATGCCCGGATGTTGGTTCCCTGCTCATAGGTGTCCCAGAAGCGGTAGGCTTTGAGGTAGGTTTCCTGAACCAGGTCGTCGGCGTCGGCAGGGTTGTTGGTCATGCGGAGAGCATAATTGTAGAGGAGATCCGTATGGGGGAGCGCCTCCCGCTCAAATGATCGCTGCTTCTCGCTCGCTTCCGTCTTCATCGGATTCCACCGGTCGACCTTGAATGGGGTAAGAACAGCCGTCGGGAGCAAAATACGACAACATCAGTCCGGATTCAACTGGCAGGGCCCATGCCGCCTCTACTGGTGAAATGACGGGGCGAAATGAATCTGCAGGGCATCCGTGATCCGGGTCAGGGGAACTACTGCGTCGACGGCAACGTGCGCGGCGCTCAGGCGCCGCCCGCCTCCGTTGAGCTCTTCGAGGGCCCCGTGGAGACTGAGATCACCAATTTCGACGCACCGTACCGCGATTGGTGCATCCCTGTCGCTCCTCTTGTGCGGAGGTGGTTCGTACATCAGCCCGATGTCCACGCGGGCCGACCAGCCGCCGGACCCGTTGTGGAGTTCGACGCCGCGTATGATGATATCATACATCATCCTGCCGTTGGGGAGAAGCTGCCGGTACCAGTCCATCTCGGTATCCTGGTATGATCCGTTACCGATGGCCCGGATGGCGGTGAGAAGCGCAATGTAATTCAGTTTCCTGATGAACAGCTTTTCGGGGTCACCCGGCCAGTGCCCCGATTCGATCAGCACCGTGCTGGTTCCCCACGACTGCATGCTGTCGCCGAACGCGCGCGGTTCGTAGGCGTCGTCGTAGGTGGCGATGTGGCCGCCGATAAACTGGCTGAGCGCGCGCGTGATCAGCGCACAGATCCTCATGGCACGGAGCCTGACGGGGGGCGCGGAGCGCTTCTCGTCCAGCGCCGGCGCAAGGAGAGAGAGAGCGGCCACCTTCGGGGTGACTCCGACGGAGGAAAGCCCCTGGTCGTGGAGGTTGAAGCCGTAGGCGGGCCTGAGCCGGCGCTGGGCGTCCCGCAACAGACGCGCTTCCGGAGTGATCAGTGAGCGTGCATCCCTGTTCATATCGATCTGCACCGATGTGTGACGTTGGATGCGTTCGGCGCCGTCGGGGTTTAACATCGGGATCACGTACACGGATGTCTGTTCGAGCATTTCCGAGACCCAGCTTTCCTTCCCCTGGTCCTCGACGAGCATGTTCAGGATGTCCATCAGCGCGAGCGTCGCCGTCGATTCATCCCCGTGCATCTGCGACCAGAGGAGCACCTTCTTTTCACCCCGGCCGAACGAGATCTGGTAGATACTCCGCCCTTCCACCGATTTGCCGAGCTCGCCGATGGAAAGGAGATTGTTTCCCCGGCTCACAAGCTCTCGCATCTCCGGCACAATTTCCCGGTGGCAGCAATTGGCCGGCCGCAGGTAGAAGAGCCGGTACTGCTCATAGGTCGAAAAGAGATGTGTTGCCAGGGCGTTGGGCGTCATATGCTCATCGGCTGTGAGGTTCGAGCTGCTCCAGGATTTCAAAATACCTTTTGATAAGATCCTCGTACTCCCGGGCATAGCCCTCCCGCAGCGCCTTCTGCATGTCCCTGCGCAATCTGTTCCTCCCTTCGATCGTGGTGAGATCGATGGACGCGGGACTTTCCCGCACGATGTCATTCCCGGCCGACGACGTCCGCTTCTTCTCGTAGTCGCGTTCCCGCGTGGACCGCTGTGCGTCAAGGAGCCGCGAGAGTATCCGGTCTTCTTTCCTGGCGCTCTCCGGATTGAAGTTCCCCGTCGTCAGGTCGGTCTGCACTTCCATCATCTCGCGTGCAGCCTGATTCAGATCCCCCATGAGTTTTTTCAGGTCGCCGGCGGCGGCGGCTTCACGCGCAAGCTGTTCCAGCGATTTCCTCACCATCCCCTGCTCTCCCGCAAGCCTCGACATTTCGGCGGCCTGCGCCGGGGTCATTGCCCCGAGATTCTTCGAGGCGCTGTTGATCCCCCCCTGCTGCAGTGACAGCTGCCCGAGCCGCCGCATCAGTCCCGCCATCCCCATCCCCTGTCCGCCCCCCTGCTGCATCGCATTCATCGAGTCTCCGACCCTCTGTGCCGCCTCATTCAGCGAGCCCATGGCATCGGTCTGCTGCTGCGAGGCGGCCGCCCGGTTCCGCTGCCCGAGAGACCGCATGGCGTCATTCATGTTCCGCAGCGCGTCCCCGATGGACTTCCCCATTTCGGGGGTCACCCCGAACGTCTTCTGGGAGAGCGCCGCGAGCTGGTCGGCCACCATCCCGAGATCGCGCATGACGTCCATCTGCGCTTCCTCGTTGTCACGGAACCGCCTGCTGTT
>Ga0182017_10002130_pt1 | contig 15147 bp, 21 predicted proteins | sample 712E3DmetaG_FD_120492 | JGI IMG/M metagenome (GOLD analysis project Ga0182017, IMG submission 120492) | Permafrost microbial communities from Stordalen Mire, Sweden - 712E3D metaG | ecosystem: Environmental > Terrestrial > Soil > Wetlands > Permafrost | place: Sweden: Stordalen | collected... | reverse complement strand
TAAGGCCGTTTCAGATTCGGATCATCTTTAATCAGGAATACGTTGTGGTTTTCATCCGCGCACAGCAGGGTATTGGATTTCATCTGTTGCGCGCCGGTATCTCCCCAAAGATGATAGAAACGTGTGCCATTGTGTTTACTGGCGCCGTAAGGTTCATATTCAATCTTCACCGCGCGGCCGATGGCGATCAGATGTCCCTGGGGAATCGGCGCTTCAACTCGCCGTGCATGAGTAGGCTCAGTTTCATGGAAGCCGGCATACTGCTTGTCTGCAATCTCCGGGTTTTTACTGACCGGCTTTTCCACCGGTTTTGGTTTGGTCATTTTACCTTCAATGAAGTGGCCGAGTTTTTGAATGCCTTCGCCGGCAGCCTTCCTGCCGCTGCGCACGCCTTTGTTAACGTAATGGCGGCCGTAGCGGTAAAAGGTTCTCATCGCTTCGGTGTCAGTCATCTGCTTGGGGTTCTGGTAGCCATGACGCTGATTATTTACAGCGTTCGCCAAAATGCGCTGCAACCTTTCATATCTGTCCCGGTACGGATTCGTTGGACTGAATACGGAAGATTGGCCGGGCGGAACAATTATGAATTTGGCTTCAGGGTCGATGTCTTCGTAATTACAGGCATTATACCAGGCTAATTTCGTGGCTTTATATAATTCCTCGAGGCCGTGAACCTGTGCCCATTCGTTCCATTCCGCTTGAGTCGGATTCTTAATCATTTTTACCTCCGCCAATTTTAACTGGTCGCTCCGGACGCATATGGTCCTAGCACCGATGCTAATTCATTATATTCGCTGTCGGAATCCTGCGGGTCATATTCGTCCAAATATGTGTTATATCCTATCCAGATACTGGTACCGCCGTATGACGCGAGGAATGTAATGTACATCCAGTACTGGCCGTCTCTAACGGTGCCCGGTGCCGGGAACATCCCGCCTCCACCGCCTCCTCCCCCTTCTCCCCCGCCGCCTCCTACCACCGCGGTGAAGACCGCCTGCAGGGACGCGGATTTATTCAAATGAGGAATCACAAGCGGATTTTGCGTCTTCTGGGCAGTAGTCAGAATATTATCCCCATCCCACCAGTGGTCGAACTGCCAAACAGCCGCATTACCAGGATAAGCTGTGAGCGTTACTTGCGTCCCTTTCGTAAAATCATAATTGATAATGTTATGCAATATGCCAGCAGGCGATAATTCGATAAAACAAGAATAGCCGGCTGCCGGAGGAGAACAAGCCAATGTCAGCGTTACTACATTGGATGAAGTATAATCTAAAACAGCGACTACCGTTACATCTCCGGTTAAAGTCACTGTTAATGTATTCGCCGGCGTAGTAACACCGGTCAGCAATACCACTGACGCTGATGGTGTTGCTACATTATTGACCATCCAGTGATCAAGAACATACCCGGACGGGGCAATCACGCTGAAAGTTACCTGATCCCCACGATGATATTGGGACTGGGCAGGCGAAACATTAACGTTATTGGCAGGGATTTCTTCCGGGTCTACTCCAACCGATATGATCGCAACTTGGCCCACGAGATAACAATCAATCTGATATTCGCCGTCGTAAACAGTGATTGTTATCGTTTCATCGGTATAATCCCTGGATACAGAATTGCCGTTGGCATCATTTCCCACAACAGTAAATTTTACAAATGAATAACCGGCGTTAGGCAGAGATTGGATGATAACCTGGTCGCCTGATTTTAAATGCTGCCCCTGGGTAGTTATATCCGGAGAGCTCAGCCCGATCTGTCCGGCAAGTTCCATGTTATCGAGAGAGTAAGGATGCGTCATTACTGAGATATAAGGCGGTGTTTTACCCGTAAATTCTGCGACCACGCTTTCATTAGTGGTAGACATCTTCACCACTAAGTAACTATAGCCATTTTGCACATAGTAAGCGTTGACATCGGTTGATTTAGTCTGTGCGGGAGCTTTTTGGCCATTCAGCAACCAGTCCTTAAAGGTATTTCCTGCATTCGGAATTGCCTGGAGAGTGACTGTACTGCCAATTTTTAAAGAGAAAGGATCCTGACTGGGTAAAATGATTCCGGTCGTTTCCGGAGAAACCGATAGATTCAACTGAGCATTACCGCCTTGCCCCGGCGCGGCATTTACCAGAATAGCCTGAGAATACCATCTGAAAGGGCCGGATTCAGCGGCGGCAGCGTTCCCCCCGCCCATATACTTGATGCCGATAAACATATCCGACGTAGAATTTGCCGGAATATTAACAGTGAATGGGCCCGCCTCATTGTCAGGGACCCACGTGGGAACGGTCGGCCAGCCGTAAATATGTGTAAAAGTTTGCGGAGACTGGTTGGTATCCGGATGGAAAGTACCGTTCGCGTCTTTAGTGCCTATATATGCTACGAAATACGTGTTGTTATTTCCCCAATAAGGAGTTCCTCCATCAGATGAATCATAATGATTAAAGGTCAAATTAAAGGAGAAAGTATCGCCCGGCTGGTAATAGTGAGTCAAAGTATTCGGCGCGATTGGAACCAACTGGATATTTGAAACCGGCGCTTTATTGTTTGAGGTACCGGTCGCTGCGGTCACCGGGCCGATCGCGTGCGTCATGGTCGTAGCATGAACCGTATGTTCACCTTCATTCCAAATTTCGAGATATTGCAAGAAACTCTTGGTAAACTGCATGCTGAAAGCCAAACCCCAACCGGTTGTCGTTAAATACGTTACCTGTAAATCGATGGAATCGGTATAAGTTTCCTCCGATGGGGTTCCGGTGATCGATATAGTTTTACTCTGATGATTTTTAAAGTGGCCGCCGGTATCGACTGTGGCCACTTCCAGTATTGTTCCCGGCGCATCTTTACCCGCGTAACTGTACCGAAAATTTACGGTAACAACATCGCCGGCTTGAACATCGTTCAATGTGGCCGGAGCCGCGACCGAGGTTCCCGTCCGGTTATTCTTGTAGCTTAAAATTGCCAGCCCGGTGGATAAATTATTTGTAGGAGATGTTCCCTTGGTCTTCATGTAATAATAGGCAAGGCCACCAACTAAAAGTGCTCCGAGACCATAAAGACCGATCTTCTCGCTGGTATCCATAGGATTCCTAACTGTTTTCATTCTTCACCTCATTGTTCCTGATCGTACCGGTCTTCTACCTTTCCGTATGACTCGACGCTGCTGCCGGCTTTGCCGGAATAATTCAAGCCGCCCGAGGCTGATTTCATCGCTTCGTCTTTATGATATTGATCCACCGCTTTGCTGATGTCCGTCCGCGTCGGTCTGTCAATGAACATCCGGCGCTCGGTATAAACTTTACCGACATGTTTGGCGGCGCCGTAACCGGCTTTAATAACAGCCTTGCCTTCTGCGGATTTAATAAAAATAATGAATCCGACAAGCCCGATGACAATCCAGATCGCGGCCAAACCGTTTCCGCTGGCGGCCTGGGCGATTTCCCATGCGAAAATCATGGCGCCGATTACAAGCATCGCTCCGAGGCTCAAACCAATCAACTGCAGCGCCGGCATCCTCTTCTGGAAAGGAACGACGATGGCCTTGATATCCGGGTCGTAAACTACCGGCCCGGTTAATGTCACTCCATCGGACGTCAACTGCTGAGTCAGATTTTGCAGCGTATCCTGGGACGGCTGAGAGGATACAAACGCGCGGACCTCGCCGTAATCGCCTTCTCTGAACATTTCCTCTACCTGGTTGATTAACGAAATATCATCCCCAACTGCAATCGTTCTGTAATTCATTATTCGTAATCCTCCTGCGGCCTTTCTTCCTGCGGCCTTTCTTCCTGATGGCCTTTACTTTTTATCATAAAATATCCTACGATAACGGCAATGACGCCGATAATCAATAAAGGATTGGTGAGAGCCTTTCCCACGTTCTTGGCCATCTGCCAGGCGAAGATCCCCACGCCGATCGCGGCGACCAGTCCGATAATGGCGGTGGCCATAAAGGGAATCTCGAATTGACCTATTCCCTGCGAAGCCTGCTGTGTCGATTTCAGATAACGGATGACGATAATCCCGGAATCGTAAGTGACGTTCCCCTGCAGGAGAAAACCGGCATTAAGAACATCGGTCTGAATATCCGCCAGCTGCTGCGCTGTCGGAATAGAATTCGTATAAATCCTCAATTCGACTTGATCCCCGTCTTTCAATGTGGATTCAGCCGCCGCTAATGCAGTGGTATCGCTGGCAGGTCCTTCCGCAACTACTTGAAATGCCATATTAGCCTCCCTTGACGTAGACAGACCAGATATTCGGGGTCTCGTCGATATAATCCAGCGGGACAAACATCAGCTGCCCGTCTTCAATTCGATTTAAAGTTCTACCGATCTGACCGTTAAGCGAGATGTAAACGGATTCGCCGGTATGGGTACCGCTGGTCACATAGCCGAGATATCCGGGGCCGACCAGCGCATAAGGATAAACTGAAGACAGGATATCGGCGTTTTCTTGCCTGGTAAACATTATCGCTTCGTTCCAGTCCGCTTCAAGAACAAAATGATATTGGCCGTTTTTAGAAATAATGCCGCCTGCAAAGCCATCGTTCGTAAACAACCTGGCAATGCCGTTATTGTCGATTTCGACATGTGTGATTGGCAAGGGGAAACAATTAACAATGCCGAAAGGCATTCCGACGCCCTCATAATTAAAAACTGTCACCGGCGCTGTTACTGTGTATTTGTTAACACCGGCTTTTTTATTGGTCAGTTTCCCGATCGATGGTTTTGTTTTCCGGGTAAACCACCAGATGCCTGCGCCGACAACGAAAAGTCCGGCGACCCACATCCAAGTTTTAATCTTCGGAGTGGGGTTTCCGCCCATCTGATAAGCTTCTCCCGGGTTGACCATGTATCCGTATTTATCGCCCATATTACTGCCTCATGACAAACTTTTCATCCCGGTAACTTTGGGGACCAGCGTATTATTCAAATCAATCGCATAATTTACCAGGCTTCTTACCTGGGCATTCTGGATGTCGCAATATGCGTCGGGCACCATGTAGCCCTTATCAAATAAATCGACATTCGTAGCGATGCAGCCGCCCATGCAATTACGCTCGACAAAACAATGCCTGCATTTATCCGGGTCAGTCGCGTTTCTCGGCCGCTGCGCCGTCAGTGCCGCGGCAAACCCGGTGCGCGCCGCTTCATCGATGCCCGAGTAAACATCGCCGATTTTTTCCTGCGGCCGGTGATTACAGACGAAATGATGGCAGCCGTAAATACTGCCGTCCGTGTCGATAGCCACGCCGGTCTGCGCTAATCCGCACCTGGTCTTCCAGAAATCGGGCTGGTCTTTTCTGCCCTGAGCGTCGAGAAGATGCTTTACATCGTTAACCGGCTTAAAACTGAATCCACGATTACGATTGTGGACCATAAATCTGGCGACCTTTGAGTATTGATCCATCAGTGCGTCGATATCCGTCTTCGACCACTTCATTTCGTAAACCGGCTCGACCGCCATGAAGTTGATTCCCTGTTCTACGAAGAACATCACGCTTTCATAAACGTATTTTACCGTCGCCGGCGTTACGGTAGCCCGGAGTTCCGGCGAAGCGATCATGTGTTTACGGACCATTCCCAATCCTTTCATGGCTTCCTTCCAGGAATTACGGCCGTTCGGGTATTTACGGGCAATATTGGCGGCTTCGATACCATCGATGCTGCAGTGGACGCGGAAGCCCCTTTCGCCCATCCAGGCAGCTTTCTCTTCGTTTATCAGCGTTAGATTTGACGTCATGCTCCAGAGGATGTTGTAGGATTTCAGGCGCTCGTAAACTTGTTTGACTTTATCGAACGCCATCATCGGCTCGCCGCCGAAGAAATAGACCATTACCTGTTTAGACAGGTCGCAATACTTCTCGTAAAATGCCGGCAGCGCTTCGACAACCTTATCGTTGATGTCGATATCCGGCTGTGTTGCGGCCCGCTGAAACACGAAGCAGTAGGCGCAGCGAAGATCACAGCGGTTAGTATTCCAGATCGCCAGGTGATTGAATTTATTCGCCGGCGTATTATCCCATTGCCCCTGGGTATTTGGTTGTTCGCATTTATCACATTTCATAATCCCCCCCCTACGTTCCCGCGTTGCAACTGGCGCACATTTCGCAGTCGCAACCCTGACATCCCTGGCATGACAGACACCCGAAGTTACAAGGAGACTCGCAATCCTGACAGCCCTGACAGGAAACTTGACATCCTGTCGCGCAGGTAGCGGCGCAGCTCTGGCAGGATATGTCGCATTGGTACTGGCAACTCAGACAGGTCTGGCACGAGACCTGGCACCCGGTTTGGCAGGAGACCTGGCACCCGGTTTGACAAGAGACCTGGCAACCCGTTTGGCAGGTATTACAACTCTGGCAAGAGAGTTGGCAGCCGGTCTGGCAGGAAGTGTTACAAGCTCCGCACGGAACATAAACCGTGATATATATAAGTTCCGATTGCGACCAGAACCCGATCAGAACGCCGTTTATATGAACGGCTACAAAAACGTAGCAGGTCATGGCGCTGCCGGGCATCGTGACCGGTACGACAACTGATTGCTGCGTACCGGTCGACGTAAATGCTACCAGACTGGACTGAGAAACAACGTGCTGCCCGACTGAATCTGTGGCTAAAATTATTTGCACATTGCAGGGTTGGCTGGAAGGCTTCACAGTCAATTGCAAGGTATCATGCTGCAAATTACCCGCATAAAAATTAGCCATATCGCCTTCTCAGGTTTACGACCAGCTGCCTTGCCCGACCGTGACTTGTCCTACCGTTATCGTACTGGACTGGGAATATGCGCCGATAACGATGCCGTTCTCAGTGACAACAACCCAGACGTAGTAAATGCCGCCGCCGACGGGAACAGTGATCGGCATCGCCACGTTCTGCGCGACGCCGGTTGACGTGAAACCGGTTGGCGTTCCTGCCGCGATCTGGTTGGATCCGCCAACATCACTGGTAAGTTCTACATAAGCAGAACCTGCCTGGCCTGTCGGTAACATCGTGATCGGAACCGTTAAAGTATGCGACCCGGGGTTTAATTCAAAACTTGGCATAAAATCCTCCTAGCTCAAACTCTGCGAGCTGAAATCCCAAACAAAACTATTTTTAGTGATGGACATCGGTACCTGGTAATTCACCAACTGGTTGATATTCGAAAGGCCGGTACCTGCGAAGGCGGAAATTGACAATGTTCCGGAAGAAACCGGCACAGATAAATCAGCGGGATCGCCTGCAGCAAACGTAAAACTGCCGGTCGTTGGATGGTTGGTCGGCTGGGAATAAAGGCCGGTCGCCGGATTAAGAAAGGCGCAGCCCCAACTGGTGCCGCCCGCCGGCAGATTGACTACCTGGATGGTAAAGACGAAAGGCGGACCGGTTACCTGCCCCGGACCCGGGCCAGTTTTCTTCTTTGAAAAAGCCACAAGCGCACCTCCTCCCAAAACGATCAGGATGACAATCATCAGCATCCCATTATTATTTGTCTTTGCAGTCATTACTCTTCACCAAATTAGCTCTTAATATCGTTTGCATAAAATCATCAATCTTTTTTTCCAGTTTATCCTGGCCGGACTGCAATGTTGTTACTTGTTGCATAAGTTTTCCGGTCTGCAACATATAGTTGGCATCTTTGACGCAGGGAAGAGAGTCCATTCCTTTCTTCATATTCTCAACGGTATCGGTTACCCGGGTAAATTCTTTTGTAGCCGCTATAGCGGCGTCTTCAGCAGCCTTTTTTACCGATTTCTCATTTTGCGATGCAGCACTTTTAATCGCGGCTGCGCTCTGCTTTGATGATAATACCCAGCCGATCACGCTGATTAAAACTACCAAAATCCAACCAATAATGTTTGCAGTCATCGAAGTCCTCGCTAGCTTTCAAATATTTTTGTTCCGCAATTAAAGGTTATATTCCCGATGGTGCTAATGAAAATTGGAGAATAAGTCGGATCCGGCTGGCCGGTGAACGGATTTGTCGTATTATACGACTGAACATCCAATATCTGTGTAAGTGAACTTGGGTCTCCGGGAGTGGGTTTAAAGACGGCGATCATTATCTTTAAGGGCATTGTCCAGGTTGTCGGAACATTGAAAGACGCCGGCGTGGTTACAGGGATGTCTTGTCCCGGAGTTTGTAACATCGCAGTATAGTCGTGATCAAAAATGGTCATTTCCCAGACAGTGGCGGCAGGATCAAGTCCTGTCAGCGTTACTTTCAGGTTATTACCGCCTGGAGGCGGATTGGGATTCGCCGACACTTTATTCCGCAGGAGCAAAACAACCGCGGTAACTAATGCGGCAGCACCGACGACAAGAAGGGCGATCTTCGTCTTTTTGCCCATTGGCGCCGCTTTTGTAACCAATTTCGTTTTAGCCATTTTTCCCACCATCCTGGACTATAAAAATTATCGTGGTAGAACATCGCTCTACCCCAGTTTAGTTTTCCAATCAGGATATGCCGCTTTCAACTTCTTTAGTTGGAATTTCTGACGAAGGGCCGTCACACCGGCATTGACACCGAAGCCGCCCAGGACGCCCAGGAAGATATCGAGTACTCCGAAAACTGTGCCGGCAATCTTGTAGCCGACCGCGAAGCCGATCGCGGCGATCACGCCGGTAATCAGCATCTGTTTCCAGGAACTGCCGCCCTGCAGGATCAGATGAAGTAACGATCCGGCCAGAGCTGCCAGCATGATGTAGATTAACTGAAGATTTGTCATTTTTGTACCATCCTTTTTAGTTAAAAATACATAATCCGCTTTTCTTCAGATAGAACGATACTTCCTTGGTATCTCCCGCAGTGACCTTTACTGTCTGCTTGGCCGTCTTGTAACCTTTTGCCGATGCCGAGAACGTGTATGAACCCGGGGCGAGAGAAAACTTCGGGGTATTCGCCGGCAGCGGAGCATTGTTGATTGTGACCGCGGCAGTATAAGGCGAGAGCGTCAAAACGATCGTCCCTGTTGTCGGCTGCGGAGTAGGCGGAACAGGCGTCGGGGCTGGGGGCGCCGGTGGTACCGGGGACTGCGTTATCTCTGCGAGTTCCTGTGCCAGCAAAACAGGGTCTATCGGCGAGTTGGGGATGTTCTGGGCAGGGACGATGCCGAACATCTCGTCACAGTAGGTATCGAGCCATTCCCATGTAGCCTGCTGCAGGATCCCCCAGGTCTCGATGACCGGGCCGACCGCGTTAACGTCAACGATTTGAAGATACGCGGGTCCGTAAACGCCGTGGCCGCCCCAGCTGCCGGGTTTTGCGCCCGATCCGGTCGTAACCGTCCACGGTTGGCCGTTGGAGATCTGGGTTTGCGCGGATAACGGCAGCTGCAGGCCGATGAAGACATTTTTCAGATAATAAACGGAGTCAATGACCTCATCGTGATTTTTCCAGTCGATGGCCATGAAGGCGTATATTTTATACAGCTTCCCCTGGATGGGGATACCGTTCTGGCGCCAGTAATTCAGAAAATCCAGGATATTGAGGCCGCTGTCTGTGCCGCCGGTCAGCGCGTAATACGTGGCCAGTACCTCGGTGTCGGTTGGGAGCAGCAGCTGGCCGGACTCCTGTTTGTTGAAAACGAGCAGCATATGATAGGCTGCCGCCAGGACGCAATCACCGACCGCGCCGGCACCGGCGTTCATAAAGACGTAATTATCTACGACTTGCTCGATTGTTTGAGCGCTGAACGGTACCGGAGGCGGCGGGAGAACGGCAAACGATACCCGGAGCTTGGAATATTGTAATGTCCGCTCGTCAATTTCAGCTGGTCCTTTGCCTAGGGCAATTTCTTTAAAGTTTATCATTTTGCTCCCATTTACTATGAAGTTTTAGGCGCAGCGGCCGCGGCTCTGATCCTGGTGATAGATGCATTCATCCTTTCTTTCGTTGGGATTCTTGCTTGCGAAGCCGTAATTATTCCCGACACTTCGGCCAGACGGCTCGTTGTGTCATCGTGGAGCTGCTGGTAATGCTTCTTCACCTCTCCATCGGGCAGAGACGCCAGCATAGATTTCAGTCTCGTCAGACTGCTGGTATGACAATAGTGATCTCTTTCCTGCGTAAGCAGAAAATTGACCTCGATGTCATCTATTTCGTCCTGAGTTAAAACCTTGTATTCCATATTAGCCTCCCTTATTAAATCCTGAAAGATACTTTCAGCCCATAACCAGCAGCAACAATAATTGGATCATTATAACGTACCCCGAAACCGATACCCGGCGTCCAGGGATATGCGGAAACATTTGGATTACTGCTATCTGCCACTGCGATATCGGTGCTGCCGCAGAATGCTACGCCATCGCCAACGTAAAAGGGTAAAGTCGCCGGATTAGCGTATTTGACGCCGAAACCGACTTTAGGCGTCCATGGATACGCAGCAACATATGGGCTGTTATAAGATACCACAGCGATATCGGTGCTGCCGCAGAATGCGACGCCATAACCGTGAACCGCTGGTAAAGTCGCCGGATTAGCGTATATGACTCCGAAACCGACTGTAGGCGTCCAGGGATACGCAGCAACATATGGGCTGTTATAACATGCAACAGCGATATCGGTGCTGCCGCAGAATGCGACACCTTCCCCGGTACTCGCTGGTAAAGTCAGGGGATTAACGTATTTGACTCCAAATCCGGTACCCGGCGTCCAGGGATATGCGGAAACATATGGACTTGAGTTGTGTGCAACCGCGATATCGGTACTGTCGCAGAAAGTGACGCCAGAACCGTCCATCGTTGGTAAAGTCAGGGGATTGCCGTATTTCACTCCGAAACCGGTACCCGGCGTCCAGGGATATGCAGAAATGTAAGGACTCGTCTGATGCGCCACAGCGATATCGGTACTGCCGCAGAATGCGACGTTCTCCCCCCAACCTGTTGGTAAAGTCAGGGGATTGCCGTATTTCACTCCGAAACCGGTACCCGGTGTCCATGGATACGCAGCAACATATGGGGTGAAACCAGATACCGTAGCGATATCGGTACTGCCGCAGAATGCGACGCCATAACCGAAAACCCCTGGTAAAGTCAGGGGATTACTATATTTCACTCCGAAACCGCCGGGTGAAGACCATTTAGAAGGTGTCCATGGATATGCTTGGACATAGGGACTTTGGCTAAAGCAATTAGCGAGATCTCTCGGCGCTATATAATACAGCGGATTTGTATTTGTCGGTTGAGGGTTATCTACATAATATCCCGGATACATATTTCCCTTCTTACATCCTAAAAGATGCTCTCCTAACTTGATGCGGAAAAATAAAAGGATCAGCGTACTTGACTCCGAAACCGACAGTAGGCGTCCAGGGATATGCGGAAATACCTGGACTGTTGTTTTGACTAACTGCGATATCGGTGCTGCCGCAGAATGCGACGCCTAAGCCATAACCTGCAGGTAATGTCAGAGGATCAGCATATTTCACTCCGAACCCGACAGTAGGCGTCCAAGGATATGCGCGTACATATGGACTGTTATTAAATTCCGCCACGGCGATATCGGTACGGCCGCAGAATACTGCCGATTCACCAGCACTAGTAGGGGGATTAGCAGGGTTAGCGTATTTCACTCCGAAACCAATTCCCGGAGTCCAGGGATACGCGGCAACATATGGGGACCCAATAACTCCAGTAGCGATATCGGTGCTGCCGCAGAATGATACGCCATAGCAACCGCTAACATAGTGGCTAATAGGATCTGCATATTTAACACCGAAACCTGTTCCAGGAGTCCAAGGATATCCGGAAACACTTGGACTATTAGTATGTGCAACTGCGATATCGGTGCTGCCGCAGAATGCTACCCCTCTTCCGTCACCTGCAGGTAATGTCAGTGGATCAGCGTACTTCACGCCGAAACCGGTACCCGGTGTCCAGGGATATGCGGAAACATATGGGCTGTTAGAATGTGCAACGGCGATATCGGTGCTGCCGCAGAATGCGACACCTTCCCCGGTACTCGCTGGTAAAGTCAGGGGATTAACGTATTTGACTCCAAATCCGGTACCCGGCGTCCAGGGATATGCGGAAATGTATGGACTTCCCACATGCGCAACAGCGATATCGGAACTGCCGCAGAAGGCCACTTGCCAACCATCGGCAACGGGCAAGGTACCAGGGTCAGCGTATTTCACGCCGAAACCGCCAGGTGAAGACCATTTAGATGGTGTCCATGGATAAACATAAACATGAGGAGAAGCAAGAGTTTGATTATCAGCAACCGCCAAGTCTCTCGGCGCCATGCTGAAAGTTAACGCGCTTTTCCGCTGCTTATCGATATAAAACTGCTTGTAATATCCCGGATACATTTTTCTTCCTATTTGCCTGATATCATCGCTTGAACCAGCCAAACAGCGGTTGCGCTGAATGCCGGCGTTTGAACAACTAACCTGGCGTATTCACTGTGCACTGTCCATGCTAAAATAGCGCCTTGAATTGTGAGCGAAGTGCCGGTGCCGGTGATTGTCGTCGGAAGAACCGGCGCAACCAGGCCGCCGCCGCCGCCGATCGCTGCCCAGTATAAACCGGTTGTCGTCGTCGGATAAGGCGACAACTCAACCCATGCCCAGAGTGCTCCCGGCGCGCCGACCGCATCGACTTCTTCGGCAAAAATCTGGATGCATTTCTCCTGCAGGTTCCTGGTGGAGAACTCGAGGGAATAATATTTTGTCGCTCCGGAGATCTGCTGCGTTTCGGTGCCCAACGGACTGACTGTCGGTAATATGATGGACGGGACTTGAATAATCATTTCTTCCCTCCATTTCTCAGATTATCAGCCAGGGCATCGGCGTCGGTTGATCCCAAACGTTCCAGCGCTTCCAAAACTTGAGTCCATAACTGGTTAGTTGCGATCGTGACGAACCAAATGGCACCGTTATACATCTGGGTCAGATTGGATGTATTGCGAATATTTATAGTTCCCGGGCGTGAATTGGAAACGACCACAAAACCGTCTATTTGATTTGTGGTAACCCAGCCATTAATCGTTCCGGAAAGGATCTTATTCCCTGAAAATATCAAGTCAAGAGAAAAGACATCTGGCATCATCCTCGGGTCAAGAATTGCCTGGTAAACAATCAGAGCGAAGTTATTACCAAGCGGTTGATTGGTTAAACTGATTGCGAAACCTGGCGGAAGATTGGCAACCGTCTGGTTGAACCCTTCCTGGACTAAAGGAGCATCTATCTGCTGTGCCAGTAAATATTCGATTATTCTTGGTAACGACATATGCTACCTCGCTTATTCGCTTTTCACGGTGATATTACCGGTGTGGCCTTTGGTATGCACGCCGGTATTAATGACTACAACTTCGGTGGGCAAGTGCATTTTGCCTTCGATGGCCTTCTGGGCATCATCCAATGTCTTCTGGTCCATAATCCCACCCCCAGTCTTAGCCGATCGCTTCGACTTCGACGATTATATCGATGCTGCCGCTGGCTACAAGAGCCACGGGATAAGCGGTCATTGAAGCGAAGAATTCCACCCTGGGTAAATCGATCTCTTCCCAGACGGTCTCCAGGTTATTCAACGTATTGAGTCCCGGAAGTTTCTGGACGAAGGTGCCGGCCGCGCCGGTGCCGATTATGACGGTCTGGTTGCCGGCGGCATTGTTCATCATCCTGATTTTTTTCACGATGAATGATTTGGTGCCGATCTGTCCGGCGTAGGCGCTGACCGCATAAACAAGTTTCGCGTTGGCCACGGCGGCCGTCGCGAGGTTTATTACGGTCCCGGTAACAACGTATCCCCGATCAAGAACTATAACTGACATTTTAATTCAATCCTCCATATTTCAATTTACTGAGACGAAGTTAGTGAATTCCCACCCCGGCCTGGCCTGCGCATTGAATCGTGGTATAGCGCAACGCTCCGGAATTGAGCTGTTTAATTATTGCCGGATCAGTCACGTTGTTGTAATGGAAGCGGTAACCGGTCGCCATTATGCGGCAGGCTGTCAGCGCGACGTTAGAGAAGTTCAAAGCCTGCATAGCGGGACGCTGGTCCTGCCAGGTGAAAATTTCTGTGGATTCCAGCGACGGATCCCGTAGGATAATGGAACGGTCAATCCCCACGGTGAGGTTCTTGAGTTGCCACTTGGAAACACCGGCCGGGACAAATACGCTGACCTGTGCATCGTCAAGCGGATACCATCTCCATTGCCCGAATTCACCGTCCCACAGGTCCAGATTGGTAACGTTCTGTTTGGCAGCGAATGCTTGTACCGGGATGGCGCCCATATCGATTGCCTGGAACCATGGGATCCTTTCCAAGAAATCGACTTGGCCGAAAACGACGGTAGAGTTATAGGTCTTGATTTGGACGTAATAATTGAGCAAGACGATGGGTTCCATCCCATCTTTGACCTGGTATGCCATTAATTGATCTGACATAATTCTCTCCCTTTTTCTTTCTCTTTGGAGAAAGATATTTATTTTAAATTCAGAAATTAAAGCGCAATTACAGACGAGGAATCAGCGGGCGTAAATTCGATGTACCAGTCGATGACCGCGCTGGCATCGGTTGTCGCGTTGACAATACCGATGATACCCGGGACCATGAGAAGCTCGTTGCCGGAGAATGTTTCTGTAGCGGTACCGGAAGCCGCGCTGTGTCCGATTACTGACGTCGGAGTCAGTACGCCGGCGACTGTACCTGCCCAGGTAAGAATCGTATTGATCGGCCACGCGGATCCGACTGCCAACGCGCAAAGCGCTGTCGTGGCGCCGCCGCCGGTCGGAGTAAAGTTCAGATAAGGCACCAGCGTCGCGCCGGTGCAGGCCGTGGTCAAATGCCCCCAGATACGCTTGATGGTGATATTCCCGCCAAGGACCTGAAAGATATTGAAGTTGCTGCCGGTCCAGTCAGTGGCCTTGCCGTATCGCCGCACACTCTGGGGAATCAGTTGAAATAATTTCCTTATGACGACATCCATTTCTGCCATATTAAGCTCCTTTTTCGCTCAAACTTAATCACTTAGCCACTTGACTACGCTCCAGTAGGTTTCCTTTAATCCTTCGTCCATCAGAAGGAAGATATGTTCCAAACCCGCCTGCTGGAGTTTTTGTGTAACTTCGGTTTTGGAATATGATGCGTTGATCACACAGATCATCGCGTGGACCGCTTCCTGTTTCAGCCCGAAATACCACATTCGCATGTC
>Ga0182017_10002129_pt1 | contig 15158 bp, 11 predicted proteins | sample 712E3DmetaG_FD_120492 | JGI IMG/M metagenome (GOLD analysis project Ga0182017, IMG submission 120492) | Permafrost microbial communities from Stordalen Mire, Sweden - 712E3D metaG | ecosystem: Environmental > Terrestrial > Soil > Wetlands > Permafrost | place: Sweden: Stordalen | collected... | reverse complement strand
CTCAAGCAGGCCGCGGGCAAGTACCCGGAGCATCCGCTCAACCGTCTCTTCTACGCGCAGGCCCTGATCGAGGCCGACGACCCGGCGGGCGCGCGCCGCGAGCTGGATCAGGCGCGTGCCCTGAGCATGGCCGAACGCTACGGGGAGTGGGCGGCGCGCTGGAGAAGCGAAGCCGACGAGCTAGCGGCCAAGCTGCACTAGTGATTCAGTAGAGCGCATCACCGCGCTGGCGCATGGTGCGAGCCGCACCGGAGCGGCCGAGTCGCTCCAGGAACTCGGCATAGAGGAAGAAGCCCTCGCGCCAGGGTCGCTGGGCCCCGACGCACAGATCAAAGTGGCGTCTCGCAGCTTCGATGTCGTGCCTACGCACGCTGAGCAGGGCCAGGGCGCAGTGGTCCTTGGCCGAAGTGGGTTGCGCGAGGAAGATCATCCCGCCGACGAGGCAGGCAGTCGCCAGCGACATGGCCACGGTTTTCAGGCCTACGCTGCGATCGAGCAGCCTGGCTGCAACCACCACGTAGAACACAAGCAGAGGCAGCACCTTGCTCGCGTGGTACAGGGCGCTGGTGGCTCCCGTCCAGTAGAACTGAACCTCCGTGTAGCCTGGCCCGAGGCTGACGTCGAACAGGAAGAACAGGGTGGGGGCCGCGAGAATCGCCCAGAGCAAGGTCACCACCCGACGATCGTTACGCAGGTACTCCACGGCCAGGACCGGCAGAAGCATCACCAGGTGGTGCTCCCAGATGAACTTGAAGGCGAGGAAGTAGGTACACATCCACAGCGAGACGAGGTCGACGGAGTCCGCGCGGCGGGCCCTCAGATGGACAAGGCAGGTGACGACCAGGACGGCCCCGGTCCAGCCGATTTGAGCCGCGGTGACCGCCTGCGCGCGGTAGGTGAACAGGAAGACCAGATCTTCGATCAACGGGTAGGTGCCCAGGTTGCCGCCCTGGTAGAAGTACGCCGTGGCGGGTCCAAAGGCATAGCGGAGGAAGTAGAGCAGGTCGGCAGGGAAGAAGGCGAAGTAAGGAAGAAAGAGCAGGATGGAGAGGGCACTTGCGCCAAGCAGCCAACGCACGTGCCGCGGCTTCAGCATGGCCGGGACGAGCAGGAGAGTCATGAGCTTCACGTTGAAGCTGAAGGCTAGCCCGAGCGAATCCTTCAGGCGTGGCCCTCGGGCTAGAGCGATGAGGATCGACGCGATCAGTAGCGCCATCAGACAGTTGGTCTGTCCGTGGTAGAGGTCGAGGTAGAAAGGCGTGAAGATCAGGCTCAGACACAGCACGACCGGGTAGTGAGTGGGGCCGACGAGCCGCCGGAGAAGCGCCTGCAGCGCCGCGAACAGCCCGCCGACACAGGCGACCCAGACGGCATAGGCCGCCCGGGGAGAAAACACCTGGGCCGCTATCCCGAGGGTGGCGGGGAGCAGCGGAGGGTACTTGTTAAACGGTCCATACGGCACGCTGTCCATGACGGTGTACTGGTAGATGGTCCGCCCTCGCAGAAGCTCGGCGCCGGCCTGGTAGAACTGGAAGAAGTCGCCCCCCTTGCCGATCCGGTGCATGCTGTCGTTGAACAGCGGGTCGAGGAGTCCGGTTGGCAGCGAGAGCCAGAAGAGCAGATGCACGCCGATGGCCAGGGGCAGAACAACACGCAGGGATCTCCACGCGCCATGTCCGTCCTCCCGGAGTGGCATGCCGGCTTTCATGACCGCGCCTGGGACGAACCAGCCCGGTTTTCTCCGTGCCGCGTCTCATCTCCATGCGTCAGATGACTCGTGTTGGGCCAAGCCGCTGGCGCGGCAGCCTGGGCCGTGCGACTTGGCAAGCAGGGGCGCGGGGCGGGTCCCTTCATCCTGACCTGACATCGTCGCGCGGAATCTCGGTCGCGTCCATGGGCCTGTCGCGGAACGGACTCGTGCTGGCTTTCGCATCCATGTTGGCTGTGGGCTGAATTATCGTAAGCACCAGGCGCCGGATTTCGGGCTAGAAGAGCTCGCGATGATTGCTGGCTGCCTCACCAGAGCCGCCGTGCTCGCGCTCGCCCTCGCCGCCGTCCTGTCCGTCGAGAGGTCAGCCCATGCGCAGATACTCCCGCCCGGCCCCAAGCTTCCGTGGCTGGCTCTCGACGTGGAGGGCGGCGTCGCCAGCCTCCCCCGCACCGCCCACTGGACTTTCCTCGGACGCGTGGGCGCCGGCCTGAGCCTGATCGATCGGTACTACGTCCGCAGCTTCACCCTCCAGGCGATGACGCTCGGTCGAGGCAGGCAGGCGATCGGCTTGGGGGCGGAGATAAACGCCATCGAATCGGGGCTGGGCGCCTCCGCCGCAGCGATGATTTCGCTAGACGGCAAATTCGGCGCGGCCGCCGGTTGCAGCTTCAGCGTCCTTCACCTGGAGGCACAGGTCCACGCAACAGATCCCGTCACCGTTGTGGTGGCGCTGACCATCCGAGCCCCACTCGGGCTCATTGGATACGCACTCTGGGGACCGAAGGACCGCTAGGCCCCTAGTTGGGCGGCTCGTTCGCGGGCGCAGGAGCCGCAGCGAATGCGAGCTGAACGTGGGCCACGGTATCTCCGGGCAGCGTAACAGGGACGAGCTGGCGCTGGGCCGCCTGAGCCAGGCACTTGGCGAGCCCGGACGTACCTGCCGGATCCGCCTTGCTGACAGCCCCATTTGGGGACAGGCCGAGCGTCAACTTGACCAACTGATCCTTGCCGGCGTCGGTCTGGGCACATGCTTGAGCCCAGGTTCGCGTAGCCTGAGCGAGCGCGGGCAGCAATATCTCCTCGCGTCCCCCCGGCTCCGTTACCACCTTGCCCCCCTGCAGCCGCTCGCCCGGCAAGTCCAGCTTCCATCCCACGCCGGCGGCGTGGCTCGTGCGGCCCGAAGGCCTGCACGCACTCACGGCAAGAAACAGAACTAGGCTAGGAAGTAGCGCTCTCGTCATGAGGGAGGGAGAAACAGTAGGGGCCACAAAACACCGTGGCCCCAACCGGTTCTCTCTGCTCGAACTATGGGCCCTCGACCTCAGTGCAGTTCATGCTGGTGCCCGCCGGCTTGCAGGCATACATCTTCCGGAGGGCTCCCATCAGAAGACCGTCGCTACGGGCGACGTAGACGGTTCCATCCGCCGTCGTCGTCATAGCGGAGACGGCGCAGCCAAAGGCCCCACCCAGCGTCATCGCAACCAGACCAAGAGCACACAGCGTCTTCGCAAGTTTCATGTTCTCTCCTTTCCTGTTTTCACGAATTGTCCACAAGGGACGCCTCTGACTTCAAAGGCGCATCAGGCTACGACAAAATGAAGCGCCTGTGAAGAAAAATGCTGCATCGCCTGCGGAGAGCGCCGTATCGTCTAGGGAAGGAGATGTCCAGCGCAAAGCGAAGCGCCGCACAGATGTTGACCTCTCGAAGCGCCGCAGTAGCACCGCACCGATGTTGACCTCCGTAGCGCCCGCCGTAGCGCCGGATCTGCGCAGTGACAGGCCACTCATCATGGCGGCGCGTGCATTTCTCGACGTACAGCGGACGTGAGCGCAGCTACCTTTGCGCGTCGAGGATAGCGGTCGGCCCTGGCGAGGCGCCGCGCAAGAAGCGGAAACCCGAGTCTCCCGCCATCCCTACTGGGTCATCGGCTGGTCATTGGCGTCGCAGGTGTAGAAATTGGTGAACTGCGAATCAACCTTCTTCTGGCCCTCGTTGCCGCCCACCTTTTCCACCCATGCGCAGGCTGGCTTGCAACAGTCTTGCATCGTGGTGGTGTGGTATCCGCTGAGAAATCCGGCAGCCTTGGCCTGATCCACTGTGGTCACCTTGGCGTCGATCTTGGCCAGCCCGGTTTCGGCGGCCAGCTTGCACCCGGTGACCCGCGTCAGGTTCTCCGGGCACTCCACCCGCTTGGCATAGACCGCCCAGTTCTGATGGTAGAGCGTGCCCACCTGGTTGCTCTCGATGCAGGAGTTGATAGTAGTCGTGGCGAGGTCGGGCGACTTGCTGGATTTCACTTGATTGCACAGACCCGCGATCTTGTTCTGGCAGGCGGCAGAGCTGATGGCGTCGGCGGTGGTGATCTTCTGGTCGCCCGAGCGGCACTCGTCGTATGTGCGGAACTTGACCCCGCCATTGCCGGGCTGACCATCGGCCGGATAGGCGTCGTAGAGCGCATATCCTGCTGAACTCTTGATGGTTCCGTCCATGCAGGCATTGAAGGCGCCGAACCCGCCGGCGCCCATGTAGATATCGAAGCTGTCGGTGGTCGCACCAAGGTTGAAGGTCTGAACAATGAGCGGCTTGGGCGCAGGGGCTTGATTGCTTTGGCTGCCTCCTTCGTTGAAGGGTTGATCGAAGATCAATTGGTAGCACTCACAGCAAGGCTGATAGCCCGTCATGCCCTGGTCGATGCCGCCGGTATTGGTGTCGTGTCCGACCGCCGCATAGAGGAATGGCGGTGCGCTCGCGTCCCAGCCATTTTGCGCACCATCGTCCCTCGCTGCCTGCAACATGGCCGGGCTCAACAGCATGTAGCGCGAGCAAGCAAACCCCACCTTGCCATCCTTGCTCGGTGCATTCTCGCAGGCGTTGCGCGGCTGGCACACGCCACCACACGGGGTCGTCGCATCTCCTGACTTGCAGTTCGGATAGAAGTACTGGTTCTGACACTGATTCGGCGGATTGGTCCTGTAGTCAACCGGGCACGCCGGACATGTTCCGCCACAGTCAATTCCGGTTTCGCCAGGGTCTTGTACGCCATTGGCGCAAGGTGCAGCCGTGCTCACAGTGCCGGACGAGCCGCCTAGGCTCGTGGTCACACCGCCTGCGCTGGTCGAGCCCCCTTTGGCCGCCGACGTTCCACCAACGCTTGAACTTGTACTAGCGGTATTGCCGCCACCGCTCGTCGAGGCTCCCCCGGAGCTGCTGATGGTAATACCGCCGTTGCTCAGCGCGGTTCCACCGCTGTTGCTCGCGGTGCTGCCGCCGTTGCTTGTCGTGGTTCCACCGCTGTTGCCCGCGGTGCTGCCGCCGTTGCTCGTCATGGTTCCGCCGGTGTTGCCGCTGCCGCCGTTGCTCGGCGTGGTTCCACCAGTGTTGCCGCTGCCGCCGTTGCTCGTCGTGCCCCCCCCGCTGCCAGCCGTGCTGTACCCGCCACTTGACGCAGCCCCTGCACCGCCGACCGGCGTCGTCGATCTGCCCCCAGACGACGAATTGCCTCCTGCTCCCGAGTCGGCTACGGTTCGCTGGCAAGAGCAGCCCCACACAGCGACCGCGCACAAGACTAGTTTGGACAAAGCCATGATTCGCATGTTTCATCTACTTTATCCCAGGCCGAGCGTCTACGTCGATCAGGTCGGCGAAAATCGCTGGCGACGCGAATAGCGCGACGTGCATAGCCCGCGACGCAATTCGGGCGGCGTCAAGTCGCACGCCGGTCGCCGAGATGACGGACTGGCCTTCCGCGATCGCCGACGCCGCGGCTGCCTTCTACGAATTTTCGACTAGAATGGCGGCAGGAGACCCGTCCATGACCGTCATCGACACGCAAGCCTGGAAGAAGCTGCAACAGCACCAGCAAGCCCTGGCCAAGATAACCATGCGCGAGCTGTTCGCCGAGGACAAAGGGCGCTTCGAACGCTTCTCGCTGCGCTTCGGGGATCTGCTGCTCGACTACTCAAAGAACCGCATCACCAGCGAAACCATGGCGTTGCTGTGCGAGCTGGCCCGCGCTGCGGGCGTGGAATCGATGCGCGACAAGATGTTCGCGGGCGAGCCCATCAACTTGACCGAGGGCCGAGCGGTCTTGCACGTGGCTCTGCGCAACCTGTCGGCGCGGCCCATTTTGGTGGGCGGCCAGGACGTCATGCCCGAGGTGCGTGCGGCCTTGGGCCACATGCGCGGTTTCAGCGAGTCGGTGCGCAGCGGCGCCTGGACCGGCTACTCGGGCAGGCCCATCCGCGCGGTGGTCAACATCGGCATCGGCGGTTCCGATCTCGGCCCGGTCATGGTTTGCGAGGCGCTGCGTCCCTACCGGCGCGACGATCTCGATCTTCACTTCGTGTCTAACGTGGATGGCTCGCATGTGGCCGAGGCGCTCAAGCGGGTGGACCCCGAAACCACGCTCTTTCTGGTGGCATCCAAGACCTTCACCACCCAGGAAACCATGGCCAACGCGCACAGCGCGCGCGCCTGGTTCCTGCAACACGCGAAAGACGAGCGCCACATCGCCAAGCACTTTGTCGCGCTGTCGACCAATGCCAAGGAGGTCACCAAGTTCGGCATCGCCCCGGAGAACATGTTCGTGTTCTGGGATTGGGTTGGCGGCCGCTACTCGCTCTGGTCGTCCATCGGATTGTCCATTGCGCTCGGCATCGGTTTTGACAACTTCCGCGCTTTGCTGGAAGGCGCGCATGAGATGGACGAGCACTTCCGCACCGCGCCGCTGGAGCAGAGCCTGCCCGTCACCTTGGCTTTGCTCGGTGTCTGGTACAACAACTTCTTCGGCGCCGAGTCCCACGCCATCCTGCCCTACGACCAATACCTGTCGCGCTTCCCGGCCTACTTCCAGCAAGGGGACATGGAGTCCAACGGCAAGCGGGTCACCCGCGACGGCCAGGTGGTGAACTACCAGACTGGCCCGGTGATCTGGGGCGAGCCTGGCACCAATGGGCAGCACGCATTCTACCAATTGCTGCATCAGGGGACCAAGCTGGTGCCCTGCGATTTCCTTGCCTCGGTGGAAACCCATAACCCGATCGGCGAGCACCACAGCATGCTGCTGGCGAACTTCCTGGCGCAGACCGAGGCGCTAATGCAAGGCCGCAACGAGGCCGAGGCGCGCGCCGAGCTGGAGGTCGCGGGCAGCAAGGGCGAGGCCCTGGCCGCGCTCTTGCCTCACAAGGTTTTTCCCGGCAACCGGCCCACCAACTCGATCCTGTACCAGAAGCTCGATCCGCGCACGTTGGGCAAGCTGATCGCGCTCTACGAACACAAGATCTTCGTCCAAGGGGTCATCTGGAACGTGAATTCCTACGACCAGTGGGGCGTCGAGCTGGGCAAGAAGCTGGCCAACGCCATCCTGCCCGAGTTGCGCGCGCCCGGCGCCGCGTCCGCGCACGACTCGTCGACCAATGGCCTGATCAACGAGATCAAGCGAAGGCGTTCACCACAATAATCGAGTCAGCCGATGAGCGCTCTCACCCTGGCGCGTGCGCAGTTCGCCCTGACCGTGATGGTGCACTACCTGTACCCGGTGCTCACCATGGGGCTGGCGGTGATGCTGGTCATTGTGGCCAGCCTGCGCCTGCGCCGGCCCGACGAAGTCTATGACCGCATGTTGCGCTTCTGGAGCCACATTTTCGGCGTGGTCTTTACCGGCGGCGTGGCCACCGGCGTGGTCATGGAATTCGAGTTCGGCACCAACTGGTCGAGCTATTCGCGCTTCGTTGGTGACATCTTTGGCGCGCCCCTGGCTGCTGAGGCGCTGATTGCGTTCTTTCTCGAGTCCTCGTTCCTCAGCATTTTGCTCTTCGGCGGCAAGCGGGTGTCGCGGCGCACGCACTGGGTTGCCACCCTCATGGTCGCCCTGGGTGCGACTTTGTCTGCCTTCTGGATCGTGGCAGCCAATTCTTGGCAACAGACGCCCGCGGGTTTTCACATTGTGCACGGCCGCGCGGAACTGACCGACTTTGCCGCCGCGGTGTTCAACCCGTCGACGCCCTTGCGCTTCTTGCACGCGGTTCTGGGCTCGTGGATCACGGCCGCTGTGTTCGTCGGCTCGCTCAGCGCGTACTACCTTCTGCGCGGCCGGCACCAGGAATTTGCCCGGCGCTCGCTACGGCTGGCCCTCGCGTTTGGCTTGGTCGCGCTGGCGGCCGAGGTCGTGGTGGGCGATGCCCACACCCGCCAGGTCGCCCGCACTCAGCCCGAGAAGTTCGCGGCCATCGAAGTGCTCCACCATACGCAAGCAGGCGCACCCTTGGCCGTGGTGGGCCAGCCTCTGCCCGAGGTGCTATTGCCCAAGCTGCTTTCCTTCATGACCTACTTCGACTTTGACGCCCGGGTCATCGGGCTGGATGCTTTTGCGCCCGAAGATCGGCCGCCGGTGACTGCGACCGCGATGTCATTTCACGCCATGTTGTGGTTGGGCCTTGGTCTGGGCGTGGTGCTGGCGCTCGGGGTGTTTCTCTGGTGGCGCGGCCGCTTGTTCGTGTCGCGACGGTACCTGAAGGTCCTCTGCTATTGCCTGCCGATTCCTTTCGTGGTGAACGAGGTCGGCTGGGTCACTGCTGAAGTCGGCCGGCAGCCGTGGAGCGTGTATCGCTTGCTGCGCACCGAGGACGCCCTGTCTCGCACGGTGCCGGCGGCGCATGTGGCCATCTCGCTGCTGATGTTCGTGGTCATCTACATCGGGCTTCTCGGCCTTACCTTCCATCTGGTACGCAAGAAGGTGCTGCAGGGGCCGGGTGAGGGCGTAGAGCAGGTGCCGTCATGATGCTGGACCTGATCTGGTTCGTATTGGTGGCGGTGCTGGTGGCCGGCTACGCGATTCTCGACGGCTTTGACCTGGGGGTCGGTTTCCTGCATCTCTTGGTTCCGCGCTCAGAGGAGGAACGCCGCTTGTGCCTGGCCAGTGTGGCGCCGGTGTGGGACGGCAACGAGGTGTGGCTGCTGAGCGCGGGCGGTGCCTTGTTCGCCGCCTTTCCCCCGGTATACGCCACCGTGTTCTCCGGCTTCTACCTGGCCATGATGCTGGTGCTGCTCGGGCTGATCGTGCGCGCGGTTTGCATCGAGGCACGCAACCGAGGCACGTCACCAGCCTGGCGCCGCTTCTTCGACCACGGTTTCGCCATGGGCAGTATGCTGGTTGCGCTGCTCTTGGGCGTGGCAGTGGGCAACCTGATGCGGGGGCTGCCTCTCAATGCACGCAGCGAATACGCGGGAACCTTCTGGGCCCTGCTCAATCCCTTTTCACTCTTCGTCGGGGCGACCACCCTGGCCATGTTCGCTATGCAGGGCGCTTGCTGGCTGGCCATGAAGACCGAGGGCGAGCTGGGCAAGCGCGCGGTCACCGCGGCCCTGTTCGCCTGGGCTGCGTTCGTGGCCTTGTACCTGGATGCGACACTGTGGGTGCCTTCGGATGCGCCCTGGTTGTTTCTGCGCGCGCGCCAGTCCTTCGCACCTTGGATTCCAGTTCCCCCGATGGCTCTGTGCCTGGTCAGCCTGCCGATTCTCCTGCGTCGCGAACGACTCCGCCTCGCTTTTCTCTGTTCGTCCGTCACCATCGCTGGCGTGGTCGCCATCTTGGCCATCGCGGCCTGTCCGATCTTTGTTCTTTGCACCAACGACGTGAGGCGCAGCCTGACCGCGTTCAACGCTGCCTCGTCGCCCCGCACTCTCGTGACCATGCTGATCATCGTTTCTTGCGCCTTGCCCTTTGTGCTGGGCTACACGGTGTTCGTCTACCGGGTCTGGCGGGGCAAGGTCAGGGCCGAGCCAGAAGAGTACTAACCGGCATCTCGTGGACCGCGGATCAAAGTTAGCTGTTTCACCACAGAGAACACAGAGGCCACAGAGCCGGACCGGAGGAGAAAGGGTTGGGTCTGTGGAAAAGCTAGCCACCAACGTATTGGAGCGCGCTCCGCGAGATCCTGGTTCCTCGGCCCGCGATTTGATGTAGGATATACAAGAGTTTCGACCGTCGTTCTGGTCGCGAGGAGGGCTACCATGGCTTGTCGTCACTTGCGGTTCTTGCCCATCGTTCGTCGGCAGTACCTGCGTTGGGGGCTGGTTTCCGTGCTGCCGTTGGCTCTTTGCGCCTGCAAGTCCACGCCGAACTGGCCGGCACCGCATGTTGGGCAAGAAACCGACTTCACTATCCTGGTAAGCCCAGAGCGTGAGATCGACATCTTGTTCATGATCGACAACTCCCCTTCGATGGACCCCAAGCAGGCTCGCCTGGCTGAGAACTTCCCAAAGATGATCCAGGTGTTGCAGCAACTTCCAGACGGAAGTGGCAGTACAAGCTTGCCTGACGTGCACATCGGCGTGATCAGCAGCGACATGGGGGCTGGGTCGGAGGAAATCGGGGAGAGCTGCAAGAGGGTCCTGGGCGAACGGGGTATCTTGTATGGGAACGATCCCAACAATTCGCTCAACTCAGTCGCGCCTACTGCTGATCCAATGCAGGGAGGTCACCCGGACACCAATGGCTGTGGCCTGCACTCGGGCCAACGCTGGATCTCAGATATCGCGAATCCGAACGGGGCTGGGCGGATAAAGAACTACGACGGCAACATCCAGGATGTCTTCGCTTGCCTGGCCAAGGCCGTGGGAACCTATGGCTGCGGGTACGAGCATCAGCTGCAATCGGTTCGCGTGGCACTCACTGCTGACTATCCTGCCAATCCCAAGGATACCCCTAATCAGATCAACCCAGAGAACATCGGCTTTGTACGGCCAAAGGGCTACCTGGCGATTGTTCTCGTCACCGACGAGGATGACTGCTCTGCTGATCCCGACGACAGTATCAACGACTCGATGTTCTTGCAGAGCCAGAATCCCCTAACCGAAACCGCCAGCCTGAAATGCGCGGCGCGCGGCCATGTGTGCAACGGCCAGCCGATTCCTGGCTACGAGGACCCATCGATAGGCTTTCAGCCGCCCAACCCCCTCCCGGCGCCCAACGTTGGCTTCACAACCGCTTTTGCCAACTGCGCACCCAAAGACCAGCCCAACCCCGCCAAGCCGGACCACCACTATCTTCCGCTCATCAGAGTGCAGGACATGATCGACAGCGTCAACGGGGTGAGCGCTTGGGTCGTCGACGCAAGCGGCAATTATGTCTACGATGCAAATGGCAATCACGTCTCTGTCCAGAAAACCGCCGCCAAGATTCTCGTGTCAGGCCTCATCGGCTGGCCCCCGGACCCGAACACCGCTTTGCCCGGTGTTCTAACCAGCGATCAGTACCAGATCGGCATAGATACCACCGCGCTTCCCCACCCCCAGGACACCCTCTGGGACTACATGCCCATTTGCAGTATTCCTTCGATCCATGCCGTAAGCGACAATAACATTTACAAGGCATATGGCGGACTTCGCCTGAAGAAGTTCCTCGATGCCTTCCAGAAGACCGATGTGAATGGTCCTGTTCAGAACACCTTCAGCCTGTGCAATGCAGACTTCACGGACGCGATGACTCAGATCGCCAATGCGATCGCTCAGGTGTTGAAGCCTGGTTGCGTCCAATACCCGTTGGTCGACGGCGACCCCAGTACGCCCGGCGTCCAGCCCGAATGCCAGGTTATTGACAAGATAGCGTGCGGCACGCCGGGCAACCCACCCAACTGCCTTGCCAGTGGGTACGAGGAGTATTCCCGGCCTGAGTGCATAGATCCCACTACGGGACTCCCTCTCGACCCGACAAGTCCGCCACGCGACAATGTGCCGGACAGCGCTCGGCCTTGCTGGTACCTCTACTACGACGCCAGCGTGGCAGGTTGCCCGGACACATACAACAACCAGAGAATCACCGTGTTGCGCCCGTCAGGACAGACAGCGCCTCCGGGCACGCTGCTGGCGATGAAGTGTTTCACCTGCCCCGCGACGGACGCAACCTGCTCCACCGAATAGCGGGGTAGGGCCGCGGCCGTGGGCCAGAGGGGCAGGCCCCGCTCGCCGTCATCCGTTGATCCTTACCATCATCTCTCCGGTGATCTCAGTCAAGGTCTTGCCGCACACCTTGGCGTTTTGACCCGATAGCGTCGCCCCGGCGGAGGCCAGCTCAAGGCTGGACTTGGCGCCGGTAGCGGTCAGTGTCTTCTTGCCTTCGATGGTCACTGTACCGTCCTCTTTGAGACTGAGACTTGCCTTGTTGCAAACGAGCTTGATCTCCTTGGCCGCCGTGATGGTGACTACACCATCCTTAAGATCCACGCTGCACGTCCCGTCCTTGGTCGAAGTAACGCTGTAGTGCTCGTTGGCGACCGTAGTGTATTCGCCCTCGACCGTAACCTGCTTCTTCGCCGCTTCCCCGTCCGCCGCCACGGTGAGGGTATCGCTGCCGTCCACAGCTTCTGTCCGGCCCCCGTGATACGTCCCGCTGTGTGCACCGGTGATCTTGTCGCTGTTGGCACCTTTGACCGTCATCTCGCGGTCGGCACTATAGGTTTGCGTTTCGGTCTTGCTCACCTCGATGGTCTCTTTCCCGTGCACGGTCACCTTGCGATCGGCTTGCACGATCAGGCTCTGGTCGTGCTTGACTAAAGCCGACATATTCCTTTCAGCCTGGATATGCAGCTCCTCGTGGCCCTTGTTGTCTTCAAAGCGGATCTCATTGAAGTTCGCTTCTGTGCCCTTCTTACTGCTGTGGGTCTTGATCCCACTTTGGGTTTTGTGCTCCGGAAGCGCATAGGGCGGCATGTTGTCCGCGTTGTAGATACTGCCGGTGACCAGCGGTCGATCTGGATCGCCTTCCAAGAACTCCACCACCACCTCGTTGCCCACGCGCGGAATGTGAATCGCGCCCCAGCGGTTCCCCGCCCAGGGGTGCGCCACCCGCACCCAACATGAGCTGTTCTCGTCGAAAACTCCCTCGCGATCCCAGTGGAACTGCGCTTTGATCCGCCCGTACTTGTCGGTCCAGATCTCCTCGTCGGCTGGCCCCACCACCCGCGCCGTCTGCGGCCCCCGCACCACGGGCTTCTCCAGCCGCGGCGATCGAAACTGGGTCTGGCTGTCGATTGCGGTCACCGCGATCGCACAGGGCTGCGCGACCGGGCGGCTTCCCGAACTGAAAAGCGGGTTGCGCAGGGTAATCTCGGTCATGGTCACCAGGAACTGCCGGTTCGCATACGCCTCGCAGTTGGCAATGGAAAACAGGAACCCGGTCGTCAGCCAGCGTGCGGTCCCCTGGCCCTGATAGCGCTCGACCTTGCAGCGATTCTCCTCTAGCCGCATCTGGGCGAGCCGTTCGCCTTCTTCCCGGCTCTTGTCTGGCGCCGCGTCGCCTTGCGCGTCTTCCTGGTTCTCTTCCAGCACACACTTGGCTGGGTAGTCGTAGATCGCCAGTCCTGCGCACTTCGGCTCCGCTTCGACATGGCGATGCACGGTCAAGTCCGCACTCCGGCCATGCAACCGGAAATCGAAATCCGCAAGGGTGACCGTGTCTGGCCGGATTGCGAAATTGTCCTGCCAGGTTTGCAGGTAGTCCGGACAACTAGAATTGCTCGACGGGTGCCCCATCCACACAGCATCGAAACCTTCGTGCACCTCGTGCGAACTGAGAGAGTCCACCAGCACCAGGGTGTGTCCTTTCTCGCTGTGCTCGAAGTAGTAATAGATGCCTTCGTGGGCGAGGATTCGGCTTATGAATTCGAAGTCGGACTCCCGGTACTGGGTCACGCAGTCCCAGCGCCGGTACTTGCCGAGCAGGGACTCCCGAAATGAGCTGATCTTGTGCTGGCGCAGGATCTGCTTGACCACCTCGGGCACGGTCATGTTCTGAAAGATCCGGCAGTCCCGGTTCAGGGTCAGCAGCCATAGTTCGGGGCTGATAGTCGCGCTGTAGTGCGCGTACCCATCCCGCCACCCCAACCGCCAGGCCTTGGTGACAATGCCGCTGAAATAGTGGGTTTTGTCGATTGCCAGGGGCAAGCAAATGGTCAGGATTTGCCCCAACAGGGTCTGCGGTTTGAGGGTTCCATCTGGGTCAAGCACCTGCCGCAGGGCCTCGGGTTCGCTCAGGTTCACCAACTCGACCTGATACTCAAACAAACACCCCAGGGCTTCATGGCCTTGCACCTCGCACACGCCCAGCGTGTTGTCCTTCAAACCGGTAACTGTCACCGTCATCGCTGATGGCGAAATGTCGGGAGGAGTGCTCATGGTCGCTCTGTCGCAAGCCAGAAATTGCTGGCTAGTGGGCTGCTATGCCAGCGAGAATACATGCAAGACGTCGGCCAACGATGCGTCCCCTGCCGCCAACACCTGCCTCTGGGATGGCGAAAGCTTCTCCATCGCGTCCACGTGGGCGATAGGGGTGCGCAGAGGCCAGCGGTGCGAGCTCTTGTGGTCGGGATCCGCCAGGTACGCGAGCATCAGGCTGGGCGCTGGGCCGAGCGCGATCAGCAGCCGGCCGCTCTCTCGCGTCCACAAGAACGATGGCATCAGCGCGTCCAGCCGCCGTTGCACGAGTTCCAGCCAAAACGTCCGTAGCTCGTCGGTTGGGGCTGGGCAATCAAGAACCAGCACCCGAGCGGACGACTCCGGTTGTCGCGTTTTCGTTTGGGTACAGGCCGCGACGAGAGTGGTAAGGGCGTAGGCCGCTGCCTCGCACGGCCCACCCAAGGCCGCGCAAAGGTCAGCGCCGCTCGACCGCAGCAGGAGCCCGTCCAGCGTCTGGGCAGCCGGCCGAACATCGGACGCGAGGGTGTCGATCTCGGCCGCCAATTGACCGGTGGCCAGCTCGTGCGCAGCGGCAGCCAGTCGGGCGGCCGCCTCGAAGAAAGACGCTAGCCGCAAGGGAAGAAGCGAAAGATCCGCGCGCGGCGGCTGGTCCAATGCCGCAAGAACCACCACTGGGAAGGCACGTCCAAGGGCGTCTTCGCCAGGTGCGAAAACCCCAACGAACGGAAGAAGGCCTGCGGCCGGAGACAGCAGAAAACACGCCGGCTCCTCAGGCAACCGGGCGCGCTGCAGCCGCTCGACCCCTTCCTGAAACCAGCGGTCGAGACCAGCCTGCAGGAACGCGCCGGCGTTGACCCGCACGAAGTCGCACTCCGCGGGGATTTTCCCGTAGAGTCCCACTGCAGCCGGGACTGCACGCGCTACTTCCGACACGCGGTAGCCCCGGGGGTGATGCTGCGTGGAAGCGCAAAGCGCGCAAACAGGTCGCGCACCGAATCGGGCTTGAAGTCGATTTGCACCTTTCCCTGGCCGAGCGCAGGCGCGAACGAGAGCGAGAGCACATCCCCATTTCGGCTGGGGCTTCCGCCCTGGCCCAGCAGGTGAAAGAGGGTCCAGTCGCCGTCCTCGCGCGGGCCGAGGGATTCCACTTCGTCGGACTTGACAAAGAGATGCAGAAGCGCGCGCCGGGATGGCCATAGGATCTCATCCCAGCGCTCCACCGCATTGAGGCCCACGACCTTCTTGCTGCCGGTG
>Ga0182017_10002127_pt1 | contig 15175 bp, 11 predicted proteins | sample 712E3DmetaG_FD_120492 | JGI IMG/M metagenome (GOLD analysis project Ga0182017, IMG submission 120492) | Permafrost microbial communities from Stordalen Mire, Sweden - 712E3D metaG | ecosystem: Environmental > Terrestrial > Soil > Wetlands > Permafrost | place: Sweden: Stordalen | collected... | reverse complement strand
GCTGGCCTGGGCGTCGCCGACTTCAACGGGGATGGCATCGACGACCTCGCCACCACGACCATCCTGCGCCCCAACGCCAGCGACGAAGCCATCGTCATCGAGGTGTTCACCGGCGCGCGTGACCGGAGCTTCGCCATGGCCACCACGGAAATCACGTCGGTCCCCGACGTCTACCAGGTCGCAACCGGCGACTTCAACGGCGACGGAAAACCGGACGTCGCGCTTGTCCTCCAGCCTGCTGGGCGGGGCGGTTCGGCGCCGCCGGTTCCCGTGGCGGTATTCGAGAACCAGGGCGACGGCACCTTCGCCGCGCCTGTCATCTACAATCTGAGCGGCGCGAGCGAGCTCTTGACCGACGCGATCACCGCGGGCGACTTCAACGGCGACGGCGTGACCGACATCGCGGTGGCAACCACCGGCAGGTTCTCTCCCTATCCCGTCGCCGTGCACGTGCTGCTCTCGCAGTGCGAATAGCAGACGGTTCTCCTTCTATGGGAGATATAGCTCCGCACTCGCGAGAATTCCGCCGTAGCCTCTGCCGCCAGCTATGAGCACCTTCCCATTGCCCAGCAAGGTCGCCGTGTGGGCGCACCTCGTGGCGGTCATGCTGCCAGTGGCGGTGAACGTCCCGGCGGCTGGGTCGTATAGCTCCGCGCTCGTCAAGTCCGCGCCATCAGAACACCCACCGCCCATGAGGACCTTCCCATTGCCCAACAAGCTCGCCGTGTGCTCGTACCTCGTGGCGGTCATGCTGCCGGTGGCGGCGAACGTCCCGGCTGCTGGGTCATATAGCTCCGCGCTCGCGAGTGGTGTCATGCCATCGGATGCTCCGCCGGCGATGAGCACCCTTCCGCTCGGCAACAAGGTCGCCTTGTGCTCGGATCTTGCCGCGGCCATGCTGCCCGTCACCGTGAAGGTTCCGGCGATGGGGTCGTATAGCTCCGCGCTTGCGAGAATGGTGTAGCCATCGTATCCGCCATCCCCGCCGGCAATGAGCACCTTCCCGTTTGGCAACAGGGTTGCCGTGTGGTCGTACCTCTTCTCGGTCATGCGGCCGATAGCGGTGAACGTCCCGGCCGCTGGGTCGTATAGCTCCGCGCTCGCAGGATCCTCGGGGCGTTCGAGATTGACTCCACCGGCGATGAGAACCTTCCCGTTTGGCAACAGAGTCGCCGTTTGGCCATACCTTGCAGTGTTCATCTTGCCCGTGGCCGCGAATGTCCCGGCGCCTGGGTCGTATAGGTCCGCGCTCGCAAGAGTCCAATCGCCGGCGATGAGAACCTTTCCGTTCGGCAACAACGTCGCTGTGTGCTCGGGCCTCGCCACGGCCATGCTGTCGGTGACCCGAAAGCTCTCGGCCGCCGGGTCGTATAGCTCCGCGCTTGCGAGAAGCATGCCGCCACCGTCTCCGCCAGCGATGAGAACGTTCCCGTTCGGCAACAACGTCGCCGTGTGGAACCTCCTCGCCACGGCCATGCTGCCCGTCGGTACGAAGACTCCATGCAGCACCGTGGTGCCGGTTGTCCCTGCAGAGCTGGTCGTCCCTCCGGTGGTGCCGGTTGTCCCTGCGGAGCTGGTCGTCCCTCCGGTGGTGCCCGTCGTGCCTCCGAGAGAGCTGGTGCCCCCCCCTGCGGCACCAGTTGTGCTTCCTCCGCTGCTCCCGCCTCCCGTGGAGCCACTGGTGACTCCGCCGGTGGCCGTCGTGGCTCCTCCCACTTGCTGTTCGCCCATCGGCGTCCGGAAACAAGCAAGCCCGATCAACGAAAACGCCAAAACGATCGCTGACCATTGGCCCTCGCAGATCACGCCTGCCAGAATATCAGAGAAAGGGAGCCCGGGTATGAGGGGATTGTTGGACAGCGACATCGCGTTGCTGGGACCCGGGGCTTGGCCGGTTCCCCATCCGGGACTGCGGCACCCGCCACCCGCCCTGCCCGGCCACCGGCTCTGCGGTCTCTCCTCTTCCCTCTGTGTTCTCAGCGGCGGGCGGACGAAGAGCTGAATGGCCGCCCTACTGAGTCTTCTCCCTCGCGACCCTAAAGCGAAGCTGCCAAACCAGGGTCAAGGCCTCGAAGAAGATCGAGCCCGACATCTTGGAAAGGCCCACGCGGCGATCGACAAAGAGAATCGGCACCTCGCGCACCTGGAAACCAGCGCGCAAGGTCCGGTAGGTCATCTCGATCTGAAACCCGTAGCCCCGGGCATTGACCGCCCCCAGGTCGATCCCATGCAGGGTCGCGGCCTTCCATGCCTTGAACCCAGCGGTCAGGTCGCGAACCCCGACCCCGAGAGCCATCCGGGCATACAGCCCGCCCCCGCGGCTGATGATCCGGCGACCCAGCCCCCAGTTCTCGGTACCGCCGCCAGCGATATAGCGCGATCCCACGGCCATGTCGGCGCCCTCGTCCAATGCCTGCAAGAGCCGCGGCACATCGGCTGGATTGTGTGAGAAATCCGCGTCCATCTGCACGATGCGGTCCCACCCTTGGGCCAACGCCTCGGTAAAGGCATCGATGTAGGCAGCGCCCAAGCCGGCCTTCTGCGTCCTATGCAGCACGCGCACCTGCTGGTCGCGTGCGGCTATCTGGTCAGCCATGGCGCCTGTCCCGTCCGGCGAGTTATCGTCAACGATTTGAATGGTGGCCTCTGGCACAGCAGCCCGCACGGCGACAACGATGGGTTCCACGCATTCGCGCTCGTTGTAGGTTGGAATGACGATGAGTGTTCTTGGCAAGACAGGCTCGCGATGGTGGGAACGCTCTGCTTCAGATCTGGGGCGCGCGACCGGCGAGCGCAGCTCGCACGTCGGCCTGGTCAGACCGTACCATCATTTCGATTAGTTCGCGGAAGCGCACACGCGGTTTCCAGCCTAGCTTGGCCGCCGCCTTGCTGGCGTCGCCGCACAGGTGGTCCACTTCGGTCGGACGCAGGTAGCGTGGGTCGGTCTCGACGTATTCCTTCCAATCCAGGCCGAGCGTGCCGAAGGCGATGTCCAGAACCTCGCGCACCGAGTGTGATTCACCCGTCGCGATGACATAGTCGTCGGGCCGATCCTGCTGCAGCATCAGCCACATGGCCTCGACGTAGTCGCCGGCAAAGCCCCAGTCGCGTTGCGCGTCCAGGTTGCCCAGAAAGAGTTTCTTGTCGAGCCCATGCAGGATGCGGGCTGCCGAGCGCGTGATCTTGCGTGTGACGAACGGTATACCGCGCCGGGGAGACTCGTGGTTGAACAGGATCCCGCAGCAGATGAAGAGCCCGTAGGCATCGCGGTAGTTCTGACACAACTGATGGGCAAAAACCTTGGCGCAGGCATAGGGGCTGCGGGGCCGGAACCGGGTGTCTTCGTTCTGCGGCGGCGGCGACGAGCCGAACATCTCGCTGGAAGATGCCTGATACAGGCGGCAGCGCGCCCCGCTTTCGCGCACCGCCTCGAGCAGCCGCAAAGTCCCCATCGCCACCGTATTGGCGGTGTAGTCCGGCACGTCGAAGCTGACCCGCACGTGGCTCTGCGCCCCCAGGTTGTAGATCTCGGTCGGCTGGGTCTCCTGGATTATACGATTGATCGAGCTGGCGTCGTCGAGATCCCCAAACACCAGGCGTAGGCGGTAGTCGGTGCTGTGCGGATCCTGGTAGATGGGATCGATGCGCTCGGTGTTGAACGAGCTCGAACGCCGGACAACGCCGATAACCTCGTAGCCCTTGAGCAGCAGAAGCTCAGCCAAATACGAGCCATCCTGACCGGTGATTCCTGTGACAAGTGCGCGCTTCATGGCGCCCCCTTCTCTTTGAAACAACTCATTGAGGTCTTATACTGCAACATCGCGAAATAACGCTAGTTTATGCCATCTCTACTGTCCGCGACTAGATGAGCCGCCAGGCCTTGCCCCTGCGTCAACGGCGTGGGCAGTCAAGGCTTCACGCAGCGAGCGCTTGCCGAACACGACCTCGCCTGTCAGGGTGGTCAGCTCATCCAAGGCACGGGTGGCATCTTTGGGCTTGGTCGACACGCCACCAGCCTTGACGGTCGCCCCGAATGTCGTCACCACGAAGATGCGGACGGCCTCGAAACGCTCGGTCCGAAAGGCGGCGCCATAGAGTTCAACGAGATCGATCACATCCTGAGGCGGATGGCCCTGCAGCACGGCGGTGGCCCAGGTGCTGAGGAACTTGGCCTGGAAGTTCCTGAAGGTCCCCAGCACGGCCGCCGGACTCACGCCAGGGGGAAAGCGGTTGGGGGCGAAGGGCGCGTAGAAGGCATCGGGCGCCATTCGGCCAGCCAGGGCACGCGACTGGACCATGCGATAGATTACCGTGGCCGCCACACCCGGATCCTCGACCAGTTCACGCGCGTCGCGCAGGGTTGCCCCGTCCTGGCGCAGGACATATCGATTCTCGCGCACGTTGGCGAAGATCTCACGTTGTGCGGTTGAGCCCTCTTCGACCTGGATTACACCGGCCGGGCCGGTGCCCACCCGCCACTCGCGCGCGATCACCTCCATGGCGATGCGGTAGCCTTCGACAAGAACCGGCGCAGGTGCGGCCGCATCAGAGAGGAGCCCAGCCGTGCCGACGAAGTGCGCGACATAGGTAGCCAAGCGGCCGGCCAGGGTTTGTGCCAGCGCCTTGTCGGCAGGGGGATCGGCAGGCAGGCCAATCCAGGGCAGGCGTGGGCGTTCCTCGACGCCGCCGAAGGTCTTGGGCAAGGCCAGTCCCAGCCGGTAGGGCCTGGGTTCGATGCCCAGGACCAGACAGGTCGGCTCCGCAGCGTTGCGGCGCGCGGCTGCCGTGAACGGTTGGCCGTCGGCACTGGCCTCGCGAACGAACTGCTTGGCCAAGTAGGATGTACGCAGCATCTCAAAAGCGAAGCTTGACTCAAGCAGTTGGGGGAGCGGTTGCACGGCCTCGTCTCTGATGTTGAGCCGACGCACGACAGGAAGTGCGCTGTCCGACTTTCCCGCTACCGGTGCGAACAGAACATATGAATCGGCGGGCCCGAGCGGCTTGTCGGGATCTGAACGACAGCCGCCTATGGCTACCAGGGCGAGACAGGCGGCAAGTCGGAAGGAGGGTCTGGACATCGCGGCCTACTCTATCACCCTCTGACGCGATCGCGCTGCGTCGCTTAACCGCTGATTGATTTGTCGAACAAACCCAACGAAGATCAACCGAAGATCCTCGCAATGCCCGTCTTCCGCGCCCGCGCCCGCCTAGCCCCGGTCCTGCTCACCGCGCTCTTGCTCGGGGCCTTGGCACCTGCGCGACCCGCGCTGGCCCAAGGCGCTGTCGTGCTCCCTGACCTGGGCGCCCCGCCGGAACTCAGCGTAGAGGCCGCTGCCGTATCCCTGCTCCTGCGCTCGTATTTGAAACCTGGCGAACGGCATTTGGTGCCAAGGCACGAGTTGGCGCTTGCCATCGAGGCGTTCACCGGCCAAGCCCCGCGCGGCAGCTTGGCCGTGACCGACGAGCTGGCACCTCGGCTGGCCGAGCAACTGGGTGCTGACCGGATCCTGGTCGCGCAGTTGCAGCAGGCCCCCAAGCGCCTGATGGCAACCGGTTTGGTCTATGGTCCCGCGGGCAAGCGAGTCGGCCGCATTTCGGTGGGTGTGGCCTTGGGTGAGCTTGGTACCATGGCTCGCCAGATCGCCGAGCGCCTGGCCCCGATCATCGGCGCAACCGTCGTCGACGTTCCCGCGGTTGGCTTGGCTGACCTGCGCCCCTTCGTGGCAGCACAGGCCGCGTTGCTAGTTGGCGACGCAGCCGCCGCGGCACGGGCCATCGAGGTCGCGCTGCCGAATGCGGCCGCGCGTCTGCCCGCCGTGCTTGACGTCCTCCGGTCGCTCGCCGAGGAGCCGAGCCTGCCCAAGCCAACCCGCGTGCAGGCGCGCCTGCTTGTGGGCGACTGGGCCGCTGCGGTTGAGTTGGCCGACGAGGGCTTGGCGGCTGATCCCAAGAACGTAGCCCTGCGGGCCGCCAAGGTGCGGGCCAAGGTCGCCTTGCGGGATTTTGACGACGCACAGAACGAGCTCGACCTGCTCAAGGGTGCGCGCAGCGTGCCGGCTGTGGTGGTCGCGCGGGCCGCATTGGCCGTCGAGCGGGGCGATCCTGTGGAGAAACGCGACGAGGCGCTCTCGCCCTTGTTGGGCCGGCCCGCCTCTGAGTGGCGCGTGGCCCTACCCCTGCTGGCCGCATCCGCACCCGGGACCTTTGGACCGCAAGTGGAGTCGGCTGCCCTGGGAGCGGCGCAGAAGCTCGCGTCCCAGGAGCCGGGTTTGGCGTCCGCCGTGGCTACCCGTGCTTTGGCCGGCGGGGCGGCGGTCAGTCAGGCGGCTCCGCTCATAAAGATTCAGGACTTGAGCACGGAGCAAGTCAAGGCCGTCAGCGCCCGGCTGGACCAAGTCGGCGGGTCGGACCCGGCGGCCACGACGCTGAGTCAGGAAATCAAGACCCGCCAGGACGAATCGGCACAGGCTCTCGCTGCCGCGCAAGGGCCGGAAAAGCCCGTGGGTCCGCCCTCGACCCTCGCGCGCAACCTGCACCCGCTCCTGCAGAAGTTCGACATGCTCTACGAGCCGACACTGACCGCGGTGACCATCGCGCCTCTGCCCGGAAGCGGTCAGCCCTTGTACTGGCCCTTCCTGGTTCGGCCCGAACGGCTTTCCGCCGGGCTCCTGGAAGCGCTCATGCGCCCGCCCTGGGAGCTTTCCGCCTCGCGCTCGAAGGTCCGCACCGAGGAACTTCCTGCCAACCGGGTCACCGAAGACGCGCTTGCGGTCTTGGCGCACGACCTGGGCAGCGAGGCCGTGCTCATGTACCGCATCCAGCCGGCCGGGCTGGCCCCCTGGGTGGACGTCGAGTTGATCCTGTTCGACGTGGCCAAGCAGAAGGTTTACCGAGCCAGCAGCGCACTTATCGGCCGCTCCACCGGCCTGGTGATGGTCAACCCTTTTGTCGCCAGTCTGTGCGTGCTGGCTCTGCTGGGGTCGGTGGCTTGGGTGATCATACTTTCATACCGCGGCGCCATCGTGGTGCGCGTGCAGTGGGATCCGGATTCCAAGGAGGAGCTGTTCTCGGTCCTCATCTCACGCAGCAACAAGACGCCGGTGATTGAGAACCCCACGGCCTACCAGAAGAAGCTGGAATGGCTGGGCCAGCGCAAGCGGCGCTTCGAGGCCTGGCAGGTCGAGCGGAGCACGACGTTTCGGGGCATTCCCAAGGGCAAGTACTTCGTTCACTTGTACGGCATCTACACCCGAGGTCGCCAGATTCTGGTCTTGAACGAGCCCTATGAGCAGGTCGAGATTTTTGCACGCAAGACCACCTTCGTCGTCTTCAACTTGGAGGCATCCGAGGCAGAGTTCAAGATCACGGTGATGGACGACAGCGGCCCGGTCGAGGGAGCGCGCCTATGGGTGGACCAGGAGCGCGCCAGGGCAGTGGGGACGCCCAAGGACGGCAATGTCACCCTAAAGGTGCCCAAGGGCTATCACGTCATCCACGTGACCGCGAAGGGAATCTACGTGGATCGGCCGTATCACGTGATCAAGGCCAAGGTCCACGAGATGACCATCAACCTGGTGTGGGAGCGAAGGCAAGAACACGCTTCGCGCGCGCTTGAGCGCCAGGTGGACGACGCCCTTCCCTATCTGACCATGTCGCGCAAGACCCCGGGCGTTTTGCCGGGCGCAGCCACCCTGGCCCCCGACGCGATCGAGATTCCGCCGGCAAGCGGCGCCCCGGCCGGCTTCCCGGCGGGGAGCATCCAAGGCCCGCTCGGTCGTCCGGCGCAGGCGTCGCCGGGCCACCCGCGGGCCGCGCAACCGACCCGCGGGCCGGCGCCGGGTCCGCGTCAGGCGGTCGCGCCCACTGTCTTCGCTTCACCACCCTACCCTGCCCGGTCGCAGACAGCGGTAGGAGCGGACAGAATGACTCTTCGGCCGCTAGCCCCGCAGCCGGTCATGCCCGGCCCAACCAACGAGCCACCCGTGGATCTCGTTGCGCCGGTCGACCTGGAACCCAATCCAGCCGCGCCCGTTGACCTGGTGGCACCCGTCGATCTAGTGGGACCGCCTGGCCCTGACCGTCAGGTGGACCTCGTGCCCCCCAGCAAGCCACCGCGGACGAGGTAGTGCGAGGGATTGGGAACCTGTCTGGTAGCATAGTTGCGTGCATCTTTTCCCAGTCCTTTCGCTGATGGGTCTCTTCGCCGCCAGCGATGCGGGCTTTGCAGGCGCGCCACCAGCTCCGCTGCTTTGCCTGCAGCGGTACTACGGCGTGCAACCGGTGCTCGAGACGGACCATTGGTTCGCACGCCTTGGCCAAGGCCAGCGCTTGCCCTACGACGACGGGCGGAAGAAGACTTTCGCGCAGGCGCTGGCCGAGCCCGATCTGCAGGACATGTTCTCCCTGCCCTACCGCCGGGGTCCCACGACTGCGATTCATTCTGAAAACGATGATCCCGGCCGAGTGCGCGTCGACTCGCTGTTCAAGTTCACCTACGGGAGCAATCGAGCTGCCCTGCGCCGGGTGGAATTCCTTGGCCAGAAGATCCTGGTCCACTCGCGCATTGTGGGCCCTTTGGCCCGCGTCGAAGAGCGGTTGCGGGTGCTGGTTGCCGCCCATCCCGAACTGCGCCAGACCATCCTTCCGCTCGGGGGTGCTTTCACTCGGAGGAAGATCGCCGGTACTGACCGCACCAGCGCCCATTCCTACGGAATCGCCCTGGACATCAACCCCAAGCGCTCTGACTACTGGCGCTGGCGGCACGGCCAGGACCTGCGCCCCCAATCCGACCGTACGCCCGCGCAGGCAATCGTAGATGCTTTCGAGCAAGAAGGTTTCATCTGGGGCGGTCGCTGGTACCACTTCGATACGATGCACTTCGAGTATCGTCCCGAACTGCTCGATCCTTCCTGTTCTGTTCCGGCGGAGCTTCACTAGTGCCGCTTGCCAGAAGCTCCGCAGGGGTTGAGCCTATGGTCAATCCAGGAGGCCGAATTGCAGCGCAAGGCGAAGCGGCACTAGCCTCTATTTACGGAGGGGTGAGCCCCTCCCCCCGGCGGGCAAAGCCCGCCGGGTCCCCCCTTCCCCCGCGCGGCCTTGCGGCCTCGCGGCTCGCGCCTTGCGCTCGCGTGCTGCCCGACAACACGCTGGCGATTCCCTTCAAGTTCTTCTGGCGGGCAGCACTAGCGGCAGCGCAACCTTCACTGTCGCGGAACCGCATGAGGCGCGGCGGCTCGAAGACCCACTCAGGGGTCACGAGAAGCTTGCCGCTGCGGGCGGGGTACCAGGGGCTGTTGCTCCCCGGATTCTTGAGCACGTGGATGTCCTGCGCGGGCATGTAGCTCTGTGCCAGCATGAAGACGCGCTGGCCCTGATCGTCTTGCGCCACCTCCACCACCACAACCGCATGGCCGGGGAAACCGCCCTGGATGAAGACGTCGCCAGCCTGGATCTGCGCAATGTCTTCGACCGGGGCCAACTGCCTCTGCAGTGACCAGGTACCGGCATAGACAAAGACGAAATCGAGATACTTGCGGAAGTCCGGCCACGAACCGTCGCCGTGCCCCTGGCGCCTCCACTCGATGCGCTTCCCGCTGAGGTGCGGCCGCTGGCCCGACTTCCAAGCGCTCCACGGCAAGGCGGCGCCATTCGTCGCACGAAAACAGATCTCGAACTCGCGGCCAGCAGCAAAGAGATACTCTGCTCGCAGCCGCATGACCGCATCAGCGCACTGCTGGTGGTCGCGCGCGCCAACATCAACGTCCAGGACAGCCTCGTGTGCAGCCTGGTTTCCTTTCTGGCTGCCATCAAAGAGACGCACAGGCGTGCCATCGGGCCGAACCGGAAGATTTCGCAGCCACAGGGCGAAACTCCCCTGGTCGGCCGGGACCCGGCGAAAGCCGGCCGGGGTCGGGATTGTTTCGGACAAGGGGCGCAAGCTTGTGTGGGGCCAGGAATACGGATTTGCCGCGGGCGCGGCCGCCAGCCAGGTGAAGAGTAGGCAGAACCACACGAGGCTATTGTATGCCATCCAGTGTTTCGTACGGGTTGACGATGGGCGTCGTCGAACGTGTAGTGCAGATGCGACGAGAGCCGTCGCAGAAATACCCTTCGCATGCCCGGGATCGTCGGACGCGGATAGCCAGTCCCCGCGGCGGGCGAGATCCTCAAGTGGGCAACCGCTTCCTGCAACTCTTCTCCGAACACTTTCACATGGTCGCGGTTTCGCACCCACCACTAACGCCCGGCCCTGCCCATAAGGCGTTCCAGCCCTTGACTTGGCATCAAGCCACGCGGCATACCTTCGCGTCTTGGTTTCCCCTAAGATAATTCCCATGGCCCCGTAGCTCAGGTGGATAGAGCGGCGGTTTCCTAAACCGTAGGTCGCCTGTTCGAATCAGGCCGGGGTCACCAGAGAATGCATCGGCGAGCGAAGCGCGGCTCTGCCGCGCGGAGCGAAGGGGGGCGCGGGGGTGTGCGAGCGAAGCGAGCCACACCCCCGATACAACGCCCGGCGGTTTCCTAGACCGTAGGTCGCCTGTTCGAATCAGGCCGGGGTCACCAAGAGACGCCTCGGCGAGCGAAGCGCGGCTCTGCCGCGCGGAGCGAGGGGGACGCGGAGGCGTGCGAGCGAAGCGAGCCACACCCCCGATACAAAGCCGGTCGCCTGTTCGAATCAGGCCGGGGTCACCAAAACCAGTCTCATTCTCTGTGCAGTGAGTGCCGGCTGTGGTCAAATAGCGGTTCGCTATGCCCCGTCCTTCCTCAACTGACATCGCGCGACGAAAGGCCGACCACCTGCACATCGCAGCCTCGGGCGCGGGCGGCTTTGCGCGCACCACTCTGCTGGAATGCGTGCAGCTCATACACGTGGCGCTGCCTGAGTTGGCCCTCGACGAGATCGACCTTTCCGCCACCTTGCTCGGCCGCAGGCTGGCTGCCCCGCTCATGATCGCGGGCATGACCGGCGGCACCCAGGAAGGCGCGACCATCAACCGAATCCTGGCTGCCACCGCCGAGAAACTCGGCATCGCGTTCGGGTTGGGCAGCCTGCGCCCCATGCTGGGCCGGCCCGCGCTCGCCGCCACCTTTCAGGTGCGCAAGCTTGCGCCCTCGGTCTTCCTCTTTGCCAATCTGGGTCTGGCCCAGCTTCGCGAAATGAAGACCAGCGAGGTGGCGGGAGCCATGGATCGCGTGGCAGCAGACGCGCTTTGCATTCACCTCAACGCCGGACAGGAGTTGGCCCAACCGGGCGGCGATCGCGACTTCCGCGGCGCTCTTGCCACCATCCGCCGGTTGTGCGCCGATCTAGGGCGGCCCTTGCTGGTCAAGGAGACCGGCTGCGGAATCTCGCCGTCAGCGGCACGCGCGCTGGAAGATGCCGGGGTGGCCGCCATCGATGTGTCTGGCGCGGGCGGTACCTCGTGGATCGCCATCGAGTCCTTGCGCGCGCGCGGCGAACAAGCTGCGCGCGGCCGCGAGCTGCGTGAATGGGGCATTCCCACCGCCGCCTGCGTGGGCTGGCTGGCTGCATCGGGCCTGCGCGCCGAAATCGTGGCTTCCGGCGGCGTGCGCACTGGCCTCGACGCTGCTCGGGCGCTCGCCCTTGGGGCACGTGCGGTGGCGCTGGCCCAGCCGGCCCTGGTCGCGGCTCGCCAGGGCGGCGAGCGAGGCGCGCTGGCCTATCTGTCGGGAGTCGTCGACGGCCTGCGCCGGGTCTGTTTGCTTTCGGGCCAACGCAAGGTAGCCGACCTTGCCCGCGCCCCACGCGTGATCACCGGCGAGCTTGGGCAGTGGCTTACGCAAAGGCCGGCATGACGGAAACCACCACCACCACTGGCTTCGGTCATGGCAAGGTGATCCTGCTGGGCGAGCACGCGGTCGTGTATGGTCAGCCGGCGATAGCGGCGGGCATGCAGCTCGGCGTGCGCGCCCACGCCAGCGCGGGAACAGGCAGCGTGCGCGTCCCGGCCTGGCAACTCGACCTGCAGATGGGTGACGACTCGCCGGTGAGTACCGCGATCGATCGGCTGTGCCAACGACTGGGGGTTGCCGGCCGCAGCCTGGATTTTTGGCTGGAGGCTGAGGTTCCGGCCCGTGCCGGCCTGGGGAGCTCGGCGGCCATGGCGGTGGCCATTGCGCGGGCGGTGGCTGCCCGCACCGGCGCAGGCGAGGATGAGGTGCTCGCTGCCGCGGCGGCGGCCGAAGCGGTCTTTCACAAGACGCCCTCGGGAATCGACGCTGCGGTAGCCAGCCGAGGCGGTGTGGGCCGTTTCGACCGGGACACCGGCTGGCAGGCCATCCCGCTCAACCGGCCGGTCGAGCTTTGCGTAGGCCTTTCCGGACAGGCGCGCCAGACCAGCGATCTGGTCAGCGCCGTGGCCAAGCTTTGCCAGCGCGTGTCGGTCGCGCGTCGTCTGGTCGATGCCCTGGGAGACCTGGCCCGCGCCGGGATGGAGGCCCTGGCTAGCGGCGATAGCGAGGCGCTCGGGCATGGGTTCAACCTGGCCCACGGTGTGCTTTCCGGCCTCGGAGTGTCCACGCCCGAACTGGACGCCTTGGTTCGGGCGGCGCGCGCCGCCGGCGCTCTGGGCGCCAAACTGACCGGCGCGGGCGGCGGTGGTGCGGTGATCGCGTTGGCCCCTGGCCGCGGCGAAGAAGTGCTGAAGCGCTGGCGCAGCATGGGCTGCTATGGCTTCCTTACTCTGGTAGGCAAATGAGTATTTACAATCTTCCCCTGTCGGTTACCGCACGGGCGGGAACCAACATTGCGCTGGTCAAGTACTGGGGCAAGCGCGACCCGATCTTGAATCTGCCCGCCACCGGCAGCCTGTCGCTGACCCTGGCCAACTTGGGCAGCGAAACCACGGTGCGCTTCGCTCCCGACGCTGAGGCTACTGAGGGTGGCGATCGCATCACCCTGGACGGGGCGCCCGCTGAACCGCGCTTCGCCGAACGGGTGCGCCGCTTCCTCGATCTGGTTCGGCAAGAGGCGCGCGTCGGCCTGCCCGCCGAGGTCGCCACCCGCAACAGTGTGCCCACGGCCGCTGGCCTGGCCTCCTCGGCTGCCGGCTTTGCCGCCCTGGCGCTGGCCGCCTCGCGGGCCGCTGGCATGAAACTGCCCCTGGCTGAACTGTCGGCCCTGGCCCGCCAGGGCTCGGGTTCTGCCGCGCGTTCGATCTTCGGCGGCTTCGTCGAGATGGCGGCGGGCGAGAATTCTGACGGCAGTGATGCCTGCGCACAGACTCTCTTGCCTGCTGGCGCCTGGGATGTGCGCCTGGTGGTGGCGATCACGGCCGAGGGGCCCAAGGCCATTGCATCGAGCGAAGCCATGGAGTTGACCGCAAAGACTTCGCCCTACTACCCTGGCTGGCTGCAAGCGGTGCCACAGGATCTGGCGGCTGCCCGCGCCGCCGTGCGGGCGCACGATCTGGCGGGGCTGGGCCAGGTGGCCGAGCGCAATGCCATACGCATGCACGCCTGTGCCATGGCCGCGGATCCGCCCATCCTGTACTGGAACGGCGCCACCCTGGCCGCGATGGAAACCGTGCGGCGCTTGCGGGCTGCCGGCACAAAAGCGTTTTTCACCATCGATGCGGGACCACACGTCAAGGTCCTCTGCGCTGCAGGCGACGCCGCGCTGGTGGAGCCCGCGCTGGCCGCCACGCCTGGGGTTCTGCGCACCCTGGTACTGGCGCCTGGGCCTGGCGCCGAGTTGGTGCGGGAGGAGCGGCGATGAACGCGCGCACCACTCTGGTCGGCACGCCGGTGGTCGCCGCCCCGGGCAAGATCTTCCTGGTGGGCGAGTATGCCGTGCTCGAGGGCGGCGTGGCCGTGCTGGCAGCGGTGTCGCGCTACGCGGTTGCGCAGTATGTGCCGGGGAGCGAGCCACAGTCTGCCGTGGTTGACCAAGCCGTGAAGCGCTCGCTGGCAGCGATTGGCGAAGCCTCGGGCGCTTTGCCGGCCGGATCCGTGATGGTGGACACGGGCGCGTTCTGCCAGGGCAAGTTCAAGATCGGGCTGGGGTCAAGCGCGGCCACCGCTGTCGCCGCGGTCAGCGCCACGTTCGAGGCGGCTGGTCTGTCCATCGATAGCTTGCGACATGAGATCTTCGCGACCGCCGAGGCTGCCCACCGGGCGGCCCAGGGCGGTATGGGATCGAGCGCCGATGTGGCGGCCGCGGTCTACGGCGGTTTCATCAAGTTCATGCGGCCCGCTGAGGGGCCACCCGTCATCGAACCGATCGTCGTGCCAGCCGGGCTGCACCTGGTGGTGTTTTGGACAGGAGACTCTGCTGACACACGCGAAATGGTGGAATCGGTACAGGCCTACGCGAGGATGGCACCGTCGTCTTACCGCATGCTGATCGGCGCGCTCCGCACCACCGCCGAACGATTCGTAGGCGAGCTGGGCGCTGGGCGTGCTACCGGCGCTGTGGTGGCCGCCGGCCGCTATGGCCGGCAACTGGCCGAGTTGGGCAAGGCCGCGGGGGTGAAGATCGTCACCGAGGCCTTCGCGCAAGCGGCTGCCCTGGCCCGTGAGTTGGGAGGCGATGCCAAACCCTCGGGGGCCGGGGGCGGCGACGTTGGAGTGGCTTTCTTCGCCACACCCGAAGCCGCAAGCTTGTTCGTTCGCGCGTGCCAGCCCGCGCTTTCGGTGCTGGACGTTACCCTCGCCCGCTCTGGCGTATTCCGTCGATCTGGCGAAGAACCGCCGGACCCGGCACGGGGGCCTTTTCATGTCGCATAGCTCGCGCATTCCTGAATTCCGTCGCTGGTCGCGGGAGGCTCGGCGTCGTGAGTTGGCGGAGCGCGCAGAACTGAACAGTGATGATCTGGTGTTGCTGGATACCGGCGGCATCGCCGCAGCGGACGCGGACCGTATGGTTGAGAACAGCGTGGGTATCTATGCCCTACCCCTGGGCGTGGCGCTCAACTTTCAAGTCAACCAGCGCGACTACCTAGTGCCCATGGCCATTGAGGAACCGTCGGTGGTCGCCGCCGCTTCCTACGCAGCCCGCATGGTGCGCGCGGGTGGCGGTTTCTCTGCCACGGCCGACCTGCCGGTGATGATCGCCCAGATCGAGCTGCGCGAAGTCGGCGACCCGGCTGCGGCACGCGCTCGTATCGAGGCTGCCCGTGCCGAGATACTCGCGCTGGCCGACAGCTGCCAGGCT
>Ga0182017_10002125_pt1 | contig 15179 bp, 7 predicted proteins | sample 712E3DmetaG_FD_120492 | JGI IMG/M metagenome (GOLD analysis project Ga0182017, IMG submission 120492) | Permafrost microbial communities from Stordalen Mire, Sweden - 712E3D metaG | ecosystem: Environmental > Terrestrial > Soil > Wetlands > Permafrost | place: Sweden: Stordalen | collected... | reverse complement strand
TGGCAGATGTCAAGGGCAAAGCAAAGGCCAAGATTAAGAGCGGAAAGACAAAAGAGGGATCTAATTTGTACGTAGACATCACTGGTAAGTCACCACCCCCACAGTTTGAGAAGAGGGCCCACTCCCGATACTGTCTAGAGAAGCTAGGCCAAGGGCGTTTCCCCATCGACAGCTATGGTGAGGTGCTGGAAGCCAACAAGTGGTTCGAAGAGAATGGGAAGAGCCTACACCCACAGGACCGTAGAGAATACTGCACCAAGCTAGCAGCCAGAGCTGGTGAACTTCATATCTCCGTGACCGACAACATCAGGAAGTATGCTGGCAAGAACTTTGCCCCGGCTGATGATGTACGAGCTTCTGTTTGTACCCGCATGCAATTCTGGGCAGATGATGCGCCGGAGAGGGATACACTGAGTGGTATGCTGGACAAGTATGCCAGTGCTTCTCCAGATCAGTTCTGCCAGGAACTCACAGCATTCGATGTTAAGACTGGCTTAGATCAGTACTGGGATGATTTCATTGTCGACCCAGTAGCTTGTGTGTTCGGGATGGAGAAAACAGCAGAGTGGCTATGGGAGCAGGGAGCTGATAGACTGACAGAAGATCTGCTGCACGTGGGGGTAAACGATAGTCAGAAGATACATGCAATCAAGGCAAAGTTTGGTACAGAACTGGCGAGTGAACTTGTAGAGAAGCCGAGCGAAGTGTTCGATTCTCTGCCATTGGATTCCAAGAGGATCATCGCCAGGATTCTCAACGATACACAGCCGTAGAAGGAGAACAACATGTCGCAATCATTCGGTTTCGCAAGAGCAAAGATTCCGCACTCGGTAGCTAAGGGTAAGACAGGTTTGCCGGGAGAAATTGCAGACCTTCGGGGTGATGTAGAACTGGGGTTCGAAAACTTGGAAGGACGAGTTGGATTCCCTGAGCTTGATGCTATGTTGGGTAATGACCCCCTTCCCGCTGGTGGTTTGTTGACTCTGTTTGGAAGAAATCTGCTACAGGGGCAGAAGTTTGATAGTGCGGCATTGATCTTTACTGCTGACACACTGACATTGACTGCTTTGACTCCAGGAGTTAGCAAGCTCAATGTGTGTGTATTGCCGCCGCCACTGTCGGGCCCATCTCCAGGTACACCTGCAGCCGGTTCCGCAACACCTACAGCTACGTATACAGATACAAGAACACTCACTTTTACAGTGGGTGCATCAAAGCTTGTACTAACAGCTGCAAACCCAGCAAATGTGGGTCTTGAGGCGCAGATCAAAGCTTCGGTAATTGGTGGTTCCCTCAAGATCACATTTGATACTGTTGCCAATCGTCTTGGTATTCGTTATGCTGACGGTGGCAGTACTGTTGCAGATCTTGTTGCTGCTATCAATGCAGCATACATCGACCCTACATCTTCTTGCTACGGAATCATTGCTGCTGCCATTGGCACTGGTGTTGGTATTGATCCCGCCGGTCTTGATGTGGTGTGGCAGCCAGTAGAAGCAACGTCCTTCGTAGAGACGAAGCTTCTGACTATCCAGTTGGGTGGTACGGCTGATGTTGCGGTCACGGGTGGAAGTACTGCTAATGAAGTAGCTACATCGATCAATGCTAACTCGCATACGTGGACAGGTATCATCAGAGCAACAGCATCTAGCCCAGGTACTGGCGCACTCACCACTGCGGTACCAACTACTCCGTTTACTGGTGGTGTAGGAGTTTACGAGAAGAATCTGGTGACTGTAGCTGGTGTTGCATCTGTGCCTTTCAACACAACTGGTACAGCAGGTGCGGCAGCGTGGACTGACACAGAAATAAAAGTGAACATACCGGCTACGGCACCACGTGTTACTGGAGATGTGGTTGCCATTAGTGTCGTGTCTAATGGCGTGCGGACAGGGTCGTTGAGCGCAGAGTTGGGTGGTGCCACAGGTCCTTCCGGTCCATCTGGTCCATCAGGAGTTTCTGGTCCTTCGGGAGTCTCTGGGCCATCAGGAGTCTCAGGACCATCTGGTCCATCTGGCCCATCGGGAGTCTCTGGACCATCAGGACCTTCTAGGACTGTTGGCTAACAGTCAAAAACGCACAAGATGTTTGATCACGAGTCAGATCTGCTGGCCGTACTTGAAAAAGTCGGCCAGCAGAATCCCCTTATCTCCGTCGATGTTAATGAGCCCACTGTACTCGACGGAGATTTGGCATTTGTTACTGTTGATAAGACTAAACCTGACCTAACACTCAATGACATGACTGGTCTCCCACCTGTAATGGTGGGAGACATTCAGAACAGAAAATCCACACCAGTAACGATCAAAAATTTATTCGTACACCACGATTCTCATCCAGTAGTGTTCGATGTAGCACTGTTGCGGAAGTATGGAACAGACTGGTTCGAGTGGGAGTCAGAGACGTTGTGGAAAGAGATCAAAGAGGACTTCCACGTACCATCTATTTCAGATCATGCGAAGGCTAAGATTCAAGCAGTCAAGACTCTTCATATAGGGCAGATGTATTGGTCAAGCTGGGAAGTGTTCTGTTGGATCACACAGGCACTGAACAACAACATTCCAGATTGGCAAGTACTTCAGAAGCCGTCCATCGCACAGCTTTTCAATAGTGTAGATGCAGCGGAGATGGTTAGGTCGGGGGAGGTATTTACTCTTGAGGTACAGAGTTTCGTAGCTGCCAGTGTACTGGATGAGAATGTTCTATATGCACCACATCCCATAGCATTTTGTCAAAGTGAGATTGACAGATACTTGAAAGACCGGGGAATAGAGTCAGCAGATTTGATCACGGCAGTGCAACAAAAGTATAGGGAAATCATACGTACTCCAGAAGGCTTGACCTTGGAGGAGAACCCTGTTGATATACAGGTAGCCAAATTGAAGGTCGCGTGGGATTATCAAGCTCTAAGGAACAAGCAGCTCAAGGAACAGCTGTTGTTACTAACATGAGACACATCACACAGACCCACATGAGTGCATTGTTAGATCAGCTTTATAAGGAGGCTGCTTTTCCTCTAGCAAGCATTCGTAGGCTTATCCCAGCTGTGCGAGAGGGTCTTAGTAGCAGGATGGGTACGTATGGTGGAAAGCTTGCGGTAGGAGCAGGCGCAGGGGCATTGGTAGGGGCTGGTACAGCTGAACCTGGGGATAGACTTAGGGGCGCTTCCAAAGGTGCGTTGGTTGGTGGAGGTTTGACTGGTGCTGGTTTACTGGCTACCAAGGGTGGTAGAGAAGCAGCCGGTAAGGCAACCAAGAAGTTTTGGGATAGATCTAAGTACCAGTTCACAGGGCATGGTATAGAGGGAACAGCTGCTGAACGTTTGACTAAAGCTAGAGAACTGGGTGTTGTGCCTGAGCTGGCAGCGAAACCAAATGCAGGTCAACAGATTAGAGATGTAGCTAATCAGAAAGCTTTCGAGCAGGGTTGGATGACAGTGCCTGGTACTGTGCATGGTATGGTCACACACCCAGGACAAATGCTCCACAACTCCTGGAATAGGATGGATACACTTACGAAGGGTCTAACTGGTGCTGCTGGTGTGGGTATAGGATTGGATGCTATGAAGCCAAATGAACCTGGTGGACCTGGTAGGCTAGAACGTACCCTGGGCGATGCTGCAGGAACACTTGGCTATACAGTGGGCCCAGCTGGTCTTTTACCTAGTGCACTGCTCGGTCATTGGGCCGGTAAAGCAGGGGCCGGAGTAGGAAGAACTATAGGTAATCTAGTGCCTAACTCTAGTGCCCAAGCTATGCCAGAAACTCTGATGCCGGGGAGTATTCAATGAGTGGCTTAGGTGGTGATGGGGACTCCTCTGCCCTCCGCTTCGCTAGAACTAGAGGGCGTACTGGTAGCTCTGCAGATTACGGTCTGCAATACCCTAGCCCCTTCTTCGATATCGGACAGACCTATTTGCCGGCAACGGTCAAGCAGATGTTCCGGTGGTGCCGGTACTACTTCTTGGTGAATCCATTGATCAATGCAGTGGTCTCCAAGATGGCAGATTACCCCATCACAGACATCATTCTCGATACTGAAAAGCAAGACTTAAAGGAGAGCTGGAGCAGTTTCCTCAATGAGCAGCTAAGGTATCGTCCTTTTCAGATCGAAATTGGTCTTGATTATTTCTGTCTTGCTGGTACTACACGTGTCATCACCAGAGATGGGGTATTCCCCATCAAGAATTTGGCGGGGAAAACTGTAGATGTCTTGTCACAGGGTGGGGTATACAGACCTGCTACTTTCAAATCTCACGGTTTTCAGCAGCTGTGGGAGGTACACACTGGGCAAGGCACTATATACGCTACTAAAGAGCACGAGTGGCCGGTTAAAACTTGGAGCAAGCAGCCTTCCGGAGTTACCTCCTCATCCATTGTAAAGAGAACGACGGACAGGTTGGCAGGTAAGTCTGTACCTAGAGTGGTTGCAGACAGACCACCTCAAAATGATCTATTCTGGGAAGGTGTTAGACACGGCATAGTGTTTGGCGATGGAACGCTGTCAAACGAGGGGAAACAAGCACATGTCATACTCTACACAGCGGAGAAGAGGTACTTAGCCAGGTACTTTGAGGGGTATGCTACGATCACTCCACATCACGAGGATAAATACCTTGGTGTGTATGGGCAATCTCCCGCCTATAAGCAGTTGCCAGAGTCTTCTTCAGCCTCTTACTGGTATGGATTTACATGTGGCTTGCTGTCTACAGATGGCTCTGTGGATAATCGTGGGCAAGTCATACTGACTCAAAAAGATCCCAATGTTCTTTGTGCCATCTCGGAGAGGTTACCTTGGTTGGGGCTATGTGGTGGTCAGGTACGGGAGCACTGGGCTTGGAACAGTTTCACCAAACAGCAAGAGCCTATGAATTATTTGTCCCTCTTTACACAATTTATGAGGGAACAGGATTTTATCAGACCGGATCAAAAACAAAGATTCCTAAGCTGTTTTGTACCTACAGAATATGGTAAGTGCGTAAAGGTAAAGAAGGTCGTATCTACAAACAGGGTGGAAGAAGTGTTTTGTTGTGTAGAACCAGAAACGCACACTTTTGCAATAGAAGATGGTGTACTGACGGGTAATTGCTACGGTAACAGCCTTGTCAGCATCTTCTATCCGTTTGTAAAGATGCTTCGTTGCACTCGATGTGGTTTTGAGAAGCAGGCATCAGATGCCATCTACCGGTTCATGAATTTCGAGTTCCACTGGCAGTGCGAGCAGTGCGATCATGCGGGCATAGCCAAGGTCAGGGACCATTACATCAAGGCGCCTAAGGGTATCAGGCTCTTGAGATGGAACCCTGAAGACATTGACATTCGATACAACGATATCTGTGGGGAGTATGAGTACTACTATTCGATCCCAGTGCAGTTGAAGAACGATATCATAATAGGCAAAAAATCAGCGGTAGAGAGTGTGCCCCAACTGTTCATCGATGCCCTTCGCTTGAGAAAGGCTGTCGTGTTCAGCAGGGACAACATCTACCACTTCAAGCGGCCTACCCTTGCCGGCAAAGATAGAGGTTGGGGCACCCCCTTGATCTTGCCGGTCCTGAAGGACACTTTTTATTTGCAAGTTTTACGCAAAGCGCAAGAGGCAATAGCGCTCGAGCACATCGTCCCACTCAGAATGCTGTTCCCACAAGCCGGATCAGCGACCAGTGATCCGTATACAACCGTGAACCTACAAGACTGGCATGATCAGATTGCAGGTGAGCTACGTAGGTGGCGTTGTGTGACTCCTGACTCCTTCGTGGAGACTATAAATGGTCTACAAAGAGCTGGTGATGTTGGTGTTGGAGATCAACTGAAGAACAGGTACGGTATATTTGAGACAGTGACTAAGCGTCATGAGCGTCAAATGGATGATGGTGAGTCTGCGTACAGACTCAAGGTACGCGGTCAGCATGCCATAGACACTGTCTATTCTGAAGAGCACCCTATATGGGCTGCCAAAAAGATAAATAATGGGAATGGGCACAAGCTTGGCTCTGCAGATTTCATTCCAGTCTCAGAGCTAACTCCTGGAGATTACGTAGGTTATCCAACAGTTCGGTTGATCAACGAGGTAGAAAAACTTGATCTAGCGGAGTATGTAGACAGAGCTGTCACAGAGGAGTGGGTTTATATAGACCATACTGATATAGACGTACCGGCTATTTTTGAGTACTTGTCTGCGCATGGGGAGGTCTCTTCTCGTAACGAGTTGCTTGAGGAGCATGGGTGGGGTCTGAATTCCTACAAGTGTGCACAAGCTGCAATAAGAGAAGGGCGCACTCTCAGAAGAGTGCCTAGATACTTGAACCTAGATCAAGAATTGGCGTGGGTCCTTGGTCTATATGCCGCTGAGGGTAATACTACAGTTAAGGGTGTGTTTTTCTCTCTCCACAAAGATGAAACAGCGTTTGTGGATAAGCTGGATAGATTTTTTGCCTCTCGTTTTGGTGCTTCTAAAACTGGTGGAGAGAAATCTGAAAATGGGATTCAAATTGCTTATCCTAGCATAGTGGCTGCTCAATTTTTCCATTCACTGATACCAGGCACTGCCATAAACAAGCGTTTACCAGATGTGATCAGACATGCCACAGATGACATAGCTGTGGCTGCGGTGAATGGAGTGCTGGATGGAGATGGGTCTTACTACGAAGACAAGACAGTGCTTGGCGTCTCTAGCAGGCAGCTGGCAGAAGATACCCGGCAACTGATGCTTTCTTGGCAGGTAATGCCGGGCATCTCTTTTGTAGAGGGACAGGACGTTACGATTTGCGGTAAAAAGACTAAGGGTCATGGTTGCTACTTAGTACAGGTGTCTGGAGACTCACATAAACAATTGTCTGCCATACTGGCGGGTGAAACATACTCTGGATCAACATTCAGTAGGATAGGTCTATTTAGAGAGGGCTTTGCCTGGTTCCGAATTGAAGAGGTAGCAAAAGTAGAGGCCGATACTGTCGTGGCTTTCCAGATGGACGGTGACAGTACCTTCTGTACTTGGGGTGTTGCAACCCACAATAGCGATAACAATTACATACCCATCCTCCCACTTCCTATTGGCCAAGAAACTATAGGTGGTGATGGCCGGGCTCTACTTCTGAGCCAAGAAATCAGGGTATGGTCTGAGCACATTGTTGCTGGTATGGGAGTACCCAATGAGTTGATCTTTGGTGGTCTCTCTTATTGTCAATCTCCCGACACTCTCTTGTTCACGTCTCACGGTCTCGAGACACTAGAAGAGTTGACTCCAATTGAAGAGGGACAAGGCAGCTCAGATCGTAAGGTAGTGAGCCACTTGGGTATTCGAGATGTGGTGCGGACTCACAATGTGGGGTCCAAGAAAGCTGCTTGGGCAAAGACTAGACTTGGTCTAGAACTTACTGGTGCGCACACACACCCGGTATATGTACTTCAACCAGATTTAACTACGGCATTCAAAACTATGGAGGAGTTGAAGCCTGGTGATAGGGTAGCTGTGAAGGCTGGGGCTAACTTATGGCCTAAGGATGTACCTAAGATTGATTTCCAGACAACGAATACTGGAAATAGATTTGAGGATGTTACTTTTCCCAGGGAACTAACACCAGAACTGGCTAGGCTTTTAGGGTACATAGTGGCGGAAGGCTCTTGTACGGAGTCTAGGCGTATTGGCTTTGGAAATTCTGATCAAGAAGTAAACACAGACTTTGCAGACTGTGTAGAATCCGTCTTTGGCTATCGCCCAAAGTTCTGGCCAAATTTGAGCATGGCTACATGCACTAAGCCATTCTATCAAACCGAAATATCAAGGCAGCAGGCGACTGAGTTCCTCTATTCATTAGGTATTGGAGGTTATGCTGAGGAGAAGACCGTACCTAAGATCATACGATGTGCACCCAAACATCTTGTAGCAGAATTCCTGAAAGCTTACTTTGAGGGAGATGGTGGCCCAGAGGATGTAGAAGACAAGCAATCGGTAACTGCTTGTTCGAAGTCAGGCAGGCTCTTACAAGAGATACAGCTATTGATGCTGAACATGGGTATTGTAACATCAAGGTACTTCCCAGGTGCCAGGCCACTGTTTGTGTTGCAGGCTAGATCAGAGCACGTAGACCTCTTTGCAAAAGAGATTGGCTTTGTTTCCAGCTACAAGAAGAGAATACTGTCACAGAGAACACCTACTAAGGGTTCTTCGTGTCTATCGGCTCATATTCCATATCTCAAAGAAAGACTTGAGGAGTTTAGAGATAGGCATTTTGCTGGTAGATCTTCGTGGAAGTTCGAGCCTATAGAGGTTGAGCTAACACAAGAAACCTATACGGTTGATGACATTGCAGCTATCGTAGATAGAGATAGATCTACAATTCAGCTTCATATTCAGTCCGGTGCTTTGAAAGCAACCAAACAACCGCCAGTACAAGGCAGATTTGGGCCTTACATTATAGAGAAGCAAGATCTTGAGGATTTCTTCAAGCATCATGGTTTGGGAAGACGCAGAACAACGCCAAAGAGCTTCTGGGGTATGAACTATGAGAAGCTTGCTCGCAAAGATCTTTCTTTTATCCAGGAAAAAGAGCCGGAATTCGCCAAGCGCATAACAGATCTAGTTGAGTCACATTTGATTTGGGATGAGGTGCAGGACATAGACTTGTTGGATGTAGAGATTCCTATGCGTGACTTGACCGTAGATGAAGCGTCTACGTACCAGGGCAATGGTATTATCAGTCACAATTCCGGATCTAATGTGTCTTTACGCATGTTGGAGAACATGTTCTTGGGTTACCTGTCCGACCAGCTATCTCTCTTGCGGTGGGTGATTGACAGGACAGCTTCCTACTTGAGCTGGCCCAAGGTGGGTGCAAGGTTCAAGCCATTCAAGATGGCGGATGATTTACAGAGGAAGGCATATCTCTTCCAGCTCAACCAAGCTGGCAAGATGTCTGACGAGTCTCTTATGGCTGACGCTGACTACGACTCGGCTAAAGAAGATAAGATCATGGAGATGGAGGCTTCTCGTCGCGTAGCTGCGATGAAGAAGCAGAGACTGCTACAGGCGGAGATGGAGGGAGAAGCTGCACTTGTAACAGCAAAGTGGCAGAACAAGGCTCAAGCAAAGGCCATGGTAGAGCAAGCTGCAATACAGACGGAAGCAGCTAAAGAGCAAATGTCTTTCCAGTCAGAGATGCAGAATGGGATGATGCAAGATCAGGCAGCTGCACAGACTGGACAACCAGCACCACAGAAGTCCCCAGACCTAACACCTACTCCAAGAAACCCAGCTTTGATCTCACCTCCAAAAGAGATTACATCCCCGCTCACTATGAGTAGCATCCAGCAGCATCCAGCTTCGGCTACCAATTCAGATATCGCGGGTGGAATGAATGTGGATCTGTTGTATGTGGCAAGACAGTTGGCGGACAGGATATCAAGACTCACTCCTGCGGAGAAACCAGTAACACTCAGACGTCTCCAAGAACGTAGCCCAGAGCTTCACGATACAGTTGTTGGCTTAATGATGAGTGGAGCAAACGGACCCACAGCTGCCTCAGCCGCTTCTGCGAGAGCTCTGCCAAAGCAGAGCTCTCCACAGCGCGGACCTGAGGCAGCTATGGTTTAGTTGGTGCTTTCATTACCAGCCCATTCGCCACCAGGTACTCCCACCTGGCCGGATGCTGCACTCGTCGTGCAGCTTCTTGTCTAGCCAAATGATCTAGATAGGGCCTGCACTCTCTGTAGACTGCAGCTGCTAGTTCATCTGGCCAATTTGGATCAACTGAGGGAATGTTAGCCTTGTACTTCTCTACGAAACCCTCAGCTATGAACTTTGGAAACCACCAGACTTGCATTGGGGCTCCATTTTTCAAATGACCCTGAGGCTCGTATATCGGCTTCATACTGAACTCGCCCTTGTGTAGTTCTAGGTAGAAGTTTATCAGATTGTCTATAACCAACAGACACTTCTCCCGGAAATTCTCCCATGTGACTTCCGGCACTGTGGGTTCAATGATTCCAGAGTACTTCATTATTGTACCTCCTTTCTGATTGAGCGAGTTTGTTGATATGATCTAGATGATAGGCAGCCCACATTGCGTGGGCTGCCTCATCTCTAATCTCCCGCTTCCAAAACATCTAGAAGGCAGCCTCTGCATAAGATCATGGGCTTAGCAGAGCCATCTTCCATGAACACTTCTTCTTCCAGATCTATGCGACCTAGAGTTACCTGATTCCCGTACGGGTTCCTATCGAAGTCCTGCCCGCAGACAGAACAGTATCTAGTACTGTAAGCATGTTCTTCCCTATCTATTGCTCCATAGCTTTGAAGGAAGCAATCAGCGTGGCAGACTCTGATCTCAACATCAATCCCCTCAGGTAGTTCTTCTGAGGGTACATCTGCCCATGCATGGAATACGAAAAAGCTTGGGTCCTTCTGCATGGGCAGTACTTTTCCGTTCTCTATCACTACTATTTCTGCATTACCTAGAACGGCAGCACAGCGTAAGATCTCACAAGGAGAGTTCGGTCTGACGATTAGTGCGCACATGTCTGACCGGAAGCATAAGTACTGCCACAAACGCAGTTATGAGACTGAAAACAAAATGCCAGATCATTTGCTCTTTTCTTCCTGCTCTTCTAGATCTCTCGGAGTTTCCTCCTGTTGACTTTCGATCTCAGACATGACGTCGTCTGCGAAATTATCCGAAGCATTCTTTTCCTTCTCGGGATCGTCGGACTTGACCATTTCTGGAACCACCTGTACTTAGGGGTTTGTCTCTGTGTCAGGATAGAACACAGACAGAAGCGAATCGTCTTCCCTCTGTACTGTCCTTATAACGCTTACCAACATATAATTTCATGGTCATCGAGCAGGGGGTTCTGGTAACCTGAGTAGTACCAATACACACATAGGAGATACTCGTGGCACGTCTTGTCCCGGAAGAGGGGTTTGATCTCCTCAAAGACCGAGTACAAAAGGCAGTCAGTGGTCTCTTTCCGATAGTAGGGAAGAAGAACACGCTAGAACTACATGATGTAGCTGTCAGAGACAATCTAGACAGTGATGATTTCAGGTCTCAGAAGGAGGCCAAGCTGGAGGGTAAGTCATGGGACGTACCACTAGAAGCTACAGTTTCCTTGAAGGACAATGCTACTGGTAGGGTGCTTGATAAGCAGAAGATCAAACTACTGAACTTGCCCAAGCCTACTCAGCGCTACAGTTACATTGTAGACGGACAGGAAAATCAGATAGACAATCAATGGCGTTTGAAGCCTGGTGTATACACCAGAGTCACAGAAAGTGGAGTATTGAAGTCACATTTCAATGCTCCTGGAGGCGGCTTTCACATAGGTTTTGATCCGGCTACCCGTGCATTCATTATGGAATACGGGTCATCGAAAGTACCTCTCAAGCCTCTACTTCATGCTATGGGGATTCCGGAAGAGGAGGTAGAGAAGCGTTGGGGCAAGGACATAGCTGCTGCCAATCATGCAGACATGCCAAAGGCACTGTCCAAGTTTTACAAGGCTGATACAGGTCTCAAGCCTTCAGCTACCATGACTCCTGAAGATATGCGTACGCACTTCTGGCAGGTCATGGACAACACCAAGATGAATCCAGATGTCAACATGCTCACGTTGGGCAAGGCACACTCTAACGTGACTGGTGCCACTCTGCTAGATGCTTCAGACAAGCTGCTCAAGATTTCACGTGGAGAAGCAAAACCAGATCCTAGGGACGCCTTGATGTTCAAGGACCTCCACTCGATGGAGGACTTCGCGGCTGAGAGAATAACCCGTGGTTCTAGAGACATCCTACGTAAGATCGGAAACACGGTAGACAAGAAAGACAAAGTTAGGGATATCATAGCCCCCGATACTTTCAACAAACATATACGACAGATGTTCTCCAAGAACTCTTTGTCTTCTCCTCCCAGTCAGGTCAATCCTCTAGATATGATCTCCTCTCAGTTCAAGACTACCATCATGGGTGAGGGCGGTATCAAGAGTGAGCAGGCCGTCTCTGATGAAGCAAAATTGATAGACCCTTCTCACTTGGGTTTCTTAGATCCCATTGAAACCCCGGAAGGAAGCGACACAGGTATAGTTTTGCGTTTGCCAGTAGGTGTACGCAAGAAGGGGCATGATGTCACTATCAGGATGTATAACTTACATACTGGCAAGAATGAAGATGTAAATCCCACTACTGCTTACAGGTCTCACGTAGTTCTCCCAGATCAAGTTAGGTGGGTAAGTGGCAAGCCGGTACCCATAGGGCCTTCTATTAAGATCAGTGGTCTTGAGAATGAGATCTATGATGGGTCTATGAAGGGCGCAGACTATGTGATGAGTGACCCGATGCAGATGTTTTCGTTTGCATCGAACTTAATTCCTTTCATGCCTGCAGACCACCCTAACAGAAGTACTATGGCTGGAAGACAAATGGAACAGGCTGTCTCTCTACTCCATAGAGAAGCACCTTTGGTGCAAAGCTTGGCTGGTACTCATAGTTTTAATCATATGCTTGGCGGTCTTGCCAGTCAGCACACTAATGTAGATGGTACTGTTACTCAGATCAAATCAGACGCTGTAATTGTCAAAGGAACGGACGGAAAGAGACATGAGTATCAAATCTATGATCACTTCCCGTTGAATGAGGATAAAGCATTCCTGCATTCTACACCTATAGTAAAGGTGGGGGACAAGGTAACAGCTGGGCAGACAGTTGCCGACACGAATTTTTCACGTAATGGTGTACTGGCTATGGGTACCAATCTTCGTGTTGGGTTTATGCCGTATAAAGGGTACAACTACGAAGACGGTATCGTAGTTACAGACAGTGCGGCACGCAAATTAACTTCGGAGCACCTACATAGGCGTTCAATAGATAAGGATATAGCGCATGTATTGGATAAGCGTAAGTTCCAGGCATACGTACCGACTGGAATGAACAGAGCTCAAGCTGAGAAGCTGGATGAAGAGGGGGTGATCAAGTCAGGTACTGTGGTCATGCCTGGAGATACTCTAATAGCTGCGCTTCGTGCTTCAAATGCATCCGAGAAACGTGAGGACATGCAGCTAGCCAAGTTGCACAAGTCGATAGTACGCCCATATAAGGATGAGAGTATCAAGTGGGACAATGACTATCCAGGAGTTGTGAAGGAGGTTGTAAAGACGGGGAAGAGTGTTGCTGTTCACATAAAGACGGAAGAGCCTCTAGAAATCGGAGACAAGATTGCAGGTAGCCACGGCAATAAAGGAATTGTAGTTAAGATCATACCCGATCACGAGGCTCCACACACTAAGGATGGCAGGCCCCTAGATGTAATTCTGAATCCGTTGGGTGTGACAGGCAGAACCAACCTAGGCCAGGTATTGGAGGTTGCTGCAGGTAAGATTGCGGAGAAGACAGGTAAGACCTACTTCATCAAGAACTTCAAACCAGAAGCAGACCTACATGCCCAGGTTACACAAGACCTAGCTAAATACGACTTGACAGATAAAGAAACCGTTTACGATCCCGCTAATGGAAGACCTATGGGCGATGTCCTTATCGGCCCTATGCATGTGTTCAAGCTGCACCATCAGGTAGAGAAGAAGCTTAGCGCTCGAGCTCTAGGTTATGGCTATGCCTACGACAGAAACAAAATACCTAAAGGCGGTGGTCCACACGGTGCTCAATCTCTAGGAGTGTTGGGTTTGTACTCTATGCTTGCTCACGGAGCTTTGGCTAACTTACGTGAGATGAACACGTGGAAAAGCGACTCAGGCCAGGGAGATCAATTCTGGGCAGCTCTTCAGGCTGGTGAAATGCTACCTACACCGAAGCCTACGTTTGCATACAACAAGTTCATCAGTCTGATCAAGGGTTTGAATGTGAACGTAGAGAAGACTGGGAACAGTCTGATACTCTCTCCTATGACGGACAAACAAGTTCATGAGATGAGCAACGGCGAGCTCAAAAACCCATCTAAGATGACAATAGCTAAGACCATGCGGCCTGAGCCAGGTGGTCTGTTTGATCAGAAGATTACAGGAGGTATGGAGGGCGATAAATGGTCACACTTTAGGCTCCCAGAGGCATTCCCAAACCCAGTGTTTGAGGGGGCTATAGTAAAGCTGACTGGTCTCAAGACCAGTCAGTATGATGGATTGATTGGAGGTACGCTGGCTTACGATCCTGACACTGGTAAGATTGGTGACCCACTGAAGATGAAGGGTAGCTTGGTGGGCGGTAAGGCTTTCAATGCATTACTCGGTAAGATAGATGTGAAAAGAGACTTAGCAGCTGCCTTGGAGAAGTTGCAAAAGCCGACCCTCAAGGGTGCTTACCTAGATGATACCAACAAGAGGGTCAAGTTCCTGAAGGTGCTGGATAGACTTGGTATCAGCCCAAAGGATGCATATATGATGCAGAGTGTACCTGTGCTTCCACCATCCATGAGGTCACTGCCCATTCTTCCAAACGGTACGATTAGCGAAGAAGACATCAACGGCCTGTACAAGAATCTGCATCTGACTGCATCCAGATATTCAAAGATGTCTCCTCTTATACCAGATGATGATCAGTCTAAGGTGGAGCTGAGGCAAGAGGTGTATGATGGTCTTCGTGCATTGGCCGGCATAGGCAGTTATCCACGTGGTATTCGTAGAGGCATCTTGGACTACATTTCTGGCAAGCGATATGTAGAGGGGGCTAAGGTAGGTCCTCCAAAGGAAGGCTTCTTCCAAGAGCAGTTGGTTACACGTAAGCAAGACATGACGATGCGTGGAACTATTGTTCCTGAGCCCTCTCTTAGTTTGGACGAGGTTGGGATTCCAAAGTCTGCAGCTCTCGAGTTATACAAGCCTTTCGTGATTCGTGAATTGCGAAACTTGCTGGGTATTACTCCTCTTCAAGCACAGCAGAAGATGGGTGAAGGAGGAGAGATAGTAGATCGAGCGTTGGATAGGGTCATCCTTAGCCGTCCAATATTGCTGAAGCGAGACCCCGTGCTGCACAAGTATGGTATCCAAGCATTCAAGCCTCGTATAGTCAGTGGCAAAGCAATACAAATTCATCCGCTAGTTACCAGTGGTTTCAATGCTGACTTCGACGGCGATAGCGTCATAGGCGAGATTCTACTTGCATCGGTACTTGATGAGAAGTATGCTGATGGCATGCCACACACTGGAAAACTCTTCTCATATAAGATCGTAGACCTTGCAAAC
>Ga0182017_10002124_pt1 | contig 15181 bp, 10 predicted proteins | sample 712E3DmetaG_FD_120492 | JGI IMG/M metagenome (GOLD analysis project Ga0182017, IMG submission 120492) | Permafrost microbial communities from Stordalen Mire, Sweden - 712E3D metaG | ecosystem: Environmental > Terrestrial > Soil > Wetlands > Permafrost | place: Sweden: Stordalen | collected... | reverse complement strand
TCCGCTTGTGCCGCGGCTCGGTGTCGCCGTTGACCAGCACGGCGTATTTCTCCGCTTTGCGCGACGGCTCGGAGGGTTTGGCGGGGGCGGCGCCGCAGGCCCGGCGATCCGCGCGCTCGGAGCGGCAACCCGCCAGCAGCGCGCAGAGAACCAGGCAGAATGGGGCGAAACGCTTCATAAGGCCACCAGACGGGCCGCCAGCGCGCGTATATGCCGCGCGTCGGCGCCGCAGCAGCCGCCCAGGATCGGCAGCCGGAACCGCCTGTGGAGATCCACCAGCGACTCGGCGAACCGTTCGGGATCCTCCGACTCGAGACGCTCGGAGCCCTCCAGTTCCAGGGGATCCTTCGCGGATGTGTTCGCCTGCAGTCCTAGAATACGCTTTCGGGAAACCGGATCACAACGCTCCAGCGCGCTGGCCATAATCGAGGGATGCACGCAGTTCACCATGTACCCCAGTGGGGCCGGGCGGACGGAGCCGTCGATGAGAGCAAGGACGTCCGGGAGGGGCGTCGTGTCCAGCAGCTCACCCCGCGCATTGATGATGAAGCTCAGCAGGTACGGCGCGCCGGTTTGGGCCATGGCCGCGGCCATTCCGGCGGCCTCCGACGCCGCGGGCATGGTGGCGGCGAACAGGAAATCGCAGCCAGCCTCCGCGAGCGCTTTGGCCTGCACGGAATGAAAGCTCGCCGCCTCGGAGGTGGTGAGCGCTTGCTCGGGCCGGTAGGCGTCGCCATAACACCCCATCAGACCGCCCAGGAGAACCCCGTCGTAACCCGCGATGATGCGCCTCACAAAGAGGACCCCGTCGCGGTTGACGTCCAGAGTCAGCCCAGCCTGGCGCAGCCGTTCGGGATTTGCGCGCCAGGTCGGGGAGAAGCACAGCATAGGGAGACGGGCCTCTCGCGCGATGCCGATGTATTCGCGGTACAGGCTGGCGAGAATCCGCGCCGGTCCGAGCGCGCGGGGAAACGCGGCGTGCTCCACGTACGGATCGAGCCTGCACTCCGGATTTCTGCGCAGCCGCTCGACGACCGAGCCCTCGGTCAGTATCACCGGGCTCACTTCTTCAGGATGAAGAACAGGATCAGCGCCAGGATCGCGATCACGAGTACGCTCACGACGATGATCAGCAGCACCTTGGAGCCGCCCGGGGGAGCGGTTGGAAGCGCCATACCGGGCGCCTGCTGCATCGGCATCTGCATGGGCTGCATTCCCGGCGCTTGCGGCGCTTGCATCTGGGGCGCGCCGGGCATCTGCATGCCGGGATACTGTGGCGCTTGCATCGGAGGCGCACCGGGCATTCCGGGATACTGCGGCGCCTGCATCGGTGGCGCGCCAGACATTCCGGGGAATTGCGGCGGCGGGGCGGCTGCGGGCGGTGGGGCGGCGCCAGAGCCCATCCCCCCGGGGATCGGAGGCGCTCCGAACAACTGCGTGTACTCGCCGGGTCCGGAGGACTGCTGCATCGGTTGCGTCCGCGGAGTGGGGGAGGAAAACACTCCGGTCGCGCCCTGGGGTTGCATGGGTGGTGGCGGCGCGGGCGTCCGCAGCGATCCTTGCCCCGTCCCCTCGCGCGCCCCAAACAGGCTCGTGAATTCGCCGGGCGCTCCTCCCGAGGGCGTCGGCAGCGCTCCAGGAAACGGCTGCTGAGAGGGCGCGGGCGGAGGGGGCGGAAACCCCTGGGACGGCCGGTCTGAGTCCGGCGTCTTGAACAAGCTGGTGAACTGACCGGGCGCGCTGGGCGCGGTGCCGGCTGGAGGAGGCATCTCGGGCATCGGGGAAGCAGCGCCCGGAGCGCCGTGAAACATTTGGGTGAAGCCGCCGCCTGGTGCTGCCGCGGGCGGTTTCGGCGCCTCCCCCCAATCCGGTTGGGGGACCGGTTGCGGAGGAGCCTGGCCCGATCCGGCTGGCGAGTGGAACAGCCGCGTGAACTCGCCCGCTCCGGAAGGGCCCGCTGGAGCTGGCGTGGGCGGCGGCGCGGGTGTTGGCGGAAGCGGCGGCCGCACAGCCTGGGGAGGCGGCACGGGCGCCGGCGGTCGAACAGGCGGTGCAGCCGGGGGTGGCGGCGCGGGCTTCGCGGGCGGCCGTGCTACCGGCGGTCCCGCGAGATTGCCCACGGTAGCGTGGAATAACTGCGTAAAAGCGCCGGCATCCGGCGGAGGCGGCACTGGCCGCGGAGGAGGAGCGGCCGGAGGCGGCGGCACGGGACGGGGCGGCGGCGCAGCCTGTGGCTGGGCCGGCGGAGGCGCTGGCTCGGCGGGAAGCGCCGCGCTGCCGAACAACTTGGCGAACTCATCGTCCGCCGCGGCTGGCGCGGGCGGAGGAGCCGGTGGTCGTACTGGCGCGGCCGGTGGGGGCGCGGGTCGAACTGGTTCGGGCGCCGGTGGGGGTGCAGCTTCCGCGACGCCAAACAGCTTCGCGAAATCGTCGTCTTCCGGGGGAGCCGCCGGAGGCGCGGGAGGCGGCACGGGCGCGGCGGCTACCGGGGGCGGAGCTGGCGCGGCCGGAGGCGCCGGCGCTTGCCACCGTCCCGCCTTGGCCAACAGGTCCGCCTCGGAATACGAGGCCGGCTGCGACGGGTGGGGCTCAAGCCAGGCGCGCAGGCCGGAGAAGCCCGGCAGGACCTCCGTCGCCACGTAGGGCATGCCTTTGTGATCGCTGATCTCGAGGATCTGCGAGCGCTTCTCCGGGGAGGAGTCCACCGCGCGTTGCAGAACCATGCTCAGTAGCGTCTCGCGTCCCGGCACGGTGGCGCCGCCGAACAGGATGTGCACGAAAATCGCCCGGCCGGAGGCCAGCTCGCGGGCCTTGAAGGATTTCGATTCGCTATCGTTCCCGACTACCTCGCCGAGTTCGTATTTTTTGTCGAGGTCCATGAGATACTGCCGATCCAGTATTAGAGTACACCGAACCGCAGTCAGGTGCTATCGGCAATCGCGTAGACGGTCCGCGGCGCGCCCGCCAGGGACTGTGAAAGAATCGCCTTGCAGCGCCGAAGAGGACAAGCTGAAGCATGTCCCACGCGGAGCATCGGCAGCTTGCAGCCTCTGGTGGGGCATGCTTCAGCTTGCCCGGCGATTTCTTCAAAGTCCCGCCAGGGAGCGGTACAATTCGCGAGACGGTACACTCTAATCACGGGTGTGGCGCAAAGCGCTAGCTTCTTTTGCCGGTGCCGCATATAATCGATTTTCAGAGCATCTGCCTATGAAACAGCTTTCCAGGCTCGTCTGGTCCGAAGGGATGTACCTGGGTCCCCACCATTTTCAAGCGCAATGCCGCTACTTCGAAGACTCGGTCCACTTCGCCCTTGCCAGCCTGTACTATGCGCCCCATGGTGTGGGGGGCTTCGAGCTGGACCGCGAGGCGCTGTTGAATGGCACGCTCTCCCTGGTGCACGCCCGAGGAGTGCTCCCGGATGGACTGGTGTTTCAGATGCCGGATGCCGACCCGCTGCCCACGGCCCGCCAGATCTCCGACCTGTTCTCGCCGATCCGGGAAAGCATGACCGTCTATCTGGCGATCCCTCCGCGCATCCAGGATGGCCTGAACTGCTCCCTGACGAGCGAGGGCGAGTCCAGCTCCGCGCGCTACATCGCGGAGAGCGTGGTACTGCACGACGACAATACCGGGCGGGACGAGAAACCGGTGCGCCTGGGGCGGAAGAACATCCGGCTGCTGCTGGACACCGAAATCACCCAGGACATGGTGACGCTGCCCATAGCGCGCATCCGGCGGGATAGTTCGGGGCACTTCGTTTTCGACGCTCAGTTCATTCCGCCGTGTCTGGAGATCAGCGCCAGCGAGCGGCTGATGGTGATGCTCCGGCGGATCGTGGAGATTCTCGAGGAGAAGAGCGCCAACCTCACTCGCGCCAAGCTGGGCGGTGCGAAAAGCTCGGCCGGGTGGAGCAGCCAGGAAGTCTCTAACTTCTGGTTCCTGCACTGCGTGAACGCCAGCCTGGCCCCGTTGCGGCACTTCTGCTTTACCAAGCGCGGGCATCCCGAAGCGCTGTTCGACGAGTTGTCGCGGCTGGCCGGGGCGCTGTGCACCTTCGGCCTGGATTCGCACCCGCGCTCACTGCCGTTGTACGATCACCAGAACCTCCAGGAGTGCTTCGAAGCGCTCGACGAACACATTCGCAGGCACCTGGAGCTGCTGATGCCCACCAACGTCATCCCGATTCCGCTCGAGCCCATGGGCAACTACTACTGGACCGGCCCGGTCGCCGACCAGCGCTGCCTGGACCATTGCCGCTGGATCTTCGCGATCCGCTCGAAGATCGGCGAGGCGGACCTGATCGAACGCACGCCACGGCTGATCAAGATCTGTTCCAAAGAGTTCGTGCCCAGGCTGGTGCAGCGGGCGCTTCCGGGGCTGGGGTTGAACCAGATCCCGATCCCGCCCGCCGCCATTTCGCCGCGCTTGGAGACGCAGTATTTCGCGGTCAATCGCGCGGGCCCGTGCTGGGACCACATCGTGCTCACTCGCCAGGTTGGAGTCTACGTGCCGGGCGAAATCCCGCAACCCGAAATCGAACTTCTGGTCGTTTTGGAGTCCTAAAGACATATGGGAACGTACACGCCGAATGCCGCCGGGCCCGAGGCCGGCGGATACTCGCTCCAGCGCCGCCCGGATAACCTGGCCCTGGTCTTCCAGGAGATCCTCACCGCGATTGTCCGCCTGCGCACCAACCGGCAGGTGGTCACCGACTCCGAGGTGTTTCGCGCGCAGATGCGCGAGGCCCTCAAGGCCGCCGACCAGGATGGGAGAACGCGGGGCTACACCGCCGAGCAGATCAAGCTCGCCATCTTCGCGGCGGTGGCCTTTCTGGACGAGTCGATCCTGAATCTGCAGCAGCCGGTGTTCGCCCAATGGCATCGCAAGCCGCTGCAGGAGGAGTTGTTCGGAATCGACATTGCGGGAGAGATTTTCTTCAACAACATCCAGCGGCTGCTGGGCCAGCGCGACTCGCACGACCTGGCGGACGTGCTGGAGGTTTACGAGCTGTGCCTGCTGCTGGGCTTTCGCGGGCGGTACGGACTGGGCGGCCAGGCCGAGCTGCGCACGGTAATCGAAACGGTCAAGGAGAAGCTGCGGCGCATCCGAGGCTATACGGCGGACCTCTCGCCGTACTGGGCGATTCCCCCCGGAAAGGTCAAAGTGATGGGCTCCGACCCCTGGGTGAAGCGGCTGTTGTGGATGGCGGTTGGCTCCTTGGTTCTGGTCGTTGTGCTGTTCGGCATTTACAAGATCTCGCTGGGGGCCGGCGCGTCCGAACTGCGCGCCATACCAACCCTGGCTCGCGGATAGGAGCGCTCGATGAACTACCGACTGATCATCATTGGGGGCTTGGTAAGTTACTACGTCTTCGCGTGGCTGGCCACCTCGCTGCTCAATCTCACGGGAGTGAACCTGTGGATTGTCCGGGGCTTGTTGGCGACGATCGGGTTCTCCGGCGCGGGGATATTCTGGTGGTGGCGCTCCAAGAAGGAGAAGCAGAAGACGGCGGCGGCGGAGGCTTCGGCGGGCGCGGGTCCGGTTGCGGGCGGCGGCTCGAGCGACGAGGTGGACGCGCTGGTGCGCGATGCCGAGGCCCGGCTGGCGGCCTCCAACGTCGCCAAGGGCGCCAAGACCGGTAACCTGCCGGTGATTTTCCTGCTGGGCCCGCCCGGCTCTGCCAAGACCCACAGCATGGTGCATTCGGGTCTCGAGCCGGAACTGCTCGCCGGGCAGGTCTACCACGACAACGCGGTGCTGCCGACGCGGACGGGCAACCTGTGGTTCTCCCGGCAGACGGTGTTTGTCGAGGCCGGCGGCAGTATGGTGGCCGATCCGCAACGCTGGGCGCGGCTGTTAAAGCGGATGCAGCCGGGCAGGCTCTCGACCGCGCTGGGAAAAGGCCAGCAGGCGCCGCGCGCCGCCGTGGTGTGTTTCGACCTCGAGGAGTTCATGAAGCCCGGCGCCCGGGACAACGTGGCGATCGCCGTGCGCAATCTGCACGCGCGGCTGGGCGAGATCTCGCAACTGATGGGCATCAGCTTCCCGGTCTACGTTTTGTTCACCAAGACGGACCGCGTGCCCTTCTTCCTCGAATACGTGCGCAACCTGAGCAACGAGGAGGGGACGCAGGTGGTGGGCGTGACGCTGCCCATTCTGCCCGCAACGGGGCAGGGCGTTTACGCCGAGCAGGCCAGCCAGCGGTTCGCCGCGGCCTTCGACGATCTGTTCCGCTCGTTCTGCGACAAGCGGGTGGAGTACCTGTCGCGCGAGAACGCTCCCGACAAGCTGCCCGGCGTCTACGAGTTCCCCCGCGAGTACCGCAAGCTGCGCGGCGGCCTGGTGCAGTTCCTGGTGGATCTGTGCAAGCCCAGCCAGTTGCGCGCCGCGCCGTTCCTGCGCGGATTCTACTTCTCCGGCGTACGCCCGATCGTGGTGGACGAGGTGTCCGCCCCGGTGGCGCGCCCGCAGCAGCAGCAGGGTTACGAGCAAGCCAGCGGCGCCACGGGGATTTTCAGGCAGGGCGCGCAATCGCGCGGCCCCGAGGCCCCGTCCCAGCCCCGTGTGACCGGAACGCGGCGCGTGCCGCAATGGGTTTTCCTGACCCACTTCTGGAACGACATCGTGCTGGCCGACCGCGACGCCCACTCGGCCTCCTCGGCCAGCAGCAAGACCAGCGGGCTGCGGCGGGTGCTGTTCCTGGCCGCGACAGCGTTGTGCCTGCTGTATTCGACTGCCATCACCGTTTCCTGCGTGCGCAACCGCAACCTGGAATCGCGTGTTCTGGAGGCCGCCAAAGGCCTCTCCGCGGTGCAAGTAACCGGCCAGGACCTGCCGGCGCTGGATGCCCTGAAGCGGCTGGAAGCGCTGCGCCAGGAGCTGGAGGTCCTCACCGACTACCAGCGCAATGGTGCGCCGCTCAGCATGCGTTGGGGGTTGTATACGGGCAACGAGCTCTACGACAAGACCCGCCAACTCTACTTCGACCGCTATTACGCGACGCTGTTCGGCTGGACGCAGAGTTCCATGGTGGACAGTCTCCGGCGCCTGCCGCCCGCCCCCGGGCCGACCGACGCCTACGGTCCGCCCTATAACACGCTCAAGGCCTATCTGATCACCACCTCGGAATGGAAGCGCAGCACGCGCGCGTTCCTGTCCCCCTATCTTTCCAACCGCTGGAGCGAGGGACGCAGCGTCGATCCGGAACGCCTGCAACTGGCGCAGAAGCAATTCGATTTCTACAGCGACGAGTTGGCCTTCGAGAACCCGTTCTCCTCGGCGAACGACGGCGCGACGGTGGATCATGCCCGGCGGTACCTGAAGTCGTTCAACGCCGACGAGCGCATCTACCAGGCGCTGCTGGATGCGGCTTCCAAGCGCGGCCAGCCGGTGAACTACAACCGCATGTTCCCCAACGAGTCGGTTTCGGATCCACGCGAGGTGCGCGGCGCATTCACCCGGGACGGCTGGGCGTTCATCCAGGCCGCCTTCGCCAAGCCCGAGACGATGTTCAGCGGCGAGGAGTGGGTGCTGGGCCCCGGGGGTTTCGCCGGCAGCGGCGATCGCACTCAGCTCGAGCAGAAACTGCGCGGCTTCTACATTCGCGACTTCATCCAGGAATGGCGCGAGTACTTGCGTCAGGGCAGGGTGATCGGGTACATGAGCGTGTCGGACGCCGCCAAGAAACTGGGTCTGACCTCCAGCAACCAGTCGCCGTTGCTGGCCCTGTTCTGCCTGGCATCGCAGCACACCAGCATCGACCTCCCGGAGGTGAAGAACGCGTTCCAGGCGGTGCAGCAGGTGGTTCCGCCGGCCTGCCAGAGCCAGTACGTTGGCCCGTCGAACCAGATGTACATGGGCTCGCTGCTGAAGCTGCAGAATTCGGTGCAGCAGGTGGCCTCGAGCTCCGCCGGGCTGGCCGATCCGGCCACCGCGCAGACGCTCACCCAGGCCAACGAGGCCCGCTTCGTCACCCAGCAGATCGCCCAGAGCTTCGGAGTCGACAAGGAAGGCCGGGTTCCGGAGACGGTGAAGAAGCTGATGGAAGACCCGATCACCGAGCTGGAGCGCGTGCTCAAGGGCATCGGGCCGGCCGAGCTCCGGGCCAAGGGGGGCGCGCTGTGCGGCCAATTCAACGGGCTGATGGCGAAGTACCCGTTCAACCTGAAGTCCGGCGTGCAGGCCACGGTGGACGACGTGAACCACTTCTTCCGCCCGCCCGACGGAGCGCTGTGGCAGTTCTATACCGGGAGCCTGCAAGCCCTGGTGCAAAAAGAGGGCGGCCGTTACTCGCCTAAGCCGGGCGGGACCATGACCGTGACCCCGAATTTCCTAGCGTTCTTCAATCGCGCCGCCGCGTTTGCCGATGCGGCGTATCCGAGCGGCGCCCAGCAGCCCCACATCAACTACAAACTGACGTCCGATCTGACGGGCAGCAACCAGACCATATCCCTCTCGCTCGACAGCCAGACCTTCAGCAACATGCCGGGCAAAACGGGCTCCAAGCAGTTCTTCTGGCCGGGCACGCCTCCGGGTGCACGGATGCAGGTGAAGTTCGGCGCCGAGGGCTTCAACTGGCCGCCGTACGATGGGGTTTGGGCCGCGTTCGAGTTCTTCGGGGATTCCGACGAGAAGGCGCCGCCGGTGGGTTCCGTGTATCGGCTGGAATGGACCTTGCGGACCGGACAATCCGGGCGCTCCGTGACCACCAGCACGGGCCAGCCCGTGTCGGTGCGCTTCGACCTTGATATGATGGGTTCGCCCCCGATTTTCCGCAAAGGCTACTTTAGCGGATGGGGTTGCGTGGCCGACGTCGCTCGGTAGGGAACCTATGGAACTGCCTGCGCGCATCAGCAAGTACGAGTTGCAGGAGTATTTGGGCGGGGGCATGTCGCGTGTCTACCGTGCGCGCGATACCGTCATCGCCCGCACCGTGGCGGTGAAGATTCTCACCGAGCAGGCCTGCAAGGACCCGGAGGCCAAGGCGCGCTTTCTGCAGGAGGCGCGTGTGGCCGGCAGTATCAGCCACGACAATATCATCCGGGTCTACGATTTCGGCGAGGAAAACGGCCGCCCGTACATGGTCATGGAATACCTGCGGGGCGAAGATCTGCGCGCCCTGATCAAGACCAACCGGACCGGCGACCTGCACTGCAAGCTGGCCATCGCCCTGCAAATCGCCCGGGCGCTGGAGCACATCCACAACCAGAAGATCATCCATCGCGACATCAAGCCCGAGAACATCCAGGTCACCAGCAGCGGGTTGGTGAAGCTGATGGATTTTGGAATTGCCAAGGCGGAAAACACCGCGCTCACGCGGCCCGGCTTCACGCTCGGCACGCCCTACTACATGGCGCCGGAGCAGATCCGGGGCATGCCCGTCACTACGCTGGTCGATATCTACGCCTTCGGCATCATGCTGTTCGAGTTGATCACCGGCGTCCGGCCGACGGATGCCGAGGGCATCGAAAAGATTTTCGAAAAGATCCTGCGCCAGCCGCTGGATTTGGCCCCGCTGGCCGCCGCCGGCGCTCCGCAGGGGCTTACCGACCTGGTGGCCAGTTGCACGGCGAAGGATCCGGCGCAGCGGCCCTCCAGTTTCTCGGCGGTGTGCGCGGAGCTGGAGCGGATTCTGCGGCGGCTGCAACGCGGTCCGGTAGGGGCGACCCAAACCCTGCAGGTGATCGTCGAGCCTGGCCTGGGAGGAACGGTGGCTGCACCCACACCGACGCCGGGCCGCATGCCCGTCGCCACGCCCACCCCCCCGCCGATGCCGGCGCAGCAGGTTGCGCGCGCTAAGAGCAGTCCCTGGCTGATCGCTGTGGCGATCGCCGGCGTGGTGATGCTGGCCGCGGCGGTGTGGCTCCATTTCGGTGCGCCGGGAACGCAAAGCCTGGCGCCCACGATTTCCACCCCTACCGGCGATATGGTGCTCGTGCCCGCCGGGTCGTTTCTCTCCGGTGCGGAGAGGACGCAGTTGACGCTCCCGGCGTTCTACATCGATCAAACCGAGGTGAGCAACTCCGCCTACGCCCGTTTCTGCACCGATAAGAACCGCCCGCTGCCGGAGCTCTTCCTCAAGGACCACCCTTACTACCCCGTCGTGAACATCACCTACGTGGATGCCCAGGAGTTTGCCAAGTGGGCGGGCAAGCGCTTGCCAACGCTGCAGGAATGGGAGAAAGCCGCGCGGGGTCGCGACGGCCGCGTCTACCCCTGGGGCAACGAGCGGGACCCGCGGCGCGCCAACGTGCTCGACAACCCCGACCGCAAGACCCCGGACCTGATGCCAGTGGATTCGTTCCCGGAGGGCGCCAGCCCCAACCACGTCCTCAACATGGCGGGTAACGTGTGGGAGTTCACCGACGAGCTGCGCACGCCGAGCGATGCCGCGCTCAAGTCGTTTGCCCGGCTGATGACGCCTCCGCCGACGGCCGGCGAGCCCTGGTACACCTACCGCGGCGGCGCCTACGACACCAAGCTGACCGACAACGTGCTTTGGGAGACCGGCTCGGTCCCGGCGCGCTACAAGGCCTTCAACATCGGCTTCCGCTGCGTCCGAGACGTGAAGTAGCGCGCCGGCTACGCACGGACCAGACGCGGATCGATCGGTTGCCGGTGAATCCGCGCGATTTGAATCCCGGCGCTATCGGGATGCCTCGGATTGATCAGCACGTTGAGGGTAGCGGGTAGGATTGCGCTGGGGACCAGGAGCAGGGCCGTTCGCCCCGACGCGAGCCATCGATCGCCGATCCGCCGGTTGGCCTCGACCTCCATCGCCCAGCCGGGACCGAGAGGCCCCACATCGGCGGTCTCGATTGCAATCGAATCCGGGACCTCGATCTCCAGGTACTTATAAGTGACGGGCGTGTCCTCAATGTCGATTTCAGCATGCACCAGCACCTCCAGCAGTGCGGCCGCCGGGTTGGAGGCGCAATAGACCACGCGCCGGCCGCGCGTGTGCCAGCGACTGGGGGCTCGCAGACCCCCACCGCCATCGAGCGTCGCGTGGTTGCTGATTCTCCAGATCGTCACGCGGCCATGCCGTCATCAATTTGGCCGATCAACTCTTCGACCAGCCGTGCGCCGGTCTCAGTGGCCAGCAGTTCGATCGGTTTGCGTCCACCGAAGCGCCGTTTGGCTTTCCTCAGCCAGCGCCATGCCCGGTCTTGATCTCCAAAGGCTTCTTCCGCCAGCGCGGTGATTCTGGCCACCCGGACGGCCTTGTCGGACTCCTCTCGCGAGAGGGGTTCGCGCCTCGATATCCTGTGGGCGAGCGTCCGGCGGGGCACGATGAGCTGGTAGGCCTCGCTGTCGGAGAGTCCCGCACGCACGAGCGATTTGACGGTAGCGGCCGGCAGTCTGTTCTCGACCAGCGCCACCAGGTCCTTGTCGGAGCGGATGGAGGCCACGCCCAACTTGCTCTGCAAGCGGCCGTAGAAACGCACGGCCGGCGAGGATTCGGCTAACTCGATCAATTCCGGCACAGCGCCACCTCCGTGGCAATCTGCCTCCATTATACGGGCAAGTTGCACTCGCCTGCAACGGCCGCCCCGCGGCCGCTCAGTGCGCCACCGTCAGGAAGAGGTTGTCCTGGGTGCGCGCACCCGCAATCTCCGCCACTACCGCAAGGTCGCCGTCCGGCAGGCTGGCGGGCAGCCGGATGTTGATCTGGTCGAGGCCGGCTGCGCTTCGGCCGGCCCAGAGCAACTCGGCCGGGATGCCGCCGACGAACACGGTTACGTTGTTGGCGAGCGCCGCCGGTTGCGTGACCAGGCGCCCGGCGGCAGTCTGAGGCGCAACCGTCGGCCCGAAACCGGTTCCGTACAGGATGACCACCTCGCCCGGCCGCGCGGGAGACGAGCCGGGGTAAAGTCCGGCCTTACCGGCGATGGAGTAGTCGGTCCAGTGCTGGGCGGCGGCGTAGCGGTGATTCTCGGCAGCGTAGGTGAACAGGCCCGGTGCGAGTGCGAGAACCGCCAGCGTGGTTGAGGCGAAGCCTTGTGGGGTGTTCACCCGCACGGCCATTCCAGAGCCTAGCGTGCGGTCGGGCACTTGCACGTTGAGCTGCCCGGGGCTGATGTAACTGATCGCTGCGGGCTGGCCGCCGATCGACACGCTCACCCCGTCCAGGTTGGTGGGCAGGGCGCCGTTGACAATCTCGTCGATGCGCCAGGAGCGCGTGTCGGGCGCGAGATTCGTGCCGAAGACGGAAACCCAGGCGGTCTCGGAAGCGCCGGGGTTGAAACTGGCCGAGCTTACGATTCCAGTGATGGCCGGAGTGGCCGGGCTCGCGGACCGCACGGCGGCGGAGTCGGGGGTGAGCATGAGTTGGGATGAGTCCACCGCTTCGAAGGCCGAGCCAGGAACATTTTGCAGGACGTGCAGATCGTCGTTGTCCCAGCGGCTGTCCGGGGCGCCGGTGATGTACCAGGAGGAGCCGTTGTCGGCCAGGAACATCCCGTATTTCTTGAGCGCGCGCAGGATGGTCTGGTTGATGGGCGAGAAGCTGGAAATTTCGAAATCGGCGCGCAGGCGGAAGCGCTGGCCCATCGGTGGGTACTGCGTGCCGGAGAGGTTGGAGGCCAAGTGGCGCGCGGGCCAAACGTAGGCGGCGCGCGTTCGGGGAGCGGTGAAGCGTATGGCGTGCTTGATCTCCCCGGAGAGCGCCTCATCGTAGCGCAGCAGGCCCGGCAGGATGGGCAGGCCGGCGGCGTCCGCCGAGGTCCAGCCCGCGGGCCGCAGGCGGTTGGATCGCAGGTCGAAGATGGCTCCCGATCCCGCTGTCCAGCTTCCGTTCGGCTGTTGGGAGACGTCGTAGAGTTCGTAGAGCGTGCAGGTTCCCTCGTCGACGATGAGCAGGTGGTGGTCGCTGCCTCCCTCGATGGGGGGATTGGGCGGGATGGGATAGGGTCCCGGGTCGCTCTCATCGGAGTAATCGAACCGGACCGAGACCGCCGGCTGATTACTCACCAGCACGTAGGGGATACCCATGGGCTCGCCGTCCCAAAGGCCCGAGCCGAAGTCGGGATGCAAATGAGAGGACGCCCCGATGGTGCTGACGTAGGCAGCCGAGTTGGAATCGAGCGGCAGGCGGTCGACGGCGGCGTTCCAGATGTTGTCGGCGGGGAATGCCGGACACTTGCCGGGGGTTTGCGCCCGCGCGGGCGCTAAGCAAGATGAGAAAACCAGCAGGGCGCAGAGCGGCGCGGCGCTTCGCTTCGACGCCGAGGCAACGGCGACGAGCGGCTTCCGATCGAATCTGGCCAAGAAAGAATGCCTCCCGCAAGCATCGATCTCATTCTACAGGAACCGGGTGCGTCTGCCCATAGGGCGTTCGCACTGCGGCCGCTCCACTCACGCCCGGGGGAGCGCGCGAGAAAAGCATGCAAAAAACCGCCAGGGCCCGGGCGGTTTTTCCAAGGCCGAAGCGGAAAACACGGGACTTCGGGCAATTGGACCACCAGGGTGAGACGGTTTCTCGAAGTCCCTTTCCAGGTCCGCCAACCACACCTCACCTGGTTGTGGGCTCGTCGAGCAGGTCCAAAACCTCTTGTTCGGTCGCGCGCGAACGCAGCAAATCGAAAACGTCGTGGCCGGCGAGATCTATGACTTCCGCGACGCGCTCTCGCACCTGGGCCGCCGTCTCCGGCTTCCATTCGCTGTCGGAGCTTCCGGACGGGCGAGGAGCGCTTCCGAGGCTGCCGGCGCCCGTCACGAGCGAGCCGAGGAATCTCGCCGGCTGGACGCCGGCGACACGGCCGCGTGGCGGGATTCTGAACCCTTCGGCGTCAGGGAGGAGTAATACGGCTCAAATTCCCAGGCGGAGATGTCTTGACCGGGTGTCGTGGGAACATCCGTTCGGCGTGACCCGTCTAAGTGGGGTGAAGGCAATGGAGACGCGAGTGGCGTTCCGCTTCATCGTCGGCAGCCTATGCCTCATCGGCATAGCGTCGGGGCTACTTATGATCGAGCCGGGCGCCGCGGAATTGCGCCTACCGAATCCAATAGGGCGTGCGGCGCTGGCGCCTCCCGCACAGCACCGGCATTCCGTTCTGTCCGCCGCCCAGCGCCAGGCGGACCAGTTTCCACCGGAACATGCGAGTCCATGTGACTTCAGCACCTACAAGCGCCTTTCCATTTCAGACTGGTTGCCCGCAGGCGTCCTCAAGAGCGTCAGGCCTGTGTACCCAGCGCACGCGAGGGCTAAAGGCATTAGTGGGACCGTGAACGTGCGTATCCTCATCAACAGACAGGGCCACGTCGAACGAGTGTGCAGTATCGGCCCGGAAGAACTCCGTGTCGCTGCTGAGATAGCGGCTGCCGAATGGCGCTTCCGAAGGCCAACCATCAACAAGGGAGTTGACCCATTCCCCTACATTGAAGAGGGGCTCGTTTTCAATTTCGTGATCGACACCAAGGCAAAGGCCCTCCGCGTTCCGTAAACGCTCGTTTCGGAAACCGGCCCACTGCTGAAATGCGGGCTGGCCGTCAAACCGGTACGGTGAGGGTGGCGCCGGCGCGGGCGACGGGGCGGTAGAGGGTGTCGCGCTCGACGGGGTCGCGGCCGGCGTCGCGGATCAGGCGCAGCAGTTCGTCGCGGCGCAGCGACTGGCTGGTGGTCGCGCCGGCGTCGTGGTAGATCTTTTCTTCGACCACGGTGCCGTCGAGGTCGTCGGCGCCGAAGCGCTGGGCGACTTGCGCGATGCGCGGGGTCATCATCACCCAGTAGGCCTTGATGTGCGGCACGTTGTCCAGCAGCAGGCGCGCTGCCGCGACGTTCTTGATGTCGGCGAATCCGGTGGTGGAGGGAATGTGGGCGAGTTGCGTGTTGTCGGGATGAAACGCCAGCGGAACGAAGGCCACCAGCCCGCCTGTCTCATCCTGGAGCGCGCGCAGCTTGAGCAGGTGATCGACGCGGTCCTCGTCGTTCTCGAGGTGGCCGTAGAGCATCGTGCAGTTGGATTTCAGGCCCATCTGGTGCGCCGTGCGCGCCACCTCGATCCACTCCTCGCCGGCGATCTTGTGATCGCAGATGATGCGCCGCACGCGCTCGGAGAAGATCTCGGCGCCGCCGCCGGGCAGCGACTCGACGCCAGCGTCCTTCAACCTTTGGATGACTTCGCGCACTGAGATGTGGCCGCGGCGCGCCAGGTAGGCGATCTCGACCATGGTGAGGGCC
>Ga0182017_10002121_pt1 | contig 15185 bp, 12 predicted proteins | sample 712E3DmetaG_FD_120492 | JGI IMG/M metagenome (GOLD analysis project Ga0182017, IMG submission 120492) | Permafrost microbial communities from Stordalen Mire, Sweden - 712E3D metaG | ecosystem: Environmental > Terrestrial > Soil > Wetlands > Permafrost | place: Sweden: Stordalen | collected... | reverse complement strand
TGCCACCTCCATCCAGACCTCCTGCTCGATCTCATCGTACCGTTCCCCGACTGTACTCCGGAATGCCCGGTCATAGTGCGCAGGCATCTGTGCAGAAAATTCCGCAGCAATCCGCCACTTCACCTCATCAGGTATCGAATCAAGGCCGGCCATATCTGCCACTCCCTGTCCTGTACCCGTATGCGTACCCGCCGCTTATCAACTCTGTGCTGCTCCTGTCCGGCTCAAGTCTGTGCCGGCAGGAACCCGGGAACCGCATCAGCGGGAAGCGATCGTGCAGAGGGAACCGGTACGGGTAATGAATCCCTCTGCTTCCAGATCGTTCAGGATGCGGACAATCCGGGCGGGGTCTTCTGATATCTTTTCAATAATGGCCTTTTGCATCACGTGTTTTTCCGCAAGCAGCAGTCTGAGAATGCAGCCCCGTATCTTCCGGTCGGACCCTTCAAAAGCTGCCTGTTTTGTGTACTGCCGGCTGCGGCGGTTCGGGTTTTCCCCGGTTTTCTTGAGCGCAGCGCCGAGGTCCATGAGCGCATTGTACCAGGTCCGGGGATCCTGCCCACAGAGTGCCTCACGGGCGATGGGCAGGATCTCGGTATCGTCCACCTTATCGCAGGTGCGAAAGAAAAAGTGAATAAAGACCCTGCGGATGTTCGTCTCGATAAACACGACCGGCATATTGAAGGCAAAGGCGCAGATCGATGCAGCAGTTGCCCTGCCAATCCCGGGAAATGTGACAAGGATTGCCGGATCCTGCGGCAGCGCCCCGTCATACTCTTCAACAACCCGCAGGGCGCATTTCTGCAGGGAGATTGCCCGCCGGTTATACCCCATGCCCTGCCAGACTGCGAGGATGTCCGACAGTGATGCTCCGGCAAGCGAGGGAAAGTCCGGGAATCCGGCGATGAAGAGTGGGTATTTGAGCGTCACCCGCTCCACCTGCGTCTGCTGGAGCATGATCTCGGACACGAGGATCCGGTACGGATCGGTTGTCCTTCGCCACGCGAGGTCCCGCCCGTGATGGTGATAATGGGTGAGGACAATTGTCCGGAATTCCTGTATGGCAGGAGGGTGCTGCACGTGCAGGATATTAGGCTCTGCGGATTTCTGTGATGGCGGGCGGGAGCTCTTCATGGGGATTTGGTTCTCGTTGTTGCGACAGGATCTGCATCAAAGGGTAATAATCGTTCAGGTACCGGCAAAGAGCGGGAACCCGCATGAGAGATTATCCCGGTTATACCCGCTTGAACATGGCGTCGAGCTCTCTTCGGGTAAACCGGATCATGGTCGGCCGGCCATGGGGGCAGGTAAAGGGGTTTTTCATCCGCCGGAGCTGGTCCACGATCCGCTGGCACTGCTCCCGCGTGCAGACCGTGCCCGCCTTGAGCGCCCCCCGGCAGGCAACGATCCGGGTGATACGCTCCCGGTTGGTGACGACCTGCGCGGCGTCTTCGCTGACAAGGTCGCTGATGATCTCGTCGATGATCGTGGTCTCCTCGAGACGGCCAAGCACGACCGGGATCGCCCGGACAAGGAACGCGTCGCCGCCAAACCCTTCAAGGATGAAACCCTCGAGGGCAAGGGCCGGCAGGAGGTCTCTGAGGATCGCGGCTTCCCCCGGGGTACGGTGCAGGACCACCGGGCTGATCAGTTCCTGCGAAGGCCGGGTCTCCAGTGCCTGCCCGGTCACCTGTTCGTACAGGATACGTTCATGGGCCGCGTGCTGGTCGATGAGGAGCAGTTCGTCGCCTGTCGTACGGGCGAGGATGTAGATCCCCGAAAATTCCCCGATGACTTCAATCTCTGGCAGCAGGGAGGAGACCAGGTACGTTGGATCGGAACCGACCGGTAACTCAGTCTGCCGGAGCCGCTGGTCGGTTGCTGCTGTTCCGGCATGGGTGAACTCAAAGACACCGCCCGGTGCCGGCGTGGTGGAAAGGTCGTAGGTCTTCACCGGTGCCGTCATGGGTTCGGGAACGAGCGGTATCATTGTTGCCGGGTGTTCTGCTGAAGGAATGAGATCGCGGGCAAGCAGAGTATCCCATACAGATTTCCTGATCATTTCCGTGATCTCCTTCTCCCGCGAGAGCCGGATCTGTTTCTTGGTCGGGTGGACATTCACGTCCACGAGCGTGGTGTCGATGGAGAGGTTCAGGAACGCCACCGGGAACCGGTCCTTCGGGAGCAGCGTACCGTACCCCGCCTTTATGGCATCGTTGATTGCCGGTGAGGTAACGAACCGCTGGTTGACGGAAACGATTATCCTGAGCCGGTCTTTCCGGGCAAGGGACGGGCGGGAGACAAACCCGGTGATGGAGAGGAACGGCAGGGATGCCTCCACCGGCACAAGGTCGCGGATGACCTCGCTGCCGAAGAGCCGGGCAATGGTGTCCAGCGGGCGGGTGGTCCGGTCGGTCACCAGCTGTTCTGTCCCGTTATAGGAGAGATGAAATGCGATATCGGGATGGGAGAGGCAGATGCCTTCAAGGATATCGTGGATATGGGCAAGCTCGGTGTTCCTGCTCTTCAAAAACTTCCTGCGCGCCGGGGTATTGAAGAAGAGGTCTTGGACAAGGATGCTCGTCCCGTCCGGTGCGCCGGTCCCGGCCGTTTCGAGGACATCTCCTCCTTCCACAACAACGCGTGTTCCCGGTACTGCCCCGCTGCCCCGGGGTTTTGTGACAAGGGTTACCCGGGACACGGCGGCAATGGTTGCAAGGGCCTCGCCACGGAACCCGAGTGTGCGGATACGGGTGAGATCGTCAAGGGTTGCAATCTTGCTCGTGGCATGGGGAACAAAGGCGAGTCGTGCATCAGCAGGGGTCATGCCGCACCCGTCATCAGTGACGCGGATGGCGGTGATGCTCTCTTTCGTTGCGGTCAGATCGATGGTGATCGAACCTGCCCCGGCATCGATGGCATTCTCGACCAGTTCCTTGACCACCGATGCAGGGCGCTCGACAACCTCGCCGGCAGCGATCTGGTTGACGGTTCTGGGATCGAGAATGTGGATCCGTACCAGATCGGTTTTTTCAGGCACCCTCATCACCCCGCTCAAGTGCTAATTTCAGCTCTGCAATCTTTGCCAGTGCCTCAAGTGGTGTCATCTCGTCAGGGTTCAGCCGGGCAAGGGCCCGGAGGGTGGGGTGGTCTGCCGGCGTGCCGGGGCCGTGATCATCGACCAGCAGGATCTGGGTATAGCGCTGCGGCTTCGTGCTCCCGGGAATACCCCGGTGAATATCTTCCGACAGGAGTGCATCAGCACGCTCGGTCACCTTCTTCGGGATGCCCGCGAGCCGGGCAACATGGATACCATAGCTCTTGTCGGTTGCCCCGGGGATCAGTTTCCGCAGGAATATGACTTCATCGCTGGTCTCTTTCACTGCGAAGTGGTAGTTTTTTACCCTTTTTAAGGTCTCATCTGCCGTGATCAGCTCGTGGAAGTGGGTGGCAAAAAGGGTCTTTGGCCCGGCCGCTCCTTTGCCATGGAGGTACTCGAGCACCGCCCGCGCAATGGAACACCCGTCCGCGGTGCTCGTCCCCCTCCCAATCTCGTCGAGAATGACCAGGCTTTTTTGCGTAATGTTATTGAGGATATTTGCCAGTTCGAGCATCTCGACAAAGAAGGTGCTCTGGCCGCTCGCCAGGTCATCGAACGCCCCGACGCGGGTAAAGATACGGTCGATGATCCCGATGCTCGCGTGCCGGGCCGGCACGAAACTGCCGGCCTGCGCCATGATGCAGATGAGCGCTGCGGCCCGCATGTACGTGGACTTCCCGGCCATGTTTGCGCCGGTGATGATCAGGATCTGGTTCTCACTCCCCGAGAGTTCCACGTCATTGGGAACAAATCCCCCGGCCACACCCAGCTCCACCACGGGATGACGGCCATCGCGGATGACGATAGCATCGCCGGAATTCAGGTGCGGGCGCACGTAATTCCGGCTGCAGGCAACTTCTGCAAGGGTGGCGGCACCATCAAGGGCGGCGATGCCCATTGCGATTGTCTGAAGATCAGGCACGACCGCCCGTAGGGTCTCGACGACGCCGGTATACAACTCCCGTTCAAGTGCCAACACTTTCTCGTCGGCATTCGTAATGAGCGCTTCTTTTTCGCGGAGTTCCGGGAGGGTATACCGCTCACCGGTGGCGGTGGTCTGTTTCCGCTCGTAATGGGGCGGGACGAGCGCAAGGTTGGGCCGGGTAACATCGATATAATACCCGAAGATCCGGTTGTACCCGATCTTGAGGGATTTGATACCGGTCTTCTCCCGTTCCTGTTCCTGGAGCTGCACAATCCAGTCCCTGCCGGAGTGGAGGATCGAATGGATAGCATCGAGTTCCGCAGAAAACCCCGGCCGGATAACCCCGCCATTGCGGGCAATCGCCGGCGGCTCCTCAACAATCGCCCGACGGATCAGGGCAATGGTGTCCGGAAGGTCCCGCATATCCCTGAGTGCATCGTAAAGAAGGGCAGGGATGTCATCGCTCTGTTCAGGGTTGACCGAACGTTTCAGTGCTGGCAGGGCGGTAAGGGAATCTGCAAGGGCAAGCAGGTCCCGCGGCCCGGCATTCCCGTATGATACGCGTGCTGCAATCCGCTCGATATCGGCAACCTTCGATAAGTCTGACCGTACCGAGAGACGGACAGCAGTCCGCGTGGCAAAATACTCTACGGCGTCCAGCCTCGCATTGATCTGGCCGGTATCCAGGAGCGGACGGGTCAGGTGCCGGTTTAAGAGCCTGCTGCCCATCGGGGTCCGGGTCAGGTCAAGGGTGGAGAAGAGGGTCGCTCCCTTTGCTCCCCCGCGGATACTCTCTTTCACTTCGAGGTTCCTGAGGGTAACTGCATCGAGCATCATTGACTGGGATGATGCATGGGTTGCAAGGCTGCCGATATGGGCAAGGGATGATCCCTGAGTCTCCTGCGCATAGAGCAGCGCGGCACCCGCCGCACCGATTGCGGCCGGCTCATCCTCACAACCGAACATGGCAAGCGTTGGGACATGGAAATGGGAAGTGAGCACCTTTTTCGCAGAGCCGGGGGAAAATGCCTCGTCGCGGAACCGGGAGACCACGACGCCGCGTTCGGAAAATCTCTTCATGAGGGCATCAGGGATGGTGGACGGGATGATACATTCCGCGGGTTTGTACCGCGCTATTTCGGAGAGGAGGTTCTGGAGATTCTGGTCATGTTCGACGAGAGAGACAAAGAATTCGCCCGTGGTGATATCCAGGAGGGCAATCCCCCACGCATGCCCTTTTGCCTCGGGGCAGAGTGCCATGAGATAGGTTGCTGCCGTGGAGGGCAGCATGGAGGAGTCGATCACCGTCCCCGGGGTGATGATCCGGCTGATCTCCCGCTTCACAATACCCTTGGCAGTCTTAGGATCCTCGACCTGCTCGCAGACCGCGACCTTGTACCCTTTCCCGACCAGTTTTGCAATATAGCCGTCAACGGCATGGTACGGGACGCCGGCGAGGGGGATCCGGTTGTCCCCGCTCTTCGAGCGCGAGGTGAGCACGATATCCAGTTCGCGTGCAACGAGTCCGGCATCGCTGTTGAAGGTCTCGTAAAAATCCCCGATCCGGAAGAAGAGGATGGTGTCCGGGTGCTTCGCCTTCAGTTCCTGGTACTGGCGCATGACCGGGGTGAGCCGCTCGCCCGAATCACTTCCGCCCGGCTGGCCGGGTCCGGTCTCGTGTGCCATAGTGTAAAAATCTGCTTCCGGATCAGATAATACTGCTTTGTAGAAACTATTCAGGAAACTATGACGCTCTCGGGGGTGCCGAATCTCATCAGAGATGAGGTAGGAGAAGAACGCATCAGCGTTGTTCGACCCATTAACCTGTTTCGAAGAACACTGGCGAGTTCTTCTCATCCTCGTGGTTCTGATGAACCAGTCAGATTCCGGAACTGGAACTCCGGCGCTTTCCGGTAATTCTCATAGTAATTTCCTATAAGATCATTCTCCAGTTCCCGGAGATTATGCGGAAGGACCGACTGCCCGATGACCTGGAACGAGAACTGCAGCGATTTGTCATCCCACGTTTTCCCGCTGTGGTCGAGCAGACGGTTCGCAATATCCGCTGACTGGCCGATGTATACGATCTCCTGCGACCCGGCGTCCGCGAGCAGGTACAGGCCGGCACCCGCAGCAACCTTCCTGATATTTTCCGCAGTGAGCGGTTCCCGGGCCGTCCACTCAAGGCCCATCCAGTCGCCGTCACCGGGTTTCCCGGTGACTTCCAGCGGCTCAATGCTCGGCCATCCCGCCGGGTTGTCCTTCTGGTCCTCCGCGAGTTTCCCGCCCCGCCGTCCTTCTTTCCGGTTCGTGGACTTCCGGTACCGCGGGTGGAACCGCCCGAAGTTGCAGAGTGTGGACTCCCCGTGTTCCTGCCGGTATTTATAGAGCAGGAAGGCCTCCATCCCTTTCCGGCTGGTTGTCGAGGCATCGAGCGGGGCGGCCGGAGCATTCGTACTCGTACCCTTCGGCGTCAGCAAATGCCCAGAGGGCCGGCGCTCCGGTGTGCGGGTCGCTCCACGGCATCTGTTTTTTCTTCCGAAGGTCCATGCGGAGGTTGTTCAGGCGCTGGTGCAGGGTGCGGTTGGTCTCGCCGATATACATGAGGCAGTCTTTACCAGCCGGTCGTACCCGGTAGAGACCGGGCTCGCGGGGGATCTCATAAAAGGTGCGTTTATCGGCGCTGAACGGGACCCACGGGGACCAGGAAAGAGAGCACCAGTTGTCGAAGAAATACGGGATATCTTCGGGGCCGGATTGGAAGTCGGGATCGGACGGCATTTATGGTAATTGATTGGGTGGGGAGCGGGATAAGGGTGGCGGGGCACAGATCTCCCGGTACTAAACAAGATCAGGTTGTTGTGAGTGTTTTCTGGTACACCAGGATGTTTCCTCCGGTATCAAGGACGGAGACGGTAACATCTCTGCCGGGAAATGCCTGCGGCGTGCCCTGTATCCGGGCAGGGTCACTGGTCACGGTGTAGCCGCTGCCGGACCGGGTGATGAAGAGGGTTGTGCCCGGGGACCAGCGCAGGCCGGCAGGGTCAGGAACTGCCGTTATGGTGCTCCCGCCCGAGGTGACCAGGATTGCAAGGGAATGCCCGGTACCTGGACCGGAGAGATAGCCGGTGTCTCCTGCACGGTGGACCAGGGTTACAACGGGATACCCGTTTTGTATGCTGTATTGTGCATCGGCAACGAAATAGGTGGTCGTCTGGGGCAGCGCGACGACCAGGAACGCTGAGAGTATCACTGTCAGGAGAACCACCAGGGTAACCATGACGATAACGCCGATGAGGGTGCTGACCGCTGTGTCGTTGTGCAACGAGTCGGGTGCCGGACGCGGGATGCAGAAGTGTTTCATGGGCCAGTCTCGCGGGGAACGAGGGGTTTATTTCTTCGCTCTTTCCGATCGGTCCGATGGCGCGGTGCCCTTTTCTTTCAGTGCACATTCCCGGCAGAGGGTATAGAGGGAACTCCGGTACCGGCAGGTGCAGAGCTCGTCCGGGGCATTTTTCCGGTTCTTCTGTGCAGCGATCACGATCGCTGCGGCAACGAGCGAGGCAAGGATAAGAGATACGAGGACGATGAGCACCGTATATGCTCCGGGCGACAGCAGGAGAACCAGGCTTAATATCAGGCCGGCAGCGAGCAGTGCACCGAGGCAGATCCCGAGATAAAGTCCTCCATCCATACCAAGGCGGAATGAAATCTTTCTGAACATGGGCTATTTCTGATTCTTCTGGTATTGGTATTAATACTATGGGGAGGGAAAATTTCCCAGGGAATTTCTCCCGCGGGCCAGAGCCGGCCGTCCTGCCCTCATTCCGGCGCCAGGGAATCCTGCTCACAGAACCTTTCGGGCAACCGCAGTTCGATATCAATCATGTTGCTGCCGATGGCAAGATCAAACGAATGCGTGCCCCGGGTCATTTCGGCACCCAGGTCCTTTGCCAGACGCTCCAGCTCGCCATGGGCAAAGTCCTGCGCCTTCCGGCCCCAGGGTCGGTAGAGCTCAAGGGCCCGCGGGGGCCGGGGGTCCATACCGTACGGATCCGGACAGCACGCAGGCTCCGGAGCCAGCCGGTGCGGGAACGTGACTTCTCGCCGGCAAACCGGGGGAACATGAGCCCGCTGTTCGAGCTGGTGATCAGAGCGGAGGCTGACAATGACGTGATGCTCCTCCTTGAGAACACCGCGGGCGAGAAGAACAGCGTGGGGAGCTCCTTCGAGCACATCGGGGCGATCCTGGACGGGCTCCCGTTCCCCGGCCGGGTCGGGGTATGCCTCGACACCTGCCATGCATTTGCCGCCGGCTACGAGCTCAGGACGGGCGGGGGGCTCGACGACACCGTTGCGCAGTTCGACGATCAGGTCGGCCTGGGCCGTCTCCGGGTCATCCACCTCAACGACACGAAAGGCGACCGGGGCAGCGGCCTTGACCGGCACGAGCACATCGGCATGGGCTTCATCGGCGAGGACGGCTTCAGGCGGATCCTGCACCACAAGGCCTTCCTGACCCTCCCGCTGGTCTGCGAGACCCCGGTCGACGACCGCCGGGACGACCGGGGCAACATCGAAAAAGTGCGGGAACTGGCCGGGACCTGAGGATATTTTTTTCAGCGCTTTACAAATCATTTGATATCAATGATGACACCCTCGGGAGATCGAAGAACGCTGATGCGTGTTTCTTCTCTCCCAATCCCGCTTTTCTCAATTGGTCGATTTCGAAGAACGCTGATGAAAATAAACAGTCAACTGTGAAAAATGTAAAATTTATGAAGAGACGCTATTCGATGTAACCTTTACCGCCACAAGGTTTACAAATTTTTTTCCTACAGATAAATCCTCATAAATATTAGGATACATAAACCCGCGACAAAAAACGCACCAAATCCTCATTATTTTTATACGCAGTATATCGAGTTTAACATTTAGAAGCATAAAAGGAGCTATATCTACAATAAAAATTTGTGGTCGAAATTTTGGATTCCTGTATTCTATTCTCCCTTTTTTCTATTGAATTATAATCCAAGGGTTATCATTTTTGCATGCAATCAATTTTAACTACAAAATTCTATAAAAATACACACGAATGATAGTGTATCTTTTAAAAACCATCAACCTCATGCCCTCTTCATCTTTATTTAAGACCTTGTGAAAAATGCCAGTACAATGCACATTTGGTATCTTCACCGGAACAGGTTTTTGCTACAAAATCAGGACAGCCCTCGCAAGGAGATGCCGATTTTACTGATTCCTTTGGTTGTATTTTAGATTTCGTTGCCATAGGTTAACCCGAATTTCATTTAATTCACATCTTGAATAAATTTTGGGTATATGCCGATTTCGGCTCGATCCATTAATCAGTCTTTCCGTATCTGTCCATAGTTCGGGTCATCTAGGCGTGGGGATTGAACTTACCATTCATGCGCTTGTAAAGCCGCTGATATACTCATCAGCGCAGAGAAACGCCAACAGAAACGCATGGCGGGCTCTGCTGGGTCAGGAAAAGTAAAATTTTTGAAACAGAACCATTCACTAATTATAGTTAGACTTCTGATGAACCACTCGGACCCCGCCGCTAGGCATCCCCCATAGCGATGACGACGTATTACCTGCAACCTGACCCGGGTCATCGCAATGCGCCCCGAGTCAAAGAACGCTTTCGCGTTCTTTTCCTGTTTCGGGTCTGATGACCCTCATCATCCCCCAACGGGGATGTCGAATCTCATCAGAGATGAGACAAGTGAAGAGCTGAAGGCTCTTCGACTCTGGTGGCGCAAGAGGGGGGCATTATTTTTACATGAAAAAATGTTTTCTACCGAGTAGATAATACCCATCTGATCGATCCTGCCGCCCTCAAGAACGATGCGTATATCCGTACCAGACCAGGAGCGGCAGCGATACGGCGAACGCGAGAAGCCCGTAGACAAGACCGAGCGTGAAACCGTACCCGAGCAGGTAGATCAGCTCAGTGACGACGTACACCGCTGAGGGTATCCCGCTCCAGACAACCAGAATACCCGCCAGTATCAAAAGGATCATGCCGGCAGCAGCATTTTTTATATCCTGCGGGCTCGGGGCAACCGAGAGTATGAGGCTGACGGTCAGGTACAGGTAAACGAGGAACCAGCCATTGAACCGGATAAGCAGGTTGTCCGAGAAGGTATACACGATCGCTTTTACGAGATCCAAAAAGATCCCCGGTGAGGCAAGTGTGGCAGGAAATGCCGGAAAGAAACAGCCAAGGAAGGTCGAAAAGATCCACGCGATGAACGAAAGAGCGAGCGGGAGTAAAAAGAGCGGGGCTGTACTGATGATCACGTCCCCGATATACGGGAACATCGGGCGGGTGTACGTGACCGATCCCCCTTCTTTTGAGAACAGGACGACCTTCCGGATATGGGCACCGGTCACCAGGCAGCCGATGATATGGGCGCATTCATGCAGGACAACACCGGGAAGGCGGATGAAAAGATAGATCGCCCGGACCGGCATCGCGGCAGCCCAGAGGTGATCCAGCACGTACGAGAGTGCAATGACGATGATCCCGCTCATGAGGATGAAAAGAATCCCGCTGGAATCCATGATTTTTGTCTCAATGAAGATGGTATACGCTTCTTCATATGTTTCGTGCTGAATCTGCTCCAGCTGAAAAGCTCATCAGGTCATCGTGCATATCTGCGGATACCGGAGAACTGCCTTGTCATCAACATTAACGGAAAAACAGGGCTCGCCCAACCACCTCATTGGCGAGAAGAGCCCGTACCTGCAGCAGCATGCCCATAACCCGGTGGATTGGTACCCATGGGGGGCCGAAGCCTTCCGGCGCGCAGCAGAAGAACATAAACCGGTCTTTCTCTCCATCGGGTATGCCACCTGTCACTGGTGCCATGTCATGGCCCATGAATCGTTTGAGGATCACGAGGTCGCCGCCTTCCTGAACACACATTTTATCGCGATCAAGGTCGACCGCGAGGAGCGCCCGGATATCGACAGCATCTACATGGCGGCCTGCCAGCAGATGACCGGGCAGGGCGGGTGGCCCCTGACGATCATCATGACACCCGACAAAAAACCGTTCTTTGCCGGTACCTATTTACCCCGCAAAACACGGGCCGGCACGACCGGGCTGTCCGAACTCCTGCAGAAGGTTATCCGGCTCTGGCAGGTGGAACGGGATACCCTTGTTGCGGCAGCTGAACAACTCACAGCCATCCTTGCAGAAACTCCCGTCTCACCTTCGGGAGAGACTACCGACCGATCCCTTCTCCTGAGCGGGTATGAAGCACTCGCTGCTTCGTTCGATCCCGTGAACGGCGGATTTGGCAGGGCGCCTAAGTTTCCCACACCGACCAAGCTCCTCTTCCTGCTGCGCTCCTGGAAGCGCACGGGGTCCGATCCGGCACTTCGGATGGCAAATGAGACCCTTGAAGCAATGCGCTGCGGGGGTATCCATGATCATCTTGGGGGTGGTTTTCACCGTTACTCCACGGATACGGCGTGGCGCACCCCGCATTTTGAGAAGATGCTGTACGACCAGGCACTTCTCCTCATGGCGTTCACGGAAATGTGGCTGGCGACAAAAAAACCGGAATACCGGCAGACCGCTGAATCTCTTATCACGTATGTTACCCGCGACCTGTCATCACCGGAAGGTGCATTCATCTCAGCAGAGGATGCGGACAGTAACGGCGGGGAAGGGGCGTTTTATCTCTGGACAAGAAAGGAACTGGATGATGTACTTGGGCCCCGTGACGGTCCCTATGCCGCCGACCTTTTCCATATTTCAGAGGAAGGAAATCTCTTCCCGGCCGGGGCGGGTGCCGGGAAAAATATCCTGTTCCTCCGACCGGGGTGCAGAGAAGATCCGAAAGATGAGACCAGAATCGCGGATATCCGGAAAAAGCTTCTTGCAGAGCGGCAAAAACGTCCGCGCCCGCAGCGGGACGGGAAGATTCTCACCGACTGGAATGGCCTGATGATCGCAGCCCTTGCGCAATCCTCCCGTGCTTTTGAAAAACCTGAATATTTTCATGCAGCAGAAACTGCGATGCGTTTTATCCTTGACCGGCTGCGACTTTCTGATGGCGGACTCCTGCACCGCTATTGCGAAGGCGAGGCAGCAATTACGGCATTTGCCGATGATTATGCGTTTGTTATCAGGGCACTTATCGAACTCTATGAGACCAGCTTCGATCCTGCATGGCTTGCGGAGGCCCTGGCCCTGAATCTTTACACCAGCCGGCATTTCTCCGATACCAGCGGGAACGGGTTTTTCACTACCTCAGATGGAGGAGAGACGCTCATTGCCCGTAAAAAAGAGATCTATGACGGGGCAACCCCCTCCTGCAACTCGTGGATGCTCGGAAATCTTGTCCTGCTCGGCCACCTGACCGGGGACCCGGTGCATGAAGAACAGGCATCCCGCCTTGCAGACGGTTTCGCCGGAATTGTCCGAAACTCGCCCTCCGCATACAGCGCATACCTTTGCAGCCTCGATCACCTGTTTGGGCCTGCCTCCGATATTGTCATCGCGGGGGAAGGATCTGATCCTGTGGCGGGGAAGATGATCCGGGTGATCCGCGCGCTATACCTCCCGTCCGTTACTGTCCACTTCCTGTCTCCGCAGACCTCTTCCGCGCTTGAGGCTGTCGCGCCGTTCACCCGGGCAATGACCGTGCAGAACGGGAAAACAACGGCATACGTTTGTACCGGACAAACCTGTTCTGTTCCCGTAACAACCCCGGAAGCGCTGCGGGAGGTGCTCGGCGAAAAAAAGTAAGCAGACGATCAGAGGTTCTTGAGCGCGACGATATCCCGTACTCCGGCAAGTTTCCAGACCAGGGACCGCTCTTCCTCGGCAATGGCCACGGGGGCATCCAGGGGAGAATGGCCGAGCGCGGCAAGGATGTTGCAGGAAAGGTTCCGCTCCACGATCAGGTCCACGAATTTTTCCCGGATGATCTTCTTCTCGATAGAGTCGTGTACCTCCTCGAGATACCCCTGGAGGGTGACAAACGTGTAGGTAGAGAGATCTTTTGTATATTTCTCGATCTCCACTGAGGCATAGGGACTCTTGCGGAAGTGCTCGATCTTCTTGCCGTATTTGGTTGAAAGGAAATACAGGAATGACCCGTCGAAGACATACAGGAACGGAGCAATGTAGGGATATTTCTCTCCTTGGAATGCGATCCTGCAGACGTACCCTCGTTCGATCAGCCTGTCATATTCTGCCTTGTCTGCCCGGGGGATCCTGATGATATCCATAGACTCTCACACACCGTTCCCACCATGGCACTATAAATCTTTTCAATTGACCAAAAATACCAAAAGAAAAAAGGTCAGTGCTCGATCCGGAAACCGGCCTCTTTCCATGCCGTCATGCCGCCGAGGACATTGGTAACGCTGTGGTAATGGTTCTGCGCGAGGATGCTTGCTGCAAGGCTTCCCTTGTAGCCGGCATCGCAATAGACGAATATGGGTTCATTCGCCGGGATTTCCCGAAGGCGGTGGGGAAGATCCCCGACATAGATGTGGTGCGAATTGCGGATATGGCCAAAAGTGCGCCTGTTCCGGATATCCCGCACATCGAGGAGGAAAGGGGTGCTCCTGTCGAGCTGCTCTTTGAGATCCTGGACGGAACAGGCCCCCGTGGTACCGATTTCGCGGGCACTCTTATACCAGGCCCCGATTCCCCCGGCAAGGACCCCGTTAATGTTGTCATACCCCATCCGGAAGAGCTGGCGGGTCACCTGCTCAAGGTTCTGGTTATAATCATCGATGATGATGATCGGGTCCTCGTAATTGAGGAACCAGCCGGCAAAGGATGAGATTCCACCGCGCCAGAGTGAGATGCTGCCGGGGATGTGGCTCCCGGCAAAACCCGCGGGCGCCCGGATATCGAGGATCTGGCAACCGGCTTTCCGGAGACGGTCCAGTCCGGGAACCGTGAGCCGGTGAGGGAGCGGTGGAGCAAAAAGCGATGGTTTACCTTCCCGGTTGTACCGTTCCATGGTGCGGAAGTAGGGAGGCAGGTAGGGCGATTCTGTTTTCCGTACGGAAACGAACTCATCCTTTCCCCTCCTGATTAAAGAGTTTGTGGCTTTCTCGTAACCGGCGGTTGTGAACGGATGGTCCGCAATCACGCTGCCGCATGCGGATCCTGCTCCATGGGCAGGACAGAGGATTGTCCCGTCGCCAAGCGGGAGGATCTTCTGCACGATACTGTCATAAATCTTGTTTGCCATCTCCTCTTTTCTGGCATCGCCGAAAAAATCTGTCCGCGCAATATCTCCGGCAAAGATAGTGTCCCCGCAGAATACCAGATACGGTGCCTCCCCGCTCTTCAGGTCCCGCACAACAAGGGAGATGCTCTCCTCAGTATGCCCGGGTGTTTCGAGAACCTGGAGGGAAAGGGACCCGAACGTGAATATATCGCCGTCATGCACCGGGTTCCCGTACGCAAAATCCATTGCAGACCCGTGGAAAATTGCCGCTCCGCACTGCTGCGCCAGCGCAGGGGACCCGATACAATAGTCCTCGTTCCGGTGGGTCTCAAAGATATGCGTAATGGTGCAGGCGTTCCGGGCCGCAATTTCGAGATAGATATCACCATCCCTCCGGGGATCGATGACCGCCGCTTTTCCTGCATCACCGATGATATACGAGTTGTGAGCAAGACCTTCGGAAACTATCCGTTCGAACAGCATGCATTCTCACCCTGTGTGGGAATACATCTCCGTCTCGTAAAAAGGTTGGGGTAAAAGCACGGGTAAAACAATACCTATTCTCCGGCATACCGGAAGAGGATTGGCGTGGTATCGCCCGATATCTCGCGGTCCCTGATCTCGTGCACGATCTCGTGCAGGCTCACCGGCTTATATCCGATAACCTCTGCGCTGACGTTGACCCGTCGCCCGGTAAAGTTCATATACGGGTAGTGCCGGAGGTCGTTGTTATGGTGGTGCCCGTGGATGACCCAGCCGTCATATGACGGGGGTGCGTCAGCCGGATCGTGGATGAAGAGAAATTTCAGGTTTTCGTATTCTGTTTCAACGGAAGAAACCGTTCCGGTCTCCGGCTCATCATGGTTCCCGCGGATAAAGACGATGTCCCCGCGGAGCCGTTTCTGGTACCGCTCAGCCGGTTCAGCCT
>Ga0182017_10002119_pt1 | contig 15188 bp, 11 predicted proteins | sample 712E3DmetaG_FD_120492 | JGI IMG/M metagenome (GOLD analysis project Ga0182017, IMG submission 120492) | Permafrost microbial communities from Stordalen Mire, Sweden - 712E3D metaG | ecosystem: Environmental > Terrestrial > Soil > Wetlands > Permafrost | place: Sweden: Stordalen | collected... | reverse complement strand
GCCGAGATAGCGGTCGCGGGTGCGATCACTATCGGCCGCCGCGGAGAGCGACTCGTCCCGATGGCTGAGCTGGCCGCGCTCGGCGTGCGCCTGTTCACCGACGACGGGAGAGGCGTGCAGCACGCCGGCCTGATGCGCCGCGCGCTCGAGTACGCGTCGGGGCTCGGTGTCGTGCTCGCCCAGCACTGCGAGGACGAGCAGCTCGCAGCAGGCGGTCACATGAACGAAGGTGCTTGGTCGAGCCGCCTCGGGATCGCCGGCCAGCCAGCGCTCGCGGAGGAGGCGATGCTGGCGCGGGACCTCGCGCTCGTGCGGCTCACCGGCGCGTCCATGCACTTCCTGCACCTGTCCACGGCGGGGGCCATCGAGATGATCCGGAGCGCCAAGGCCGGCGGACTTGCGGTCACAGCGGAGGTCACGCCCCATCATCTGGCGCTCTGTGACGCGGCGGTCTCGAGCTTCGACCCGGTCTACAAGGTCAACCCGCCTCTGCGGACTGCCTCGGACGTGGCTGCGATACGTGCGGGCGTCGTGAACGGCATCGTCGACGCCATCGCGACCGACCACGCGCCTCACGCGCCCGAACGGAAGGAGGAACCCTTCGACGAGGCCCCCGCTGGAATGCTCGGTCTCGAGACCGCGCTCGCTGTCGCTTACAGCGCACTTTGTGCCAGTCCGGCGGAAGGCGACGACGGGGCCGGTCCCGGCTGGGTACCAAGGGACGGGGGAGCGGCCTTGTCGATGCGGGACCTTTTCGCCTTGTTCTCCTGGCAACCGGCTCGCATCGCGGGGCTCGGCCAGGACGCCAGGGGCGGCCAGTCGGGCCGCGGCGGCCAAGGTGGCCCGCTCCGGCCGGGCGTGGCTGCGAACCTAACGGTGTTCGACCCGACCGTCGAATGGGTAGTCGACGCGAGCCGCCAGGCCAGCCGGAGCCGCAACACGCCTTATGCCGGTCGCCGGCTCACCGGCAAGGTCCGCCACACGGTGTTCGCAGGCGAGGTCGTGGTCCGAGACGGCGCGGCGCAGCGGTGAACGAGGCTCCGGGCACGGCGCTGTGAGGCGGCGCAAGCAAGCCGGCGAGGTCGATCTCTCGACCTGGGTCGCGAGCGTCCGGCTCCCTGCTGCGGTGATGACAGCCTCGGGTACCGCCGGGCACGGAGCCGAGCTCGGTGCCTATTTCGACCTCTCGGCCATCGGCGCCGTCGTCGTCAAGTCGTTGTCCGCCGATCCCTGGCCGGGCAATCCTAGTCCTCGCGTCTGCCCGGTGCCGGGGGGCATGCTGAACGGGGTCGGGCTCCAAGGGCCCGGTGTCGCGGCGTGGCTCGCTGATGAGCTGCCCGCTCTCGAGGTCTCCGGCGCCCGGGTGGTGGTGAGCATCTGGGGGCGCCGGGTCGAGGACTATGCGCGCGCCGCGTCACTGCTCGCGGAGGCTCCGCCGTGCGTGGTCGCCGTCGAGGTGAACGTCAGCTGCCCGAACCTCGAGGACCGGAGCCGCATGTTCGCCCACTCGCCGACGGCGACCGGCGCTGCGGTGCAAGCCTCCGGCGCCTGCGGCCGGCCGCTGTGGGCCAAGCTCTCGCCCAACACGTCCGATCTCCTCGAGGTCGCCGAGGCTGCGCTCGCAGCGGGTGCCGAGGCGCTCACGCTGACCAACACGCTGCTCGGGCTCGCGATCGACACCGAACGGCGGGCACCCGTGCTCGGAGCGGGGGGAGGAGGGCTCTCAGGAGACGCCCTCCACAGCGTCGCGTTGCGGGCCGTCTACGACTGCCGGGCGGCTTTCCCCGATGCCGGCATCGTCGGGGTCGGCGGCGTGAGTGACGGGCAAGGAGCCGTGCGAATGCTGCTAGCAGGGGCGGATGCGGTCCAGGTCGGGACGGCGACGCTCGCCGATCCGCGGGCCGTGCTCCGAGTACAGGCCGAGCTCGCGGCGTGGTGTGCCCGGCACCGGGTGGGCGCAATTCGCGAGCTCGTCGGGGCTGCGAACGACAAACTGAGACGAGGCGAGCCGTGATGGTGCCGGACGAGGTTCCACCGACGGTGCGGGACCGGCTTGTGCTCGCGCTCGACGTCGCAAGCCTCGACGAGGCGCTCGAGCTCGCCACTCGACTGCGGCCGTGGTTCTCGGTCGCCAAGGTCGGCTTGGAGCTCTTCTCGGCCGAGGGCCCGCTGGCGGTCGACGCGCTCTTGGACGAGGCCTTCCGGGTGTTCGTGGACCTGAAGCTTCACGACATCCCGACGACCGTGGGACGCGCCGCTCGGAGGATCGGGTCTCTCGGCGCGTCCTACCTGACGGTGCACGCGGCAGGTGGCGAAGAGATGTTGAGGACGGCGGTGGAGGGGTTCGAGGAGGGATGGGCCGAAGCGGTGGCGACGGGCCATCCCGAACCGGCCGAGGGGTCCGCAGGGGTACTAGCGGTGACGGTGCTGACGAGCGACCCGGATGCCGGCGCCGAACTCGTCGGCACGCGGGCGAGCCTCGCCGCGGAGAGCGGCTGTCTCGGAGTGGTCTGCGCGGCGGCGGATCTCCCCGTCGTCGGTTCGCGGGCACCCGGACTGTTGACGGTCGTCCCCGGGATCCGCCTCGCTGAATCGTCACAGGATGACCAGGCTCGGGTTGCGGGGCCCTTTGCCGCTGTGAGAGCAGGGGCCGGCCTGCTCGTGGTCGGCAGGACCGTGACTTCCTCGGACGCCCCGGAGCTGGCGGCTGAACGGCTCTCGGCCGAGGTCATGGCCGCTCTCGTTGCCGGGCAAGGCCCCGCGAGCAGCTAATCGGCAGAAGAACAGAGCATTCTTGTACCTATGTTACAGGTGGGCTACGGTGATCTTGACGGATTCTCGCCCAAGGTGCGATAGCCCGCTTTTTCAACCATCGAACTAGCTAATTGCGCAGTCGAGTCAAGGAGGTCCGGCACGATCATGAGAACGAAGCGGAAACTGAGCAAGTTCGCGGTTGTGGGAACGGCGGTGACTTCTGCCGTGTTCGTGCTCGCTATAGGTGCCACAAGTTTCGCGAGCTCCTCCAAGACCAGCCCGAATTCGGCGACACTCACGAAGGCGCCCGCCATCAAGATGGGTGGGACGGCAATGTGGGCGTTGCCTCCCTCGGTGACTCCGAACTGGATTTTCCCGTTCGCGAGCCTCTCCTATTTCTCCACCTACAACCTCACAGACTTCCAGTACCTCATGTACCGGCCGCTGTACTGGTTCGGTCAGATCTCGAGCTCCAACCCGACCTTCGACGAGCAGCTTTCGCTCGCAGCCGCTCCGGTGTACTCAGACGGCGGCAAGACGATCTCCATCAGTCTGAAGGGCTGGAAGTTCTCGAACGGCCAGGTCGTCGACGCCCAGAGCGTGCTCTTCTGGCTGAACATGATGAAGGACGAAGGCCCGACCGAATGGGCCGGCTACGCGCCGGGTTTGTGGCCGGACAACCTCGTTAGCTGGTCGGCGCCGAGCCTGACGTCTCTGTCGGTCACCCTGCACATGAACGCCGCCTACGCGACCCAGTGGATGCTCTACAACCAGCTGTCCGAGATCACGGCGATGCCAGAGGCGTGGGACGTCACTTCCCTTACTGGCGCCCCGGGCAGCGGTGGTTGCGGCAAGCTCGTCTACACCAAGGCTGTCGCGGCCGCGTGCACGAAGGTGTGGACCTTCGACACCGACAACAACGGCAAGAGCAAGAGCCCGCACATGGCCGGTGACCTCGCGACCTACGCCACCAACCCCTTGTGGAAGGTCGGCGACGGCCCTTGGACGCTGTCGGCGTTCAACTCCAGCAACGGCGAGGCGACATTCGTGCCGAACCCGGCGTACTCCGGACCGCAAAAGCCGTACCTCTCGAAGTTCATCGAGGTTCCCTTCTTGAGCGACACGTCCGAGTTCGCGGCGCTCGCAGCAGGTGGTTCGAGTGGACTCCAGGAGGGCTACGCGCCAGCCCAGAACATCCCGCTCAACAACGGGCCGGTCGGCAGCACCGGCGCAAACGCCCCTCAGCTTTCCTCGAACTACAACCTGGTGCCCACTTATATCTGGGGCATCAACTACTTCCCGGAGAACTTCAACTCGATCGGCGACAACGGCGCTGCCGGGGCCATCTTCCGGCAGCTCTACTTCCGCCAGGCGCTCCAGGAAGGTGTCGACCAGACCGGGATCATCCGGGCTGTGGACAAGGGCTACGGAATACCGACCTATGGTCCGGTGCCGGTGTACCCGAAGAACTCCTTCATTTCGGCCCAAGAGTCGCACAACCTGTACCCGTACAGCATCTCGGCGGGGAAAAAGCTGCTGTCGAGTCACGGTTGGACGATCCACTCTGGTGGCACGGACACCTGCGCCAGTCCCGGGACGGGCCCGAGCGATTGTGGGGCCGGTATCCCCAAGGGTGCCCCGCTGTCGTTCACGGAGCCCTACGCGAGCGGCGCCGCGGCGATCACCGAGACGGTAGACGCGGAGACTTCCGCGTGGTCCCAAATGGGGATCAACATCACGTCGAAGGCTGAGCCCTTCGACACTGTCATTGGCTCGGCGACGCCCTGCCCGTCGGCAACGGTGGCGAAGTCAGCGTGCACCTGGGAAATGGCGAACTGGGGCGGCGGCTGGGAATACTCACCCGACTACCTGCCGACCGGTGAAGAGATCTTCGCCACTGGTGCCGGCTCGAACTCAGGGAGCTACAACGACGCGACGAACAACAGCCTGATCAGGCTCACCAACACCTCGAGCAAGCCGGCCTACTTCACGCAGTTCGAGAACTACCTGCAGAAGGAGCTTCCGGTCGTCTGGCAACCGGAGCCCGCTTATCAGCTGGTCGAGATCTCGAAGGCGATTCATGGGATCACCCCCGTCAACGCCCTCGAGAACCTGACGCCGGAGTACTGGCACTACTAAACCGAGAGGGACGCTTGCACGCCGGCCCGGTCACGTAGTGTGACCGGGCCGGCGCCCGTCCGTAGGGCGCCTATTTCTGCGCATTCGGTGGCTTCACGAGTTTGCGCGCGCACCGGGGTAGCATTGTGCAAATGTCCTGTTCTGGCGGGGCCAATGGAGATGGTGGTACTTCGGAGTCTGTATCGGATTCAGGAGAAGAGGGCACGGCTTAAGTGATCAGCTACGTCATCCGCCGCTTGTTCCAGGCGGTCGTGGTCATCTTCGGAGTGATCCTGATCGTCTTCCTTCTGTTCCATCTCGAGCCGACGGTCGTCATCGCGAAGGCAATAGTCGGACCTCGAGCATCGCCGGTGCAGGTGCAGGCAGTCATCCAGTCGCTCGGCCTTGACAAGCCCCTCTACTACCAGGTGTGGCGGCTCATAGACAACTATGTCCACCTCGATTTCGGCACCTCGTACCAGTTCAATACACCGGTGCGGGTCCTCATCGCCCAAGCGCTGCCGAAGACGCTGCTATTGGTCGGAACCTCCACGATCGTGGCGCTCTTGATCGCGATCCCCCTCGGCGTTTTTCAGACGGTCCGGCGGAACAAGCCATCCGACTATGCACTCACGAGCATGGCGTTCATCTTCTACGCCACGCCGCCGTTCGTCCTCGGTCCGTTGCTCGTCTTGTTCTTCGCCGTTGACAACCACATCTTCAGTCCGTACGTCCCGCCGGGCTACACGCTTGGCCAGGTGGCCCTGGACTGGCGAGCGATGGTGCTTCCCGTCTTCACGCTCGCAGCCGTGACGATCGCTGCATTCAGTCGGTACATGCGTTCGTCGATGATGGACGCCATGACCCAGGACTACGTGCGCACCGCGCGCGCGAAAGGCGCCAGCCAGAGCCGTGTCCTGTTCCGCCACGCCTTCCGAAATGCCCTCATCCCGATCGTCACCCTGGTTGGCCTGTCGATACCCGGGATCGTCTCGGGCGCCGTCATCACCGAGACCGTCTTCAACTACCCGGGCATGGGCTTTCTTACTGTGAGAGCCGCCGAGGTGTTCGATCTGGGGACGGTGGTCGGCACCACGGTCGTCGCGACCGTCGCCACCGTCACCGGATCGTTGCTTGCCGACATCCTCTATGCAGTCATCGACCCGAGGATCCGCTATGGGCGCCGGTGACATGGCCGGTCAGGACACCGGCGATCTGTTGTCAGGGACCTCGAGAGCAGTTATCGTCCCGCCCGGCGAGTTCGTTGGTGTCGGCCCCCAGACGACATTCGATGATGGCGACGGCACAGGCGGAACCAGCGCACCGTCCGGCGGCGAAGCGGCCTCGACCGGTAGCCTCGGACGCCTGGTCTTGCGCGTCTTCCTCGAGAACAGGCTCGCCATCGTCGGGGTCGTGATCCTGGTTCTCATGACCGGCTTCTGTTTCCTGGGCCCGCTCTTCTATCACACGAACCAGCGGTACACGAACCTGAGTACCTTCACCCTGCCTCCCAGTGCTCAGTACCCGCTCGGCACCGACTCGAACGGTTTCGACGTCCTGGGCCGGTTGATGAAGGGGGGGCGGTCCTCGCTCGAGGTAGGCCTCGCAGCCGCGCTCGTTGCGACGATGATCGGAGTCGTCTGGGGCGCCGTTGCAGGCTTCTTCGGAGGTGTCGTCGACGCGTTGATGATGCGGTTCGTCGACATCCTCCTCTCAATTCCTACCCTGCTGCTCCTCATCGTGCTGTCGGTGCTGTTCACCCCGTCGAAGTACGTGTTGATCTTCGTCATCGCCTCGGTTGCCTGGCTGTACCCGGCACGGCTCGTGCGAGGCGAGACATTGACGCTGCGTACCCGCGAGTACGTGCAAGCCGTGCGCGTCATGGGCGGCAACGGCAGGCGCATCGTGTACCGCCACATCATCCCGAACGCGATCGGGACGATCATCGTGAACGCGACGTTCCAGGTGGCAGATGCCATCTTGTTCCTGGCCGCGCTCGGGTTCCTCGGCCTCGGCGTGCACTTCCCCGATGCAGACTGGGGGAGCATGCTCTCCGACGGGGCGACCTACCTGACGGCCGGCTACTGGTGGCTCATCGTTCCCGCCGGACTCTGTATCGTGCTCGTTGTCGTGGCCATCAACTTCATCGGTGACGCCCTGAGAGACGCGCTCGAGGTACGGCTCCAGCGTCGCTGAGCTGCACCGGTGCGGCTGACCCTCAGACGAGGACGCCTTCGGCGGACGCGTTCACAAGTGGCGTCTGGAGCGGGAAGTGACAGGCCGCCAAGTGGCCCTCCCCGAAGACGCGCAGCGGCGGCTCTTGCTGTGCGCAGATCTCCGCGGCGTACGGGCACCGGGTGCGAAAGCGACAGCCCGAGGGCGGGAAGATCGCAGAGGGGAGCTCCCCTCGGATCACGTTGCGCGCCTTGGCGCGAGACGCGACAGGGTCCGGCACCGGGATCGTGTCGATCAGGCCTCGTGTGTAGGGATGAGCGGCGTACTCGTAGAGCGTCTGAGCCGGAGCGATCTCCATCAGCTTGCCGAGGTACATCACACCGATCCGGTCGGCCAGATACCTGACCACGGCGAGGTCGTGCGAGATGACGATGTACGACAGGCTGTGGATCTGCTGAAGACTCTTCATCAAATTGAGGAGCTGAGCCTGGATCGACACGTCGAGCGCGGAGACAGGCTCGTCGCAGACGATGAGCCTGGGGCTCAGCGTGAGCGCACGGGCGAACCCGATCCGCTGACGTTGCCCGCCGGAGAACTCGTGAGGGTACAGGAGGGCAGCCGCGGGGGCGAGACCGACTTCCTCGAGCAGTTGCCGGATTCGTGCCGCCTGCTCGGCGCGAGATCCGATCTGTTGGATCGCGAGCGGCTCGCGCAAGATCGTGCCGACCCGCATGCGAGGATCGAGCGATGAGTACGGGTCCTGGAACATGAGCTGGAGGTTCCGGCGTTTCCTGCGAAGAGCCCGTCCTCTCATTTTCGAGAGGTCGTCGCCCTCGAAACGAATAGCCCCGGAGTTCGGTCGCTCGAGGGCCACGACGAGCCTGCCGATCGTGGTCTTGCCGCAGCCCGATTCGCCGACGAGGCCGAACGTCTCGCCCTCCCGGACGCTGAAGGTGACGTCCGAGACGGCCTTGATGGTCCCGATCTTGTGCTGGGTTATGGCACCGGCGGTGACGGTAAACTCCTTTTCGAGGTGGTCGACCTCGAGGATCGGGTGCCGGCTCTCGAGTTCGGCCACGCGGGCGTGGGCGCGTTGCAGTCCTGCCGCGCGCTCTTCGGTCGTCGCGACGCCGACGTGCGGGGCTCCCGGTGTACCCGGCTCTCCGACGGGGTTGAAACAGGCGTAATGGTGGTCAACCACGCCCGTGACGGGCTCCAGCACCGGCTCCTCGCTCTTGCACCGCTCGGTGGCGTTCGGGCACCGCGGCTCGAAACGACACCCAACGAGCTCACGGCTCAGGTCGGGCGGCACCCCCGGGATGTTGTAGAGGCGCTGCGTGGAGTCCTGTTCCAGCTTCGGGATCGACTGGAGCAGGGCGGACGCGTAAGGGTGGCGCATGCGGGCGAACAGCTCGGTGGTGGGAGCGCCTTCGAGGATCTTGCCTGCGTACATGACCATGACCCGGTCACTGCGGCCGGCGATGACACCGAGATCGTGGGTGATGAGGATCACGGCCATGTTGAGCCGAGAGCGCAGGTCGTCGATCAGGTTGAGGATCTGAGCTTGGATGGTCACGTCGAGGGCCGTTGTCGGTTCGTCGGCAATGAGAAGCTTGGGATCGCACGCCAGTGCGATGGCGATCATGACCCTTTGGCGGAGACCGCCGGAGAGCTGGTGCGGGTAGTCGCCGAGCCGTTCCTCCGGTCGCGGCATGCCTACGAGCGTGAGGACCTCAAGGGCTCGTTCCCTCGCTTCCTTACGCGTCACTTTGCGGTGCAGGCGAACGGGTTCGGCGATCTGGCGGCCGACGGTCATCGTGGGGTTGAGCGAGGTCATCGGGTCCTGGAAGATCATCGCGACCTCGTTCGCGCGGATGTTCCGCATCTGGCGTTCGGACGTCGGGACGATGTCCTTGTCGCCGACCAGGATGCTCCCGGCGGTGATGTGGCCGACGTTCGGCAGGAGCTTCATGATCGACAGCCCGACCGTGCTCTTGCCGCACCCGGACTCACCGACCAGGCCCAGGCATTCACCCTCGGCAACGGAGAACGACACCCCGTCGACAGCCCTGACGGTCGCGGTGCGGAGGTGGAATTCGGTGTGGAGGTCGACTACGTCGAGAACGTTGGCCATGGACAATTCACCCCAGTGCTCTGCCGACCGGGGCACAGTTCATGCCGCCGCCCGGCACGATTGTAACCCGATCCCTGGTCACCCAGCCTTCATTGCGCTATCGTAACCGCCCATGCCCCAACCTCCTAGCCTCACGCCCGAGCAGCGCCATGCGGCGCTCGAGAAGGCGGCTCGAGCGCGCCGCGAGCGCGCCGAGATCAAGGACCATCTCAAGAGTGGTCGTGTCACCCTACGAGAGCTGCTTGTCAAGGCGGAGTCGGACGAGATCGTCGGCAAGATGAAAGTGCTGGCCGTTCTCGAGGCGCTACCTGGGACCGGCAAGGTCAAGGCTCGCCGCCTCATGGAGCACGTCGGCATCAGTGAGACCCGCCGGCTCCAGGGCCTCGGGGCCAAGCAGCGCGAGGCGCTGCTCGAGGCTGCAGCCCGACCCTGATCCTCGTCGTCTGCGGGCCCGGGGGAGTCGGCAAGGGGACGATCGTCCGGCGCTTGGTCGCGGCCGACGAGCGACTCTGGCTGAGTCTTTCGTGGACAACGCGCGTCCGCCGTCCCGGTGAGCCTGAGGACGCCTACACATTCGTCGACCGCGTCACTTTCCTGGGTCGCGTAGCCGAGGGCGGTTTCCTTGAGTGGGCGACGATCCTCGGTGAGTACTACGGGACACCGACGCCCGAGCCTCGAGAGGGCCGCGACATCGTTCTGGAGATCGACGTTCAGGGCGCTCGCCAGGTGCTCGAGCGTCGTCCGGACGCGCACTGCGTGCTCATCCGTGCGCCCTCACCCGAGGTGCAGGAGCAGCGGCTCCGATCGAGGGGCGACTCGGAGGAGCACATAAAGCGCCGCATCGCTCTCGGCAGGCTGGAAGAGGCGGAAGGACTCGAGCTCGCGTCCCATGTCGTCGTCAACGACGACCTTGACGGGGCCGTGCGCGACCTCGCGGACATAGTGGAGGAGATCCGCCCCCAAAGCCATACGCGTCCCTGCTGAGCTCTGCGCGTGGACGACCGTGCCGTCGGTCCCCGTCAAGGGTTCCCGGGCCTGACTGCTACTTCGCAGGCTTGCAGAAGTACCAGTCTTCAGCGACCCAGGTGACGAGCGGATTCTCGGGGGTGAAGCCGCAGACGTTCTTGGCGACCTCGTTGAGCACCAGGGCCGTCTCCGGCTGCCAGATCTCGGGAACCTGCCTCGCGAGGTAGTTCTCGTAGTTGTGGAGGGCCGTCAACGACGACGACGAGTTGGTCGCCTTGATGAGCTGGTCGGCCGTCGGGTCGGCGTACTCGCCGAAGTTCGAACCGGCGCCGGTGGCGAATATCTCCTCGCCGGTCGGGTAGACGTCCGGGGTGTAGAACCATCCGTTGCCCCAGTTCGCGATGTCCCAGGGACAGGCCTTGCCGGCCACGCATGGTGTTACGGCGGTGCTGATGAGCTCATCGAATCCTTTGACCTCGAGCCGCAACTTGATTCCGGCCCGCGCCCAGGTCACTGCAAGTTCCTTGATCTGGTCGTCAAACGAAACTGCATCGTTGTAGTAGAGGTAGGTGAAGCTCAGCGCCGCGCCCTTGCCGATCCCCGCTCCGCACTCGTCGCTCTTGGTTCCCGGCTTCACACAGGTGGTGATACCGTTCGGGACCACCTTCCAGCCATGCGAGGTGAGCAGCGACTCCGCGTTTGAAACACTGTAGGGGTACGGGTTGGAGCTCTCCTGCGGCGTGGTCAGGTCAGTTGGCGGGAGCACGGGCACCGGGCCATAGGTCGGGGCTCCGTAGCCGGAGTTGAACAGCTGGATCCACAGGGTCTGGTTCATCAGCGACTGCATCGCTTGACGGATGTACAGCTGCTTGAAGATCGAGCCCGAGGTCGGGTTCGTGTAGTTGAGGGCGAAATAGTTGACGCCCCAGGGGTACGTCGGCACAAGGTCGTACCTGCTGGCGAGCGAGGTGTTGTTCGCCCCTACGAGCGGTACTCCGTTCTTGCCGAAGGCCTTGCCCTTGTAGACCGGCAGGTCCTGTGGCGTGACGTAGCCGATGTCGATGGCGGTGCCGCTCTGTAGCTGGGCGAACTCGGACGCGTCGGTCGTGAACGGGGCAAGCACGAGTGCCTTGAGCGACGACTTGACCGGACCCGAGTAGTCGGGGTTCGGGACCACGGTCGCACCGCCATCGCTCGCGTCGTACTGGGTCAGGAGGAACGGTCCGTCAACGACCTTCCAGAGCGGGTTCGTGGCGTAGGTGTCGAGAGCGCCCGCCTCGGTCGTGCCCGTGAGGAAGGCGTACACCTTGGCGCAAGCCTTGGTGGACGCTGAGACTGGAGTGAGTCCCTTGGACGACACCGAGGTCTGTATCGACTTGTACGAGGCACTCGAGCAGCCGCCCGAGCCTGCTGCAGCGGGGTACTTGGTGATGTCCCACGCGATCGGGAGAGGCGTGATCTGGCTCAGCTCGTTGTAGGTGAACCAGTACGAGCTGTAGGTCCCGTCAAGCGTGAAGGTGACCGTGTCCGTCTTGTTATTGGCTACGACGTTGGTGACGTCGCCGGGGAACTGGCCCGGCCCGGGCACGTAGCCCGCCCAAGAGGTGGCGTCGGCCTTGACCATGTTCATCCAGAACACCACGTCCTGGGCGTCCACTGTCTCGCCGTTGCTCCACTTGTAGCCCTTCATCTTGATGGTGACCGTCTTGTTGTGGTTGGAGTACACCGGCGGAGAGGCGACCGACAGCCCATCGTTCAAGTACGGGGTGGTCCCGACACCGAACCAGTACAGCGGGCGGAACAACAGGTAGATCAGCTGGAAGTTCGACACGAGGAAGTACTGCCCGCCCATCATCGGGAAGATGTAGTTGGGCCCGGGCGCGGCTTCGGCGATCGTCATGGTTCCGCCCGGGACCTTGACAGTGCCGGTTGGCGTCGTGGTCGAAGTGGACGTGGACGGGGTCGTGGTACCCGAGGAACAGGCTGCGAGCACGAGCGCCGCGGATGCAACCACCGTTCCCACGATCGCGAGCTTGGTCAGCTTTCGTCCCTTTGTCATGATCGCGCTGGACCTCCTGGACTCAAACTGCGCTTTCGACCAGGTCGATGGTTGATAAAGGCAGGCCATCGACCTCTTTGCGAGAATGGGCCGACATCACCGTAGTGCATCTGCCGCATACGGCAGGCTTACGAGGATCGATCCCGTGTCGTCGTCAACGACGACCTCGACCAGGCCGTGAGCGACCTCGCGGGTATAGTGGAGGAGTTCCGCCGCCAGGGGCAGACGCGCCCCTAGTGCGACAGGCCGCCTCACGGAGGCGGCGCCCGATCAAGAAGGAGCCCCATGGCTGAGCCGCGCAGCACGATGATCGATCCACCGATCGAGGTCCTGCTTGACAAGGTCGACTCGAAATTCACACTCGTGACCCTGGCGGCCAAGCGGGGCCGGCAGGTCAACTCGTATTTCAGCCAGCTCGGCGAAGGTCTCGGTGCCATCGTGCCGCCGCAGGTGGCGTCCATCGCCCGCAAGCCGCTGTCGATCGCGCTCGAGGAGATCGCAGCCGGCAAGGTGGTAGCGGTTTGGCCCGCGGAGGAAGAAGCCGTCGTCGAAGTCGAGGCGACAGCCGACGAGACGACCGGTGCCCCCGGCGATGGAGAGGCGAGCTAGCCCACCGCGAGGCGCGCAAAGGCTGCGGCTGTGAGTGACGCGCGAGCGGGACCGAACCGAGCTGCTGGCCCTGTCGGCGATGGCGCGTCCCTCGTCGGCGCCACCGTCGTGCTCGGCGTCAGTGGCGGGATCGCTGCCTACAAAGCCGTCGAGCTCTGCCGTCGCCTGGTGGACGCCGGATGCCACGTGGTGCCGGTTCTCACGGCGAACGCCACCCGATTTGTCGGTCAGGCGACGTTCTCCGCGCTCGCTTCTGAGCCCGCCCGGCTGGACATGTTCGCGGACGACGTCCCGATCCCCCACACCGAGCTCGGGCGGCGCGCCGACCTTGTTCTAGTCGCACCGGCGACGGCGCGCGTGATCGGTGCTTACGCCGCTGGGATCTCCTCGGACCTGCTCGTGGCGACGCTGCTCGCGACTCGTGCCCCTGTGCTGGTCTGTCCTGCGATGCACACCGAGATGTGGGAGCACGCCGCCGTCCAGGAGAATCTGGCCACCCTTCGCCGGCGGGGCGTTTGCGTCCTCGAGCCTGAGACCGGCCGCTTGGCGGGCGGGGACGTGGGTGCGGGGCGCCTGGCGGAGACCGGCGTGATCGTCGCAGAGGCAGCCAGGATTCTCGTCGCGACCCGCGACGTTGCTCGAGGTGCCCTTTTGCTCTCGGGCAGGCGTGTGCTCGTCACCGCAGGGGGCACCCGGGAGCCCATCGACCCGGTCCGATTCCTGTCGAACCGCTCCTCGGGAAGGCAAGGTCACGCCGTCGCCGAAGCCGCCGCCGAGCTTGGCGCGCAGGTGACCCTCGTGACGGCGTCAGCCTTGGCGACGGCACCCGGAGTCGAGGTGGTCGAAGTCGAGACAGCCGCCGAGATGGCTGACGCCGTGCTGTCCAGGGCCGAAGCTGCCGACCTGGTCGTCATGGCCGCGGCCGTCGCCGACTACCGCCCCGATGTCGTGGCGACCACCAAGCTTCACAAGGCTGACGGGACGCCCGAGATCCGTCTGGTCCCGACGCTCGACATTCTCGCCGAGCTGGGAAGGCGCCGGCGTCCAGGGCAGGTACTGGTCGGATTCGCCGCCGAGACGGACTCGCTCTCGGAGCGGGCGGCGGCCAAGCTGGAAGCCAAGGGCGTGGATCTGATGGTGGGCAACGACGTGGGAGCGCAAGGGGTCGGGTTCGGCTACGAGACCAACGCGGTGACGATCTTCCACCGTGGGGGGGCCCGCACGGAGATCCCGCTCCAGTCCAAGCGAGCCGTCGCGCAGGCCGTCCTCCGCAGCGCGCTCGCATTGCTCGCCGGAGGAGCCCCGGCGTGCCCGGGCGTCGGGCGTGAGGAAGTTCGGTTCGCCGACGCAGCGACGGTTGCGGCGTCGGCCCCGCCGGGTGTCGCCGGACGAGATCGAGAATGAGGAGCCTGAGCCTTGCGTAGCTTCCAATTCACCTCTGAGTCGGTCACCGAGGGTCATCCCGACAAGATGGCGGATCAGATCTCCGACGCCATCCTCGACGCGATCCTGGAGGAGGATTCCCAAGGTCGCGTCGCTTGCGAGACCCTGCTCACGACAGGGCTCGTGGTCGTGGCCGGCGAGATCTCGACAAGCGCCTATGTCGACATCCCCCGCCTCGTACGGCGGACGATCTGTGAGATCGGCTATGACCGTGAGGAGCTCTGTTTCGACGGGAACTCCTGCGGCGTGCTGGTCTCCATCGACGAGCAGTCGCCGGACATCGACCAGGGAGTGTCGGCTGCCCTCGAGGTGCGCACAGGTGTTGCCGGTGAGGACGTGCTCAATGCCCAGGGAGCTGGCGACCAGGGGATGGTGTTCGGGTACGCGTGCGACGAGACCCCCGATCTCATGCCCCTTCCGATCTGGTTGGCGCACCGCCTCGCACGTCGACTCGCCGATGTGCGCAAGGCTTGGACGATTCCCTATCTGGGCCCCGACGGCAAGACCCAGGTGAGCGTGCGCTACGAAGACGGCCGACCCGTCGAGCTCACGACCGTGCTCATCTCCACCCAGCACACAAAGGACGCCGAACTCGAGAAGTTGCCCGCCGACCTGGTGCAGCACGTCATCACACCGCTGCTCCCGAGCGGGATAGAGACTGCCGGGTACCGCTTGCTGGCTAACCCGACCGGGCGTTTCGAGCTGGGCGGCCCGCGGGCCGACACAGGCCTCACAGGACGCAAGATCATCGTCGACACTTACGGCGGATGGGCCCGGCACGGTGGCGGCGCGTTCTCGGGCAAGGACCCTTCGAAGGTGGACCGCTCGGGTGCCTACGCGGCTCGCTGGGTGGCAAAGCACGTGGTTGCGTCCGGCGCCGCGGCCCGCTGCGAGATCCAGGTCGCCTATGCGATCGGGGTTGCTCATCCG
>Ga0182017_10002117_pt1 | contig 15190 bp, 11 predicted proteins | sample 712E3DmetaG_FD_120492 | JGI IMG/M metagenome (GOLD analysis project Ga0182017, IMG submission 120492) | Permafrost microbial communities from Stordalen Mire, Sweden - 712E3D metaG | ecosystem: Environmental > Terrestrial > Soil > Wetlands > Permafrost | place: Sweden: Stordalen | collected... | reverse complement strand
CTTGCACATCCATCCGAGGCCTCCTTGCCACGCCAGGCGAAGCATGCGCGACCGGAGACCTTGGCGCAATACCTAACTTGCGCCGAACTGCGCGCAAAAACTAAGCGGAATGCGTATCAGACGTATCACCTAGCGGCGACGCAGCGCCAGCGCCAGCAGGGCCAGCAGCAGCGACGCCGGCTCGGGGACCAGCGTCGTCCGCCAGCGGCCGTGCGGCAGATCGAGTTCGAACCGCCACGTCTCATTGTCCGAAGCGGAATCCACACCGATGTTGTAGTCGTTAAAGGCGAACGTATTGCCGATGTTGATGTCCCAATCACCGGTCGCGCGGAACTTGAACTCCGAATGTCCCGCCGTCGGGATCACGATCTCGGTCTGGAACAGATCGCCGCCCGTGTTGGTCAGGGCTGCAAGCGGGGCGGACCAACCGTTGGGGCTGCCCATCAGATCCCAACCGGTGGTGGCGTTCCATCCCATGCGGTTCGGCCCCCAAGCCGTCGGCGGCATCCAGCCGTCGTCCGCGAAGTTCGGGTAGAAATAAAACGTGATCGCGCCGTTGATGTATCTCAATTGGGCGTTGTTCGGCGGCGCGGTAACGCTCCAATCTCCGTTGGCGGCCTTGAACTGGAATGTGTTGCCAAGGGTCTGACCCGACACATCGATTGTGGCCGAGTACGAGCCATCGAGGTTGTCGGTCATCGGGTTCGCCAGACCCCAACCATTAAGATCGCCGCGGACATAGTACGTGTCGGCGAGCACCGGGCTCACCAACAATCCAACCACAAGCACCGTCAGAATACCTCTCATCCTTTTTCCTCCTGCAGGAGACCATCACCAAGCGTTACTAGTCCAAACTCCAAACCGATTACTCTGAACCTCGCGGCGACGTCGCCGCCAAACTCCTCCTCGCCTCCCTCGCCAGTCGGTGGAATTTCCACCGGCCGACGAGGCGATCTACCTCAACTAACTACGCGGTCGTGGACTGCACTTACGGCAGACACGTCGTGCCGATCACGGCCACGAACGGGTCAATGTCCACGAAGTTCACCGTGCCGGTGTTATTGCAGTCGGCGTTGATCCACGGGCACGGCCAATGCGTCCAGTGCGACTCGCCCGCCAAGGCGGCGACGAACAGGTCGATGTCCACGAAGGTGACGCGGCCATCGCAGTTCATGTCGCCCTTGCAGGTCTTCGGGCACCCGCCGCCGGTGCGGCAAACGGTGTTATTGCCGTAGTAGTGACCGCCAGCGGCCGTGCAGGCCGCCTGCGTGATCACCGAACAGACGCCGGTGGTGGAGCAGCAAGCCCCGGTTACCGGCGGCTGCGGGCAGCCGTTGGGCGTGCAAGTCGTCAACTCGCCGTGCCAGATGTTCGGCGACAGGCAAGCGGCTTGCAGCGTCTGCGTGCAACCGCCAGCCGGGGTGCAACAGGCACCCAACTGCGGGCACGGGTTCGGCGAGCAGGTGGTGGCCGCACCCAGCCACGTGTCGGGCGTGGTGCAAGCGACTTGCGTCGTGACCGAGCAAGTGCCAGCCGGAGTACAGCACGCACCGGTGGGCGCGCCCGGCGTGACGTCAAACTTGACTACGCCGATCGCGTTGTTGACCCACAGGTCGACCGTGTCGGTCGGCGCGCCGATCGTGAACGCCATGTTCTGCGTGTTGACGCTCCGCGTATCCCAACTGATCGAATCCCAGGTGCCCGACACGACGGCTTTCCAGACATGGTTGCCGGCCGGAACGCCGGTGAACGTCAGCTTGTGTACGCCGCCGCCTTGCGGGACCATCGCGCTGTGCGGGTCGTTGTTGGTCCAGTTGAGACCGCCGAGGCCCGTCACGTAATCGCCGGGGGCGTTCCAGGCACCGGGGTCCGCGCTCAGGCCGAGACGATCGCGGGCCGGAGCCCAGCCGTCGGAGTAGAAGTTTGAGTCGTATGTCACCAGGCACTCGCCGTTGGGGTCGGCGTAGAACCAGCTATTGGCGGCGGGCAAGTTGTGCGTCCAGGTGCCGTCCGTGACCTTGAACTCCTGGCGGCTGCCGGCGAGCAGGCCGCTGATGAGCTTGGTCCAGATGCGGTTGCCCGGCACGGTCTCAGTCATCTGGTAGTTCGGATCGGGGTTTGTCCAGCCGTTAAAGGTGCCCGCCAAGTACGGCGTGGCGATCGTCGGGGCCGCACACGGGCTGCTCCCGCAGACTGCACCCGCGAAGAAGCCCAGGAGTCCGGTGCAATTGAACCGGTACACGGTATCCGTGCAGGTCAGGCCGTCGCAGCAAGCGCCCTGATCGCACGGGGCACTACCGCAATTCGTGTAGTTGCCGACATACGTTCCGCCGCCCGCGGTGCAGTCCGCTTCGCGGATCACCGAGCAGCTTGTGCCGTTGCAGCAGGCGCCGTTGGGCAGGAACAGGCACGGACAGCCTGCGCACGTCTCGTTCGCCGTGAACGTGCCGCCCAGGGTAGTGCATGCCGCCAAGTCTTCGACGACGTAGCACTGCCCAGCGTAGCCGTCATCGACGCAGCAGCGTCCGAAGGCCGGCGTGCAGGGGTTGCCGTCGCAGCTCACGTTGTCGCCTTTATAGAGCCCACCGCCGGGCGTGCAGGCGGCCTGCGTCATAATCGCGCAGGTGGTGCCGTGGCAGCACGCGCCGACGGCCGCCGTCGGCGGATTCTGGACTGTGAACGGCGTTTGGGGCGAGCCGACGAGACTGATGGCCCGCGTCTCCCCGAGATTCGTCCCCACGAATGCGAATATCCCACCGAGGAACTGGTTCGACGCGTTGGCGGCAACCGGATCGGTGATGAAAGCGGTGATGGCAATGTTGCCGGTCGGATTACCCAATGCGGAGAGCGGTATCGCCAATTCGATGCCCGTGGTCACGCCCGAGCCGTTGCTGAACGAAAAACCGCCGTCAACCCCCGCGACGTTGCTGTTGTCGATCGTGACGAGAATCGCCGGCAGCGCATTGGGGTCCGCGGCATTCGGATCGGGGGTCAGGGCACCGCCGTTGGTCTGGCACTTCGCCTGCCCCGTGCCGACAAAATAGAAGACGCCCGGGTTCAGCGCGTCCACGTACAGCTCGGCGTAATCGACAAAAATGCCGACTGGATCGCCGAAGCACCCGACCGACACCCAGTAGTCCGCCGCGAAGCCGGTCTGAAATGTCATGCCGGGCAGGTTGGGGTCGCCGACGACCTCGCTCATCCGCCGGAGCCCTCCGTTGGCATCCGGGCCGGGGTTGGTCGCCAGCAGGCGGTTCTGCCCGCCGGTGCGGGTGTCGAAGAAGATGTTCAGCTTGTTATTATTCGTCTCGAAGTTGCCCGCGAACACGAGGTACAGCTTGCCGCCGTAGACCACGCCGTAGGCCGCGTCGATTTCCGACCCGTTGCAGACGTCGGGCCGGCCGAGGTTCGCATCGCCGTAGCCCGTCTGGGTGTCTTGGACGGCGAGCGCGGTACTCGGGTACAAGGGATCGCTGGCGGAGCCGTCGATCACGGGCGCCGCGAGCGCCGTGCAACAACACAGGGCTGCCAAAGTCACTGTGAGCAATCGTGTCATAGTCGCCAATCCTCCTTTGAAAAGGCCACGAAAACTATGTTTCGCGACAGGTGAGCCCCGCGGTCGGCGCGGAGCCTTCCCGCGAGGCGCGCCACTTCAACCGCAACGACGGAAAACGCAGATTTTGTCAGCACTAGAACCTACACGGGGAAGGAAGGACAACCCGACCGGCCCCGCCCCAGGCGGGCTGGTCGAGAGGGCACCACTTTCCCCAATCACCATTGCTTAGCCTAGCTCCTGCGGGCTGGCGAGTCAAGGTAAAACGGGGCCCTGCGCAGGGCCGGGCGTACGGCCGCCGGATGTCGGCGGGCGGCGGGAAGCAGAGCCCAGAACGCAAGCGACGGGTTCCCGGTCCACGCGCGCCAAGCGGGAACGCAACGCCCTCCGGCAACCCCGCGCTGGCGCTTGGGGCTCTGCTGGCCGCCCCGTGGGACAGGCAGGACGTGGAAGGCCGCCGCCCCGCCTCGCCGCCTGCCGGGGGACGCTACATGCCCGCCGATTCCGTCACGTACGCCGCAGGTGGCCGGCGGCCGGCTTGGAAACGACTTTCCCGGGCGCTACAATGCCGATAGTTGCGTAATCGGACCTACTTGGCGTATCCTGGGGGCCAAGTTGGGTCCCGGTATCGCGTTGCGCACGCGGCGGGGCCGGAGATTGAGCTATGAGCCGATGTTATCGGATCAGTGTGCCACGACGGGGATTCACGCTGATCGAGTTGCTGGTGGTGGTCGCGATCATCGCCCTGCTGATCTCGATCCTGCTGCCGGCGCTGGGCAGCGCCCGCGAGAGCGCCAAGCGCGCTAAGTGCGGCGCCAACCTGAGCGGCATCGGGCGGAGCCTGGCGACCTGCTACGCGGAGAATAACGAGTACGGCCCGACGTGGGACGACGGCGACGCGAAGGGCGATTTCGGGAACCCTGACCCGTACCCGATGTATACATGGATCGACGTGCTCTTCGACTTGCGATACCTCAGCGATCCGCAAGCCGGCATCTGCCCCGACGACAAGCGACCGGATGAGGCCACCGTCGGCCGGGCCGCAAAGACCGGCTGGCATTATGGCTTTGTTAACCGCATGGGCGTCGGAGAGGCCAAAAAGTTCGGCATGCGCGGCAGCTATGCGCTCAATGCGGTCCTCCATTATAATTTCAAGCAAGATCGCTTTGCTGATGCCGCGCGGCAACTCGCAGCCATGGACGGGTGGTGGACTTGGTTCGGCGGCGTCAACGCGGTGTGGGTGATGTACCAGCGCGTCGTACCGGGCGTCGGGGCGCCCAAACCGGAGGACACGCCGAACAGCGAGGGCTCCGATGTAGCGTGGCGCCACGGAAATAAGTACACGGCGTGTGCGCTGAATCGTGACGGCCATGTCGCCGTCATCACGCCGCGCGTCCCGAACTCGCGGCAGGACCTCGTGTTCAGGACGGTGGACACGGCGGCGAACTTCACGTGGTTGCCGGGTGAATACACGTGTCGCATGCGTGCCGATACGTACAAGACTGGAGGCTTCCAAGAGCGGGCCGCCGGCTATGACCAAGATCCACAGTCGCCGCTGCCGCAGCAGGATCGCGCGCCGTGGTGGTACTACGCCTCGCCACGGATCAAGAACCAGTGCAAGGTGCTGTATTCCGGCGGCTCCGGCATGAACTTCCACCCGTTCGACTATCCTGAGAACCTGAGCGCCGTCTATCGCACGTCGCACGCCATCTGGCGTGAGCTACCGAATGATCCCAGTCAGCGATGGTGAAGACATGAGCACCGGCCAACGCAACCTTCTGCTCGGCGGTATCGCGATCGCAGCCCTGGCGGTTTCCGTGGTCCTGTTTGCCCGGGGACGCTCGGCGGGGGCCCTTCCGAACCAGTACTCAATACGGGGCATCTGTTTGGCGTGCCAGAAAGAGAGCCAGAGCACACATGGATTGACCGAGGAGCCGCCGTTCGTGTGCCCGCACTGCGGCAAGCAGGCGGTCTATCCCTGGTTCTACTGCTTTGAGTGTCAGAAGCGGTTCGTTCCGGACCTGGCCCGACCGGGGCCGGGGCAGCCCTTGCGCTTCCCGAGTTGGCCCTCCTGCCCGTGCCCCAATTGCCGCAGCAGCCGCGTTGGGCAGTTCGATCCCGCACTCCAGCCCACGCCCCTCGGTGATGCCCCGCTGCCGAAGTGGGAACCGTAGGCGCCCTCTCGCGGGCCGTCTCTTTACGGGCAGGTCGTGCCGATCAACGCCACGAACGGGTCAATGTCCGCGAACGTGACGGACCCGTCGCCGTTTGCGTCGCAATTCCAGAAACAGCAGGTCGGACACTCCGACCCGAACGTAGCCCGCCAAGCCGCGCGGTTGTTGCCGATCGCGGCGACGAACCGGTCGATGTCGCCGAACGTAACCCGCCCGTCGCAGTTGGTGTCCCCCCGGCACAGGCGCCAGCCGACAGCGTAATTGACATACGTGAGATCCGGAAACCCTCCCCGGTAGTACGGCACCGCCGGATGCCCCGATGCTGTGACGATGAGCGCGCCCGCGTCCGCAACCGGCGGCCACCATTCCCCGAAGATGGCGCCCCTCCGCCAAGTCCCGCCCTCACGCCACGCGAGGCAAGTGAACGGCGCGCTCTCCACCCTAACCGTGCACGCTATGGCGGGCTGGTCGCCGGCTAGCATCCCAATGCCGACCCCGCCGGACCGGTTGTCCGGTGCGCCTACCACGGGGATTGGGTCGCCGCCGAACGACTGCTCGACCTGCCAAGTGTCCCCATCGAATTCCGCGTAGCGTAGCCACAGGTTCAAGCTCGAGGGCGGCCACGCGTCTTTCACGTACGCCGCTGCGGGGTGGCCCGCGCTGTCAACGGCCACTTTGGAGCACATGCCCATGTATGCAGACTGGCTCGGGTCGAAATCGGTGAACATCCGATCAAACGGCCAGCCCTGCCCGGTCGCGACCCGCAGCGAATATGAGTCGTTTTCGCCCTCGTCACCAAAGTAGTAGCTGATCACGGCCTGCCCCGGGTACTGGAACACCAAGCTGGCAGCAGGGGACCAGTAGCCCCCGTACTGGTTCCACCATACGGAGTCCACATCCCTGCTCTGCCAGGAGTTCGGCGCCGCTCGCCATGCGACAGCGGTGTGCGTGTGTAGGTCGTCTATCGACCAGTACGCATAACCCACAGCCGCCTCTCCGACGGACGAGACGCCCAGGCTGCAGCGCTGGCCCGCCACGTTGCCGGCGGCCGGGTCCGTCACGCGTTCGTGGCGCCAGAGCCCCTGCTCCCGCCAACTGTACCACATCGAGCCTTCGCCGGTCACGTCGTCAAGGCGGCAGTACGCGATCGCCGGTTCGCCCCAGGGCAGTATCGCGATGCTGGTGCGCATCCAATCGGCGCTCTCGCCGGCATCGCACGCACAAACTAGGCTCTTGTCCCATGTGCACCCGTTGAGCTCCGCGTACCAGACCTCCGTCCTGTCGCGAACATACGACGCCGCCACCCTGCCGTCCGGGAACGCTGCCAGGGCAATGTCCCACGCATACGTGTCAATCGTGGGCCCGAACTGCTCGAAGCAGAAGTCCGTGCCCGCTCGCGCCTCCGGCGCGTAGCCCGCGGCGCCTACCAGGGCAGCAACCGTCAACACAACCGCGGTCCAGAATGAACCCTTGAGCATGGCCCGCCTCCATTCCTCTGACCGGTCCCCAGGAAATGCGAGAACAGGCGCGACATCGGTCGCGCCGCAGGCAGCCCCACAGCCGGTCGTCTGCAAGCCGCCCCAAAAACGCCGGAAACGTACCGCGCGGGGCGCCGGCACGTCAACCGGGCATTCGCCCGGGTCCGCGCGACTTTATGCTGATCCGGGCGGACCATCCCACCTGCGTGCGGTCCGGGCCGGGCTGAGGACAGCCCGGCTCCGCTCGGAATCCCCGCTTGAGTACGACCGCTATTTCGCCGGCGCGTGCAGCACTACGCCGCCGATGGCCGGGACCGACACCGGGAGCTTCCCGTCGGCCGCGGCGATGTCGGCCGCGATCCCCAGCACGCATTTCCAGCTCGCCGGTAGCCCGTTGGCGAGCGGAATCTGCACCGTGCGCGGCGTCTCCGACGCGTTCAGCACCACCAGCACGTGCTCACCGGCGTCGCTGCGCACGAACGCCCACACGTCGGCCACGTCGTCCGCCAGCAGCGTCTTGAACGAGCCGGTCTGCAACGCCGGATGGCCCTTCCGCAGCGCCGCCGCCTGCTTGTAGAACGCGAGTTGATCCTCCAGCACGACGTTCTCTTCGGGCTTCTCGTAGGGCTGGAGGTCTTTCCACAGCATCGGCTTGCGGTTGGTCGGGTCGTCCGCGCCCCACATCCCCGCCTCGTCGCCGTAGTAGATCTGCGGCGCGCCGACGTAGGTCATCTGCAAGAGCGCCGCCAGCCGCGCGCGGGCATAAGACTGCGGCGCGGGCTTGTTGTTGTCGTACTGCGGGTTGTTGTCCTGCACGCGATCGCCGCGGTCGTATTCACGGTCGGGGTTCTGCGCCATCGAGGCGAGGCGGTCCGTGTCGTGGCCGTCGATCAGGTTTTGCAGGGCGTACGTCGCGGCCAGCGGGTACGCGAGCTGCAGCTCCATGAACCGTGCCGCCGCCGCACTGGCGGGGATCTTCTGCTTGTGGTCGAAGATCCAGGCGACGGCGGTCTTGGCGAACTCGTAGTTGGTGACGGCGTCAAAGTGCTGGCCGTCGAGCCACTGGTCCGCGCGGTCCCAGACCTCGCCGGTGATGAGCGCGTCGGGCTTGATCTTCTTGACGAACTGCCGCCACTCGACCCAGAAGGGCCGCGGGATGTCGTTCGGCACGTCGAGCCGCCAGCCGTCGACGCCGTCGCTCGGGTCACCGTCGCCGTTGGGGTCCATCCAGCGCCGCGTGACCGCGAAGAGGTGCTTCTTGAGCGACGGGCTGGCGAACCCGTTCTGGTCCTTCCCGAACGCCGGCCGCGCTGCGAACCCCGCCCAGCCTTTGTACGCGAACGGCTCCCAGGAAGTCACGTCGAACCAGTCGGCGAACCGCGATTGCTTCCCGTTGTTCTGCACGTCCACGAAGGCCGGATGATCGCTGCCGACGTAGTTGAACACCGCGTCGAGGATCACGTGGAAGCCCATCTCGTGCGCCTTCTTGAGAAAGGCCAGGAAGCGCTGGTCGCTCGGCGTCCACTTCCACGTGTTCGGGTCCAGCAAGTCCTCCTGCCCCGCGACCTTTTCGTGGTCGCCCTTGACGCCGAGGCCGTCGTCGATGTGCAGGTAGTTCTGCACGTCGTACTTGTGATACGAAGGCGCTTTGAACACCGGCGTCAGATACAGCGCGTTGACCCCCAGCTCCTTCAGGTACGGCAGCTCGGCCTCCAGCCCGGCGATGTCGCCGCCATAGAAACGGTTGGACGCGAAAGCCTGATAGAACGTCTGCCCGTCCTTGCCTTCCCACTCCGCAGGCGTGAACCACTCGCTGGTCCACGCGCGCACGGGATCGTGGTCGTTGCTCGGGTCGCCGTTGCGGAAGCGGTCGAGCATGATCTCGTACCAGATGGCCTGTTTCGCCCACTCGGGGGCCTGGACCATCGTCGCGGGCGCCAGCGTGTAGTAATACGAGCCGTAGGGGTCGCACACGCGCCCGCCTCCGTCGTCCAGCACGAACGTGTAGGCGATGCCGCGCACGTCCGGCCCCTGTTGCTTGTCCCCGGCGGGGACCGTGGCCCGCGCTTCCCAGTACGCGAAGAGCGGCCCTTCGCAAACGACGGACATCTCCGTCTCGGCCGCACCCTTCAACGCCAGCCACACGTGCTGCACGTCGTGCGCGAGCGTGCGGTACCGGATGCACAGCTCGTTCTTGCCGGTGGGCTGGATGTAGAGCGCCGAGGGCGACTGGTGCGCGAGTCCCAGCGCATCAATTTGCCCGTCGCCGACCTTCGCGGTCGAGGCCGTCAGGCGTGTAAGCCGGCCGAGGCGCAGCACGGAGTTGAACTTGCCGAACCCGTCCGGCACGCGATCGGTGTTGGCCGGATCGCTGTACCACTCCTCGTTGTTCACAACGAACTTGTACTGGTACACGCCGGTATCGAGCATCACGTGCGCAGTCCACTGGCCGTTCGCGTCGGGCCCTTGCAACGGATTGGCTGCGCGATCCCACGCATTGAACGAGCCCAGCACGACGACGCGCTGCGCGTCCGCCCGGGGCTGAAAGCGGAAAGTGCAGTCCCACTTGCCCTTTTCCTGTGGCTCCGCGGTCACGGAGGACGGCAACGGAGCCGCGTCCTCCGCCGGGGCCGCGGCCTTCAGCGGCGGCGCCGGCGGCCAGGGCTCCCGGCCGTCGGCGGCACCGCGCGCTGAGCACGCGACACCTAGCAGAGCGACCGCAGCGGCGAGGAATCGGGACTGCCAGAGAAAACGATTCGGAATGTGGTCGTGTGTTGCCATTCCGGACAGTGTATCCGCCGGCGCAGAAGTGGCAATAATGTCCGCCGCTGGGCGTCAAGCCCGAGCGTTTCCGACTCCGGTGCCGCGTACGGGACGTTCCGACCCAGCCTCCCGCAATACGTCGAAAAACGTGTGCAAGTCCAGCGCCGGCCAGAAATATGCTTGACACTATGGGAGCGCTCACGGCTATAATCGGTGCTGTGAGACTCTTGCTTCTTTTGACGGCCGGCTTCTCGTGTATCGCCGCCGGTTGCGCTAGTGCGCCGCGGGTGACGGTACTCCGCTGCGACAAAGCTGAAGCAGTGCCGCCCGCCAATCTGGCGCTGGGCGAGAACGCCGCCGCGACGCGCCTGGCCGCGCTCTTCTGCGAGCGCTCGGACTGGCCGTCGGCTGACAGCGGATACCGTTTCGATGCTGTAAGCACGTACTCGACAATTGGTTACGATTATCAGTTCGGTTTTAATCGATACGGAGGCCTGTACTACGGAGCCGAGGTGGTAGACACGGGAACATTGCTTCGTTGAACGCGGATGGTTGGCGCGACTGGCCGCGCGATGTCCCCCCCCGCCCGAACGCGGCGGCAGTATCGCGCGCATGGCTGTGTAGGCTAACCGAACGAAGTGTCGGATAATTGGGCGATCTGACGGTGGACAATCCACATAATCGGGTTTATAGTTTTGTTTGGTTTGGGTGTCGAGTCGTCTTGAAAGACGTGTTCTCTTGCTCGGTGGCAGGATCGCTGTGTCCCAGCGGGGTTGCGCCAAGTACGGCTGTCTTAAGTGACGTAGTGTGAAGGAGATAGTGGTCATGAAGGCGAGAACGATCTTATTCGCGGGCGTTGCGGTCCTCGTGCTTGCTGCCGCAAGCAGCGGCTGCCAGTTCCTTGGGGCGGGCTTGCTCGACCTGGGGTGGATAAACTCGCTTCAAGGGGACCTGGGGACGGTCTCGACGGATGTGCAGAATCTGTCGGACACTGTCCAGGCTGGTTTGGCCGCGCCGGGCACGCCGGGAGCTGCCGGCGCGACAGGTCCGGCTGGTGCTACCGGTCCCGGGGGCACGAACGGTGCGACGGGTCCGGCGGGCGCGGTCGGCGCTTCGGGCGCAACGGGCCCCGCGGGAACCAACGGCACAAACGGCACTAATGGTGCCCCTGGCACTGATGGTACCAACGGGCTCACCGGCGCGACAGGGGTCACCGGGCCACAAGGGAATACAGGACCGGCGGGTGATAATGCGACTGAGAGGCTGATCGTGACTGCCGTCGTGCTGCACGGGGTCGGGGTCACGGGTACAGGCGGTCTGTCGTGCGGGGGCGACCAACTGAGTGCGATTACGTCCTTCCTTGGTGGGACGACCGTTCCGTCGATCAACTGGGACAACACGGGCCCAGCTCCCGACTTCTGCGGTCACGTTGTGGGCAGCGGCGCCTACGACTTGGACGTAACCGTCGGAATCCCGCAGGGTTTTTCGGCGAATGATCCGGCACCGTCGCAGGCCAAGTTCGATTACCCGGTGATCGTGACGATCACCCAACTATCAACCGCAGCGAACGCTCCCTTCAGTGCGGTGGTTTGGCCGCGCGACCTCACCACCGACACACAGGACTCCACCCACTGGCACCTGAGGCTCTCGGTTTACGTTTACAACAGCCTCGGCGCCCTCGTTGATGGTTCGTTCAGCATCGCGGTCTATGAATTCTCCGGAGCGTAATCGCGACCACTACCCAGGAAGCTTGATCGTTTACCCGGCGGCACGCGTGGCTCGGCCACGCGGTGCCGCCGGTTTTTTTGTCGCGCGCGATTCACCGCACGCGTTGGTAAATGATGACCGGCTTGTCGGCCCAGCAGATGGGGCTGCGCGGCGTGCTTTCCGGCGGGAAGCGCAGCTCGAGCCGGTAGTACTTCTGCCACCAGGCCCCCGCGTGCGTCGCCTCGCCATCGGCCGTGAAGACCAGCCACTGCGGGAGCTGCGTGGGGTCGAGGTCGCGCGGCGCGGCGGCCGGCAGCAGCACCAGACGACGGCGCGTGAAGTCCAGGGGCGGAACGGCGTAGGGGGCAGGCTCCTGAAGCAGCCCAATCGTGTCCGCCGCGGGAACCTGCTTGGCCAGGTATCGGCCGGCCGCGACGCGCGACTCGTTTGGCGCCCACGCATCGACGGCGAACGCGTGCAGGTACGCCGGCGTTCTCATCGTCAGCAGCACCGCGACGATGGCAACCAACCCCAGGGCGACGTGTCTGCGGGCCAGGGCCGCCAGCAGCCATCCGCACGCCACGCAAAGCAGCAGCACCGGCAGAATCAGGAACCGCGCGAACTCCGCCGGCTTGCCGGCACCCAGCAAAGCGCAGAGAGCTAACGTGGCGACGCCCGTGGCGGCCGCGATCGTCGTCTCGCGCCCATGCCGGCGCCACAGCAGGCACAGGCCCGCCACGCCGACGACCATGCCGCCCAGGCCCATGCTCTCAACGAGCAGCTCCCCGACCCGCACCGCCCCGGCGGGCGACTGACGCACCTGGTCCCGATACATCGCCGTGGAGTTGCTGATGTTGCTCACGAGCGCCGCCCGTCGCGCCAGCCAGTCGTACGGGATGTACGGATTCGTGACCAGGTAAACCGCAATCATCAGGCCCGCTGCGATCAGCAGTCCCCGGCGAGCCTGTGCGCGTGTTTCCTTCGCACGTCCCCACCAGGCGGCGGGCCACAACGCTGCGCTCGCGAGCCCCGTCAGCACCAGGCCGAAGGCGTAGCCGGCTTGCAGGCCCAGGCGGACTGCGTCACGCGTCCGTCCACGGGCGTGATAGTCCAGCACACTGAGAGTCGCCCACAGGATCAGGCACGCGGACGGCAGGTGCGGCTTGACCTCCAGCACCGCGGTGATGAACACCGGCGCGCAGGCGACGCACAGCATCGCCAGCCACCCGGCGAGGCGGCCGCCGGCCCGCCGCGCCAGCTTGTTGACCGCTGCCAGCGTCAGCGCGCCGCAGACGAGCGAGACCACCCGGGCGACGACGTAGAAGCGGGCGAACGCGTCCGGATGCTCCAGATAGAGCGCGGCGTCGCTCGTCACCCGAACAAGCCCGAGCCGGGCGGCGCCCGCGAGCGCGGCGCCGATCAGGTAGATGTATCCTCCGCCGTACTGATAGAGCTGCGGGTCGAAATCCAGGCGGCGCGGATTCATCCGCTGCAGCGCGCGAAAGACGATCATTTCGTCCGGCTGGCGCGAGAAGAAGCGATAGCGGCGCAGGATCTCAGCGCGGGCGTTTTGATCTGCGGTAAGCTCGACGATTCGATCGCGCGCCGGCAGAGGATTGAGGTCGGTATCCGCACCCGCGGGACGCTCGCGCAGCTTCTCCAGGTCCGGCGCAAGATAGTACTGCTCGGCCTTCCACGGCGGGTCGCCACCGAAGAGCAGCGCGTCCTCGCGCGCGCTGGGCAGCCCCCACCACAGCAGCGGCGCCATCAGCGCCGTCCACAGGAGGAGGGCCCACGTGCTGGCCGACGGCCCGCGCCGCCGGCGACGAGGTGCGGTGCTCATGGTCGTGGCCACATGCCGGATACTCACGACAAGACGATATCCAACACTCCCAGGATGCCCAGCAGCACCCCGACAAACCCGTTCACCGCGAAGAACGCGAGATTGGCACGCCGCAAATCACGCGGGCTCACCAGGGCGTTCTCGATCACCAGGAGCGCGGCGACACAAGCCACGCCAGCGTAGTACAACGTGCCAAGCCGCGCGCTGAGCCCGACGCCGACCAGCGCTGCCGTCGTAAGCAGATGAAAGCCCCGCGCGAGCCACAGGGCGGCGGTGACGCCCAGGCGGGCGGGAACGCTGTATAGGCCCTGCGCGCGGTCGAATTTCACATCCTGGCACGCGTAGATCAGGTCGAAGCCCGCGACCCAGAACGTGACCGCGATCAGCAGCAGCCAGGCCGGCGCCGACAGCGTCGTCGGGTTGATCGCGACCCATGCCGCCACCGGCGACAGGGCCAGCGCGACTCCCAACGCCACGTGCGACCAGAGTGTGAAGCGCTTCGTGAGGGAGTAAAAGCACAACCACGCCAGCACGGGCAGGGCCAGACGCAGGGGCCACGGGTTGTCGTACTGCCGGAGGAACGCCGCGCACCCCAGGAGAAACGCCAAGCAAGCCGCGGCAAAAAACACCCACGCCGCCGTCCTGGTGACGGCTCCGCGCGGCAGGGCTCGATTCGCGGTACGAGGATTCGCCGCGTCGAATTGCACGTCGACGATGCGGTTGAAGGTCATGGCGGCAGCGCGCGCGGCCACCATGCACAGCACGATCAGCCCGAGCTGCGTCCAGGTCGGCCGCTGGGGCCGGGCCGCCAGAAACGTAGCCAGCAGCGCGAACGGCAGGGCGAACACGGAGTGGGGGAACTTAATCACCTCGCCCCAGGTCCGAATGGATGCCACGAGGGGAAGCACGGCTCACTCCGCGACCGAGCCCGAGCTGTCCGCCGCACCAGGTGCCCAGCGCGTACGCAGGTCGTGCGGCACGCTCAGCAGGTCAAGCACACGGCCGACCACGAAGTCGACCAGCTCGGCGACGGTTTGCGGCCGCAGGTAGAAGCCGGGGCACGCCGGGCAGATGACGCCCCCCGCCTGACTGATGCGGAGCATGTTCGCCAACTCGATCTGGCCGAGCGGCATTTCGCGCGGCACGAGCACGAGCCGCCGGGTTTCCTTGAGCGTGACCAGCGCCGCGCGTGTGATGAGGTTGTCGGCCGTGCCGGCCGCGATGGCGGCCAGCGTGTTGCTGCTGCACGGACAAATGGCCATCCCGTCCGTCAGAAACGACCCGCTCGCGATCAGCGCGCCGACGTCGCGGTGCCGATGCAACACCGCTTGGGGCGCCGGACCACCGACGAGCGCTTCCGGCGACAGGTTCGTCACGCCCAGCTCGTCCGCCAGGATGCGCGCGCCGTGCGGCGAAACCACGAGGTGCAAGCACACGTCGCTGTCCAGCAAGCACTGCGCCAGCCGCCGCGCGTAGGCGGCCCCGCTGGCCCCGGTGATGGCCATGACGATCTGTCTCATGGCGGCACCGTGGGCTGTGTGGCCGCGACGAGCCGCGGCTCCAGCAGCTTCAGCCGTTCCGCGGCGCGTTTTCCCCAGTAGCTTCGCCCGAAGCGCGCGACGACCTCACGCAAGCGTGCCACGCCGCGGGCCCGCTGCGCCTCGTCGCCGGG
>Ga0182017_10002116_pt1 | contig 15193 bp, 10 predicted proteins | sample 712E3DmetaG_FD_120492 | JGI IMG/M metagenome (GOLD analysis project Ga0182017, IMG submission 120492) | Permafrost microbial communities from Stordalen Mire, Sweden - 712E3D metaG | ecosystem: Environmental > Terrestrial > Soil > Wetlands > Permafrost | place: Sweden: Stordalen | collected... | reverse complement strand
GGAATTACCGAAGCGCCTAAATCAATTACATCCATCTCTTTCAGGGTACCCCCGAATTTTCCTCTCGGGGTTCTGCCCATACCAACGATCACAACATCATTCGTGGCTATCATATTAACTCCTTTCACCGGATTTATTATTATATTTATGAGAAGTTTTCCCAATCAACCCGCAGGAACTTACCGATATTACTAAAGTCTCGATTCGATGACGAGGCCGTTGAATCAATGCTAGTAGATAACCTCTTCGACGATAAGCTGATTGATCTCTTCCTCACTCATTCCAAGCAGCCCACCGAAGATACGGTCATTGTGCTCTCCGAAAAGGGGGGCAGGAGAAGGTACTCTTTCCTCCAGGGCTGATAATCTGGCAACCGGACCAAAACAGGGGAGCAAGCCCGCTTCAGAATTATCCACATACCTGAAGTAGTTCCGTGCTTTGAGATGCGGGTCTTCCAGAATGTCTCTGGCGTTTTGTACCATCCCTACTGATATACCTTCCTTTTGCAGCGCCCAAACTTCTTCCCGCGTGTGCTGAAGAGTCCATTCGGTTATCAGGAGGTCCAGTTGGTCTTCATTTTTCTTCCTTTCCTCCATTGTGGCAAACTTCGGGTCCTTAGTCCAGGAAGGACTCCCCATTGCCCGGATTAATTTTCCCCATTCCTTTTCGTTGAATATTCCAATAACACACCACTCGTCATTCCCCTTACAGCGGTAGGTCCCATGGGGACTGGCATAGGCTAGATGGTTACCCAAACGCGGCTGAAGATTCTTGTTGACATTGTATTCCAGTATAGCGGTGCCTGTCCAACAGATGGTACTTTCATATTGAGAGATCTCAATATACTGGCCTTTTCCGGTCTTGTTTTTATAATGAAGCGCTGCCAGGATTGCTACTGCGGCATGGGCCGGGTTAGGGCCGGAATCGGGGAAGGCAAAACCGGTACCCACCGGCATCCGGGAAGGAAAACCTGATATCTGTTTAATCCCTCCGATAGCCTCTACCCCCATTCCATATCCGCCAAATTCTTTGTACGGTCAGGTCGTTCCCATGACCGGCATTGAAACGACGATGATGTCCGGTTTTATTTTAACTAAGGATTGGTAACCCATGCCCCAACGTTCCATCACACCGCCGGTCATATTATCGATTACGATATCACTGACAGCCACCAGTCTATTAGCTATCTCGACAGCCCTGGGTTTTGTCATATTAAGGGTTATGCTCAGCTTGTCCGCATTTATCATCACCCAGTTTGCGCCGGCATTGATGCCGCTCTTCCCTTCAGCAAATGGCGGTCTACCGCGACTAAGGTCAAGCCTCCGGGCACTTTCCACCTTGATTACTTCAGCCCCCATGTTAGCCAGCGGCAGGGTTGTGCGGGGTCCGGCAGCTACCCAGGTAAAATCAAGTACTCTGATTCCAGACATTGGTAATTTATGTTCCAATTTATACCACCCCGTCTTTTTCTAAGCCGATTAAGTCCTCCGAAGAAAGACCTAACTCCTTCTCATAGACATCTTGATTATGCTCCCCCAAAAACGGGCTTCGTTTAGTTATTCGCCAGGGTGTTTCCGAAAATCGATAGGGCGGCCCGCCGTAGGTTATGGTTTCACCCAGCTCAGGATGCTCCACAGGCGTAAACCAGTCACGAGAAAGTAGTTGAGGGTCGTGCATTTGGTCGGCGGCATTATAAATCGGCATAAGCCTCACGTTCATGGCCTGGCATTTCTCGAAAAGCTCTTGCTTGGTATGAGTCATCAAGAATTTCTCCCAGACCTCTTCTATGTGTGCAATATCAGCATCTCGTCCGGCCAGACTTTTAGCGCCTGACTTTTGACCTGTTGGCTGACGGTCCATCTGGACGTTAGCCATTAAATCCAGCAACGTTGTATAGTTATCGGTCGTTAAATCTGCCGCCATCCCCTCGCTCTCCACCCATGCCAGTACCTTCCGCCACCCGGCGGCGCCAAAAGGACTGCACATGATGAAGCCGTCTTTACACGGAAAAAGTTCATTCCAACCTCGATAGACTTGCCTCCCTGACCTACGGCGGATGATTTTTCTGGCCGCGTAGGAAGGAATACTTATCTCGCTAGCCGGAACCACCGCCTCTTGCATGGAGACATCAACATGTTGCCCTTCCCCGTTTGCATCGCGATAACACAGTGCCATCAGAGTGCCGATTGCGCCATTGGTACCGGCTAGATTGTAGGCCTGGTAACCTCCGACATAATTAGGAGGATCATCAGGGAAACCGCTTAAAATCATTATCCCTCCCATCGCCAGCCCTACCAGGTCACTCCATTGATAATCGCAATATGGACCATTCTGACCAAAGCCGGTTATAGAAGTCATGATTAGCCCACGATTGATAGTCCGTAAGTTGTCATAGCCCAGACCCAGTTTTTCCAAGTACCCGGGATGATAAGTTTCCACTACGATATCTGCAGATTTCACCAGTTTCTTAAAGATTTCACGGCCCTTTTCCGTTTCCAGGTTCAAGGTGATACTTCGCTTGTTAGTATTGTAATAGAAAAAATAGAGGCTCTTTTCCGGGTTAATTTCGCCGTGGACAAATGGGCCAATATTCCTCGTTGGATCGCCGCCCGGAGGCTCAATCTTAACTACATCAGCACCCATTTCGGCCAGTTGTTTGGTGCAATATAAACCGATCGGGCCGGCTAAATCAAGTACCCGAAGCCCATTCAAGGGACCGGGCTTGTTAATCTTCATCGACCTTTTCTCCACCACCTATGATCTCAGATAAGGGCTTTGCCCGGACAACCTCATCACGTAACTTAGGTGTAGGTTCAGGATAGACTACCGGCCCATATTGCCGCGAGGGCAAGATGACCGTAGACATATGAGGAGGTATCGAATCCTCATTCCGCTGGTTCTTGGCCCAAGCCTCTATATCAACGCAACACTTCCCGGCGTCGATGTACTTCTTGACGACTTTCCCCTCAAAGGAGGTGATGTCGCCAATCTGGTTAAAGACCCTCTCGTCGCCGCTCATCTTCCACAGAAAACCGTCATCACCCATCCAGTTTGTGAAGAGGTTGCACAACCAACTCATCCTTTGGCAACCGTAGTCATAAGGTCGTTCGACGCCGATGGTTCGGGCAAAAGGAGTGAGTATATGTACCAGTTCCGGGATGTCACCCGGTGTATCGGCCTCTTCCGTCTCTACATACTCCAGCAACTTGGGATGCCTCGATTCATACTCATACTCCATCTTATGCGCCCTAAAGTAAGGTGAGCCGGCTCCCATCAGCCAGGCAATCTCGTCTCGGACGCTCAAGGGTCCTTTAATCATGGGCCCCAGTTTATCCCCGATCTGAACGTCCTCCCAATACCTTGGTACCGAGCCTCTAATTTCTTCTTTGTCATATTTATCCAGTATGCTAATCCATTCTTCACGGGTATAGGTCGGCTTAGGAATATCACGATACTTCTTGGCCGCACCGCTTCTTGTTCTTTCAGTGTAGACACCGTGTGATAACTCTCTCCCCACAATTTCGCCCTTCTGGTTGATATACACGACATCGCCGTAATCAATCCAGGTCCGGCCGCCGCCCATTTTACCCGTTTTTCTGACCAGGTCCCTGAGGACACCCACCACCTTTAATTCGTCACCGATATTGATGGGTTGATACCACTCCCAATCACCACCAACATACCAGCCGTGTATGCCGGTAGCCCCACGTCCGGGGACTCCCCACATAATCGTGTACAAATAGGTACCCGGGGCAATGATATGGCCATATTTGGTCTTCTCGGCATATTTTTTATCTCTGTACAGGGGATTGGTATCCCCGATGCCTTCCACAAAGTGCCTGATTCCATCCCTTGAAGCTTCAGTATTAAAATATAAAGTACGCGGATAGAAGGGCTTGTCAGCCCTGCTCCTTCGCCGCTCTTCCTTCTCTTCGGTATATTCTTCATGTTCAATTTTCTTTTCAGTTTCACTGGAAGCCGTTACCCGAGGATGGCCATCCCACTTATGATTGGCTTGTTCGCTACCTGCTTTCGTTTTTCCCTCATCTGACATTGACATCTCGATATCCATTACCTCCTAAAATTATCTCACTTTTTTGACCAATGAGACTGTTACACGATAGTCTCATCACCTGAATAATTCATTTTAGACCATATTAACCAGTCTTTTGTTGTTTCTTAGTTAATACACCGACCGTATGGTCGAAAGCAGTTTATATATCCCTTGTTAGAAGATAAAAATTATCTAAATTGTTTAGATATCCCTTTGATTATGTTTTGGTTATAATGTATAATACCAAATTTGATACCAAAATTCATAATTTGCATTTATTATATTATCTGGTTTATTATTTGTCAAGGGAGAGTCTTGCCCAATACCACCATAATCCGTAAATTCTACAAATTAGCTACAATTTATATTAAACAATACCAGAAATTGACACGTTTTTAAAAGACGATTAAACATGAGGCATAACAACCGGGTAAGTAACTGCCCTGCGGCAAGCTGAAGGGCATTATGGGAAAAGGAGTCACCTCGACTCAGGTAATGAAGCGAGACCGTTTTTGTGCCATTGGAAAGCTGAAGACTATTCTTCGGAAACTTTGATAAAAATTGCAATAAATAGAAATGTTCTACACATTCATATCTGTTTATCCTCGCAAAAACAATCAGGAGGGACATTCTCGTAATGAGCGAAACAAGATTTGAAAAACTGCTCGAACCGGGTTACATCGGTAAGGTAAAGACCAGGAATCGGATGATAAAAAGCGGTGCGCTCAGTGCCCTTTGCAGCGATGCCGAATTCCACATGACCGAAGCGATTAAATCATATTATGAAGCCATAGCTAAGGGTGGTGTGGGGCTTATAACAGTTGAATCTCCCGTTGTTGATTTCCCCTGGGGTGCACGATCGAACCAACGGCTGCGTATTGATGATGATAAATACATTAAGGAACTCAGTGAATTACCCCAGGTGATACATAAGCATGGTTGCCCGACATTTGTTCAATTCTACCATGATGGCGGGCGGGATGTAAGAACTTCAGCCCTGGCTAAGTCTTATCGAGGTCCGGTGCCGTTTACTCCCGTAGGCCCCTCACCTGTTCACCTTGACTCTAAACTGGATTCTCATAATGAAACACCCCGGGAGTTGACCGTATCGGAGATTGAAGTGATTGCCGATAAATTCGTCAGAGCCGCGGTACGGGCACAGAAGGCAGGATTTGATGGCGTCGAAATAAACGCGGCCAGCAGTCACCTGCTCCATGGTTTCCTCTCCCCTTTTTGGAACAGGCGGCAGGATGCCTATGGTGGAAACCAGGAGAAAAGGGCCAAGCTTTTAGTAGATATCATACGGGAAATCAAAAAATATTCGGGGAAAGATTTCCCTGTTTCTGTGATAATTAACGGCGCCGAATTTGGTCAGATAGTCGGTATTAAAAATGGCGATTGTCTGACTTTAGAGCAAAGTAAGCTGGTCGCGCGCATGGCGCAGGAAGCCGGTGCCGATGCAATTCAAGTAAGGTCTCATTGGATCGGGAAACATGTCGCCGGTTTTCTTACGGAGCAACTTTTCTTCCCGGAACCGCCGGTTCCTTTGGAATTATTTCCCCCAGAATATGATGCGAGCCGTATGGGCGTGGGCGCTAATTTACGGCTGGCCGAGGCGATGAAAAAAACGGTATCTATTCCGGTTATCACCGTGGGCAGACTTGACCCTGTAACCGGGGAGAAAGCTTTGCGAGAGGGTAAAGCAGACTTTATAGCGCTGCACAGGCGTCTGATGGTAGACCCGGAACTTCCCCTTAAGGTTGCCTCAGGCAGATTAAATGAGATTGCTCCTTGTACTGCCTGTGGAACCTGTCACAAGACTCCCAGACGCTGCATGGTAAATGCCGCCTATGGTAAAGAGTACCTGTATGAAATTAAGAAAACGGATAAAAAGAAAAAGGTTTTGATTGTCGGGGGTGGGCCGTCCGGTATGGAAACGGCCAGGGTGGCGGCTTTACGTGGGCACGATGTAATTCTCTATGAAAAAACAAATAAACTGGGTGGTCTATTGCCTGTGGCCGCGGTGGTAAAGGGGCTGGAGATTGAAAAATTCCTCGACCTGGTAAACTATCTGATTAATCAGATGAGTAAGCTTGGCGTAAAGACAATTCTTAATAAAGAGGTTAATGCCTCGGTAATCGAGGAGGTTAAACCGGACGTGGTTGTCCTTGCAGCCGGTGGCAAGCCATCTGTTCCGGAAATAAAAGGGATCAATAACAAAAAAGTTGTCAAGAGCGCCGATATGCACCGCATGTTGAAGTTTTACCTGAGATTTCTATCGCCGCGGACACTGGAACGGCTAAGTAAAATCTGGATTCCCCTCGGGAAAAGGGTTGTTATTATCGGGGGCGGGATACAAGGTTGCGAGCTGGCTGAGTTTCTGGTCAAGCGAGGCCGGAAAGTCACTATCGTGGACTCGGCCGGGACTCTTGGAGAAGGACTGGTGAGTTTCAGGATGCTTTATCTTTTTGATTGGTTTGAGAAGAAAGGTGTAACCCTGATGTCGCAGGTCAAATATGTTGAAATAACCGATGCAGGATTGACAATCATCGATAAAGAAGGAAACACGCAAACCCTTCAAGCTGATACCATCATACCGGCAATCCCGTTAGTACCGAACACAGAATTACTCGCAGCGCTAAAAGGGAAAGTCAGCGAATTATATGCAATCGGAGACTGCAACGAACCGCGCTTGACCGTGGATGCGATAGCTGACGGTTCGCGTATTGCCCGGGAAATTTAGTTCACTTTGCGCATCAGTGTATTTTATTATACTAAAGAAAGACTTTAAAGGAGGGTTCTCACAATGAAGTTAGTGGTAGTGAAAGAAGTAGGAGTACTGGAAGTTATCGATGTTCCTGAACCGGAGCCGGAGCCAAACCAGATTAAGGTCAAGATTGCGTATGCCGGTATATGCGGCAGCGATAGTGATAGAATCACCCGTACGGGAGGCGGACCGGTACGTCCGGAGGGTGCGATAGGCTGGCCTCAAAAAAATACTCCGATGCCCAAAGGCATGATAAAGAAAATGGGGCATGAAGCCTCAGGCACAATTGTGAAAATAGGCAAGGACGTTAAAGGAAATTTCAAGGTAGGACAGCATGTAGCGATGAATTTCATCAGTACCTGCGGAGCTTGCTACGCCTGCGCCAACGGAAGGGTACATTTCTGCCAGCGGTCTACTATTTTCGATGGACTAATGGCTGAGTATGCTGTTTTTACAGAAAATCTGGTCTATGTTTTGCCTGATGATTTACCCCTGGATGTTGGAGCATTTCTGGAACCGTTATCGGTAGTCGTACATGCTTTTGATATCGCTAAAATGAAAATAGGAGATTCTGTAATTATTACCGGCGGAGGCACGATCGGCTTACTGATGCTGCAGCTGGCAATAAAATCCGGGGCGGCTAAAGTCCTCGTCTCCGAACCTGTCGCTGAAAAAAGAAAACTGGCGAAGCAACTTGGCGCAGATGTGGTAGTGGACCCGCTGCATGAGGACCTTCTGAACATATGTAATAAATTTACCGATGGTAAAGGTTTTAACGTCTGTATTGAAGCAACGGGAATACCGGCTGTTGCCAGGCAACTTGTTTTACTGGCCGAAGATTGCGGAACTGTTGTCTGGGCAGCGACTTATCCAAATGGCTCTATCATACAAGTTCCAATAGAATACATGTTTTCGAAAGAGTTATCCATTCATTCGGTGAAACTGGCTCCCTATTCATTTTCCCGGGCGCTTCAAATGCTCCCCAAACTGGATCTCAAGCCTTTGATCACCGTGTATCCTCTAGCAGAAGTAGTCAAAGCATTCGAAGCTCACAAAATGGGTAAAGATGTGAAGATAATGCTTCAACCCTGAGCCATATTATTAGTGGATTTGATTCCAACGGAACAAAAATAAAATTATAATTTAAAAAATTTTAGGAGAGCAGTATATGAACAATCAGATAATAAAAGATACCGTACAAGCTCCAATACAATCAGGATTCGGCCCCAGAACCACAGCAAAGGAAGTAATGGGGAATCGCAGACTGGATGGAAAGGTTATTATTGTTACGGGCGGTTATTCCGGGATCGGCACAGAGACCACACGTGTCTTAGCGGAGGCTGGCGCGACAGTTATCGTCCCGGCACGTTCGGTGGAGAAAGCAAAAGCAACGCTCGCCGGTATTCACAATATTGAAATAGATGAATTGGACCTCATGAATCCGTCTTCAATCGATACTTTCGCGAAACGATTTATATCATCGGGCAGGCCGCTCCACATTTTGATCAACGGCGCCGGGATAATGAATACTCCTCTCAGGCGTGATACCCGCGGTTACGAATCTCAATTTTCCACCAATCACTTAGGCCATTTCCAGTTAACGGCAAGACTCTGGCCGGCATTGATAAAAGCAAAAGGAGCGCGTGTAGTCGCGGTTTCTTCATACGCCCATAAAGGCGGCGCAATTGATTTTGATGATCCAAACTTTGAGCACAGAGATTATGATAAAAGGAAAGCTTATGCTCAATCCAAGTGTGCCACTGTGTTATTCGCGGTTGCTTTAGATAAACGGAGCAGGGCGCAAAATGTCCGCGCTTTCGCTTTGCATCCCGGTACCGTACCCGAAACAAATTTAGGACGTGATTTGAAAGCAGAGGAAATAATTCAAGTAAAGAAATTAGAAAATGGCCAAATTGTGATGGCAAATGGCGCCCCGTTTCTGCTAAAAACGGTGGAGGAGGGAGCTGCTACACCCATTTGGTGTGCGGTAAGTGAGCAGCTGAACGGCATGGGAGGCGTGTATTGCCAGGATTGTGATATTGCTGAGGCAGTCCCGGCAGATAGTAATACGCTATCCGGAGTATGGCCGTGGGCAATCGATAAGGAGACAGCAGAGCGGCTTTGGAAACTGAGTGAAAAACTCACCGGCGTTAATTTTTCTATTTAATCATTAATAATAAATCCGAATCTATAAAAACACAGGTTGCAGTCGGTGATTTTCTACGCACCTTTTTATTGCTTAATTTCAAAGTCAAGATATTAATTGAGAAAATACGAAAGAATAAACTGAAAGAGGGTAACAAACATGTCTTTTGAAAAAATGAGCACTCTTCTAAAAGAAGCGGACGCAAAAAAAACAGCGTTGCTTGGTTTCAATTGCCTCAGCTACAGCAGTGTTGCCTGGGAGATCGAAACGGCAGAAGAACTGGGGATTCCAGCCATAGTAATGATGCATCCCGGTTCGGATAAGTACATTTCAATTGAGGCTTTAGCGAAAACAGCAAAAACCCTGGCAAAGAAAGCGAAGGTTCCCATTGCGCTCCACCTGGACCATTGCGAATCATATGAAACGATAATGCGCGCAATCAAAGCCGGTTTTACATCTGTGATGTATGATGGTTCCAAACTCCCCTTCGAAGAAAATGTGCGCGGTACCTGCGAAGTAGTGAAAGCCGCTCATGCGTTTGGTGTCGATGTCGAAGCTGAACTGGGCAGGGTCGGCATGGCGGCCAATAAAGCTGATTTTAAGAATGAGGATTTGTACACTTCGGTAGCGCAAGCAACCGATTTTATTGCTAAAACCGATGCTGATGCGCTGGCAATCGCCATTGGCAACGCCCACGGCTACTATGTTGAGACACCGCATCTGGACTTGACCCGGTTGAAGGAAATAAACAAGGCCATTGATACCCCGCTGGTTTTACATGGGGGTACCGGCATCCCCGTAGACCAGCTGAAGCAGTCCTTCAAACTTGGTATTAACAAGCTTAATCTGGCCACAGAGTATTTTGCCCTGTTCTATAATACGACCCGGGATTACCAGCAGGTTAAAGATAAAAAGGATAATATTTTCGGCCTCCTTGATTATCAGAAACAGGTGATTAAAGATTACCTTCGCGCTAAATTTGTGCTGACAATGCCGGAATCAAAAACCGCTAAAATCACCAGATAACGCACTATAATATTTCATCAAAGAGAACCGCAAGAAAAAGCAAATGGAGCTATAGTATGGGAATAGACATCATTGGTGTATCCAACCCGGTAATGGATTTTAATGTCCTCATCGATAAAATACCGGCAAGCGGTGGTTTTTCCCCCCTGCAAGACTACAGCTGGCAAGGCGGAGGCAATATATGCACCGCCGTCGTAGCTGCCGCCAGACTGGGCGCAAAATGCGGCATTGTGGGCATTGTCGGTGATGATGGCTACGGGCAATTTTTGATCGATGATTTTAAGCGCCATAATATCGATGTATCCCATATTATCAAGGACAAAGAAAGCAATACACCGTTCGGTATCTGCCTTGCCGAAAGAGAAAATATGGCCCGGAGCTTTATTGCCAAACCGCGAATAAAACGGCAAGTCAACAATACTGAACTGGACAAGAACTATATTGCCTCTGCTAAGTACATACATCTGGGAGATTTCGGCGAACCGCAGTTACAGGCCGCAACCTGGGCCAAGGAAACAGGTGTTACCGTTGTTGATGACGCCGGTTATTTTAATTCTGAAACCGACAAACATACCGATTTGATCGATGTATTTATAGGGTCGGAGAGTTATTACAAAGGCCTGTTCCAGGATTCCAACTACGAAAAGAACTGCAAAGCCGTTCAAAAACGCGGCCCCAAAATCGTAGTATTTACCCTGGGTGTGCGCGGCTGCGTTGGCGTTGCAGGGGGTAAATATTTCGCCGTGCCTGCATTCCGTAATATCCCTGTTTTTGATACAACAGGAGCCGGTGATGTCTTTCATGGAGCGTTTATTTTCGGTCTGCTGCAGGGGTGGGACGCAGAAAAGACAGTAATATTTTCCAGCGCTGTTTCTGCCATCAAATGCACGCGTTTAGGCGGCCGTGCGGGAATTCCGGATTATAATACTGTACAAAAGTTCCTTAAAACGGGTGAGATAGATTACACGGAAATTGATGAGAGGGTTAAATTTTACAGAGAAGGGATATTAAACATGCAGGCAATTCACAATAAATTGTGAATTGTTTAATCTAATACCTGAGTCTTAATCGCAGAATTTTTAAGAAATCCTAATATTAAAGCGTTTCAATCATCGCTTGACTGTTTTTTAACCTCGTTTCTCAAGTCATGACGCAGATACCTGATTATCCCCTGACATCGGACATCGCCGCCTTCACTTTCTCCGGCGTCGCCGGTAGATTGTAAATCCTGACGCCGCAGGCATTGTGTATAGCACTGGTAATCGCCGGCGCAGTGGAGACCATCGTCATCTCACCGATGCCGGTAGCTCCCAGCGGCCCTTTCAACCGGGGAGTTTCACGGGTGATGATTTCACTTTCAAAACTGTCTTTTATGGTCGGGAATTTGAAACTGACAAAGTCTTTACTCTTACCAAGTATGTACTCCTCCCGGAGGGCAAAACCGACACCCTGGTCCATCCCACCTTCCATCTGTCCTTCAAGAGCCTGGGGATTGATTATTGTTCCGGCATCCACTGCTGCCGTCATCTTCAGCACCCGCGTAGCACCGGTTTCAGTATTCACTTCCACTTCAGCCATCTGGATGTTGTGGCATTCCGATAAAAAGGAGTTTCCCTGTCCTGTTTTCGGGTCCATTCCGGCCGGACCGGCATTCTGAGTGGAACCATCATAGCGCGTCGGTTTCCCGGCCTTTTTCAAGCCTGCGCAGGTCTTCGTCCCGGCTTCTTTCAGGGCATTCTGTAGATTTTCTATCGCATTCAGGAGGGCATTACCGGCCGTCCATGTCATACGACTGCCGGCCGCCGGTCCCATGCCTACTGTCTTATCCGTATCCCGTGTATACAAACGCACTTTTTCCAGCGGCAAGCTCAATTGATGCGCCGCAATCTGCGTCAGCATGGAATCATTACCTTCACCCGGGTCGGCGACGGCAGCGTATATGGTCACGCCGTCATCAGGGTCGATTTCAATTGCCACCTTGCCGGCATCTCCTGCACTGCCAATCCCGAAAGAATGACAGGCGATACCAACCCCACGCTTCAGTTCCCCCCCTTTGGCATTAAATTCCTGTGCCTCTTTCTTGGCTCTCTCGTAGCGTGGTTTAATTACGTCGCAAAGCTCGACAAAAGGCCATTGTTGGACAATCATTCCCGTAGCTTTCGTTTGACCCGGTTTCAGTGAGTTCATCCGGCGGAATTCCAATGGGTCAATTCCCATCTTTTCCGCCAGCATATCCACGGCTGATTCCAGCGCAAAATTCGACTGCGGCGGCCCTGCGCCGCGTGCCGCACCGCCGGATGCGTTATTGGTATATACCGTCTTCCCGAAAGCTTTGATATTGGGAATATGGTAAGAACCCTGCAGCATCTCCATTGAACGCTTCATTGCATTGGCACCATTTAATGTATAAGCGCCTTTGTTAATGGTTAATTCATCAAAATAGGCGGTAATCCGCCCGCCGGCATCGGCGGCAAGCTTTACCTTCATGCTGTAGGGATGCCGTTTCGATGTCATGATCATTGATTCTTCCATAGTTGGGACGCAGCGTATGGGACGTTTGAAGTACAAGGCCGCAGCGGCAGTCACAGCCTCGGTGGTAATTGAGGCTTTGATACCAAAATGCCCGCCGGAAAAGGCTTCCTTGTAACGCATGTTAGTATAGCCAACAGCTTCCTTTATCTGGCCGAGATGAGCGTGAATATTAATACTCCGACCGACAACTATTAACTGGGGATTTTCACCTTCGCCCTCAAAATAAGCTACCGAAACCTCGGTTTCCAGGGGTGCCTGGTGATTTGTCTGGGTCAAAAATTCGGCTTCGATAACAGCTTTAGCTTCTTTTAAAGCCTTTTCAGCATCACCTTTTATGATTGGTTGTGATGCCAGAACATTATTCGGCGCACGGCTGTCGATTTGATATGCCCCCGGTGCAAGTGCTTCCTCAGGAGTCATCATGACCGGCAGCGGCTCGTATTCCACTTTCACTGCGGCCGCGGCTGCCCTTGCCTGGTCTCTGGTCTTAGCAGCGACCGCAACAATCGGGTCGCCCAGGAGCCTAACCGTATCATCACACAACACAGGCTGGTCGGGTACCGTAACCCTGATGCGGTTCGTCCCTTTGATATCGTCGGCGGTCATGATGCCGACTACTCCGGGCATCTTCGCCGCCACCGAGATATCAACCGCCTTGATGTGAGCATGGTACTGCGTACTATGGGTTAGGGCTAGCTCCAATGCTTCCGCAGGAAGTCTGATATCAGCGCTAAACTCTGCTACTCCACAAGCTTTGATCATCGCGGTCGGTCTCGGGTGAGATACGCCCAGCATTCCCTTACCGATTTTACTGCACACTGCCTCAGGCGTCGTTTCTCCGCGTATGAACCGCCCGGACAATTGCACTGCCTCTATGATTTTCTTATACCCGGTACAGCGGCACAAATTCCGTGCCAGTGCTTTTTTGATCGCCGCTACATCCGGATCAGGATTCCGGTCTAACAATACCTTCGCGGACATAATCATTCCCGGCGTACAGAAGCCGCACTGAATTGCCCCTGACAACACAAAGGCTTCCTGGATCAGGTGCGGATTATCAGGTGTCCCCAGTCCTTCGATACTGATTATCTCTGCGCCTTCGAGATTTATCACCCTGGTGATGCAGGAACGGACGGCCCTACCGTTTACGATTACCGTACAGGCGCCGCATTGCCCCTTCCGGTCGCAGGACTGTTTTGTCCCGGTCAGGTGCAGGTCTTCGCGCAAGAGGTCAAGCAGAACCATCTCAGGACTTGCTATAACCTGCTGCTGTATGCCGTTTACTTTAAGCGTTATCTTTTGCATGTCTTCCCCTTGTTAAATCAATTGTTAAAACGAGGTTAAAGCATTACCGCTCCGCTATCGACATGAAGACACTGCCCGGTAATATTGCTGGACACATCTGAAGCCAGGAACGCCACAGCGTTTGCTATGTCCTCAACTGTCTGATTCCTCCGTAGGGGCGCGCGCGCTGCCTCGTTGTCGAACATCCGGTTGATACGCTCTTCGCTGCCTTTCGCAAAGAATTCAGTCTTCACAAAGCCCGGGGCGATAGCATTCACATTTATTCCGGAAGGCCCGAATTCTGTCGCTAACCCTCTGGTAAAAGCTGATATGCCCGCCTTAGCTGCGCTATAAGCGTTAGCACCACCGATTTTAGCCGCGACTGACGAAAAATTGATGATTTTACCGTATTTATGTTCGACCATACCGGAGATAACCGCCTTGCAGCAGTTCATTGTTCCGTAAAGATTAACGCCTAAATTTTTGTCCCATATCGCCTGAGTTGATTCAACTAGAGGCACTCCTGTCCCGGCAATCAAGCCGGCGGTATTTACCAATATGTCGATTTTCCCGAATTCTTTCAGCGCTGCTTTCGCCATTTCGTCGACTTCAGAGCCATTTGTAACATCGACTTTCAGCGCGATAGCCTTGCGTCCTAAAGCCTTAACTGCCATTGCAGTCAGTTTCGCTCCTTCAATGTCGATGTCAGCCGAAATGATGTCACACCCTTCTTTCGCAAGAGTCAGGCAGATGGCCTTACCCATACCTTTTTGACTGCCTGTCCCGGTTACCAGTGCAATCTTACCTTTAAGTCCGTAATCCATTATTTTCCTCCATTCATATTATTTATTTATTTCGCGGATTTCGTTTATTTCTTTTTTTATTCATCTCTTATACATCTTCAAACAATTTGTAAGATCAGCGAACGTTGCGGCCGGCAACATTTCAAACCGCCAGTACTTAAAGCTATGTCAACCGGAATATTGACACACGAATTTCTCCATTAACTTATCAATACCCAGATGATTTGCTTAATTTCGCTGATATAATGGATTCACCTGTAAATAAAGTCATGCCAACTATCATTTTACTTTTACCGTCTTATAGCCGGTAAATACTAAGTTGCGTTTGTCTGGTATCTAACAATTCCTAATTTCAAAAGTTCCAGCAAACCCCTGGCCTTTTTTTTTAACTCTTCGCCGCCGCTCCCTAGAAATTGATAAAACGCCTGTTCTGCCAAACCGGCGGCTTCATCCAACGTCTTTCCTTTTACCAGAGTACATAAAATCTCCACCGCCACATTAGCTGTTGGGTCACAGACACACATGTACTTGATATTCTCAATCCTGTTATTGACGACATTGATATAGAGTTGCATGAAATC
>Ga0182017_10002115_pt1 | contig 15195 bp, 14 predicted proteins | sample 712E3DmetaG_FD_120492 | JGI IMG/M metagenome (GOLD analysis project Ga0182017, IMG submission 120492) | Permafrost microbial communities from Stordalen Mire, Sweden - 712E3D metaG | ecosystem: Environmental > Terrestrial > Soil > Wetlands > Permafrost | place: Sweden: Stordalen | collected... | reverse complement strand
TCAAGCGGCAAAATTTGTCGCAACACACAGCGGTGAAGTATGTCCGATGAATTGGAAGCCGGGTGCTAAAACTCTGAAACCGGGTCTGGAACTTGTGGGAAAAATATAGCCTTTCATCTCTGCGTCCTTTCCTTTGAAAAGCCGGAGCAGTGCTTCGGCTTTTTTATTGTTTCCCTCTTCTTATAATCCTATCTTTACTATCAGCAGAAAATTCTCTTGAAACACAAACGGATATGGATTTCGTATGAAAGTACTTATTACCGGCGGCTCCGGATTTTTAGGCATTAATTTGGTCAGGCATCTTCTTCGAAAAGGATTCGAGAATATCACCATACTGGATATTGCGGATTTCGATTATCCGGAAAAAAATTATATTACTTTTATCAAAGGCGACATTCGCGACAGTAAGACCGTCAGACAGAGCATGCAGGGCATCGATGTTGTCGTTCATACCGCCGCTGCCCTGCCTCTCTATAGAAAAGAAGACATCTATTCCACCGATATCGAAGGAACAAGGAATTTGCTCGAAGCAGCATTTGCTTCCGGCGTTCAGCGTTTTATTCATGTCTCATCCACAGCCGTCTACGGCATTCCGGATCATCATCCGCTCCGGGAAGACGATACACTCGACGGCGTTGGACATTACGGCAAAGCAAAAATCCTTGCAGAACATGCCTGTCTTGAATTCCGCAGGAAAGGGATGTGCGTTCCTATTCTGCGCCCGAAATCTTTTATCGGTCCCGAGCGCCTGGGAGTCTTTGCCCTTTTCTACGATTGGGCAAAAGACGGCAAAGGGTTTCCGATGATCGGCAGTGGAAAAAATCGATACCAGCTGCTCGATGTCGAGGATCTTTGCGAGGCCATCTTCATAACGATGACAGCTGACGCAGGAATTGCAAACGAAACATTTAATATCGGTGCAAAGGAATTTACGACCATGAAGGAAGATTACCAGGCGGTGCTGGACTGTGCCGGTTTCGGCAAAAAAATCAGCACGTTTCCAGCATGGCCGATGATATGGACGCTTCGCTTTCTCGAGATGCTCAAACTCTCGCCGCTGTATAAGTGGGTGTACGAAACGGCTTCGAAAGATTCTTTCGTCTCTATCGAAAAAGCCGAACATCTGCTCGGTTTTAAACCGCTCTATTCCAACAAAGATGCGCTTGTCCGCAATTTCCGGTGGTATTGTTCAAATCTTGAAAGCTTCGATCATCGAAGCGGAATATCGCATCGTGTTCCATGGAAGCAGGGAATATTAAAATTTTTCAAAATCTTCTTTTAGGAAGCTCCTGCCCGGGGAAGTATATTAAAGATACGTTTCATTTCCTGCATATCGAGTTCTGTCGGAATTCCCTTTGGATCCCAATGCTTTTTGCAGCCGCAATAATTTAAGAGCACGCACTGCGCCGGACCGCCATGCCGTTTCAATTCCCATCCCCCGCCGATCAAAGTCGTCAAACAGGCGACGCCGACAACGCCCTTGGACGGACTTCCGGGTTTTGACGCCCATCGCGATAAATCGGATGCATGGGGAAGTATGAACACGTCGAAACTGTTTTTAATCCCCATCGCCCGCAAACGGTTCACGTGACAAGTTTTATCACATCCTTTGCAGCAAAGTCCTTCCGAAACGTGTATGGCCTGACACTCTTTTTCCGGGCGCGAGCGCATGCAGCCGGGAACAAGAACCGCCTTGCGATCCGCCGGCAGGAAAGAAACGCGAAAAGCCCGATTCATAATCTCAGCACCTACCATATTGAGATGATATTCTACGCGTGTTCGCGTGCAGGCGATCCTGTCTTCCCGCCAGCGGTACTTCTGTGTTTCCCGATTTGTAAATTGTTCGACATTTGGCGTAAACTCGCCGAGAGATCCTGCGCTCGTAAGTTCAAACCATTGCGCAAAATCTACAGCATCCCGCAGCCGTTCCCCGGCATTTCTAGTCGAATGGCTGAGGAGAAATGCATGCCAGCGGATAAAGCGCAAAGCGTCTTCGCGAAAATCTCCCGTTGCTTCCAGCCACAAAATAAGCTGGGACAAATCACGAACCGCCGGATATTGCTTTTCAATAGAAGTTTGGTTGTACGTTTTTAAGAACGCGCCCATCAAGACCGCACGCAAAATATCGACGGACGGTTTCCAGCGGGGATACAATTTGCGGAATTCCCAGAGAAATGACAACAGGCGGTATGGTGCGATATCCGTTGCCAGCGCTCCCCCTCCGTAGACGCGCCAGAGGACTCCCATATCCAGAAGTTCAAATACATATTCTTCCATCGTCCGAGGTTTTTCCAGTTCGTATCGGATAATATAATCTCTAAACTCCCGTGCAATCGGAACGATAAAGGTGCGTGCATGCGAAAAAACTTGATCTGTAAACCGGGCAATTTGGGGATAATAAGATTCAGCCGTTCGGCTTTTCGGTTTCAACGTATATGTAATCGGTTCCATGCCTCCCTCCTCAATGATTCTTTACGCCTATTTTCAAGAAAAGTTGCAAGCGGCATGTATTCAAAACCGAAGACGACTGCAGGAATGACAATTTTGTAATCCTGTACTGCGATTGAGCTAAAAAAAAACTACCTCAGCGCAGTTCAGTTGCAAGAGCCGATAGAAAATGGTACCTTGAACGATAATGAAGGATACTATGGATCAACTTATTCGCTTCGGCATTTCCATGGAGGAATCGCTCCTCCATGAATTCGATCATCTCATCAACCGCAAAGGATATACCAACCGTTCGGAAGCGATTCGCGATATCGTCCGGGAAAAGCTCGTTCAGGAAAGCGTCCAATCTCCGCACGGGCTCGTCTACGGCGCACTTGTGTATATATTCGATCATCACAAGCGCGAACTGGAAAAGACGCTCTCCAACCTTCAACATGAATATTTTGAGAACATTATCTCGACATCGCACGTCCATGTCGATCACGATCATTGCCTGGAAGTCATTCTTCTGAAGGGAAAAGCGGAATCCTTAACCGCTCTCGCAGAGAAAATTCTCAGCTTTAAAGGTGTCGAGCACGGCAAATTGACCCTGACGGCTTCGCTGCATCCCCATACCCATTCTCACACCGGCAATAAACCGCATGACCATACACAGCCGCACGAAGACGAGAGGGAACCCGCCCGCCACCGATAGCAGTAATATATTTTGAACCACATAAATGCCCGTCTAATCCGCCTTGTGCGTTTTGCTTCCTTACCGCCTGAAATCAATACAAAAAAAATCCCCGCAATGTTCACTGCGGGGTTACGATATAAAAAAGCTTTTTATGAGACTTGTATTTTCAATGCCATACTTGACGGGCGATTTTTATAAAGAGGATACTGAAAACCGATATGAAAAGAATTCCCGGATAAGAAGCAAAAATTGCCGAAGGCATCAATCCGATTGCAGGAAACATGGCTGCGGCAAGCAAAGAAAATATCCGCTCACACAATAATGCTGCCGGTATTACTGCATAAAGATTCAGAGAAATTTGGCGAAGAAACCAGGTGATTGTGCCGACCAGAGAAAGTTGAACGATCATGATGCATGCAGTCGCCCATGCGGGAGCGCCGAACAAGACGAATGAAAGCAGAGGTGTTATTCCCGCAACAATTAAAATTACGGGCAAGCTTACAACAGTGCTGATGAATGCAATCGGCAAAAACATCGGAAGCATAATGCTGCCGAGTCCGGCAAGATGGAAGATGCGCGGTAAGCTTACTCCAAATCCGAGGGCAACGATGCCGATCAATAACGATTGTAAACGAGTAGAAACATTTTTAAGAACAATTGTTTTCGTGTTCATTGCATTTTCCAAAATTATATTCCGGCTTTAATGCCAATATTATACGTACGTCCCGGCATTGGGTAACCGTAGATAGTTTGATAGGATTCATTTAATATGTTCCGGCTTCCAATGGAAAGAGAAATTTTTTCTGCTACTTGTGCCGCTACTCGAATTTCCATATTTGTATAATCAGACAGTTGTTTCAACATGTAATCCGTTTGATCGGTTCCGTAAATCGTATTGACGTATTGCGCCGAGAGCAAAAATGTCAAAATATTATAGCGATATTCTCCGCCGATATATGCTTTATGTTTCGGCATTATTCCCCGTGCGACATCCGGTTTATCGGTGAAGGAATAATTTGCATTGATTGTGAAACAATCAAAAGGAAGCAATTGCGCCGAGCATTCCACTCCGTCACGATGAAATCCGCCTGTGTTCCATGATTGTAGCGGCCAATTATCGAAAATGGTATTTTGTGCATCGATAACATATCCGGCTACATCGATTGATGCGCAATTGCCAAATTGGTGCGAAACTCCGATTTCATAGTTCCACAAATTTTCCGGCTGCAAGGTTCCGTCTCTCGGGGTCAATTGATAAATTTCAAAAATCTGAGGTGCACGGTATCCCCGTGTAACCGATGCGCGTAAATTCGTTTCTTCTGTAAGTTTATATGTAATCCCTGCCTGCGGTATAGCAATATCACCGAAATATGTATTATATGCATATCGAATGCCGGCATTTGCCAGCAGCCGGTCAAAGAATATCTGTTGTACACTTACATAACCGGCATAATCTTCGATCGAATGTTTTCCAAAATTTCTGAGTGTATTTGATGCATTTCCACCGTTTTGCTGCACATCAATGCCTGCATTGATTGTATTGCAGGTGAACATATTCAATGTTTGATAGGCAGTTGCGATAATCTGGTGATCATTGGAAATCCAGTTGAAGTTTTGATCAATAGGAGAAAATTCATTGTGCCCTAGATTATAAACAAAGCTGATGCCTCCTTTCGATGCCCCAAAATCATTTTCAACCGATGCGCCGATATATCCGCGTTGAACATGTATCCAGTTATTTGTATCAAGTTTTGTGGTCTGTCCCGGGTCAAACGTGTTAAATTGAGTATAGCTCCCATCTAAAGCTACTCGATATTGCTCGCTCAATTGATAGGATGTTTTAAGATAACCGCTGTTGGCCGTGTATTCCGACCATGGCCGTGAACCATCCGTATGCTCGTGTGTAAAGGAACCCAATACATTCCAATCGTTTTCCTGATATCCAAGATGCATGCCGTATTGTTGTGCGTCATAGCTGCCGTATGAAACGGATGCATTGCCCTCGAGGCCGTTTTGCTGCGATGAATGCGTAATAATATTAATAACTCCGCCCATGGCATTGGAACCGTAGAGCATCGATGCAGGACCGCGTATAACTTCGATCCGTTCAATATTCGTGGAAAGATACGCATCGTCAATCGGATGTCCGTACCATCCCATATACTGCGGGCGCCCGTCGATTAAAGTCAGCACTTCATTATTTGGACTTCCGCCGATGCCTCGGATACTGATCTGTCCGGAGGGTGTATTGATGCCGAATCCTAGAACATCCTTTTCGGTAACGAATACACCCGGGACTTCCTGACTGATAAGAGAGAAAATAGATTTTTCCGGATTAGCATTAATTTCATCGGCAGGGATAACGCTGATGGACGGTGAGACTAAACTGCGCGGAGTTTCCGTTTTGGTTGCCGTTACCGTTATGGGATTAAGTTTGTAGACTTTGGTTGTATCACTCTTTGCAGGTGATTGCGCGAAAAGAATGCAAGGAACGAAGAGAAAAAAACCGGCGGACAAAATATTCTTTACCATCGAAAGATCCTTTGCTTTAAAAGTATCGAAGAACGAGCAATTGTGCTATTAATATAATATACGTGCTACGATAATGCAAGGGATTTTTTACAAAGGATACAAACGAATCACAGCTTAATCAGGCTCTGTCATCCGTGCCGGGAAGGACATGGACAGCCGGCATGCACTTGAGGATAGGAAGCCTGTCAAAAAGAATTAAACGCCATGAAAAATTTTCGGCTTTTATTTCACAATCGCAATCTTTGCATTTTCCCCGGGGGAACAATGTCAAGGTTTGCCTTCACCAACAAATACACATCTTCCAATAGTAAAAATAATCAAGTATATTGGACAACGGTAAACAATCAATGGTGAATGGTAATTTAACGTTGCTGTAGTTCTTAGTCATTATTAAAGTTATTACTATGGACAAAGCACCACGCACTATTCATGTTTTCAATTTAATTTTCTCAATATGTTGATCGATTTTCATACACACGCATTTGCAGAGAAAATTGCGGCGAAGGCCGTCAATCAGCTCATCAATTATTATAAACTGCACACATCGCACTCCGGCACCCTGCCGGAACTTTTGCGGGAGGAGAATAAGATCAAGTCTGATGCGGCTGTTCTTTTAGTCGCAGCAACAAAAGCATCTCAGGTCGCCCCGGCAAACGATTGGGCGCTTTCCGTCAAGACACTTTCGCTTAAAAACCGCAATGGTTCAAATCCATATTCCAGTTCGCCTGATTTAATTCCATTTGGGACATTTCATCCGGACGATCCGGACTGGCTCTCTGAAATCGACCGCCTGCGGTGGGCAGGATGCCGCGGTTTCAAACTTCATCCCGAATTTCAAGGAATCGATCTTGCAGATCCCCGTCTCAATCCATTCTTCGAGGCTGTCGCCGGAAAATTTATGGTTCTTATTCATATGGGGGATGCAGTTAAAACATCTTCGAATAAGAGCACACCAAAAAAGCTGGCGGCGATTCTCGACCGGTTTCCGGCATTAACCGTCATAGCCGCTCATATGGGAGGATATTGTTTTTGGCAGGAATCACTTGAAGAATTGGCAGGACGCAATTTGTATTTCGATACGTCGAGCACACTTCCGTACATCGATCGAAAACTTTTCAAAAAAATCATTTCCAAACATGGAACAGACCGCATCCTGTTCGGCAGCGATTATCCGCTCCACTCTCCTGCACAGGCGCTCGCTGAAATCGATTCGCTTGACTGGCTTTCTTCCCAGCAAAAAGAAAAAATTCTCGGCGGCAATGCTGTGAACCTCCTCGGCATTGAAAAACTGTGAGCATACATGTCGCTTTTAAATATTATTGAAATATTCGGAATCGCCTTTTTTACCGTAACCGGAGCAATAGAAGCAAAGCGCCGCGGGATGGATCTTGTGGGCGTTTTTGTCATAGCTTTTATTACTGCGTTCGGCGGCGGAACGCTGCGTGATGTGATCCTCAATCGTTATCCGCTCTTCTGGATTGCCAAACCGGAATATATCGTCGGCACATTGATTCTTTCCATCGCTACATCGCTTGTTATGAAGTTCAGGCACATCAAGCTCAGCGACCGCGCAATCATTGTTCCCGATGCAGTCGGACTCGGTCTCTACAGCGCTGTCGGCGTCGCATATACAATCCAGACCGGCGTTTCCTTCCCGGTTGCAATTCTCATGGGTGTTATTACAGCAACATTCGGCGGGGTCTTACGCGATATTGTATGCAATGAGGTCCCGGTTATTTTTAAACGCGGACAATTGTATGCAACATGCGCTTTCGCTTCGTCTATCGTTTACTTTTTAGTCCGCACAGCAACCGGCGACCATATCAGCGCAACTGCGGCGAGTGTTATGACGGCAACAATTTTGCGTATTTTTTCCGTGAAGTACGATATTACACTTCCATTATAATTTTTGCGGTAATTATTAGAATTATTCCGTATGTTGTCATTTATCATAATAATTTCTTACTAAAGAATTCATGAGACCCGGACAATCAGCTCCTCGTACACAGCGGCGTCAATATTTCGATCATCTTGCAAAGGACTGGATCGATGAATTATCCGAAGAGGACGAGTTCTTTTTGAACACGATGCTTCATCTTATCGAAACGCCTCCCGAACTCGGTAAAAGAGTGCTCGATATCGGCTGCGGCACAGGGGTCCTTTTTCCTTTTTTCGAAGAATGGGATATGGTCGCTCTCGATTTTTCCAGCGAAATGCTGAGCCGTGCGCGTAAAAGAGGAGCACGTCACATCGTCGAATACGTTCACGCGGATGCACACCGGCTTCCGTTCCTCGGAGATTCTTTCGCACGGGTTGTTATGATGTCCGTATTCCCGCATTTCGACGACCCATCCGCCGTGCTTCAGGAAATATACCGGGTACTCAGGCCCAAAGGAATCACAGCTCTGATTCACCTTAAAGACATAAAAACCGTCAACGACATTCATGCAAAAACCGGCGGAGCAGTAGGAAACGACCAGCTGCCGGAAATAGACGATTTGAAATCGATCATGCATTCGGCGGGTTTTGAGGTTTGTCACGCAGAATTTGAGAATCGCGTCGCGCTCATTTGCAGGAAGCCTGCAGCATAAGGCAAATCGTGCCGCCTCAATGCCGCTTTTCCCCTTATCAGAATATACGATGTGATTTTAGGGGGTCATCTTTGCAGCAATTTCCGGTACCGCGCTCCTGGGAACCATCATACCAAGCATCTTAAGCTTCACAAAGTCTTCCTGGAAGAAATAATAACCGGGATGGGAATTGTTCCGGGATCCGGATCCTGAATCTTTAATAAGGTACCAATCCTTGCCGTCTTTCTCCGTATAGCCGACCATATGAATTCCATGATCGTCGCCGGTCGTTCCATTTTTGTAGCGGAAGATACGGGCATTTTCGTCGATATAATCCGAAGGAATATCGAATGTCGGTATAACGGCGATGCCGGCATGTCCCTCAATCCCTGGTTCCGTAACATCTCCGCCGATAACGATCGTATATCCCGAACGGATCAGCGTTTTAACCGTCTTCATAAACACATCGAGCGGAATATTGAAATATTCCTTGCTGTGCCACCAGTTGTCCTCGACATCGAATTCGGACCACGCATAGGCCGAACGATCGGATAATGAAATAAGATCGACATATTCGTCCGCATTGAATTTAAGAACATTCGACAGATATTCTTTCGGTGTCATTTTTTTATTCTCAACCGTTATAACAGACGGCGGTTCGCCGATATAATGGTTGAGAATTCCTCTGACAGCTTTTTCGACGGCATCTTCATCCCACGCATTCGACGCTTTGACCGATTTCAAATACGCTTCCAGCTCCTCGAATAATTTCGTATGATCGTGAAACGGCTGTGCATTGAGAAGTCCTGTATATGCTTCTTCCGGAACGATCCCGTATTTTTTCCATATCCTTTGCAGGGCGTTCGATTCCGAACCCTGACCGAACGATTGCTCGCCCCGGGTACGGACAAAGCCGCGCGCTTTTTCTACATATTCCCAGTACACCGTATATAGTTCGGACAATTTGACCTCTCGTTTGGTCAAACGATAGATTTCGGATTCAAAATATGATGTGGCCGAAAAACACCAGCACATGCCCGAGTTCGCCTGCGAAACCGGCTTGTTGTGCCAGTATCGGGTAAACTCGTCGATTGTCTTTGGAGGATTAAATGCGCTGAAATCGACAAGAAGCTTTTTCTTCGGCGACGCATCTTTCTTATGAAACTTATTCAGCGCAGTCGTGAGAGAGTCCCAGAATTCGTTTTTTGTGTCGATAAAAACGGCTTTATCGTGCCGTGTTGTTTGTGCAAAAACGAATCCGGATATAATTAAAATAAGGGCAAGTGAAAAAAATATTTTCTTTACCATGAATGCTCCATTATCGGAAAAAGATCGATCGTACAGACAAAAAGGTAGGAAGGATTTTACATGATGTCAAATATTTGCAAACTTAAAAAAGAGAACACGGCAAAAATTTACTTCAGCATATCCTGAACGGCTTGATGTATCAATTCAACATCTGCCGGCTTAAAGAAAATGCGCGAAGCCGCTTTTTCGATGGCAGCATTCAGTTCCGGCGCCAGAAGACGTGAAGCGCGAAGCACAATGAGAGGAATCGATGAAGCAAAAGAGTCAAGAAGAGCAAGCTGTCTAACAATGTCATCGGAGAACGAGAACAAATCGACGACAAGAACGCTGGAGCTCGTTCCTGACAGCGCGTCTTTGAAATCTTTCAGAGTATGAAGCCGGACGATCTCGCATGTCTCTTCCATATCCATCAACAAAAACCGGGCGAGGTCGGCATCAGGGCTGAAGACAATGATGCGGTGCTTTGATAATCGAACCGTTCCCGGATCATTTCTGCGGATCATATCTGGCGTTTTTTCGAACATAAATCTTAAAAATCCTTCAACTTTTGTCAAATACATTTCTTCAAGGAATGTGCCAGTATAGAAGGCAAAAGAATGCGGGATTTTCTTGAAATTCATCTTGAAGAATGAAAACAGCTTAGTACAATTGTTGTTCTTAAGAAGAACCATTTTCTTTGTTTCTTACAAATCGGAATTGTTTCCCGGCCGCTGTCGGAAAACACTTTCCCTCTTGAAAAATGCACGGACCGGCAGTGCAGACACCGATAGCGAAGATATGTAAGACTTTATGCCTTATCGGGAATGAATTTGGAGTTCTTCAATTTTACGGTAGAGAGAAGAAAGGCTGACATCTAAAATTTTTGCAACGGCTTCTTTATTATAACCATGAGATGCCAAAGCCTGTTGTATAAATTGGCGTTCAAATGTTCGCACTGCTTCTTTAAGCGCACCCGTGCTGGATGCATCGGACGATATATCGGCGGTTTCAGCCGGATGAATATATTCGGGCAAATGCTCGAGGCCGATAAGATCTTCATCGCAAAAAATCACGGCGCGCTCGACAGCGTTTTCCAATTCCCGCACTTCCCCCTTCCAATGGTTCTGGAGAAGCGCACGCATCGCATCATTGGAAAATCCCTTGATAGGTTTATTCATATGCCGCTTATGCAAATCGAGAAAATGTTCCGCAAGAAGCGGTATGTCGTCAGTCCGGTCTTTCAAGGACGGCAGGTCGATTTCCACAACATTGAGCCGGTAATAGAGATCGTCCCGAAATTTTCCCGCTTCGACTTCTTTGCGCAGGTCCCGGTTCGTAGCTGCAATAATGCGGACATCAACGATGATCGGGTCTGTCGTCCCGACCGGTGTAATTTCCTTTTGTTCGAGCGCCCGCAGCAATTTGACCTGAAGCGGCATCGGAATCTCGCTTACTTCGTCCAAAAAAACCGTTCCCCCATCGGCAACTTTCAAAAGGCCTTCTTTGTCCATCGTTGCGCCGGTGAACGATCCCTTTTTGTGCCCGAAGAGTTCGCTCTCAAAAAGTGTATCTACAATCGCACCGCAATTGATCGGAACAAAACGTTTTTCATGCCGGGGACCATGATAATGAATGGCGCGGGCAACCAGTTCCTTACCTGTTCCGCTTTTTCCCGTGATAAGCACTGTTCCATCGCTTTTTGCGATGCGCGCAATAACATTGAAAATACGTTTCATCGAAAAACTTTGGCCGATAATATGGTCGAAATCGTATGTCCTCTGCAGTTCCTGGCGCAGCATTGAATTCTCGACTGCCAGCGCCTGATATTCCAGCAATTTTTTTATCCGGCAAATCACATCATCGAAGTTGAGCGGCTTCAAGATGTAATCGGCAGCACCTTCCCGCAGCGCCGCAATAGCTGTTTCTACGGACCCGAATGCCGTTACAATAATCACAGAAGTCTGGGGTGTACGTTGTCGAACGTGCTTCAGCAATTCGACTCCCTTCATATGCGGCATTTCAATATCGGTAATGATAATATCGAATGGCTCCGCCTCCTGCCGCTCGAGCGCCTCTTTGCCGTTGGAAGATTCGGCAACTGTAAAGCCCTCGTTTTTCAGAACGAACGACAATGATTCGCGGATAATCTGTTCATCGTCGACAACAAGAATACTTTTTGACATGCTTAGCCTTTCACCGGAAAGCTGACCGTGAACGTGCTTCCGCGATCCGGAATACTTTCGACAAAAATATCGCCTCTGAAACTTTTAACAATTCCATAACTGACCCATAAGCCGAGGCCGGTTCCCCGCCCGACTTCTTTTGTAGTATAGAACGGCTCAAAGATCTTCTCAAGTTCCGAAGATTCAATTCCTTTTCCGGTGTCGCGAATCGTTACTTCCACAGTCTGTTCTTTCTTCCGGCTCGAGACCAATATTCCGCCTGTCCGCCCTTCGAGAGAATCGACTGCATTCATAAGAATGTTGATAAACACTTGAACAATTTGATCGGGGACTGCTGTAATTTCAAGCGGTTCGTCGGCAAAAAGAAGCTCGAACGAAATATTCTTAACCTTCTTGCCGTAGCGGACAATATTGAGCGATTCCCTGACAACCTGATTGATATCCGTCGGTTTAACGATATAGGTCGAGGGGCGGGAGAAATCGACGAGCTCGCGTATGATTCTGGTAATCCGATTGATTTGACTGTTGATGAGTTCCAGTTTTTCTTTTGCGAACCCGTCGCTGCTTGTGCGTTGTATGACCTGGACAAGAGAAGAAATGGCCGTGAGGGGGTTTCCCACTTCGTGAGCGATGCCTGCAGCAAGCGTTCCTATGCTTTCCATTTTTTGAGATCGAATCAGCTGCTGCTCGAGAATTTTCTGCTCGGTGATATCGCGATGCGCTCCCAGATACCCGAGAATCGTGCCGGCCGCATCGATAATGGGAGAAAGAACCACTTCCATAAAAATCGGACTCCCGTCTTTGCGCCGATTTTCAATCTTTCCAACCCAGATCCTGCCCGAAGAAATATGCTGCCATACGCCGGACCAAAATTCTTTGCTGTGCCTTCCGCTGTTGAGGATACGCGGATTCCTGCCGATAAGTTCTGCGGAGGTGTATCCGCTGACTTTTTCAAACGCCGGATTAACATATACCATATTTCCGCTTGCGTCGGTAATTTGAATCGGATTGATCGTACGCTGAATGACATTGGAAAAACGCAGGAGATCGAGATCTTTTTGCTTTTCAATCGTCGTATCGTGTGCAATAAACAGCCAGGCCGTTCGCCTGCCTTTCTGAAGGGCCCGAACTTTCCATATTGCATGCGTCATTGCTCCGTTTTCCGAGAGGAACTGTATCTCTCCGCTCATTCCATCCTTCCATGGCAGAGATGCATGGAAAGCCTCGCGCTCTTCGGGTAAAAGGAGGCCGGACAAATTGTTTGCGGAAAGAATGGCCCGGGAACCGAACAATTCCCTGGCACAAGCGTTGGAAAAAAGAACGGTGAGATCTTCTTGAAGAATAAAAATTATATCCGGCAGTTTATCGACGACGTCTTCGAATTCGGAAAATATTGCAGATTTTTTTGTCATGCCTTCATTACAAATTACATGATGCGATGCAAAGAGGCAAGTGAGAAATAAAGTTCGTGGTTCATGCTACATGGTTCAATGTTCAACATGCTTGGGTTCAACGCTGCATGTTCACCAGCTAAAGGATCGTTTCTTGACTGGTTCATGACCGGTAAGCATCGACTATTGATAAAAAAACATCCGGCAGCCATTGCTGACTTACCGGATGTCATCCACCAAGAAGGAGGTTAGGGGGAACTTGTCAGAATTGATCGCTCATGCCGCTGGATATGGAATCCGCATCTTCGTCCGGCGAGGAGCGAATTTCTCTATGATCATCAAAATTATCAAGAAAAGAATTCATGCACTCCGCTCCATCGCCGAAGAAGTCGTGAAAGTGCTTGCGTGGAGCAGTAAATCGGAAATCATGGAATTCACAATCGGTTTCCTGCACAATAACCGGAATATTCATTTTTTCTCCGCGTCTCAATACAGCCAGCCACAGGGTATCGCCTTCATCGCATTTTCTCACTTCAAGGAGAATGTCTTTTGTCTCGTGTACGGTCCGTTTGCCGGCCTGAAGGATGACATCCCCTGCTTTCAAGCCCGCTTCAGCAGCGGAACTTCGTTTTGTGACCTCTTGAACAAGCATTCCTTCATTCTTCGGCGCACCGAAATATTCACCGAGCTGTTCATTTAAAGGAAGAAGCCGCAATCCAAGAATTCGAGCATTGAACATAAAGGGCATTTCCGGAAGCATTGGCCTACCCCTGAATCCGAATTCCCTTTTCATGCGGTATGTTCCGACTTTCAATGAAAAATCTTTTTCTTCCCCTTTTCGGACAACCAGAAGGGACACCTGTGTTCCCGGCTTAGTCTTGCGAACAGCACGCAGAAGATCGTCTGCATTTTCTATCGTTTTTTCCGCAAAACGAATGACGACATCGCCGCGCAAAAGTCCGGCCGAATCCGCCGGACTGTCATCGATCACTTCTGCAGCATACGCACCCTGTTTATTCTTCAGATTTTCTTTCTTTACAATTTTATTATCAACATCCTGGACATAGACGCCGATCCAACCGGACCTCGTCATCTTTTGACCCGGCTCATTCTCCGCTGCCCGCGCACCGCATGGAGCAAGTGCAGCAAGGAGCAGACAATGCATAATCATTTTTTTCATTGGAACACTCCTAAGAATAAGATTTTGTCCGCAATGCAAAGCGGCGAAAAAGTCGCCGTCGGTCCATTGCCTGTATAGACGCGGGAGAAAGCGGAAGGTTCCGCCTGAAAAACGCGCAAAAAAAACCAATCATCGAACATCCATCCGACCATATCTGAAGGGTAATCGTGTTTGCAGTTGATTTAAAAATGCTTATGAAGTTTCTTTCCCTCTTAAATATTGCAACCGCTCAGTTTAATTTGAAATAATTGTTTTTTACCCGGTCATTAATCCCATGGAAATAATATCGCGCAAATATGACTTATTATCTGCTTTATTGCATTCTCATGCCTGTCAGCATTCTTGTAATTCCGACCGATACATTTACAAAGGGATTTGGAAAAAATAAAAATGAATAATGCGGACATACATCCTGTTTTTTTACGGGAGAATTTGGATCGTTGAATAACCCGCTGTGCAGAACTCTAGAGCTTCAGATATTTATATACCCATCCGGAAAGCTTTGAGAGGGATTTTGTCTTATGAATTGCTTTCAACGCGGCGGTTAATTATATTTGTGCAGGATTTTTGCCGACAAAACCGATTGACAACAGTAATTAATTATTCGTACACATTTGTCGGTACATCAAATTGGCGCAAACCAAGAAAATCGTCATTGACCAAGTGTTGAAAGTTGCCTCATAACTGATATTACGCAAGAAATAAAAAGTAATGCCATTCCCGCATTTTTTTGGCGGCCTGCCTGCCGCAGGCGGGATTTTTTTTTGCTTTTTGCATAATATCAGTTAATATATAAAGCATTGCCGTAGAGAAGGAGCCGCTTCCATCGGTAAAGCGTTCCTCATCAGTAAATGTATGACAACGAAACTTATATCAATATTGTTATTGCTTCTTATGGTTGTTGCCGCAATGTCGCTCTTCGGTTTTA
>Ga0182017_10002114_pt1 | contig 15196 bp, 14 predicted proteins | sample 712E3DmetaG_FD_120492 | JGI IMG/M metagenome (GOLD analysis project Ga0182017, IMG submission 120492) | Permafrost microbial communities from Stordalen Mire, Sweden - 712E3D metaG | ecosystem: Environmental > Terrestrial > Soil > Wetlands > Permafrost | place: Sweden: Stordalen | collected... | reverse complement strand
CTGGTCGGTCGCGGGAGGCGGGCTGCCATACCAGTAGAAGAGGCCATTGTACTTGTCGAGAGCTCCGCTGCGCACCTGGAGAAGATTCCCGTCGGTGTCATATATGAAGAAGTCGTTGTGGATTGTGACCCAACCTAGAGTTGCTGCCCCGCCGGTGGAGGTCGTGCCACCCGAAGGGGTGCTGCCGCCTGTGGTGGTAATCCCGCCCCTGGCCGTGATGCCGCCATCGATGATGATGCCACCCGTGGCGGTCCTTCCGCCCGTGAGAGTCATTCCGCCCGTGGCGGTGATGCCGCCATCGACGGTGCTGCCGCCCGTGGCGGTCTTTCCGCCCGTGGGGGTCATTCCGCCTGTGGCGGTGATGCCACCATCGATGATGATGCCGCCCGTGGCGGTGGTCCCGCCGGCAACGGTGGTCCCTCCAGTCCTGGTGGTGCCGCCGGTAAGGGTGGTTCCCCCAGTTCTGGTGGTGCCGCCGGCAACGGTGGTTCCGCCAGCTAGGGTGGTCCCGCCAGTTGGGCTGGCAGTGGACCCTCCAGTGGCAACGCCGCCGGTGCTCGCGGAGGTTCCGCCGGAGACCGCACCTCCAGATGGCGAGCCACCGGAGCTGCCGCCGGTGGCCGGTTGTCCGCCCGCGCTGCTGGTGCCGCCCGAGTTGGCCGCGCCGCCGGTAGCGCCGGCTCCGCCGCTGCGACCGCCGGTGGCATTGGTGGTCGACGGCGCGCCGCTGCCAGAGCAGCCAACCGCCATCGGCGTGCCGACCAGCAGCGCAAGGATGAAAAGCTGTGTCTTCGGAATTGTTTTCATGTTTTCCCCCGGTGTGGCAGACACCTTGAATGAAGATCGCGCTTGTCCCCCAGCGGATTCGGAGCGCCGGGTGCGACCTGGCGTAAGACAGGCTATTGGTTCAAGCAGGTGAATTGGCTAAGAACTAGAAGACAATGCGCAGCGCTCTCGAAGAGAGGAAGTCTGCCGCGCTGGTGGTTTAGGGGTCATTCAGAACCATGAAAGCAAACAACGAGTATCCGTTTGTGTTGCCCCTCTGCGTTCCATTCATCCGCACATACCGCGCGGTGGCCTTGGCAAAAGTTACGTCGGTGACGGAATACGACGCCCCGGTAGTAGTGCTGTACACGTCTGCCCAGGTCGTGGAATCGGCTGACGTCTGAATCTTGAACGCCTTGCCGTAGTTTGAGTACCACTTGAGAATGACCCGGTCGATTTCCGTGGCAGAGCCCAGATCAACCATGATCCATTGCGGGTCGCTCGCCGCGCTCTCCCATCGGGTGGCTGTGTAATTCTGATAGGTCGTGGCCTTGGTTACGCCCGCGGCCGCGTTCGCGCCGTTGGATGAGGAGGCGGTAGCTGTCTTGCCGAGTGCCAAATCGCGCGTCGTACGATCGAAGGCCCTCCAGGTGCCGGCGGCCACGTTCAAATCCCAATCCTGGTAATAGTCCATCTCTGGGATAAGACCGGTGTTGAACTCAAAAGGCAGCCACAGGTAGTTGCCCTGAAAGCCTCCCGTAGGTATCCAACGATCACCATCGTACATGTAGACGGTCCCTTGCGTGCCCGCAAACGGGAAAACGAAATCACACTGCGTTTCCCACGAAACGTTTGAGCCGGGCGTGTTTACCATCGTTGCAGCAGACCAAGGTCCAGCCAAATTGGTTGCGGTGTAGTACCGGGTGGGTGACGGATCAATCATGTTGGTTTCGGAAAGCCCATAGTAGTAGGTGCCGTTGCGTTTGAAGATGTGGGGAGCTTCGCGACTGCCCTCGTTCCACAGGTACATTTGCTTATCCAGAGTCAAATAGTCCGCCGACAATCGATAGATGCCGTGTGCCTTGTTGGTGCCGGTCCCCCACCAAACATACGCTAAATACGCTGTCCCGTCGTCGTCCTGGAACACCGACATGTCCCCAATGACGAAGCCATCCACGAGAGTCTGGCTCTTGAACGTGAATTGTCCGTCAGGAGTCGAGCCGGTTGCTATGCCAAAGTATGCGCCGTTCCCAATGTACTTCAGGAAGATCACGTACTGTTTTGTCGTGGCGTTGTACAGGATGTCCATTCGGTTGGCATCGCCGGTGGTTGTGAGTACGATGCCCTTGTAGGTCCAATGGACTAGATCGGGCGACGAATAGCAGGTTTGGTTGTGATCATTCGGGGCTCCGCCATACCAGTAGTAGAGGTCACCAAACTTGCGAAGCGCTCCGCTTCGAACGTTGATCAAGTTGCCGTCGGTATCGTACCAGAAGAAGTCGTTGTGGATTGTCACCCAGCCTGTCGTGGCCACGCCACCATCACCGGTGGCGCCACCCGAAGGCGTGCTGCCACCCGTGGCGGTGGTTCCACCCCTGGCGGTGATGCCGCCATCGATGTTGCTGCCGCCAGTGGAGGTCTTTCCGCCCGTGGGGGTCATCCCGCCCGTGGCGGTGATGCCACCATCGATAATGATGCCGCCCGTGGCGGTGCTGCCGCCTGTTCTCGTGGTCCCGCCCGTGCCTATGGTTCCGCCGGTTCCAGTGGCGCCGCCTGTTCTCGTAGTGCCACCTGTCCCGGTCGTTCCACCGGTTTGGGGGTTCCCGCCGGATGGTCCCCCACCCTGACCACTTCCTCCGGTGGCACTGACCCCTCCAGTGGCAACGCCGCCGCTGCTGATGGAGGTGCCGCCGGCGCCGCCTGACTGCGAGCCACCGGTGCTACCGCCGGTGGCGGGCTGTCCACCCGCGCCGCCGGCCGTGTTGGTCGTGCCACCCCTAGCGCCGGCTCCCCCGGTCTGACCGCCAGTGGCATTGTTGATAGGAGTGCCGCTCCCACTGCAGCCGACCGCCATCGGTGCGCCAAGCAGGAGCACAAGGATGAGCAGGTGTGTTTTCCGAGTGGTGCGCATGGGTTCACCCCGAGATGGCAAACTGCTAGTTTGTAGGTGCCGTATCTCTAGCCATACGGCTCAGCCGATTCGGATAGCCGAACGGGCCAAGCCGAGAGATTGGGGCGAGGCGCCGAGGCGCGATGGCCTGACTTGCCCGGAAACCTAGCGCAGCGCGGGTTGCTCGTCCAAGTAGCTTGATTCGCTAGAGAAGTCCGAAGACAAGCTACTTGCCAATGCCCCTTGCGGTGAGCCAGTCGAACATGGCCTTCTCCGCGTCTGGCCAGGCGGTGGCAGGGGTAGTGAATCCGTGACCCGCGCCAGCCACCTCATGCATGCTGGCATCGGCACCGGCCGCGACCAGGTTGGCGACCAAACGGCGGCTGTCAGCAACCGGCGCGGTATTGTCATTCGCACCTTGGACCACGATGAGCGGGGGAACGTCCTTGCGGACATAGGTCATCGGGTTGACTTGCTTGGCTATCGCCGCGCGATTGGGCAGGCTTGCCGGAATCCAGCCCGCGGCCACTGCATTGAGCTCGGCCTCGATATCGGCTGGCCCATATCCATCGACGATACCAGCAATCTTGAAATCAGTGGGAGACGTGGGCCCGAGCCCCGCATCGGCGCTCGTCATGCCGACCATCAGCGCCAGGTGTCCGCCGGCGGAAGCTCCGGTTACCACGTAGCGGGTTCTGTCGCCGTGGAAATAGTCCATATAGTCCCAGCACCACTTGGCGGCCAGGAGCACGTCCTGGACAGCAGCAGGGGCAGGCGCGCCGTCGGCGGTACCGTCATTGACCCGGTACTCGACGTTGCACACCATGAATCCATGCGCCAGGAAGCGATCGAAGAATGTCGACATGTGGTCCTTCCCGGACCCGTAGTTGTTGGTGTACGAGTGAATCCAGGCTCCGCCGTGGAACATGATCACCATGGGCAACACCTGGGTTCCCTTGGGGCCGGCCCCGGTCGGGTAGATGATGTCGAGGCGTTGAGCGGTGAGCGGTCCGTAGGGGTAGTTGCCTTCCACTGTGTATCCAGCGCCGGCATTCGAAATGGGGACCTGCGATGCGGTGTCGCGAACCGGAGGCGCAAGTGTGCCGGTACTGGTCGTTCCGCCACTGCCACCAGCATTCCCGCTGCTGCCGCCAGTCAACGTGCCGCCGCTGCTGCCGCCAGTCAACGTGCCGCCGCCGCTGCCGCCAGTCGACGCGCCGCCGCCGCTGGTTGCTGAGCCACCCCTCGATCCTACGGTGCCCCCGAGAGCGGTCCCTCCCTTGCTGGCGGAGCCACCGGAGGCAGATGTCGTCCCGCCCGTGCTGGTCGTGCCGCCGGTGCTGCCGGGCAGCGAACTGGAACCGCCGGTTTTGCTCAAACCGCCGCTGGACGCTGCGCTGGAACCGCCGCTAGCAACCAGGCTCGAACCGCCGCTTGATATTGAACTTGAGCCGCCGCTAGCAACCAAGCTCGAACCGCCGCTTGATATTGAACTTGAGCCGCCACTAGCAGCCAGGCTCGAACCGCCGCTTGATACTGAGCTTGAGCCGCCGCTGGACGCCAAGCTTGAGCCGCCGCTGGAAACTGAACTTGAACCGCCGGTGTCGCCCGGCAGCGAGCTTGAGCCGCCCGAAGCGGCCGAACCGGACACGCCACCGCTTCCTCCCGTTCCGGTAGTCCCGCCCGGGTTGGTGCTCGTGCAGCCGGCGAGCAAGGCAACCGCAAATGCGCAGGCCAACGCACGGGCATGACCGGGCACGCTCGCGCGATTGCGGCCACTTGGCTCACCTGCTGCAATGTCTGCCAGGGAATGGTTCGGTATCATTCGCATCGAGGCACTAGCGAACGTCGATGCGATAGTCGAAGCGTAGACCGGCGGAGCGTGGGAAAGACGCCGCGCGCGCGGCCTTTTCGACGCAAGCAGCGACCGGCGTGTTCGCCAGTTTCCCGACTACGCCCCCGGTGACGTTGCCGTCCTTAGCCACGACGAGCGTCAGCTCTACGATACCTTTCGGACTGAGCTGCCGCGCGCATTCCTTGGCGCGCGTCTTGACGCCAGCCATGACCCTGGCGATGTCGGCCTGCGACAGCGGCGCAAGCGGCGCTGGGGCTTCGCGCTTCGGCGCCGGCTCGGATCCGCCCTTCTGTACATCGTTCAACAGGGCGTCCAGGCTCTTGCCTTCGCGCGGTTTGTCCTTGGCCTTCTTGGTCGTGACCACGTCGGCCATCAGGTTGTCGAGCGAATCCTGCGACCCGGAAGCCGCCGGCCTGGCTGCCGGCTCACTCTTCGCTGTCGGTGCCGGCTCGTCGAATGACGGCCTGGATTTGCGGCCGGAAATGCCGGACTTGGGCGCGGGCGTGCGTTCAGCGTCGTCGGCGAAAGGATCGTGGTAGGGGGCGACTTCTGGGGCCGAGGCGGGCGGCTTGGCGGTTGTCGCAGTGGGTGCGGCCTTGGCAGATGGGGTTCTTGCTTCGCTCTTTGCGTGAAGTGAGCGCGCGACCGGCACCTTCGCCCCCGCGTTTTCCGCACGGCCCGGCCCTGCAGCAACCTCGGCGCGCGCCGCGGGCTGCGGCACTGCCGCTCCTGCTGGTTTCGCGGGCTCGGCGGGTTTGGCCGCCTTGGGTGCGACGGAGTCTGCGGCCGCCGCTGGTGCCTCGGCCACCTCTTCCGCGCCAGGAGTGGACTCGGGCAAAGGCTCGATCGAGGGCGCAGCCGGTGCGCGCGGCAACGTGGGCGCTACCGGCTCGACCTTCTGCGCAAACTGTGGAGGGGACCTCCCGAGCATCGAGTACGCGCGTGTGACAAGCGCGAGCGCTTGCTCGGTCAGCGTGGGGCCAGCAGCGACACCACCCGCGAATGCGATCAGCGTCCACAAGAACAGCCAGCCCCACCGCCGCTTGCGCGGGATGTCGGGCAAGGTAATCGGCCCCATGAACACGGGGCTACCCAGGCCCGGCGGGGGCTCATTGGGGACAGGCCAGCGATCGCTTGGAACCACGGCCAAGCATCCTAGCGCAAAAACGCATTCTTTCCCAAGTCAGAACGTAACCCACTTGTTCGTACAGGGATTTGGCGTGCTCGGTCCTGCGATGCTGTTGGTCACGTTCACGTTCGTCCCGGACGGTAAGAAGTTCACGTTGCCTGGGCCTAGGGTAACGTTTGTGTACGACGCGGTCACGTTCGCAGACGAGATCCCGTCAACGATCACGTTGTCGAGCGTGATGCTGCCTATGTGCGACGAATCGTACCCGTCGAGCGTGACCTTGGGCGTGTTCGAGCCGCCAGGCACATCGTGGAAGTTCTGGATCTTGATGTTGGTATACTGCGGAATGAGAGAGCCAGTGGCGGTGGAGTACTTCGGGGTCAAGAGAATTGGATTCGACAGGTTCCGCACGCAGACGTCGCTATAGGTCACGTTGTTCACCAGCCCACCTCGGCTCGAGTCCGACTTGATGCGGATTCCGTTCGAACTGCCACCGCTCGTGCCCATGTCGAGGCCGTCGATGGACAGATCGTAGACATTGATGTCCGACACTCCACCGGTAAATTCGCTGCCGATGGACATGCCATGGCCGGCGCCGAAGTGGTTGTGGGCGATGACCAGGTGCTTTACCCCCGTGGCACTCGAACCCTTGATCGCGATCTGGTCATCGCCCGTGCTGATCTTGCTGCAAACAATGTAGCCGTCACTGGCCGCTTCGCCCGGATCGATCCCGTCCGTGTTGTGCGCGTTGGAGTAGGTCAATGCCGTGCCAGCGCTGTTGGTCGCTTTGGTCGGTGCTTTGATGTTCACGCCCCACACCACAAACCCGGCGGCACCCAGCTTGACGTGGAACTTCGGGGAATTGTGCAGGGTGATTCGGTACATGGTGAAGTTCGTCGCGCCTCTCACCGCGATGAGCGCCGGACTGTTGCCGCTGCTGCCTGCGTTCTGGTCCCACCAAGACTGGCTAGAACCAAGGTTGGGTTCGCCGCCTTGGCCATCGATAACGCCGTCGCCCACGATTCCCGACTTCGACCCTGCCACCAGGATGAGCTCGGTTGCGGCCCCCCAAACCTTGGTGTCGCGGGTTGCGTAGAGGGTCGTGCCGGCGTCCACCCACAAGGTCACGCCCGAAGGCATGGTCAGCGGTCCGGTAACGAACGCATTGTTCGCACCGCCGGTGGTGAGCTTGACCGCCTGTCCAGAGGGGCATGCGGTCAGCGCTGTCTGGATCGCCAAGGTGTCAAGGCTGGCCTCGCTCGGGACACCTCCTGCGGGAACGTTCTGGGTTGCTTGCAGGGTCGTGCAGGCAGGCGGGATCGTCGGCTCCGCTGGCATGTTCGGATCACCGTCGCCGCAGGCGCCATTGGCGCCAGCGCCAGCTAATCCGCCGCTTCCCGTGGTTCCGCCGGCGCCGGTGGCGCCGCCAGTCGAAAGGGTGCCGCCTGATGACGTCGCACCGCCGGTAGCGGGCAAGTCTCCAGCACCGGTCAAGTCCCCACCGGAATCCGTCCCACCATCCAACTCGCTCCCTCCCGCCGAGGTCGCGCCGTCCGCGCCCACGGCGTCAACCGTTCCCTGCGCGCCACCCGTTCCAGGTGCGGAGGTATCCGCTGCCCCCCCGGTTGCGGCTGGGGCATCAGGCTCGCCGCCGGACGCGTCGACCGGGCTCACCGGCGAGCCAGATCCGCTGCTGCAATGACAAACCAGCAGCCAGCAAGAGAGCGGGAGCAATTTCAAGATCCTAGCCATGAGACTCCTGAGCCTGATTCTCTCGTCGAGACGCGGACGTGCCTCGACATCAAGTTTGGTGCCCGTTCACGGCGTTTCTTTACCTACCAACAAAAAACAAGGGCACCACGTCCCCCAAGCCTTCAGGATTCGTCAAGGGAGGTTCGCCGGCGGTATACTTGGGAGCCGCACAATGCCGACGCCCCATTCGGACAGGTCCCGAGAATCATGACGCCGCAGGATCCAGCCCCCGCAGCGGCGATATCGGCACTCGCCCGGCCGGCGGTTTTCATTCGCGCCTTCGAGGAGCGCCTGCTTCAGCTCTTCTCCGGTGGCGGCCTGGCCGGGACCGTGCACACCTGTCTGGGACAGGAGCTGGTGGCTGTGGCGTTGTCCCGCCATCTGGACGTTGCTCGGGACGCGCTCTTCGCTACCCACCGGGGCCACGGGCACTACCTGGCCACCGGCGGTCCTGCCGATGCGCTCTTGGCTGAGCTGCTAGGGCGACAAGGCGCACTTTGCGGCGGTCGCGGCGGTACCCAGCACCTGGCGCGCGGCCGCTTCTTCTCGACCGGCGTGCAAGGGGAAGCGGCTGCGCTGGCCAGCGGGTTTGCCTGGGCCTTGCTACGCAAGGGTGAGCCCGGGATTGCCGTCGCCGTGCTGGGCGACGGGACGCTGGGGGAAGGCGCACTCTACGAAGCCCTGGGGTTCGCTGCCTGGCGGGATCTCCCGGTGCTCTTTTTCCTGGAACACAATGGCTGGGCCATGTCGACCGAGGCGAAAGAAGTCGAACGCGGCGATCTGGGCAAGCGCAGCGAGGGCTTCGGCGTCCCCTTCGCGCGCACGAGCGATCGGGATCCCGTGGCACTGGCCGATCACTTGCGCCAGGTGGTCGAGCGTGTCCGCGCGGGGCACCCCTTCTTCCAGGTGGTGGACACCCGGCGCCTGGGCGCGCACAGCAAGGGTGACGACACGCGCCCTGCCACGCTGATCGAGAGGTTGCGGCGCGAGGATCCCCTGTCGCGCTGGATCTCCGTGCAGCCCTCGGTTGCCGCCCTCTACGCCGAGGCACAGGCAGCCGTGCAAGGGCTGGTGCGCGAGGTCGAGGCCCGCGCTCCACTGGATCCCGCGCCGGGGAGCGCCTGGCCACGTCCGCCGGGCGCTTTGGCCAGCCCGGCCCTACTGGCGCGAGCAAGCAGTGCGACCTTCATGGTCGATCGGGTTCGCGCGGCCCTGGGCGATTTGCTCGACCGCGATCACCAGGCCGTCCTTCTGGGCGAGGACATCGCGGATCCCTACGGCGGAGCCTTCCGCGCGACCCGCGGCCTTTCGGCGCGCTTTCCTCATCAGGTGGCGTCCGCGCCGATATCCGAGTCGGCCATCGTGGGCGTGGCCACCGGTCTGGCCATGGCAGGCGCGCCCGCCGTGGCCGAGCTGATGTTTGCTGACTTCGCCACCCTGGCGGTCGATCCTCTGGTGAACTTCGCAGCCAAGCTGCACTACGTGTACGGACAGTCCCGCTGCCCGATGATCGTCCGGCTTGCCTCGGGCGGCGGGCGCGGTTACGGGCCCACCCACAGCCAGAGCCTGGAGACGCTTTTCCTGGGCGTCCCCGGCCTGCGCGTGGTGAGCCTTTCCGCTCGCCACGAGCCCGGGGCCCTGCTGGCAGCGATTCTCGACGGAGGAGCGCCCACCGTGCTGGTCGAGCACAAGCGGGTCTACGCCGATGCGCCACGCCCCGAGCCGCCGCTCGACTGCAAGCTGCATTCGGTATGGGCGAACGGCGGCGACCTCCCGCCGCTGGTCTACCTGCCCGCCGATGGGCGCGCCGGGGACGTCACCCTGGTCACCCATGGGGGCATGCTGGACGTGGCGGAAATCGCCATGCGGGAGTTGTTGCTCGCCGATGAGCTGCGCTTCGAGCTAATCGTCCTCACCCAACTCTGGCCCCTGCTTTGCGATGAGATCGTGGCATCAGTCGGCCGCACCGGGAGGCTTTGCGTGCTGGAAGAGAGCCCTGCCCCCTACGGCGTCGGCTCCGCGGTGATTGCCGCCGTGGCAGAATCCACGCGGCGGCCTTTTCGGGCGCGTGCCCTGGGCGCCGTGCCGGTGCCGATTCCCAGTGTGCGGTCTTTGGAGGAACGCGTGCTTCCCAACCCTGCTCTGCTGGTCCAGTCGATCCGCCAACTCGTTCACAATTTCCCGGGAGAGTCCTGATGCCACCGCTTGCTCGCATTGTGGTTCCTGGCGCTATGGCTGGCGACGATCGCGCACGCCTGGTCGAGTGGTGCGTGGTTGACCGCGCCGCGGTTACGCCAGGCACAGCTATCGCCGTGCTGGTGACCAGCAAGGCCAGCTTCGAGATCGAGGCAGAGGCGGGCGGTTTCCTCCGCCAGCTCTTCCCGGTCGGTCAGATCCTGGAGGTGGGCGATGCCTTCGCCGAGATCTGGTCAGCCCTCCCCGAGGATGCCGCCCCTGCGCCGGCGGTCGAGCCCGCGGCGGGTGGCCCGTTTTTCACAGAAAAAGCCCGCAGGCTAGTTGATGCGCACCACGTCTCTGTCGAGCGCTTCCGTGGTCGCGCCGTGGTGCGCGCCGAGGACGTGCAGGCCATCCTGGGACAGGCGGGTGACGCTCCGGCGGCTGTGCGCCACTATGCCGGGGACAAGCTCGATCCGGCAGCCGACTGGGACGCGGTTGTGCGTGGTGAGGAGTTTGCTCGCACGAAGAACATGGTCACCGACTTGCGCCGCCGCATGAAGGCCAAGTTCGATCGACACGTGTCAACCGGCGATCTGCTCAATGACCGCTGGGAATTGGCGCGCGCGCACGGCTTTGGCGAAGGCAGCAGCGTTTACGATAGCTGTTTGATCCTGGGAAGTCCGCAAGTGGGAAAGCACTGCTGGATCGGGCCAAACACCGTGCTTGACGGATTCCACTCCCCGCTGAGCATCGGTGACTATTCATCCGTGGGCGCCGGCAGTCAGATCTACACCCACAACACCATCCACCAGGTGCTCACCGGCGGCCGGGCCGAGACCTTTTGCATGGCCACGACTATCGGTGCCTGTGTGTTCGTCTCACCCTTGTGCGTGCTGAGTGCAGGGGTGCAGATCGGCGACCGGTCGTTCGTGGCCACCGGCAGCTTCGTCGAGGGAAGGTTCCCGGCCTGCAGCTACATCGGCGGCAATCCCGCGCGCCGGCTGGGCCGCGTGGAGGCCGACGGTCAGCGCGTAGCCCTGATTCGCGAGTAGGTACTAGTATCCAGACGGATACACGATCTGGATGCCGTTGACCGGGGCGCGCTGCTGCCCCGATGAGTTCTGTGCCGGCCGCGCAGTCAAGGTGAAGTGGTCACCGTTCAGGTTGTGGAACACGACATAGTTCCCTTCGCCTGCAGTGCCTGCGTCGGCGCCAGAGGCCAGCCTATATGCCGGGCAGGTACTAGTGGCGGAGGGCCCAGTCTGGGTCACGGAATAGGTTGTCGCGCCAATATTATATTGGTACAGGCGCGTCTCCACCCCGGGCATATAGGAATAGAAGTAGACGTAGACGTCGTATCCACTGCTCACCGGGTTGGGCAAGCCCGTCACGCTGATCGTGGCGTTGTAGTTGGCCGCTCTCGGATCAAGGTAGCCATTCATCATGCGTGTGTCGCCCGGGGCATCGGTGAAGAAATTGGTCCAGGTGTCTATCGCCCCGTCTATCGCATTCACGCTCCAGCTCGCGAACGCGGTGGTCGAACTGCCCCTTGCCGACATGAGTGGCAAGTTGTTTCCCGTCGAACCGAATGCGCTGTTCCAATGCGTGGCTGTGACTGGCTCCACCCCGGCAGACTCGCTGGGCTCCATCGCGACTGTTCCCGACGCCCCAGCGGCGCCATTCGGAGATCCCCCCACGAAGTCGATGCTGATGATCATGGGCGATGGCGCACTATCTGTGCCCACATCGCCGGTCCCGCCGGTTGCGGGACCGTCGCTGGCGTCTGTGCTGGGAGCATCCGGTGCTCCCGTCTCGGCGGTATCAGATGCGACGATGCCAAGGTCAGACGGCAAATTCGTGTCAGCAGAGAATGGAACGTCAATCCCGACGTCCTGAGGCGAGGCCCCGTCAGGCACGTCACCCGCATCCGTCGCAACATCGACCCCGGTGTCGCCGGTTTCCGGCCCACGCGTCTCGCCCGCCGCATCCGCCGTAACAACTCCCCCTGTGCCTCCCGTCCCGAGCGTCTCGCCGGCCGCATCCGCCGCAACGATTCCCCCTGTGCCACCCGTGGCCTGCGTCTCGCCGGCCGCAGCCACATCCGCCACGGATCCTGCGTCGACCACAGTGCTTCCCGCCGTCCCACCCGTCGCCACCTGGCTGGTTCCACCCGTCGCTGTCCCACCCGTAGCTGTCCCACCCGCCGCCATCCCGCCTGTGCTGGACGTCGTGGCACTGCCCCCCGAACCACCCCTGCCCGCATCCGTTCCAGTCGTGCGAGTCCCCCCTCCACCCCCGGTTGCACTGGCATCCTGACGCCCAGCCAGGGGAGAGGAGAGGTCCACACATGCCGTGAAAAGAAGGACGGCCGCGATTGCCAGCGGAACCAGCGAGTAAGAGCGAGTCAAGTTGATCATCCCCCAGCAGATATGGTGCGCAATTCTGGGGTCCCACGGGCGCAAATGCAACCGTCGCGAGATAGTATCTATGGGTCTTGACGGAGACCCCGGGGCCGCCAGGAGGAATCATCTCACCACCTTGACAGGGCGCCATAAAGCCGCCATAAAGACTATATGCGGACTCTCACGATAACGGATGCGAAGAAGAATCTGGGGCGCTGGCTCAAAGCGGCGGCGCAGGGCGAGGACGTCGCCATCATCGCCGGCAGTGACATCATCGCGCTTCGCAAGGTCGAAGTCGCAGTGGTGGACACCAGCTACGCCGAGGCAGAATACGGGGCCGCTCCGGAGTCTCTCGCGCGTCTCGAGAGTGGGGTGGCGGCGCGCTACCGCCGGCAACGAAAGGCTGGCAACCTGCGTTCGCTGGCACAGGTGGAGACGGCACTTGAAAAAGCCAACGCTCGTTGATCCAGAGGTTTTCCAGAGGCTCGGACAGCTTCCGCGAAGCGAACGAGCCGATTGCCTGCTGGCGCTTCACGAATTGCAGGACGGTTTTGGGCAGCCACATCTGCACGCCGGTCTTGCTATCCGCAAGCTTCGCACCACGACCTTCGAATGTCGCGGGGACCTGAAACTGCGCTTCCTGTTCGAAAGCCGCCCCGAGTGCCTCTACGTCTTCGCGCTGCTTTCCCACGACGAGGTCCGGCGCCTCCTGCGCAGCGGCCAAGTCGCGTAGCTGCAAACCACAGTTTCTGGCGCCGGACACGCGCCAGGGCAGCGACCCAGCAGCCACGCAGTCAACGTCGGCGTGGCGTTCTGTCAAAGGCGAAGGTATCCCTGCACTTGCATCCGACGGAATTCCCCGGCAGTGTGATTTCGAAGGAAGGAGCAGCCCATGTCTGGTTCCCCTGGTGCAAACAAGACCGCGTTGATCACCGGTGCCTCCAGCGGCATCGGGTATGAATTCAGCCGCCTTCTGGCGCAACAGGGATTCGATCTGGTGCTGGTGGCTCGCAGTGCCGACCGTCTGGCCGAGATCGCCCGCGAACTGGCGACAGCCCACCCGATCAAAGCCGAGGTGGTTGCCCTGGATTTGTCCCAGCCAGAAGCGGCCTCGCAATTGTTCGCCGAGGTGCAAAGGCGTGGGCTCGCAGTCGACGTGCTGGTCAACAACGCAGGCTTCGGCGATCTCTGCCCGTACGCGGACAGCGACTGGGAGAAGCAACGCCAGATGATCCAGTTGAACGTCGTCAGCTTGGCGCAACTGACCCGCGTCTTTCTTACAGAGATGATCCAACGGAAATCCGGCAAGATACTGAACGTCGGTTCCACCGGCTCCTTCGCTCCGGTCCCGAACATGGCGGTCTACGCTGCGACCAAGGCGTTTGTGCTGAGCTTCTCCGAGGCCCTGTCTGCAGAACTGCAAGGCACAGGTGTCAGCGTGACCGCGCTTTGCCCGGGGGTGACCAAGACCAACTTCTTCAAGCGAGCCAAGTCGGAAAGCATGCTGCTGCGAAGGCTGAACCAGATGGAAGCACGCGACGTGGCCCAGATTGGGTATCGGGCCATGATGCAAGGGAAACCCCGGGTGGTTTCCGGATGGTTCAACAAGATCATGATTGCTTCTATGCGGCTGGCCCCTCGGGGCGCTGTGCTGTGGGTGAGCAAACGGGTGATGCAGCCGTGATGGCCGCGCGGATTGACTGCCGCCCTACAAGTCCACCAGAAAACGAAACGGCCGGTTGCGATCCCAGCGATAGATCTGGAAATCGCTGTCCAGGGTTAGAATCTCGCCGGTGCCCAACTCCTCGGCCAAGTGGACCAGACACGCATCCGCCAAATCCATGGGGACCCGCGCGTACTTCTTCAGTAGAGCCCGCACCGCCCCGGCCTGGGCCGCAAGCTGCAGGGGAATCTGAAAAATCCCCCGCTCGACATTTTGCAGAATGGCGTCTACCGCAGCGGGCAGCCGACGCAAGAGATAGCATGCCTCGGCGATTACGGGCTCGCAGGTGACTAGCGGCGCCTGCAAATCGGCCGCGGCAGAGACGCAGACGCGATGGTGACGCTCAGACCGATCGAGCAGGGCCACAATGCACCCCGTGTCGAGCAACACCGGCCTCATGTCTTGCCGAAGCCCGCGAGATGCCGCTTGTTGGAACCCAAGTCGGGCCGACCCGACGCAAAAGCAGCCAGGCCGATAACCCTGGGACGCCCCGGCCGCCCGGACACAGACCCCAGGGCACATAGCCCTCGGCGAAGGAGTTCAGAATCACTCAGGCCCGTGGCCCGTCCAAGCCGTCGAAGCAGGGCTTGGCTCTCGTCATCCAGGCGGGCATGCACGGTCTTCCCCATGGCTCTCCTCGTGTAATACAAAGACCATTCTGTATTACAAGGGCATGGATGTCAACCGGCGAGGGGGAGCAAGTCCCCAGCTCGGCGAACGTCGACTCCCGCAGAAGGTCGAGGCGCAGCGCCTGGGGCAGGGCCGCTTCCACCCAGGTCGACTTCCCGGTCCCGCGGGGCCCGAACAGAAAGAAACTGCCTGTCGACCGTGCTGCAGGTCTTCCGATAGCAATCGCGGGCACCCAGTCGCCTTCGCACAGTGAAGGATCGAGTAGGGCGCTTGTGGACGCCGGCGACCACATTCGCCTCTTCACTTTCTGAATTGCCGCAAATCTTGATCAAGTGTCTGGCACATCTACAGCGCCGTTGAGACTGCGCGTCGCTTCACCCAGAAGCGCCTGGATTCCCGCAAATCCCAATCGAGTGTCGGGCACCACTCCGGCGCCGCGCAAATCCCTATCAAGTGTCCGCCACCTCCACAGCGCAACGTCAGTGCCGCATTACGGACCTCTTCGCACCAATAGGTACCTCAGATCACTGGCCGTGCTGTCATAATAACTAAAGTGTGCGTCGCCGTTTGAATCAATGGCCATAGACAAATCAGATATCGTCCAATATCCCACAGTATATACGCCGGAGACCACCCATTTGCCTGACCTATT
>Ga0182017_10002113_pt1 | contig 15196 bp, 10 predicted proteins | sample 712E3DmetaG_FD_120492 | JGI IMG/M metagenome (GOLD analysis project Ga0182017, IMG submission 120492) | Permafrost microbial communities from Stordalen Mire, Sweden - 712E3D metaG | ecosystem: Environmental > Terrestrial > Soil > Wetlands > Permafrost | place: Sweden: Stordalen | collected... | reverse complement strand
TGACTTCATGGCCACGACCATAAGGTCCAAGGGCGCGAACCCGATCTTCGGTACGTCGACCAGCGGGCAGTCATGTTCCGGCTCAACCAACGTTGCCAACCGCGGATTCGGGCCGGAAACCAAGGCCGCGGGCGCCGCCGACAATGTGCCGGTAATTGATTTGACGACGCTCTCGGTTGCTCTGTACAACAGCCTCAAGCTCTGCCCGAACGGCAGCACAACCTTCTGGTTCGACGGCACCCATTTCAAGACAGAAGGCGCCACCCAAGTGGCGGGCGTTGTGGCCCAGGCACTAAAAGATCAAGGCATTGGTCTGGCTGCCTATTTGAAGTAGTCGGTCAGACAGTCGCGGACACCGTCGCCCGCTGGGGCGAGAATGAGTAATCTAGCCGTAGGGGCGACCTGCGGTCGCCCACAGTCGCCGACCGCTTGGCCACCATCACGGGGCTGAGCCGGGAAACATGCGCGGAAGCGACAAGGAGAATATCTGCTGCCAGGGCCCCCAGTCGTGTTCACCGGGGACCTCCACCACTTGCTCCGCAGGCAGGGCGGCAGCGAGCAGCCGGCCTGCACGCACAAACCGGTCTTCTCGGCCAAAGCCCAGAAAAATGCGCGGGCAACCCTGCGCTTGCGGAATGCAGCGGCCCAGCCAGAGCCAGAGCTGGCGCAGATAATCATCAGGGCTGGGCTTGGCCGTGGTCTTCCACTTGGCCAGTCCACCCGCCTGTTCGATTTCGTTGATCAGGTCATCGTCCCCCAAGAAGGGCGCGATGGCGAGCAGGCCTTCCAACTCGTTCGGATGTTGTTCGGCGTAGACCAGTGCCCCGAAGCCCCCCATGGAAATCCCCGAGATCCAGAACGATCGGTATCCTCGGGTTCTCGCCGGGGCGAACACGTCCTCTGCCAGGCGCTGGCCGAGCGTCCGCGCAACGTAGTAGCCGTATCCTGCGTCCGCTGCGACTAGGTCCACCGGGGCCCCAGATTCGTGCGCGACTTGCACGAACCCGTGCTTCTCGAAATCGGCAGCGTTGTCGTGTCGACCGGGCAAAAGCACCAGGAGGGCCCGGCCCGGCACAGCCGGTTTCGCAGGGTAGTAGGTGCTGAGCATCGGTGTCGGGGCCGGGTAGATGATCGAACAAGCCGGAATGCAGGCGATCATCGACCAGAGCCACCAGCGGTCGCATATTCTGTCCATTGCTTGAACCTCCAAGGGTGACATCCGCTCGGCGGCTAACATAGCAGCAGGCGTTCGCTCCAGCGTCTGGCACCAGCGCTGTGCCGCCCCGATCGGCAGACAAAGCACCGGCCATAGCTGGATTCACCTGTGTTGTCTTGCGGTTACGTCGCGCGGATCGACGCTATCACCTTGAAAGTGGTGGGGCGTGCGACTGGACGGCGTTCAGGACATCGACGCGAGCAGATCCGCCACCGCGGCCAGCGATGGCAATTGCCAGTCGGCGGCAGAGAGATCGAGCTGTCGGCTCTGCTGGTTGGGGATCGCGACCGCTCGCATCCCCGCAGCCTTGGCCGCCTGCAGCCCGTTGGGAGCGTCCTCGAGCACGAGGCAAGCAGCCGGGGAGCATCCCAGCCGGCGCGCGGCTTCGAGAAACACGTCGGGAGCGGGCTTGCCCCGAGCCACCTCCTCTCCGCTGACGATCACGCTGAACCGACCCGCCAGCCCGACCGTCCGGAGTGCTGCTTCGAGGTAGCGTCGCATTCCACTCGACGCAATGGCTTTGCGCAGGCCGCGCTGATCGATAGCATGCAGCAACGATTCGAGGCCGGGCATCGCGCGGATGGCGCCGGCCAGGTGCGTGATCTGGTAGTCGGTCTTGGCCTTCCCCAGTTCGGCGGGAGACGTGGTCATCGAGAACCGTTCAATGAGCAGGCTCGCGGTCTCGTCCAGGCGCAGGCCCAGCAATTGATCGAGAGTGGTGGCGTCGAGCTCGACTCCCCGTTCGCGCAACACCGCTCGCCAAGAGGCGATCGCGTGGGGCTCGCTATCCACCATCAGGCCGTCGAAGTCAAAGAGGATGGCCTCAATCATCGGTAGTCGTCCTTGTTGTGATCAAGTATCGGAAACAGTAGCTGACACCGAACCACGAGTGTTGGCATTCTCTGGGCCGGTACTACGTCCAACCACGACTTGCACCCGCGACCCTAACGTCGGCGCGGCGCTATCATCTACTTGCTTCCTTGCTCCGGCGCCGGGATAACTCGCGCGTCTTCGGCAGCCAGCTCGGCCAGCACACGCATGGCGGCCTCGCGTCGGGCGCGGCGGCCGTCGGCCGCGACCGGGGACGGGGTGACGCCGGGCAGGCGTGCGCCGTTGCCCTCTTCGCCTTTCGCTTCGGGGGCATGGCCACCGGTGTCCCGCCTGGCCCGAGCAGGTGCCGGACCGCTCGCCGTCGACGCGCGGCCACTCCTCTCCGCGCTTGCCAGCGACTCCAACGGCACGGTGACCCGCCCGTCGGCATTGTCGGACGCGGGCGGCTCAGGCGAGGACTCGCGGAAGATTGGGATCACCTCTTTGAGGAACTGGTCACGCTCGGCTCGCTCTTTGTCGATGACGTCCTGGAAGATCGCCTGCATCAGCTCGACCACGCGGGCTGGATCGGTTCGCGGTGCGACCTGGGCGATCACATCGGACAGCGCCAGCCGGAACTCCTCGGCGCTCTGCGTGCGCTGCTGCCGGTCGGGGGCCAGCGCCCGCAGCACGACCTTGTCCAGCTCGGGCGCAATCCACGGGGCGCGCGTCGACGGCGGCATGGGCTTGGGGTGGCGAACCAGCGCCAGCCCGGCCCCTGGATCCAGACCCGAAATGGGCAAGTACTGTTGCCCAGTCAAGAGCTCCCACAGCACGATGGCCAAGGTGTACACGTCGGTGCGCGCGTCGGCCACCTCGCCTCGGGCTTGCTCGGGCGCCAGATAGGCGGCGCGGCCGAACACCACCCCGGGCTGCGTCTTCTCCTCTTTCAGCTCGCTGCGCGCCAGCCCGAAGTCGGTCAGTTTCACGTCGCCGTTGTAGCCCAGCAGGATGTTGGGCGGAGCGATGTCCCGGTGGACCAGCTTGAGATTGCCGTAGCCATGCACGTAGGCGAGAACCCGCGCCACCTCACGCGCCACGTGCAGCGCGACCTCGATGGGGATGCGCTGCCGCATGCGCACGCATCGGTTCCACACCTCACGCAGATCCTTGCCTTCGACCATCTCCATGGCGATGTAGAATTCCCCATCCACCTCGCCGGCGTCGAAGGTGTTGACCAGCGCCGAATGGCTGAGGCGCAACACCACCTTGGCCTCGTCGAGAAAGCGCTTGGCCTTGCTCGGATCGCCTCGCTCCGACAACACCTTCTTGATCACGCATAATTTTTCGAACCCGCCGATCTGACCCAAGGCTGCCATGTAGATTTCGCCCATCCCACCCTTGGCCATCGGGCGCAGCAGCAGGTACTTACCGAAACGGCGTGGGAAGTACGAACTCATGGCGCCACGATCATCTAATTTCCCCGGCGCTGGATCAGTTCCAAGTCGTGCTTCGCGGTCCGATTGTCAGGGTCCAACTTGAGCGCCTCTTCATACGCCTTGCGCGCATCGGCGTCCTTTTCCAGGCGGAAGTAGGCCTCGCCCAGCACCACCCGCGCTTCCGCCCCACCACCTGCGCGGGCGCCCTCACGCGCCCGATCGACTGCCTCCTGGTAGTCGTGCTGCTGAAACGCGATCTTGGCCAAGCCCACCAAGGCAGGCCCGCGACTCTTGCCCGCGTGAAGCAGGCGCTCGAAGGCCGCGCGAGCCTCGTCGAAACGCTGGGCACGCAAGAAGTCGCGAGCATCCTGCAAGAGCTTGCGAGCTTCCACCTGGGACACACTCGCCGAGCTGCGCACCACTTTGAGGCGCGGGCTGGCTTCTCGCTTGGGATTCTCCTCGGCTGCGGCCAGCTCGGCGGTGCCCTGGTTCTCTTCCTGGACCGGCTCTTCCGCATCGGAGGTTCCTTGCGTGTCGGAGGCCGACTCTGCATCAAGCGAGCCCAGGGACGGCGCCGGCTGTTCCATCACCACCGAGCTGTCTGAGCCCCCGTCCGCCCCGGCGCGCGCCGGGAAGCGGGTAGCTACTCGCGCTATGAGCACGAGTGCCAGCACCACCGAAACTGCCCCTGCCCACCAATGCCAAGATTTGGCCAGGGCCCGCAGGCGGCTCGGGGGGACGAGGGATTTCTGGCTGCCCCACGATTCGTCAAATTGCACTTTGGAGCTAGGCGGCGGGAGCAGCACCGGCGCCGGTGTCACCGACAGGATGAGCTCCACCTCGCGGATCTGGCGTGCAAACTCGGCCATGCTCTGCGGGCGCTGGTTCGGATCGCGCGCCATGGCCTTGTCCACCAGGGCCACCACCGGCGCGGGCACATCGGGTCTCAGCTCGAGGATGGGGCGCGGCGGTTCATTGGCTTTCTTGTGCAGGATCTCCATGACGTTCTCGCCGTCATAGGGGGGAACGCCGGTGAGCATCTCGTAGAGAATCGAACCCGTGGCGTAGATATCCGAGCGTGGATCGGCTGGGTGGCCCGCGGCCTGCTCGGGAGCCATGTATTCGGGCGTGCCCATGGCCACACCCGGGCGGGTCAGGCGCTTGCCGACGCGGGGGCCATCATCGACGTCATCGCTCTTGGCAATGCCGAAATCGAGCACCTTGACCAGATCAGGTGCCGCCGCCACGGTTTCCGCACCCGGCTGCGCCGGGTGCCCGTTGGGCGTGCGCGCGCTCGCTGGACTGACCAGCAGGATGTTCTCCGGTTTGAGATCGCGATGGATGACGCCGGCATCGTGGGCCGCCTGCAACGCCGCACACATCTGCTCGGTGATGCGCAGGGCGTGGTTGATGGCCAGCGGCCCCTCGCGGTGAATGAGCAAGCCCAGCTCGATCCCCTCGATGTACTCCATCACGAAGAACAGCGAGCCCTCGGCCGTGGTGCCGAAGTCGGTCACGTTGACCACGTTGGGGTGCTCGATGCGCGAGGCCGCGCGCGCCTCGCGGCGGAAACGCTCGACCAGATCGGGCGTGCGCGAGTAAGCCGGGTGCAGGACCTTGACCGCCACCCGCTTGCCGATCTCGATGTGTTCGGCCTCGTATACCCGCCCCATGCCCCCCTCGCCGCGCAGGCGCTTGATGTGATAGCGCCCGGCCAAGAGGGCGCCCACCATGCGCGACCCCTCTTCGGAAAAATGACCGCCGTCTTGTGGCACATCAGGCTCGTCGCGTCGCCCGAGTGGCGCGGTGTCGGATCGGTCGGCCTTGGCCTCGGCCGGGTCAGGCGAGTGCGCGGGGGCGTGGGAACCCTCGCCCGACGCCTCCAACAGCGCCGTCGCGCCAGCCATAAGCGCCTGCCGCTCGTCCCGCTCGCGCAGGATGATGTCCCCGAACAGTTCGCGCATGAAGTGCGCCACCTGATGCCCGTCCATGGCCGGGGCTGTCCGGGCCAGGAAGGCGGCCAGATCCGAACGCAACTCCTCGCCGGTCTGGTAACGGTCCTCGGGCCGCACCGCCAGCGCCTTCATGGTGATCGCGTCCAGCTCGGGCGGAACCCGAATGGCGCGCTTGGAAGGCGGCATGATCTGCGGGTGCCGCACCCGCTCCAACAAATCGTCCTGTTCCTCCTCCAGTGCACCCTGGGCACGCGCGCCGGCGGCAAAAAGCTGCCGACCAGTGAGCAACTCCCACAGGATGACGCCCGCGGAGTAGATGTCGCAGCGACCGTCGAGCGCTTCGGCGCGCGCCTGTTCCGGCGCCATGTAGCTGACCTTGCCGAAGATCACGCCGGGCGCCGTCTTTTCCAGTTTCAGGGTCGAAGTGGCCAGGCCGAAGTCGGTCAGCTTGACCTCACCCGAGTAGGAAAGCAGCACGTTGGGCGGCGATACATCGCGGTGAACCAGGCGGAGCCCTTCGAAATTGTGCGCATAGGCCAGGCCCCGCACCAACTCCTTGACGATGTGGGCGGCCACCGGCAAGGGGAACGCTATGCCTTTCTGGGCGCAGCGGTTCCACACCGCGCGTAAGTCTTTGCCCTCGACGAACTCCATGGCGAGGTAGATCTCGCCATGGACTTGGCCGGCATCGAAGACACTCACCAGGTTTCCGTGGGTGAGACGCACCACCACCTTGGCTTCGTCCTTGAACCGCTGCACGTAGCTCCTGCCCGCCAAGTGAGGCAAGGCGGTCTTGACTACGCACAACTTCTCCAGGCCCCGCTGGCCGTGCACCGCTAGATAGAGCGCTCCCATGCCCCCGCGAGCCAGGGGCTTGACCAGTGCATACCCGCCGAAGCGTCGCGGAAAACCGTCCATGGACAGGAGTGTGCTCGCTTCGGATGTTATTGGAACTAGCCCGAAATTCCTAGGAGCGTGTGCGGAAAACTAGCGCTGCCCACCAGAAGGGATCTGGCAAGCGGCTGGCAGGCGGCACTAGCGCAAGCAGACGGCCAGGACCTGCTTGAGGTCAGTCTTGCCGGCAATAGCCTTCTCAATGCCGTCCTGGAGCAAGGTGGTCATGCCCCCAGCCACGGCCATCCGACGCACGTCCTCAACCGGCGCGCGTTTGGCGATCGCCTGCTTGATCGGGTCGTCGTTCACCAGGAGTTCGTGCACCGCGAGACGCCCCTTATAACCAGTCTTGCCGCAGATCTCGCATCCTGCGCCCCGCCACAACTTCATCCGGCGGCGGACAAAGCCACGACGGGCCGCCTCTTCCTCGCCAAAGGCCTGCACGATCTCGTCCACCTCGTTGTCGGTCGCGTCGTACTGCTCGCGGCACTTTTTGCACAACCCACGGGTCAAACGCTGCGCCAGCACGCCCAGTAGCGCGTCGGCAAAGCTGAACGGGTCCAGCCCCATGTCGATGAGGCGGGTGATGGTTTCCGGCGCGCTGTTGGTGTGCAGGGTGGAAAACACCAGGTGGCCAGTGAGCGACGCCTCGACCCCGGTGGCGGCGGTTTCCTTGTCGCGCATTTCTCCCACCATGATGACGTCCGGGTCGGCACGCAGAAAGGCGCGCATGGCCGAGGCAAAGTCCAGGCCGATCTTGGGCTGCACCTGCACTTGGCGCAAACCCGCCTGGGTGATTTCCACTGGGTCCTCGGCCGTCCAGATCTTCATATCGGTGGTGTTGATGCTGCCGAGCGCCGAGTGCAGCGTCGTGGTCTTGCCGGACCCGGTGGGTCCCACGCACAGGACCAGGCCGTAGGGCTTCACCAGGAGCTTCCTCATCTCGTCGAGGTTGCGCTGACTCATGCCCATTTCGTCGAGAGGGATGGGCTTGGAGGCGGCCAAAATGCGCATGACCACATCTTCGTTCCCATTGACGGTGGGCAGGGTGGCGACGCGGAGCTCGATCGTGCGATCGCGCATGCGGAACTTGATTTTTCCATCCTGGGGCTTGCGCCGTTCGGAAATGTCCAGCTTGGCCATGATCTTGAAACGCGCCACCAAGGGATTACGAAAAGCAGGAGGAATCTCCTGGTAGCGCACGCAATCGCCATCGATGCGGAAACGGATGCGGGTGTTGTCTTCCTTGCCATAGGGCTCGATATGGATATCGGACGCCCCCCGCTGGAAGGCATCGATGATGACCTGGTTGGCCAGCTTGATGATGGCGCTATCCGACTCTTCACCTTCTTCTTCATCGTCGCTGGGCTCGTCGATCGCGCCGGTGCTCTCGTCGCCGGACAGCTCCTTGAGCAAGACATTGACGTCCGACCGCGCGCCGTACGAGCACTCGATGCAAGCGGCGATTTCATCCTTGAAGCCGACGTGGAAGATCACCTCGCGATCCGCCTCGATGGCCCGCAGAGCATCGCAGCGGGAAAAGTCGGTTGGGTCGTCGATGACCACGATAAGCTGTGGGCCGCGCCGCTCGATGGGCGCCGCGCACATCTTCTTCAGGTAATCGAGGCGCAGGCGGGCGCGCAAGTCTTCCGGGATCTGCTGACCGTCGGTGAAGCGGTAGAAGGGCGCGTTGTAGTAGGTCGAGAGCGCCTTCTCCACGTCAGCGCGATTCACCCCCACCTTCTCGATGAGATAGCGGGCGGGATCTTGATTGGCTTGCTCCGCCAGAGCGAGCGACTTCTGCAGGGTCTCGATCGGCATGATACCGGCATCGACCAGGGTGTCCCACTTGCCGACCGGCTTCTTCACTCCACGCTCCTGCGCGGCAAAAACCGGCTTGGCCTCGGGCACGGGCGTGCCCTTCCTGGGCTGCTCGACAGCCGGTGCGGGTGGAGTTGTGCGGCCCTGCGAAGTCGTGGTGCGGGGCACGGGTGTGGGGGTAGCGGGGGGCTGCGTGGACGCCTCGCGCGGCGCCAACAGCCCGGCCAGGGTTTTCGCCATGGCCCGGCACAGGTCGCCCGCGTAGACCAGATCGCGCGGCCCGAAGAGCCCGGACTCATCTTGGCGATTGACCACCAACATGACACCGAAGGGCAGATCGCCGACCAGGAGCGGTGCCACGATGGCGCCCTGGATGGCAATGCCCAGCCATCGGTCCAGCCGGTCATCGGGCCGCAGGCGCGGATGCAGACGCAAGAGTTCGTTCGCATCGTTCAGGTTCTGGAAGCCAAGCGGAACCTTGGCGGCGTAGGCGAAGCCGATCACGTTGGTCGGATCGCGTGGCAGGCGCAGCTCGCGCACGGAGTCTTCCACCCAAGCCACGGCCCGCAACTGGCCCTGGGTATCAGACATGAACAGCGTGGTGCGTTCCGCGCTCAAGAATGCGCTGGCGCGCTCAGTGGCCTCGAACAAGAGGTCATCCAGGGTGGCGACCGAACCGATGTAGGCAACCAACTCCGCCAGGCGCGCACGCTTGTCGGCCTGGCCGGATTGGTCGCCGACTTGCTTGAGCCATGTTGCCGCATCCATAGAACATCCTTCACATCGTCATAATGGCGAGCGTTCCTGAGTTGACGCCAGCGCGCGAGAGCATTTGCACACCAAAGACCACCTACGCCTACCTGTGCATAGATCGCGTGGGGAGCCCGCCGGCTTTGCCGGCGGCGCACCATCGCGGGAGGGTATGGGAACCCTTTCAGGGTTCCCATATAAATTGGGGCCCTTCGTTCTGCGTGTCCAACGTGGTAGCTTGGTCGTTTCCCAAAGGGAGCCAGATATCGATGCCAGACGAGAATATCCTCGTCGTAGACGACAGCCCCACCATCCTGAAGCTAGTCGAGATTGCGCTGGCCAAGGCGGGCTTCCATGTGTCGACCGCGGATTGCGGCGAGATGGGTATCCTGGCAGCAACTGAGAATCCGCCGGACCTCTTGCTCCTGGACTACCTTCTGCCCGACCTGAATGGGGACGACGTGTGCCGGGCCATCTCGGGAAACGTGGCCCTGGCCACTGTGCCCGTGGTGGTGATGAGCGCCAAGGGCGAGGAGGCAGGCGCCTGTTTTTCCAACCTGGGCAGCGTGGTCGATTTTTTGCCCAAGCCGTTTTCACCGGACGCGCTGCTCGCCGTGGTCCACCACGCTCTGGAGAAGCGCAAGCACCCGCCAACTCCCGTGTCCGGCGAGGCGTCCGACAACCTGGACGTGGTCGGCCTCTTGCCTAAGGCCGAGGAAGGGAAACCAGCGTCCATCGGTCCGGACGGCGCCGCGCTGGTGGGTGATCTGGCGGTCGTGTCCATCGCCGACGTGCTGCTCTTGCTGCAAGACCGGCAGCATTCCGGCACGCTGCGCCTGCTGGGCAAAGATGCGAGCATCGAGATCTGCGTGAACAAGGGCCGCATCGATTTCGCTGGCGCCCGGGGCGTGGCCGACGAGTTCTTGCTGGGACATTTCCTGGTGCGTGGGGGACAGCTCGAACGCGCCAAATTGGATGAGGTGCTGGAGGAGCGGCGCGCTGCCCCGGGTGGCGGGCTGCTCGGCGCTGATCTGTGCCGGCGGGGACTTATCACGGAATTCGGGCTGAGAAGGGCCATGGCGCAACAGACCACCGCCCTGGTATTCGAGGGACTGCGTTGGGGCAAGGGGAGCTTCTCATTCCACCCCTCGGCCGAGCCCCCGCCGGCAGCGCGCGAGGTGGCCCTGGGCCTACCCATCGACGGGCTCATCATGCAGGGCCTCCGGCGCGTCGACGAGTGGCGCGTGATTGGACAAGAGATCGAGAACTTCGACATGGTTTTCGTGCGCAACGAGGACACGATCGCCTCGTTCGACGACCACCGCTTGCTGCGTGAAGAGGCGGCTGTGCTGGAAATCGTCAACGGAAAGAACACTGTGCGTGACATCATCCACTTGTCCAAGATGGGCTCGTATGATGTAACCCAAGTGTTGTTCCGGCTCTTGCGCTGCAAGTTCATTCGCAGGCGCGTGGCGCCGATGGTTGGATGATTGTGGCGACGGCCTCCAACCTGGACGTGGTGTTCTTCCACCTGCGCGGCCTGCGCTGCGCCCTGCCCGTCAGTGTGGTGCGCGAGATGCTGCCCATGCCCGGCTTAACCCCGGTGCCGCTCGCCCCGCCGGTCATGCGCGGGATCGCTCCTGTGCGTGGCCAAATTTTGCCCGTGCTCGACCTGGGGGTGTACTTTCCGCAAGTGGGCGAGGCGCATGGCGACGGCGTGCCCGATCCCATGACGGCCGAGACACTCATCTTGATCGAGACCACACCCGACGCCAACACCCCGGTCATTTCTGTCGCATTGGCGGTGGAACGTCGGGTGCGCGTGGGCCAGGTCGACGAGCAGCACAGCCGACCACCACCTCCGCGGCCGACCTTTCTGGCCGCCACGGTGCTCGACGCCGACGGCCCCGCTCTGCTAATCAACGCCCAGCAGGCCATTGATCACGTTCGTCACGCCATCAGCACGGTGACAAGCCCATGACCAGAACTAGCGGATTGGATAACCTCATCAACGTGGTCAACGCCGCCAAGGCTGGCGATCTGACGGTGCGCGCGGAAGCTACCTCCCGCACGCTGGCGCCTCTGGCTTCCGCGCTCAACCAGATGCTGGAAGGGTTGAGCCAACATGCCAGCCAGATCGCGGACAGCGCCACCAATACCCTGTCGACCGCGGGAGCGCTCGAGCGCGCCAACCATTTGATCGCCGAGAGCGTGTCTCACCAGCAGGCGGCCATCGCCGAGATTGCGCGCAAGTTGAAGGCGCTGGAGGCACGTTCCGACGAGATCGGCCAGATCGTGGAGTTGTTTGACGACGTGACTTCGGAGACGAATATCCTGGCGCTCAACGCGGCCATCGAGGCCTCACGCGCGGGCGTGCAAGGCAAGGCTTTCGGTCTGGTGGCCGAGGACGTGCGCAAGCTGGCTGAACGCTCGGCGGTCGCCACCAAGGACATCGGCGCCTTTATCCGGAGCATCGTGAACTCCACCAGCGAAGCCAACCACACCATCGAGGAGATTCGTCGCGTGGCCGAGACGCTGGCCGCGTCTGCCGCTGCCGCGGGACGCGACACCGCGGCTCTTGCCGCCGCCGTGAAGGGGCTGACCCAGTCGGTGGCACGGCTTCGTTTCGCCGGCCAAGATGAGGCGGAGCTGGCGCGCGCTCTGCGCGAACGGCGCCCCGCGATCACCGAGCTTCTGCAGCCCCTTGCCCTGCTTGCCGACAACGCAACCACCCCGCTCGGCGATGCGCTACGGCGGGTGCTGGCGGCGCTGGCCGACGGCACGGCCAAGGCGCGCTAGTCAGTTGCACCATGGCACCGCCGGCAAAAGACGGTACGGACAACGGAGAGCGCGGTCCCCTGGGTGAATGGAACCCGAGCGAGGCCGAGCTGCTGCGCGGCTTGTTTCTCGACGAGGCGGACAAGCACCTGCGCCATATCGCGGAGGCGCAGCAGGCGCTGGCGTGCGCCGCGGAGACCACCTTGGATGTGGATCCCCAGCTCGTGGATGCCCTGTTTCGCCATCTGCACACCCTCAAGGGCGCGGCGGGCTCGGTGGCCCACGACGCCATCGCGCGGGCCGCGCACGAGCTGGAAGAGCTTTGCGCCGAGATGCGATCCGGGAAGCTTGCGCCTACCTTCGGAATCCTGGAGCGTATTGACGAGGGCATCTCCTCGCTGCGCGCGCTGCTTACCAGCGCCCGCCTGGCGGCCCCACCCGCGCGCGGCGCCTATCCACCGGAAGCCGTGGCGGTGCCGCGAGCAAGCACGGACCGCCGCCGACAATCCGACCGGCGCGCCGTGGCTGATCGGCGAACCAGTGGCGATGGCATGCTTCGGGTCGATGCCGAGCGGCTCGATGTCCTGCTCGATGGGGTGGGCGATCTGGTCATCCTGCGCACGCGCCTTGATCGACGCGTGCACGAGCTTGAGAGCGTGCTGCGTGACCTGCGCGTTACCCGCAGCACCATGCGCACTTCGCTGGGGGAACTGGGAGTAGGCCTGGCTCCCGGCACCCCCCCAGAGACGCACGTGCTCGACCGCCTGGGCGAGGTGGAAGTCGGATTCGCCAACTTCGCCTCATACCTGGATCGCACGGCCCGTGCGCTGGCTGCCGATGCGGGCACTATGCGGCAAGTCTCGGAGCAGCTTGAAGAACAAATTCGCCGCGCACGCCTGGTGCCCATGGAATGGCTGTACAGCCGGCTGGGCTCGGCCATGCGCGAGTTGGAGCGCACCTGCCGCCGCCCAGTGGACATGGTGGTCGCAGGCGGCGAGGTCGAGCTGGACAAGAGCGTGGTCGATCAGCTCACCGACCCCTTGCTGCACCTTCTACGCAATGCCCTGGCGCATGGAATTGAATCGTCTGAGATGCGCGCCGAGCGCGGCAAGCCGGCGCGCGGGCGCATTGAAATCAAAACCGTGCAGGAGGGCGATTCCGTCTTCATCACCTTTGAAGACGATGGGGGCGGCATCGACCGCGAGGCGGTTCGGCAAGCCCTGCTGCGCGCCGGGCGCGAAACCTCCGCAAGTGCCCTGGATGACAAGGGCTTGGTCGCGGCTATCTTCGAGCCGGGGTTCTCCACCCGGCCCCATTCGGACGCACTGGCCGGCCGAGGCATGGGCCTCAACATCGTCGAGCGCACCATCGCGCACATGGGCGGCGAGGTGAAGCTGGATTACCAGGCCGGGGTTTTCACGCGTTTTCGTCTCTCGCTGCCGCTCAGCGGGACAATCACGCAGGCCCTGTTGTTCAAGTTGGGCGGCCAAGTCTACGCCGTGCCAGCCGCGCACGTCATCGAAGCCTTGCCGGTAGGGCCCGACATCCTGGCCGGCAGTGCCATCGTGACGCCCATGCCGGCCAAGTATCCGACGGGAAACGCACCCACGCTGATGCTGCTGCGCCTGCATTCCTTGCTGGGCGTCGAGTTGCCCCCAGGCCGGCGCGCGGCGGCCTTGCATGTGCGCTACGGCGGCCGCGACTTCATCTTCACCTGTGACAAGGTCATTGGCCCGCGCACGGTCGTGATCCGTCCCCCGGGCCCCCTGCTGGGGCTGATTTCGCTTTATGCCGGGGTGACGGCGTCGGGAGCCGGCAAGGCGCAACTGGTGCTCGACCTGGGCGCGCTCGCGGAGGCGGCCTTTGGGCCGCCGCGAACTGCGGCGCCGGGGCCGCGGCGAGGGCAGCCGCGCATCCTCATCGTCGACGACTCGCGCATGGCGCGTGAGAGCGCTGCGCGTTTTCTTTCCACCGGTGGCTACCAGACAGTCTCGGTAGAGGACGGCTGGGATGCGTGGGAGATTTTGGGCGAGCGGCGGTTCGACGCGGTGGTGACCGCACTGGAGATGCCACGCGTGGACGGGTTCCAGTTGATCGCGCGAATTCGGCACGAACCGACCCTGCGCGGGTTGCCCATCGTGGTGCTCTCGTCGCGCACCTCGGCGGCGACCCGCCAGCGCGCGCTGGCCGCGGGCGCCAACGTTTTCTTGCCCAAGTCCCGCTACAAGCGCAGCCTGGTGGAAGCGGTCACCTCTTGCCTGCGCGAACAGGCCTCGGCGCCGGCGGCGGGCGGGCGCTAGGCCGGGACTGGTCACCTTTTTCACCACAGAGGTCACAGAGAACACAGAGACCGGATGGGAAGAAGGAATTTGGACCACACCGGGCCGAACCCTTCCCTTTCCGGTCCGCCTCTGTGTCCTCTGTGTCCTCTGTGGTGAAAAAAGCTATCCTCCTCATACCGTCTGCGGTGGTGGGGTGGTTTCGACAATGAAAGGACCCTCGGGGGACACGATGGCGCCCACCAAGTTTCCCTGCGCGGTGGCGCCTGGCCACACCACACTGCGGACCACCTGGCTGCTCGACGACACGCGGGCAGCGCCGCACACCACGGTCCATGGCCCCACCACGGCGCCTGCCTCGACCACCGCTCCGGCCGCGAGACGAACCGGCGGCACAATTCGCGCCGAGGGATCGACCTGGGCAGCGGGATCCACGCCGGCAAGCGGCCCGGGCGGATGAGGGAGCAAGCCCGGGTTCGCAACCAGGGCCAGGTTCCCGGCGAGATAGCTTTCCGGGGTGGAATGCTCGGCGAAATAGCCGGTCATGGTCATAGCCCCGATGCGGTCCCCGGCCCGCAGCGCCGGAATGTAGGCGTCTCCGATCATGTCGGACACGCCTGCGGGCAGGCGGTCGAGCAATGCCGATTCAACGACGTGGATGCCGGCAAACATGCGCGGAGCGATGGGCGAGGCGCGGCCCGCGCGCCGGCCGCGGATGCTGGTGACCCTGCCCTCCGCGTCCACGCCGATGGGCGCCCACAGTTCGGGATGGGGATCCTCGCGCAGCACCATGGTGGCCACGGTTCCCCGCGGTGCCTGCGCGTGGGCCGCGATGACCGCACGCAGATCGACATCAGCCGCGACCTTGCCGTTGATGATGAGCACCGGTTCGGATGCAAAAAGCGCGCGCGCTTTGCCCACACCCCCGCCCGTGCCCAGCAGCGCTTCTTCGACCGAGTAGCGCAGGTTGACGCCGAACTGCGAGCCATCGCCCAGGGTCTTCCCGATCTTATCGCCGTGGTGGTGCAGATTGATCACGATGTCGTGCAATCCGGCTTGCCGGCACAACGCCAAGGCAAAGGTAATAGCCGGATAGCCACACACGGGAAGCAGCGGCTTGGGAAGAGCCATGCCGAGAGAGCCGAGACGGGTCGAGCGGCCAGCCGCGAGAATCATCACCTGCATACACGCCATTATTCCACATTGCAGCCTTGCGGCTGCAATACTCCACTATGCTAGGGTGAATCCACCATG
>Ga0182017_10002112_pt1 | contig 15202 bp, 15 predicted proteins | sample 712E3DmetaG_FD_120492 | JGI IMG/M metagenome (GOLD analysis project Ga0182017, IMG submission 120492) | Permafrost microbial communities from Stordalen Mire, Sweden - 712E3D metaG | ecosystem: Environmental > Terrestrial > Soil > Wetlands > Permafrost | place: Sweden: Stordalen | collected... | reverse complement strand
TGACGCTCAACGGGACGTGGACGGACGTCACCAAAACGAGCGCTGATTACCCGGGAGATCCCACGGAGGGGAAGAGGCTGATCTATGAGCCCGCTCAGACGCTCAACGGAATTGCAGAGGGGAGGATGGGCTCCATGACGCTTCTCCTCCGGCATTCCTGGATCAGCTACCGTTACACAACGGAGATCAACGATAGGTTCCTCCCGGCATACTCGCTCGAATCCGCCGCCATCAGGTACGGGCTTCCGGTCGGTCCTTTCGGTGCATCGCTGAAAGCGGAGGTCAACAATATTTTCAACACTTCGTACCAGGTCATCGCCCTCTATCCGATGCCGTTGCGCGAGGTCCGCGTGACACTGGAGGCGGGACTATGAAAACCCGGGCTTTCGTTGCTGCATGCGCCACGGCTCTTCTTGCCGCCCTGACTGGATGTGTCAAAGACCCCGTTTCCGCCCTCAGAGAGGTCCCGGTCCCCTCGGCACGAGGAGTCTATATCATCAACCAGGGGAATTACGGCCGCGCCAATTCCACCCTGTCATACTATGACCTGGCCTCGTTCCACGTCTACAATGACGTCTTCACCGCGGTCAACGGAAAGAATCTCGGCGACGTCGCGCAGGAGATGACCATCAGAGGCTCATCCGGGTATGTCGTTGTGAACAACTCGCAAAAGATTGAAATCATAGATCTGGCAACGAACCTGAACACCGGGACGATCTCCACAGGGAGCGGGTCGAGCCCGGGTCCGATGGCATTTGTCAACGATACGCTGGCGCTTGTGACAGATCTGTACGCGAACGCTCTCATTCTGGTGAACATACCGGGCCGGCGCGTGGCCGGGGCAATTCCCGTGGGGGCAAACCCGGCGGGGATTGCGATCACACAGGGGAAGGCCTACGTCTCGAATTCCGGGTTCGGGATCGGCAGGACAGTCTCCGTCGTCTCACTCCAGAGCCTCTCCGTGATACGCACAGTCGCCGTCGCCGATAATCCGAACGGCGTGGAGGTCACCCCTTCGGGAGCTGTATACGTTGTGTGCGCTGGCAATTATGATTTCACGAACCCTGCGAATGCAACGGCGGCGCGCATCATGGTCATCGATCCCTTATCCGATGTCGTGACCGATTCGATATTCATCGGGGGGCATGCAACGGATATCGGGATCGGTGTCGACGGCATCGGGTATGTCCCCTCAACCACGGCAGTTTTCCGGGTGGATACACGCGTCCACAGGGTAACCGGCGTTTTCAAGGAAGGGTCGTATTTCGCGGTGGGGGTTGAGGCGGCCTCCGGGGATGTGTACCTCGCGGATCCGAAGGACTACATACAGCCGGGGACCGTCTCTGTGTTCGCCCCCAACGGACAGCTCCGGACACAATTCGAAGTGGGTCTGATCCCGGGGGCATTCACGTTCAAGCACTGATGGTCTGAACCGTGTCTGGATTGCTTCGGCACGCCTCCGGCGTGCCTCGGTAAATGACGGGGGGGGTGGCATCACGTTCGGTCCCGCAATGATGTGAGGGGGGGGCATCACGTTGGGCTCCGCCAGAGAGCGGCGGGATCAGCGATGGCGCTGAAATCGTCACCTCGGGCCCCGCCTGAGCGCGTTAGGACCTTCGGTGTCGGGACCTTCGGCGTTGCCGGAGAACGGCAGGATCGCTGACTTGGAGTTTGTGTCCGGTTTTCGCTACATTTAAAGATTCACAATACTTTCCTCGCTCCGGGATCCCTCATTGTCCACAGTCCGCGTCCGCTTTGCCCCCAGCCCGACCGGCTATCTGCACGTAGGCGGCCTCCGTACCGCACTCTACAACTATTTGTTTGCCCGCCGCAACGAGGGGGTGTTCCTGCTCCGGATCGAAGATACTGACCGCAGCCGTTACGTTGAGGGGGCCGTCGAGGACCTGATCCGGACACTCAGGTGGGCAGGGCTCGAGTTTGACGAGGGACCTGGAAAGGAGGGGGGGGCGGGCCCCTATATCCAATCGGAGCGGATCGCGACATACCGCTCACATGTGGAGATGCTCCTGGCCTCCGGCAAGGCATATTATGCATTCGACACTCCCGAAGAGCTCGAAGAAATGCGGAAGAAACAGGAGAAGCTTCAGGTTGCTGTCAGGGACTACCGGCGTGCCCTGGACCTGCCGGTGGAAGATGTACAGCGGAAACTGGCCGCCAGGACTCCGGCGGTTGTACGCATGAAGATGCCTCCTCCCGGAGAGACCATTGCCTTCGAGGACATCGTGCGCGGTATCGTGGAATTCTCGAGTGACGGGCTCGACGACCAGGTCCTTCTGAAATCCGACGGATATCCCACCTACCATCTGGCAAATGTCGTGGATGACCACCTGATGGGTGTCACGCATGTCATCCGCGGCGAGGAATGGCTCCCGAGCACTCCGAAGCATGTCCTCCTGTATCGCTACTTCGGCTGGGAACCTCCCCGATTTGCGCACCTCCCCCTGCTTCTCAATCCCGACAAATCGAAGCTCAGCAAACGGCAGGGGGATGTCGCGGTCGAGGAGTACCGAAATAAGGGCTTCTTCCCCGAAGCTCTCGTGAATTTTGTGGCTCTCCTTGGCTGGAACCCGGGTGATGAAAGGGAAATATTTACACTGAAAGAACTCGAGAAGGAATTCTCTCTCGAGCGAGTGGGAAAGTCGGGAGCCGTATTCAACGTCGAGAAACTGAACTGGATGAACACGGAACACCTCCGGCACAAGCCGGACGGGGAGTTGCTCGAACTCACCCGCCCGTTCCTTGCTGCAGCGGGGATCACGGATGTCTCCGACCCCTACATGCTGGATGTCATACGGCTGCTGAAAGAACGGGTGGAGCGCCCCGGGGAATTCGTGACCACCGGGATATACTTCTTCCGGGACCCAACATCGTATGACGAGCAGGCGAAGAAGAAGCACTGGAAACCGGAGACTGCATCCCGCCTTCACCGGGTGCGTTCAGCTCTCGGGGATATGGCATCCTTCTCCCCGGGAGACGTTGAAGCGGCGGTGCGGAGTACCGCGACCGCTCTGGGAATCGGCGCGGGAGGGCTCATACATCCCCTCCGTCTGACAGTCACCGGCGTCGCGCTCGGTCCGGGTCTCTTCGAGCTGATGGCGGTGCTCGGGAAGGAAACGTCGCTCCGCCGGATCGACAGGGGACTCGCTGCCCTCGGTTGATTCTCGCCCCTCCTTTGTCTATATTTTCGCATGAGAGATCTCGATATCATCCGCCTGAAGAACGCGGCATTCTACGCGTATCACGGCGTGGCGGCTGACGAACAGAATCTCGGCGGGAAGTTCGAGGTGGACGTGGACATGTGCTGCGATCTCTCGGCGGCGGCGGAGAGCGATTCATTGAAAAAGACCGTCGACTATGAGAAAGTGTACGCGTACATTCAGCAGACGGTCCTCTCAAAAAAATACTATCTGCTCGAGACGCTTGCACATGCGATCGGGCGCGGCTTGATCCGCGAATTCTATAACATCGAGACAGTGACTGTCCGTCTCCGCAAACCGCATCCTCCGGTCAAAGGGGTGATAGATTTTGTCGAGGTGGAGATCACGCAATCACGATGAATCATCGCGTGTTCCTGGGCCTGGGATCGAATCTCGGGGCACGGCAGGATTTTCTCAACCGTGCGGCGGCCGAAATCGCACGGCTTCCGGGGGGGCGTCTGGTGTGGTGCTCTTCGGTCTATGAGACCGAACCCTACGGGAATGCGGCACAGGGAAAATTCCTGAACGCCGTAGCCGAGATCGAGACTCCGCTTGACCCGCCCGGGCTGATGGGAGAGGTCAAACGTATCGAGAAATCATTGGGTCGGACTGTCTCCGAGCGCTGGGGACCGCGCGAGATCGATATCGACATTCTCCTGTACGAGGGACTTGTGCATTCCGGCGAGGGTCTGGAAGTGCCGCATCCCGACATGGAGCGGAGAAAGTTCGTGCTTGTCCCGCTGAGGGAAATCGCGCCGGATCTGATTCACCCGGTCAACGGCATGACGGTGTCCGAGATGGCGGATGCCTGCCGGGACGACTCACGTATTGTGAAAACCACGTATCACATCCGATACTAACATGCCCGCCGATTTCATGCGGGTCTGAAAGTCCCGCAGCTCTTAGGCGGCTCTGAAAGTCCCGCCGCTGTCTGGCGGGTTGACAGTCACGCCAGGGAACGACGCCACAGCCGGCGTGACCGTTGCTGACGCCCGCGGCGCCATCGTTGATCTTGCAGCTCTTAGGCGGGGCTGTAACTCTGCCAACGTCCGGAGAAATTTTGGATATACAGGATTCGCTCCAGGATCTGATCGGCCAGACCGACATGCGCTATATCGCCGTCGAGGGGGTGATCGGCGCAGGGAAGACGACATTATGCACGATGCTGGGCGAGACCCTGGGCGCCCGGGTCGTGAAGGAGCAGTTTGAGGAGAACCCGTTTCTTAGGGATTTCTACAAGGATCCGGAACGCTACGCATTCCAGACGCAGATATTCTTCCTGCTGACCCGCTACAAGCAGCAGCGCACACTCTCGCAGGCGGACCTGTTTCACCGGTTCCTTGTGACCGACTACATATTTGAAAAGGACAAGATCTTTGCGTACCTGAACCTGGAAGACGAGGAGCTCAAGCTGTACGAGACCCTCGTGGGGAGCATCGAACACAACATCGTTCAGCCCGACCTCGTCGTCTACCTGCAGTCGAGCGTTCCGAGGCTGATGGCGAACATCAAACATCGCAGCCGTGCCATCGAGGAATCCATCTCGGAGGATTATATCCGGGACCTGAACGAGGCGTACAACTACTTTTTCTTCCGGTACAAGGCAACCTCGCTCCTTATAGTGAATGCCGCGGAACTGGATTTTGTAGGGAATCCCGGGCACTACCGGGACCTGTTGTCGCAGATTTTCCGTACAAACCGCTCAGCGGTGGAGTACTACAATCCGATCGTGAAAAAGTAAGGAGGGAGAAGCGATGCTCTTCCGCGTGATTCTGTATGTGATTGTCGGATACTTCATCTACCGTGTCGTCCAGGTTGCCGGCAGGATTATGTCCCCGGGGAAGCGCCCGGAAAGTCCCACACCACCCCCGGGGCCCCATGTCCAGGACTTCAAGGACATCAAGGACGCGGATTTCATCGACATCACGCCGAAGGAGAGGGGAACGGATTCTCCCAAAGGCTCATAGCCGGCGCACAACCAGTGCCCATCCCTCTCGAACGCCTCTTCAAACGATACCTCTCCGCCGGTCTCCGTTTCGCCCTGGGCTCAGCCGCCACTGGATCTTTCAATACGCAATTCGCCCCGGGCGCTTCTCCCCGGATATTCGTTATCCGGCAGCACAACCAGCTCGGAGACATGTTGTGTGTAGTTCCGCTTCTCCGGGCTCTCCGCTTGCGCTATCCGAATTCCTGGATCTCTCTCCTGGCGAGTCCTGTGAACTACGAACCGATGGTGGGGAACCGGTATGTCGATGAGGTCATCATGTTTGACAAGCGGGAGTTCGTCGGGAGGGAAGGGGGAAGCTTGCTGCACTTCCCGGCATATGTTCGTCTGTTGAGGAAGAAAACCTTCGATATCGCCGTGGTCCCCTCCACTGTTTCGGCGTCGTTCACGAGCGACCTCCTCTCGTTCCTCTGCGGAGCACGGGTGAGGATCGGCGCCCGGAGCATACAGGGGGTGCCGAACCCATCAGCCTTCTTTTTCACCCACCCGAGAGACCTCGACTGGAGGGGGCTGAAGGACTACCATCAGGTCAGGCGGAACATGGATATCTGGCCCGATCGATTCATCACGGACAATGACCTCACGATCGAAATCACATTGACAGAGGACGAGCTTGCAAAGGGGAAGTCGTTCTTGCAGACGATGTCACACGGTGCGTCTCGGGTAATCGTTTATCATCCCGGGGCCGGAAAAATACCAAACCGGTGGCCAGCGGACCTCTTTGCCCGTCTCGCCGATGAGCTGGCACTCTCCGTTCCCGCCGCGACAGTCATCACCTCCGGCCCGATGGACGAAGAACCCGTGAGAGGCATGGTCGGAGCTTTACATACGCCATTTGAAGTTATTAAAAATCAACCGATTAGGGAAGTAGCCTCAGCAATCCGTTTTGCTGATCTTGTCGTGTCAAACGACACCGGGATCATGCACATCGCGGCCGCAGTCGGAACACCCGTCCTCTCCCTCTTTGGACCCACCGATCCCGGAGAGTGGGCACCAACTGGGGAGAGGCATCGTTATATAAGGGGGGAGGATCAGGGAATCGGGAAAATCCCGTATGAAGCTGTCCTCAGAACTGCGAATGAGATGCTCCGCATGGAGCATGATGGGAGCATGCCATAAGTGACCCCGGAGCATGCCGGGAATATGCCAGGAGTATGGGAGTATGATAGATGACAAATGACTCTGAGTACAGCGAAACCGGCTTCAGGGAGGGGATTCTCCGCCTGAAATCTGAAATGCACGCCGTGATACTGGCTCATTACTACCAGGAAGGGGAGATCCAGGATGTTGCGGACTTCGTCGGTGACAGCCTGGAACTCGCCCGTCGCGCCGCAGCGACCGATGCCGAAGTGATCGTGTTTGCGGGCGTACACTTCATGGCCGAGACCGCGAAAATACTGAACCCTCACAAGCAGGTCCTCCTGCCGGACCTGAACGCGGGATGCTCGCTTGCGGAAGGATGCCCTGCCGACAGGTTCCTCGCCTTCCGGCGGGAACACCCCCGGCACGTCTCGATCACGTACATTAACTGCTCGGCGGATGTGAAGGCGGCGAGCGACATCATCTGCACATCGAGCAATGCAGAGAAGATCATCCGGCAGATTCCGCCGGACAGGGAGATATTCTTCGCTCCGGACAGGAACCTGGGACGATATCTGATCAAGAAGACCGGCCGCGACATGCTGCTGTGGGAAGGGTCATGCATCGTCCACGAGACATTCAGCCTCAGGAAACTCGTCCAGCTCCAGATGGACCATCCCGGCGCTGAGCTCATCGCGCATCCCGAGTGTGAAGAGCCGGTCCTGGAGCGGGCCCGTTTCATCGGGTCGACGAGCGCCCTGCTGAAATACGTCCAGAGCGCTCCGGCGAAGCAATTCATCGTGGCGACCGAGTCGGGGATACTGCATCAGATGCAGAAGTCGGCGCCGGACAAGGGGTTCATCCCGGCCCCCCCGGAAGCAAACTGCGCCTGCAACGATTGCCCCTACATGAAGCTGAACACGATGGAGAAACTGTTCGCATGCATGAAAAACCGCTCGCCGGAGATCCTTCTCAGCGAGAAGGTGATGGAGCGTGCGCTGGCACCGATCCAGCGAATGCTCTCCATGAGCTGAGATCACCCACACCCCCTTTTTGCGCCTCCCCCTCTCATTTGTTGAACCTGTGCGTTCTCTTTAGTATATTTACCGAAATTCTTCATATCCCACCCGAGATGGCCTGAACGATGGACCGCATTTATATCGAAGATCTGCCGTCACACGAGGGAGAAACCGTCACGATCAACGGCTGGCTGTACAACAAGCGCTCGAGCGGGAAGATACGCTTCCCTGTGCTGCGCGATGGCACCGGCTACCTTCAGGGCGTCATGGTGAAAGGGAGCGTCTCCGAGGAAGTGTTTGCCCGGTTCGATCAGCTCACCCAGGAGACTTCTCTCTCCCTGACAGGACGGATCCGGAAAGAGCAGCGCGCCCCGGGTGGCTTTGAGATGGATGTGAGCGACCTCGAGATCATACATGTTGCGAACGACTATCCCATCACTCCCAAGGAACACGGCATCGATTTCCTGATGGACCGGCGTCACCTCTGGCTCCGCTCCAGCAGGACACATGCGATACTGAGGATACGCCACCAGGTGATCAGGTCCATCCGGGAATTCTTCGATTCGAGGGGATTCGTTCTCTTCGACGCACCGATTTTCACCCCCGCCGCCTGCGAAGGGACCTCCACGCTCTTCGAAACCGACTATTTCGACTTGGGGAAGGCGTACCTCACGCAGTCCGGTCAGCTGTACGGCGAAGCGGGCGCCATGGCCTTCGGCAAAGTCTATGTCTTCGGTCCGACGTTCCGCGCCGAGAAATCGAAAACCCGCCGTCATCTGACAGAATTCTGGATGGTGGAGCCGGAGGTCGCATTCAACGATCTGGACGACAACATGGACCTCGCGGAGGCGTTTCTCGAGCATATCGTCCAGTCGGTCCTTACGCACCGGCGAGCCGATCTCGAGACTCTGGGCCGGAACACGGCGATGCTGGAGAATGTCCGGCGCCCCTTCCCGCGCATCACATATGACGAGGCCGTGGAAATCGTCAGAAAATCGGGGGTCGATTTCCAGTGGGGGAACGATCTCGGAGGGACGGACGAGACAACCGTGTCCGCCCAGTTCGACCGCCCCGTCATGGTGCACCGCTACCCGGCGGAGGTCAAGGCTTTTTATATGAAGAGGGATCCGAAGAACCCGAAACTCGCGCTGGCCGTCGACGTGCTTGCCCCGGAGGGGTACGGGGAGATTATTGGAGGGAGCCAGAGAGAAGACGACCTCAACGCCCTCCTTGGCCGGATCAAGGAACAGGACCTTCCGCAGGAGGCCTTCGAGTGGTACATCGACCTCAGACGATACGGGTCCGTGCCGCATTCCGGCTTCGGTCTTGGAGTCGAACGGACCGTCTCGTGGATATGCGGGCTGGAGCATCTGCGCGAGGCGATCCCGTTCCCGCGCATGATCTACCGGCTCAACCCATGAATTCCGGCCATGAATTCCGGCGGAGACTGGCCGGCGTTGCGCCAGAGAGACACATGAGAAGACATCTGACACCGGTTCCTGCATGCTGAAAGTCACCGGCCTCCGGAAGGAATTTGCTGCAGTCGTCGCAGTGGACGGCGTCTCATTCGAGGCCGGGAACGAAGAGGTTTTCGGTCTCATCGGCCCCAACGGCGCCGGCAAGACGACGACGATCCGCATGATACTGAATATACTCGTCCCCGACGGGGGGACCGTGACATACGACGGAAAAGGGTTTTCCGACGAAGTGCGGAACCATATCGGCTATCTCCCGGAGGAACGGGGGCTCTACAGGAAAAGCAAGCTCCTCGACACCATCGTGTACTTTGCCGGTCTGCGCGGGATGAAGCGGGCCGCTGCGAAAGCGGAGACGCTGCGCTGGCTCGGCAGGTTCTCGCTCGAAGCGTACCGGGACAGGAAAGTGGAGGAACTGTCGAAGGGGAACCAGCAGAAAGTCCAGTTCATCTGCGCGATCATTCACGATCCTTCCATTGTGGTACTCGACGAGCCGTTTTCGGGGCTCGATCCGGTCAATCAGATCGTCTTCAAGGACATCTTTCATGAGCTCCGGGCCGGAGGGAAGACGGTCATCTTCTCGACACACCAGATGGACCAGGCCGAGAAATTGAGCGACACTCTTTGCCTCATCAACAGGGGCCGTGTTGTGCTCGGCGGGACCGTTCGCGATGTGAAAAGGAGATACGGCACGAACTCGCTGCACGTGGAATTTTCCGGGGACGGCGCATTCATGAGCGCACTCCCGGGGGTGCGGCGCGCCCTCCTGTATGCAAATGCGGCGGAACTCGAACTGGAGACCGGGGCGAACATCCAGACGATGATCGGAGCGATGAACGGAAAGATCGACATCACGAAGTTCGAGCTTGTCGAGCCGTCGCTCCAGTCGATATTCATCCAGACCGTGGGAGATTCGAATGCGGCCGCGCCTCCGGTGGAGGCCGCATGATCACAAAAGTCGTCTCGGTCGCCCGCTGGGAATACCTGGAAAAAGTCAGGAGCAAAGCGTTCCTTATCGGGCTTTTCCTGACGCCGATTCTGATGGTGGGCCTGGGTGTCGTCCCCACGCTCCTCATCACGCAGGCGGATACAAGGACGAAGGTGATCGGCGTCATCGACCCGAGCGGAGCGATCGCTGCGCCGCTGGCCGATCTCGTCCAGGCGCGGTACCGCCTGGCGGACGGCAGTCCGAACTATGTCATCCGTCCGCTGGCGGTCGGTCCCGCCGCCGACGTGCAGTCCGCAGCCGCAGAGGCCGACAGGGAGACCGGGGCGGGCGAAATCGAAGGATACTGCCTGCTCGGGCCGGTGCCTGAGGCCGATTCCGCCGTCGAGTACAGGTCCAAGTCTGTGGGCGACATCCAGCTCGTCGAAAACCTCCAGCAGGCGATCAGGATCGTCCTCTCGGAACGGAAGGGACTTTCGATGGGGCTCGACATGACCGTGATACGCGCCCTGAACGTCAAAGTCGACATGAAACAGGTGAAACTCTCCAAAACGGGGGAGAAGGAGGACACGGGGTTTCTCCAGGTGTTTTTCACCGCTTATGTGTTCCTGTTCATGCTCTTCCTGCTGATCGTCACATCCGGCCAGCTCCTTGTCCGGAGCATTCTCGAGGAGAAGTCAAACCGGATCGTCGAAGTGCTCGTCTCCTCCTGTTCCTCGACGGAACTGATGGCGGGGAAGGTGCTCGGTCTGAGCGCCCTCGGTTTTACTCAGATCGGATTCTGGGCCCTCATAGGTGTCATCGCGAGCCTCTCTTTCGGCATTGTCCTTGTCACGCCGGGGATCGCCGCACTTCTCATTGTCTATTTCGTTCTCGGTTACCTATTCTACGCAGCGGTGTTCATAGGTGCGGGGTCACCGCTGACCACAGAACAGGAGGCACAGCAGGTGACATCGTATCTCGTGATGATCCTTGTCCTCCCCATAGCGCTCGCGTTTCCCGCCATGCAGAACCCCGATGCGACGTGGCTGAGGGTGCTCACGTTCATCCCGTTTTTGACGCCCACGATGATGGCACTTCGTATCCCCATACAGATGCCCTCACTGTGGGAAATCCTGGGGACGATCCTCCTTATGGTCGTCTCCATATTCTTTGCGATGGTGGTTGCGGGACGTATTTTCCGCATCGCAATCCTCTCTACGGGCAAGAGCCCAAAACTCGCGGAGATCTTCCGGTGGGCAAAAGAAGGATGACAAACCAATGAACCGGTTACGCTTTGCTGCAACGGCACTTCTCCTGGTGTTGTATGCGACTCCGGCCCGACCCCAGGCGGTCCTTCCCGAGCGGTGGCATGACGGAGGCCTCAGGGAAAATGTCTACGGACTCGGACTGGCGGTCGGCGCATGTTCAGGGATCGGGATCAGTTTCCGGCAGCATTTTCCCGGATTGGTCAGCTACCAGCTCATCGGGGGAATCCTCAAGGTGGACACCCAGACCTCCTATGCCTTCGGCGCCGAACTGCAGTACGACTTCGTCAGGGGGGCGGGGATCCGGTTTTTCGCGTTGGGAGCACTGGGGTACTACTACTCGGGCGACAGGAGAGGGAATGACATCGACGGTCCCGGCCGGATCGGTGCGGGGATTGGCGCGGAGGTCCCCATTCAGGGGGGCTTCCAGATATCGGGAGAGATGCTCTTCACATTCTTTTCGGACGGGAATGTCCTGCCGCTTCCGCAGGTCGGGATGCACTACTATTTCTATTGACGGGCGCCTTTGATTCTCGGGAAAAAAAGCGTATGTTTCTCCACCATCGTTGATCCTTTGATCCGCCCTTGACTGTGGAATCCCTCGTCTTCTTCTTCCTCGCAGCATTTGCGGTCACCACCGCCGTGCTCATGGTGCTGCAGCGCAGCCCCCTTGTGAGTGCGATTTACCTTATCGCGAATTTCTTTGCCCTGGCCGCGCTCTACCTCCTGCTGCGGGCGCAGCTCCTCGCCGTCCTGCAGATCGTGGTGTACACCGGGGCCATCATGGTCCTTGTTGTTTTCGTGATCATGCTCCTTAACCTGGGAGACGAGGCCCGCGTCCATCCCCGGATCTCAGTCAGGACGTGGATCACCGTCGTCCTTGCCGCCGGTTTCCTTTCAGAGATCGTCTATGTCTTCTCCCTGGCGGGCACGCCCGCGGAAGGGACCACCATCTCCGGCGGAGCGGAGTCGCTCGGGACGGTCGAGAGCATGGGGGGGGCGCTTTTCGGAAAATTCCTCCTCCCGTTCGAAGTCACATCGCTCCTCCTCCTCGTGGCGATACTCGGTTCGGTCGTGCTGGCAAAGAAGAAAGGCTGACCCGGTCATGGACATCCCCCTTTCATATTATCTCTGCCTGAGCGCTGTCCTGTTCGTCGTGGGGGTGGCGGGAGTGCTGACGCGGCGGAACGCGATCGTGGTGTTCATGTGCATCGAACTGATGCTCAATTCCGTCAACCTGACGCTCATAGCCTTTTCTTCATTTCTCGGTTCGATCACGGGCCAGGCGCTCGTGTTTTTCGCCATGGCAGTGGCGGCGGCGGAGGCGGCTGTCGGGCTCGCCATTGTCATCGCGATCTACCGGAACAGACAGACGGTGGACATTGACGCGATCAACATCCTGAAATGGTGATCGTCGCATGATCCCCCTGCAACTGACAGGCTACGCGGTTCTCTTTCCCTTCCTCGGGTTCCTCTTCAACGGACTGATCGGGAGAAAGATCAAAAACGAAGGGATCGTCGCCGCCGTGGGCTGCGCCGCAGTGGGGGGGGGATTTGTCGTCGCCTGCATCGGTTTCTTCCAGATGCTCGGCCTCCCGCCGGGACAGCGGACGCTGACACTTGACCTCTTCCCCTGGATCGTCGCCGGAGGGTTCCGTGCCGACGTCGCATTCCAGCTCGACCAGCTTTCCGTCGTCATGATGCTCATAGTGACCGGCGTGGGATTCCTGATCCATGTCTACTCGGCCGGCTACATGCACGGGGATCCCGGGTTCTGGCGATTCTTCGCCTATCTGAACCTGTTCATCTTTTCGATGCTCACGCTCATACTCGCGGACAATTTCCTTCTGATGTTCCTGGGCTGGGAGGGGGTCGGACTCTGCTCGTACCTCCTGATCGGGTTCTGGTACGACAGGAAATTTGAAAAAGGGACGACGGGTGACGCGGCGAAGAAAGCGTTCATCGTCAACCGGATCGGCGACTTCGGGTTCCTGACCGGCATCTTCCTTATCTACGTGACATTCGGTTCGCTCAGGTTTCAGACAGTCTTCACGCAGGCGGCCGCGATGAGCGTGGGGACGCCGGTGCTCCTCTGGATCACGCTCGCACTTTTTCTGGGCGTCACGGGGAAGTCCGCGCAGATCCCCCTCTTCGTGTGGCTTCCGGACGCGATGGCCGGACCGACGCCGGTGAGCGCACTGATACACGCCGCGACAATGGTAACGGCAGGCGTCTACATGGTGGCCCGCTGCTCCGTCCTGTACGCACTCGCCCCGGTCACCATGGGCGTCGTGGCGTCGGTGGGGGCCGCCACCGCGTTTTTCGCCGCCACGGTCGGACTCGTGCAGAACGACATCAAGAAAGTGCTCGCCTATTCCACGATCAGCCAGCTCGGATATATGTTCCTGGCGCTCGGTGTGGGAGCCTTCAGCGCGGGAATCTTCCACGTGATGACCCACGCCTTCTTTAAGGCACTCCTCTTCCTCGGCTCGGGAGCTGTGATACACGCAATGCACGATGAACAGGACATTCGCAAAATGGGGGGACTCGCAAAGAGCCTCCCGATCACGTACCGCACATTTCTTGTCGGCACGATCGCGATCGCCGGGATCCCCCCGCTCTCCGGCTTTTTCAGCAAGGACGAAATCCTCTGGGACGCTTTTTCGCGCGGTTCATGGGTGCTCTGGCTCGCGGGTTTTGCGGGGGCCGGACTCACAGCCCTCTATATGTTCCGTCTCGTCGCCCTCACGTTCCAGGGGGAAGCCCGCTGGGAGAAGGGAGTCCACCCGCACGAGGCACCGGCCACAATGACTCTCCCCCTCGTCGTGCTCGCCCTCCTTTCTGCAGTCGGCGGCTTTGCGGGGATCCCGCACAGTCTCGGCGGAGGGAACGCGTTCGAACAGTGGCTTGAGCCCGTCTTCGCGCCTGCCGCTGACAAGCTCGCATTTGCCGCCCCGCAGGTGGAAATTGCCGAATATGTCCTCATGGGACTTTCCGTGGCCGTGGCTCTCGCCGGATGGTATCTCGCCCGCATGTGGTATCTGAAGAGAAAAGAGATCCCCGGTCTCCTCGTCCGGAAGCTCCCGAATGCGTACAGAGTGCTCCTCAACAAATATTACGTCGATGAACTCTATGAGGGGGCTGTAGTCAAGCCTGCAGTCAGGGGATCGGAGCTGCTCCTCTGGAAGGGGATCGACGTCAACGTCATCGACCGCATCGTGAACGGCGCCGCGCAGATCACCGCGGCGGCGGGGCGCGGCCTCCGGCTGATTCAGACGGGGGTTGTCCAGAGCTACGTCCTCGTATTCCTTGCAGGAGTCGTCCTGATCGTGGGATGGCTTCTGGTCAAATGAACTGACACCCGGGTCCATGGAACAGCATATCCTGAGTCTGATTCTTTTCACGCCTTTCGCGGGAGCGCTCGTGGTTGCGCTGCTGGGAAGAGACGCCTCCCGTCTCATCAAGACCGTGGGGCTGCTCTTCTCGCTTGTGGCGCTCGGACTGTCCGTATGGCTCTTCCTCGTGTTCGACGGCTCGCGGGGGGACATGCAGTGCGTCGAGATCATCCCCTGGATACCGGCGCTCAATGTCTCGTACCACATCGGTATCGACGGCATCTCGCTTCTGCTCATCGTTCTGACGACATTTCTAACGCCGATCGCTCTCCTCGCATCGTGGGAGTCCGTCACCGTCCGTCTCAAAGGGTACGTCGCACTCATGCTCCTGCTGCAAGCCGGAACCCTCGGGGTGTTCATGGCCCTCGATCTTTTCCTCTTTTACGTCTTCTGGGAGTTCATGCTGATCCCGATGTATTTCATCATCGGCATCTGGGGAGGGCAGGAGAGGATCTACGCGGCGGTCAAGTTCTTCCTTTACACGATGGCCGGAAGCCTGTTGATGCTCGTGGCGATCATCTGGCTCGGCTCCTATGCCGCTTCGCTGCCCGGCGGCGCATTCACGACGGATCTTCTCCGTCTGTACGCAATCGCGCCCGGAATCCCGATGGGGATCCAGATCTGGATGTTCCTCGCCTTCACGTTCAGCTTCGCGATCAAGGTCCCGATATTCCCGCTCCACACCTGGCTCCCGGACGCGCATGTGCAGGCTCCCACCGCCGGCAGCGTCATACTCGCCGGCGTGCTCCTGAAAATGGGGACGTACGGGCTGATCCGTTTCTGCCTCCCGCTCTTCCCCTATGCCACGTTCAGGTTC
>Ga0182017_10002110_pt1 | contig 15203 bp, 15 predicted proteins | sample 712E3DmetaG_FD_120492 | JGI IMG/M metagenome (GOLD analysis project Ga0182017, IMG submission 120492) | Permafrost microbial communities from Stordalen Mire, Sweden - 712E3D metaG | ecosystem: Environmental > Terrestrial > Soil > Wetlands > Permafrost | place: Sweden: Stordalen | collected... | reverse complement strand
CAAGGGGGCAACGCGCGCTGTGCTTTTCGGCTCAGTGGCGCGCGGCACGGACGACGGCCGCTCCGACATTGATCTGCTCGTCGTGGACAATGACGACCTCCGGTACTTCGCCCGGCTCGACAAATACTACGACGAGTTGGTGGACCTGCTGCACAGGCCGGTGGATCTTTTTGTCTACCGTGAGGCTGAGATCGAAGCCCTGCGCGACCGGCCCTTTATCCGCCGCGTGCTCGCCGAGGGAAAGGTGATCTTTGAGTAGAGAAAAGCATGCGGATGAAGGGCTCCGCTGGCTTGCCCAGGCGCGCGCCGATCTACGCGCGGCCGAGGGTTCCATGCGCGCGGCCAGCCACGAGTGGGCTTGTTTTCAGGCGCAGCAGGCCGCCGAGAAGGCGCTCAAGGCGCTGTGGCTTGGCAACGGCTTCGAGCCATGGGGCCACTCCGTGCTGCGGCTCATCGACGACTACCCTGACGAATCCGTGCGCCTCGGCTCCTTGGTGGCGCTGCGTTCGGCGGCAAAGGCTCTCGACAAACTGTACATCCCGACCCGCTACCCGAACGGACTGCCCGACCTGTCGCCCTTCGAGGTGTACACGGACGTTGAGGCCCAGGCCGCCATCGCCGCGGCCCGCAGCGTGCTCGCGGCCTGCGAGTCACTCTGCCCGCACGGATGATCCGACCGCAGGTCGCCCCTACAGCCCCGCGTGTTTCGCCTGAATCGTCGCAGCCAGTTTGTCGATGGCTTCCAGGTCCGCCTCGGTGGGCAGGCCCTTGATCTCCACGGGGTCCAGGAACTCGACCTTTAGGTTGCCGAGCATGCCCTTGATCGTCTCCACCGTCTTGCCGCCCCAAGCCCACGAGCCGATGACGGTGGCGAAGCGCGCCTTGGGCCGCAGCATGTTGGCCACATAGGCGGCGGACGCGGCGGCCGGGTGCGGCCCGGCCAGCACTGTGGATGTGCCGATCACGACAGTGGCCGCGTCGACCAGGGCCATTGCCATGTGGCCAAGATCCATGGTGGGTAGGTTGATGCGCGTGACGGCCACGCCTAGGTCGATCAATCGATCGACCAGCCGGTCGACCATGATCTTGGTGCTGCCGTGCATAGACACATAGGCCACCAGGGCGTGATTCTTGGGTTTGTCCGCGATCCAGTCCTTGTGCGCGTCCAGGATGAATTGCGGTCGGCGATACACCGGGCCGTGGCTGGGCGCGATCATGTCCACGCCCAGAGATTCGACCTTCTGGATGTAGCCGCTCATGCGTGCGCGAAACGGCATCATGATCTCGGCGTAGTAACGCTTGGCGGCCGGGTACGCCTGCGGCTCGTCGTCGGCGAAGAGATCGCTGGTGGCACGGTGGGCGCCGAGAAAATCGCAAGTGAACAGGATCTTGTCCTGCAGCAGATGGGTGAACATGGTCTCGGGCCAGTGCACCCAGGGCGCGAAGATGAACTGCAGGGTGCGGCCGCCCAAATCCAAGATGTCGCCGTCTTTGATCAGGGTGACGGCCTCGGCCGGCAGGTGCACATGCAGCTTGAGCAGCTCGGCGCACTTCTGGTTGGTGACCACCTTGGCCTCGGGGAAACGCGCCAACACCGCCGGCAGGCTGCCTGAATGGTCCTGCTCAGCGTGCTGCGCGACCACGTAGTCGAGCCTACTCACGCCCGCGGCGGCCAGGTTGGCGAGCAGCTCATCACAGAATGCGCGATCCACCGTGTCGAGCAGGGCCACCTTGTCTTGACCCTTGATCAGGTAGGCGTTGTAGCTGGTGCCGTCAGGCAGGGGAATGAGATCATCGAAGAGTGGCTTGTCCCAATCAAGGACGCCCACCGCATCAACACCGGGCTTCAGGGTTCGCGCTGCCATGGTAGTTGCTCCTGTTCGCGTTAGGCGGGAGAGAACTCGTCTTTGCCCAAGCCACAGATAGGACACACCCAATCCTCGGGCAAGTCCGCGAACGGCGTGCCCGGCTTGATGCCGCTGTCCGGATCGCCAACCGCCGGATCGTACTCGTAGCCGCAGGCGTTGCATACGTACTTGCGCAGGTCAGTCATGGCCGCCAAGGATTAGCGTTTCTTGCGTCAGGTTTCAACGCCTCTGCGCGCCGACACATTGACAGAGGGGCAGGGCAGGGCAAGGATTGCTGCTTGTGAGGACCTTGCGATGAAGTGCGTGGCTCTAGTGATGGCCTTTCTCGTCGGCGGTTGCGCCGGCTGCTTGAAGAAATCGGCGCCGCAGCCGGCTGCACGCGAGCCTGAGTCGCCTGCGTCGCAGAAGGCCGTGGCCTCGCCTGCTCCGCCCGCGGAGGGGACCCGCCGCATCCGGCGGGCTCAGATGGCCGGCTCCTGGTACTCGGAGAACAAGGATCAGTTGGCAGCCGAGGTCGACGGGCTCTTTCGCGAGGCCAAGCCACCCAAGATCGACGGCAAGGTCATCGCGCTCATCTCGCCGCATGCCGGCTATCGCTTCTCGGGCAAGGCCGCTGCGGCGAACTACCAGCTCCTGCGCGGGCAGGACGTCCGCCGCGTGGTGCTGCTGGCCATCTCGCACCACTATCCCCTGCGCGGTGCCTCGATTCCTGACGTGACCGACTTCGAGACGCCGCTTGGACTGGTCCCGGTGGATAGCAAGGCAGTGGCGCGGCTGCGGCGCAGCCCGGTGGTCAGCAGCGTGATGCGCGCCGAAAACGATGAGCATTCGCTGGAAATCCAGCTTCCCCTGCTCCAGCGCGTCCTGCCCAAGTTCAGTTTGGTTCCCATCCTGGTGGGCCGCATGACCGAGCAGGAGTACGTGGATCTGGCCGCGGCCTTGGCCGAAGTGGTTGACAGCCACACCGTGGTGGTGGCTTCCAGCGACTTCACTCATCGGGGGGCGAACTACGGCTACGAGGTCCCCGACGGCCCCGGCGATCTGCAGGCCCGCCTGGCGCGGCTCGATCAAGGGTCCATCGATCAGATCACCAAGATGAGTCGGCCCGGGCTGCTGGCCTACGCGGAGCAGACCGGCACCACGATCTGCGGGCTGCACCCCATCGCCCTGTTGCTGGAACTGCTGGGCCGTTTTCCGGGCAGCAAGCCTCACCTCGTCAGCCACTACACCTCTGGCGACGTTACTTCCGACTGGTCGAGTAGCGTGACATATATAGGTATGGCATTTACGGGCAAGTGGCGCGAGGAGTCGAAGCTGGACGAGGCGCGTGCCGCGGGCGAGAGCACGTTCCCGCTCAGCGACGACGAGAAGCGAACCCTGCTGCGCCTGGCGCGTCTGTCGCTTGAAGCGTCGGTGCGCAAGGGGCGCTTCGATCCCGACGGCATTTTGTCGATTCCCACGACGCCGTCGCTGGAGCGCAAGGCTGGCGCCTTTGTCACCTTGAAGTGCAAGAGCGGCTCGGACGGCACATGCACGGGAAAGGGCGATGAGCTGCGCGGATGCATCGGTACCTTGGAGCCGTCATCGTCGGTGTACGAGGTGGTGTCCCGGCGCGCGGCCAGCGCCGCCCTGGAGGACACGCGCTTTCCTCACACGGTCACCGTCGAGGAATTGCCTTTCATCACGGTCGAAGTTTCAGTACTCACGCCGCCACGGCCGGTGAAGAGTGCCGACGAGATCGTGATCGGGCGCCACGGCATCATCCTGTCGGTGGGATGGAACCGCGCCACGTTCCTGCCCCAGGTGGCGCCTGAACAGGGTTGGGATCGCGAAACCACCCTGCGCCATCTGGCGCAGAAGGCCGGGCTGCCCGCCGACGCTTGGAAGAAGGCCGAGTATCAAGTTTACGAGGCGATCGTCTTTTCGGAAGGAGAATTCAAATAGACCGGAGCGATTTCTCCCCCGGCGTTCCCCAGTTCCGCGGGCTATAATTTCGTCGTGTCCGGCGAACGAATCGACGCTGACCGTCGACAATTCCTGCTCACTATGGGCTCTCTGGCAGCGGTGGCTACCGGGTGTAGCTCATCCTGCGGTAGCACCCGGTTGGCCGGGAACTCCGCCAGCGGCACGCCGGCCAGCGCGATCGCCCCGAATGGACCAGCGCAACCTTCAAAGCCACGCGTGGTGGTGGTGCGAGCCAAGCAGGCGCTGACCCACGGCTATGACGCCGACCGCGGCGCTCTGCGCGCCATGTTGGGCGCAGGTCTTGCGGCGCTGGCGGGCACAGGGGACGGGGTGGCTGGCTTGCGCCGGTACTTCCGGTCGGGCCAGACCGTGGGGTTGAAAGTCAACGGGCTGGCCGGTCGCAATGCGGCCACCCATGTGGAATTGGTGGATGAATTGTCGGCGCTACTGCGGCAAATGGACATTGGCGGCCACCAGCAAGTCGTTTTTGATCGTTTTGCGTCTGACCTGACTGCGTCGGGTTTTGCTTTGAACGAGCGCGGCGACGCCTACCGATGCACAGGAAACGATGCGCTTGGCTACGAAGAGGAGCCGACCGTCATGCCGTCGACAGCTTCCCGGCTGGCGCGCGTGCTGACCGAACGCGCGGATGCGGTCTTGAATCTGCCTGTGCTCAAACAACATATGTTGTCAGGCATGTCGGGCGCGCTGAAGAACCAGTTCGGCTGCATTCACAATCCCAACAAGATGCATTTGGACAAGTGCGACCCCTATATTGCCGAAGTCAACGCCTTGCCCGCGATCCGACAGAAGCAGCGTCTGATTGTGATGGACGCGCTTCGTCCGGTGGTTGACAACGGTCCCAGTTACCAGCCGAATATGGCCGAGGTGGCCAACGCCTTGCTTTTTGCCGTGGATCCCGTGGCAGTGGATGTCGTGGGATTGGAACTGTTGGAAGAACTCCGCCGCAAACACAGCCTGCCGTCGCTCGCCAAGGTCGATCTGACGCCCACGCATATCCAGACCAGCGCCCGGATGGGTCTGGGGGTTGGCGATCGCGGGGCCATCGACGTCATTTCGATCGAGGTGTGATCATGAGAGGCTTCACCCGTCGGGACTTTTTTGGAGGCTGTGCCGGAGCCGGCTGTGCTTTCGCGATCGGGGGGTCGCTGGGCGGCCTGGCCCTTTTCCCGTCCCGCCTCGCGCGTGCGGGTGAGACGCCGCGGCCGCACCCGGCGCGCTTCTGGAAGAAGCTCCCCAACAAGCGCGTGCAATGCCAGCTCTGCCCCAAACAGTGCCTGGTTGAAGACCGGGAGCGCGGTTTCTGCGGTGTGCGCGAAAACCGCGGCGGCGAGTATTTCACCCTGGTCTGGGGCCAGCCCTGCGCCGTGCACGTGGATCCAATCGAGAAGAAGCCACTCTTTCATTTCCTGCCTGGCAGTCGCGCCTATTCGCTTGCCACCGCAGGCTGCAACCTGGAATGCAAGTGTTGCCAGAACTGGGACATCTCGCAATCGCGACCCGAGGAGGTGGACTGGCAGTGGATGCCGCCCGAGGAAGTCGCGCGCCGGGCGCGAGCGGAAGGCGCCTGTGTTACCTTCACCTATTCCGAACCCATCGTTTTTCTCGAATACTGCATCGACACCGCCGTGGCCGCCCACAAACTGGGCGTGCGCACCACCATGGTCACGGGCGGCTCGGGCGAAGCGGAACCGATGAAGGAGGCGTGCAAGGTCCTCGACGCGGTCAAGATCGATCTCAAGGGCTTCACCGAGGACTATTACCGCAAGCTCTGTAAGGGGAAATTGGCGCCGGTGTTGAAGACCATCGAGACCGTGCACGAAAGCGGGGTTTGGCTGGAGTTGGTGCACCTGTGTATTCCCGGCGCCAACGACAGCGAGCCCGAGGTTCGCGACATGTGCCGCTGGGTGAAGAGCCATCTGGGCGCGGAGGTGCCCCTGCACTTCACGCGCTTTTCGCCGCAGTACCAGATGAAGAACGTGCCGCCCACGCCATTTGAGACGCTGATTCGCTGTCGCGAGATTGCGCTCGGCGAGGGATTGCACTACGTGTACACCGGCAACGTGCCAGGGATCGAGGGCGAGCACACCTATTGCCCGCGCTGCCACAAGGTGGTGGTGGCTCGCCACGGCTTTCACGTGGAATCGGTCGATCTGAAGAATGGGCATTGCGCATTCTGTGGCCAGTCGATTCCCGGCATCTGGAGTTGAAGGCTTGGCCCGGCGCGGGACGAGGCCTGCTCAGCGATCGGGGTTCAGCCAGAAGTGGTTAGCTTTTTCACCACAGAGAGCACAGAGAACACAGAGGTCGGAAGCAAGGAAGGGTTCGGACCGGACAGGAGCCCAACCCTTTCCTCTCCGGTCAAACTCTGTGACCTTTGTGCCCTCTGTGGTGAAACAGCTAACTTCGATCCACGGTCCACGAGATGCTGGCTAACTGCGGTGGTCGCGTGTCTTGCCTGTGCCTCGCGGGGCTCCTCGTGGTCGCCAGCGCCTGTCGTCCGAGGAACTCCGGCGCGCGCGGCTTCCCTACCAAAGTCGATCCAGCCGCTTTGCACGCGCGCTATGGCGGCGCGCTCTATTCGCAGGATGACGAGGAGACACTGATTCGCGCGTTTTTCGACGACCGCCGCAATGGAGTGTTTCTCGACGTGGGCGCGGGCGATCCAGTGAAGAACAGCACCACCTACTACTTGGAAAAACATCTAGGTTGGCATGGGCTCGCGGTGGATGCACTGGCCGAATACGCCGCCGACTATGCGCACTTGCGGCCGGCCACGCGCTTCTTTTCCTATTTCGTCGGTGACAAGAGCGGCGGCGAGCGCGACTTTTATGCCAGTCCGGAGCGAGACTTTTCCTCGGGCACTGGCGATGATCCACGCGGCGGGGCCTACCAGAAGCGGCAAGTGTCCACTATCACGCTCGATGATTTGCTGGCGCGCGAAGGGGTCGCACATGTCGACTTTCTCTCCCTGGACATTGAGGGCGCCGAGCCGGCTGCCTTGGCCGGTTTCACCATTGGCCGCTACCAGCCAAGCCTGGCTTGCGTCGAGATTCACTCAGCCGGGCACGGCCGCGCCATCAGCGAGTACTTCACTCTGCACGGCTACCGCGAGGTCACGGCCTATCGATCGATGGATCCGATCAATCGCTATTTCGCACCAGCGCCGTAGAGCGCCGAACGGATCACAATTCACGCCAGGGCAGGGCAGTCACGCGAGCGGTCAGCTTCCGGGCGCGCGGTACTCGGCAGACTACGAAGCCCTGCTTGGCCCGTTGCGGGTAGGAATCGAGAAACAGCTCGAGGTGGCGAGCGTCAGTCGGACGAGGATTCTCCGTCCATTTGACCTCGATTGGAATGTCGCGGTTCGGAGTTTCGACGACTGCATCCACCTCTGCGCCGTGCCGAGTGCGCCAAAACGCTACCCGGTGCCCTCGCCCGAGATACGCGGTTCGTGCGACCAACTCCAGCAGAACCCACTGCTCGAAGAGCGGTCCTGCCGCGGTTCTTAGGAGGTCGCGCGACAAGGGAACCCCGGCCGCGGCATTGCGAACGCCCAAATCGAAAAACAGGAACCGAGGCGTCGACAAGATTTCCTTGCGGCCAGAGCGCCCGTACGGGCCAATCCATGTTCCGACGAAGGTGTCCACCAGCACCTGGTAGTAGGTGCGAATTGTGGCCACCGGAACGCCGGATTCTTGCGAGAGCCGGGCGAGGTTCATGATGCAGCCGGATTCGGAGGCTGCCACGGCCACGAAGCGAGAGAAGGCCCCCACATCCCGCACCACGGCCTCGCGGCGGATCTCCTCCTCCAGGTAGACCTCGGCGTAGGTGGAGAGCGTCGAAGCGCGGCGTGCCAACGGTTCGGCTGCTACGCCAGGCAGGCTACCCCATACCAGAAGATCTTCGATCGGGGCCGCGGGGAAGCCGCGGTTCCTCGGGACGCCCGGAAGCGGAGGTAGAATTGCGGACATGCCGGTGTCCGTTCGTTCAGGGGCGATCACCGGGAACAGGCGAAAGGAATGTGCCCGTCCTGGCAAGAGATTGGCCGCACCTGCCCGAAGGCGCCGCGCCGAGCTACCGGTGACGAAGAAGTCGAACTTTGCTGGAAAGCGATCGAAGAGATACTGGATGTCGTCAAGGAGGCTGGGAACTTTCTGGATCTCGTCGATGCAGACCACAAGGCGCTTGTCCCTGCGTGCTTCCAACTCGGCTGCCAGGGTCCCTGGGGCCCGCTCGTAGCGGAGGCGTTCACGCGGATCCTGCAGGTTGATTACCAGAGCTCTTGCCGGTGCGATGGCCCGCAGCAGGAATGACTTTCCGGTTTGCCGTGCGCCAAAGAGCAGCCGCACCTTTCCCCGAGAGGTTCGGCTGCGCAGCGCGCTCTCTAGACAACGGGGATGATACGACAACGCGATCATGATTATGCGGCAGATTCTACAGCTTCTTGTTTATTCGGCAAGGCGGCGATTTCAGAAATGGCGGCCGAGAGGAAACGGCAGAAAGACTGCCATACCGTAGGTGGCGGATGATATAAGGCGCCGGTAGCTAGCTGGCCATGTTGAACGTCACCTTTGCCCGAGCCGCGGCCACCGACATTCCGCTCCTGCAAACCCTGGCGCACGAGATCTGGCGTGCCCACTTTCCCGGGATCATTTCGTTTGCCCAGATTGAGTACATGCTCGACCGGATGTACGCGACCGAGGTGATCGACAAGGAGATGCGCGCGGGAACCTGCTGGGAGTTGATCCGCAATGGCGAAGAAGCGGTGGGTTTTCTGTCCTATTCGCACCTGCCGGCAGCCGCGCTGCTCAAGTTGCACAAGCTCTATGTCCAGGTGGAACGGCACGGGCAAGGATTGGGCCGGGCCAGCTTGGGCCACGTGATGGAGGTCGCCGCCGCTCTGGGCGCGCGGGAGGTGTCGCTCTACGTGAACAAAAACAATCAGAAGGCCATTCGCGTCTACGAGCGCGCTGGGTTCACCATTGCCGAGGCCGTGACCAGCGACATCGGTGGCGGCTTTGTCATGGACGACTACCGGATGAGGGTGTCCTGCACGCAGAAGTAGGCGCTCAGGTGCGCGCCTCTTGCAGCGCGCGCTGGAAAGCGGGCAGGGCGCGTTCGATGGTGTCAAGCGGCACAGTCATCGACAGTCTGACGTAGCCGCCGCGGCCGAACCCCGCGCCGGGAACCGCCAGCACGCCCTGCTTGACCAAGAGCTTCACGAACGACACGTCGTCGGGGATGGGAGTCTTGAGAAAAACGTAGTAGCCGCCCTCGGGCTTGCGCACTTCATAGCCAGCCGCACTCAAGCCCGCGCAAAACACATCGCGCTTGTGCTGGTAGACGGATGCGTCCACGCAGGCGTCGGCTGCCTCAGCCATGACCAATTGCCAGAGCGCCGGCGCGTTCACGAAACCCAGGGTGCGATTGGCGAAGGTACAGGCCGCCGCCATCTGGGGCCAGTCAGGCAGGCGAGGCGACAGCGCGAGAAACCCGATGCGCTCGCCCGCCAGGGCCTGCGACTTCGACCAGGAAAAGCAGATCGCAGTTTGCGAGATGAGCGATGCTACCTCGGCAACCTTGCGGCCATCATAGACCAGGCTCTTGTAGGGCTCGTCGCTGATGACCAGCGGCGGGTTGGGCAGGCGCGCGAGCATGGCTTCGAGATCGCACAGCAGCGCCGCGGGATAGACGCGGCCGGAGGGGTTGTTGGGCGTGTTCAGGATGATGCCGCGAGTGCGCGGGGTGATGGCCGCGGCGATGCGCTCAACCTCGGGCAGGCAATCTGCGTCGGTTTCGACCACCACCACCCGGCCGCCGTGATTGCCCACGTAGAAGGGATACTCGGCGAAAAAGGGCGCCAGCAGGATGACCTCGTCGCCAGGGTCGAGAATCGATTTCAGAATGACGTTGCAGGCGGCGGCCGCGCCCGAGGTCATGCACACCTGCTCAGCGCAAAAAGGCAGTCCGACTTCCCGGCGCAGCTTGTCCGCGATGGCCGCGCGCACCTCGGGAAACCCGGGGTTGGGCATGTAGCCGTGGCTGTGCGGCCGGCCCCTGTCCACCACCCGGCGCAAGGTCGCCAGGGTCAGTGCGGGCGGCTCGACCTCGGGGTTGCCCAGGGTGAAATCAAAGATGTTGGCCTCGCCACGCTCCTGCTTCAGGCGCGCGCCCTCCTCGAACATGCGCCGAATCCACGAAGCGCGTTCGAGCTGCTCGGCGATAACCTTGGCGACAGCCATCAGCGAGCGAGTAGATCGTTCTTGGCCACCAAGTTGACGCCCGCAGCTTGCAAAGCGTGGGCGGCGCCGTCGGGATCATCGAAGCGGAAGATGAGCACGGCCCGCTCGCCATGACCAAAGGGAAAGGCGTACATGTACTCGATGTTGATTGTGGTTCGCTCGAAGGCGGACAGAATCCTGGCCAGCCCGCCGGGACGGTCTTCCACCTCTACCGCCAGTACCTCGGTGGGCTTGACCACGTAGCCGGCCGCCTCGAGTACCTGGGTGGCCCGGTTTGGGTCGGACACGATGATGCGCAGAATCCCGAAGTGCTGCGTGTCCGCGACCGAGAGGGCCCGAATGTCAACCCCGTTCTCGGCCAGCAGGCGGCAGGGGGCAGCGATGTGGCCTGGCTTGTTTTCCGCAAAGATCGAGAGCTGTTGAATCTTCATGTCTGTCCTCGCTTGTCGATGACCCTCTTCGCTTTGCCTTCGCTGCGCTGGATGGTTTGCGGTTCCACCAGCGTGATCTTGATACGGATGCCGAGCACCCGCTCCAGGGTATCCGCCAGCTTCTCCGCCAGCGCCTCCAGCGCGCCCACCCGATCGCTGAACACCTGGGCGGTGACCTCGACCTGCACCTCGATCTGGTCCAGGCCATGTTCGCGCGTAAGAATGATCTGGTAGTGGGGCAGGGTGCCTTCCACTTCCAGTAGCACCGCCTCAATCTGCGACGGGTACACATTGACGCCGCGGATGATAAGCATGTCGTCGCTGCGCCGGCCGATACGTCGCATGCGCCGCAAGGTGCGGCCGCAGCCGCAAACCCCGGGGACAAGCGCGGTTATGTCGCGCGTGCGGTAGCGAATCATGGGCATGGCCCACTTGGACAGGGTGGTCAGCACCAGCTCGCCCTCCTGGCCGTCGGGCAGCACGCGCCCGCTGTCGGGGTCGATGACCTCGGGGTAGAAGTGATCCTCGAAGATGTGCAGGCCGTCGTGGCACGGGCATTCGATGGCCACGCCCGGGCCGATGATCTCGGACAGGCCGTAGATGTCGAAGGCCTGGATACTGGTCGCGCTTTCGATGTGGCGGCGCATGGAGTCTGTCCACGGCTCGGCGCCAAACACGCCCACCCGCAGGGGCAGTGCCTTGAGATCCACGCCCAACTGGGCGGCCCGATCGATGATGTGCAGAAAGTAGGTGGGCGTGCAGCCGATGGCGGTGGCGCCGAAATCTTTCATCACCATGATCTGCCGGTCAGTGTTGCCGCCGGACATGGGGATCACCGCGGCGCCGATGCCCTCGGCGCCGTAGTGGGCGCCCAGTCCGCCGGTGAAAAGCCCGTAGCCGTACGCATTTTGCACGATGTCGCCCTCGTGCAGGCCGCAGGCCGCGAAACTGCGCACCATGACCGAGGTCCACACGTCCACGTCTTGCTTGGTGTACGCGACCACGATGGGCTTGCCAGTGGTTCCGCTGGATGCGTGCATGCGCACCACATCGCGCAGCGGAACGGCGAACAAGCCAAAGGGATACGTGTCGCGCAGGTCGGCCTTGCTGGTGAAAGGCAGACGCGCGACATCGTCGAGCGATCGAATATCGGCCGGCGCGAGCTTGCGGCTTTGCATGCGCTGGCGAAACAACTCGACCCGTTCCGTGGCGTGGGCCACGATGGCTTGTAGCCTATCGAGCTGCAGCTTGCGCAGAAGCGGCGTGGGCACGAAGTCGGGCGCGCTGGCTGGATGGTACGAGTGACAGATGGGCTTTCGGTCTTGCAAGGGCGAGGTCATGGGTTCTTTCCGATGGCGAAGGCCTGCAGGTTGGCAGCGTGGAGCTTTTCGGGCAGGGCGGCCTTTATGGCCGCATGCCAGAGATTGTCGGCAAGATCGAGCTGGCGAGCAAGCACTCCAAGCAGGGCCACGTTCAGGCTGCGTTTGTTGGCCAGTCGCGTCTCATCGACCAGGCCCGGGTGAATCAGGACTCCACCCGGCTTGAGCACCGGCTGCGCCACCTCGACCTGGCTTGCGGCCAGCACCACCAGAAAATCCGCCTCGCCTGCTGGCACCATGGGGGAAAAGACACGCTCGCCAAAGCGCACGTCGCTAGAAACCGAGCCACCGCGTTGGCTCATGCCGTGGATCTCGCTCTTCTTGACATCGAGCCCCGCGCGAAAAGCCGTGTCAGCCAAGATGCCCGACGCCTTGAGCACACCCTGGCCGCCCAGGCCCGCTACCACCACGTTGACCACGGCGTCACTGCCCGGCATTGGACTTCTTCTCCCGAAGCTTGATGGTGCCCGCGGCCAGCAAGCAAGGCCGGCGCGCGATGATTATTGACAGCTCGTCGCGCGCCAGGGCCTCGCGCAGGACGCGCGTGATGGCGTCCGAGTCTGCGATGGGGTCGACCGTGAGCACGTTCTTGATGCCCAGGGTGCGCGCCAGATCTTCGAATACCACGCGGCCAGTTGGTTCGTGGTTGAGCCTGCGTCCGGTGCCCGGGTGTTCCTGCATCCCGGTCATGGCCGTGGTGCCATTGTCGAGGATGAGCAGCACATGGCCGGTGGCAGGCGGGTTGTAGACCATTTCGACCAGGCCGGTGATTCCACTGTGCACGAAGGTGGAATCGCCAATCACGCTGACCACCTTGCGCGCTTGCTCGGGCGGCAGGGTGTGGCGCAAGCCCAGGCCAACTCCGATGGCCGCGCCCATGCAGACACAGGTGTCCATGGCGGAAAACGGCGGTAGCACGCCCAAGGTGTAGCAGCCGATGTCGCCCGCCACGATGCAGTGGAGGTCGTGCAGAGCCTCGAACACGTTTCGGTGCGGACAACCCGGGCACAGCTCGGGCGGCTTGCCCGCGGGCAGCGCGGGCTCGGGCGAAACATCGGCGGCCACGATACGGCGGACGCGGCTGACGTTAAGTTCACCAAAGCGGTACATCTCGGGCTTCTGCTCGACCGCGATGCCGGCGGTGCGCGCGGCTTCATAGAGGTAGGGGTCGCCTTCCTCCACCACCAGGCAGCGATCCACGCTGGCGGCAAAGCGGCGCATGGCCTCGACCGGCGGAGGATAGGAAAGGCCGATCTTGAGCACGCGCGCGTGCGGTGCGGCCTCACGCACATGCTGGAACGAGATGCCCGAAGTGATGATGCCCATCGCTCTCTCGCCGTCGACGACCTGGGTGGGGCCTTCGCTTTCATTCCAAGCGGCGATTTCCGCTAGCTTGGCGCGCAGGCGATGGTGTGCGGGCCGTGCGTAGGCCGGGATCATCACCCGGCCGGGCACATCGCGCACAAAGGTCGGCGGCTGCGCGGGCGCAAGCTGACCCTTGGTCTGCACCAAGGTGGCGGAGTGGCATACCCGCGTGGTCATGCGCAGGAGCACCGGGATACGCCAGCGCTCGGAGATCGTGATGGCGAGCAGGGTGAAGTCGTAGGCCTCCTGCGAGTCGGACGGCTCCAGCATGGGCACGCCGGCAGCGACGGCAAAGCGGCGGTTGTCCTGCTCGTTCTGGCTGGATGCCATTCCTGGATCGTCCGCTGACACAACCACCAGGCCGCCGGTCACGCCCGTGTACGCCGCCGTGAACAGAGGGTCTGCCGCGACGTTCAGGCCCACGTGTTTCATGGTGACCAGGGCGCGCGCGCCGGCAAAGGCGGCGCCGATGCCAACCTCCAGCGCCACTTTTTCGTTGGGCGCCCACTGCGCTCGTCCCCCCAAGGCGTCGAATGCCTCAAGGATCTCCGTCGACGGGGTACCTGGATACCCAGTGCCGAGCGCCACGCCGGCAGCAAGCGCGGCCTGCGCCACGGCTTCGTTGCCGCTCGCGAGTCGGCGATCAGGATTGGGCTGGGGCATGAAACTGCTGCCTCGAAAAGGTAGTTTTGGCCTGCCTGGCTTCCGACGGCAAGGGGCTTGCCTAGCCGGTCGACGGCGGTGTCGGCTGCGGATTGTTTCCTGGCCGCAGTGCGCGTATAGTTTTTCGTTATGAAATACTTAGCATTGTCTCTTACTATCGTGTCCGCGGAGCCTGAGCGCGGAGCCAACCTAACGACAGCCTCAATTGGGTTGGCCACACACAACTGGAACCTCGGCGTGTACTGGGGCATCTCGGCGCATTTCTAGCCGGCGCTGTGCTTGAGGCATTCGTCGTTCTCGGACTTCTGGCCTACCTGTGCCTGCTGGCTGTGCCCGGGCCGATTTTGCAGCTCTTGCTCGGCGCCCTGTTTGCGCTGGTCGGCCTGGTCGGCGGAGGTGGTGCAGGCATCGTTTATCATCTGGCGCTGCGCAGATCTCTCGTCCGCCTCGGCGCGGAGGTGAGTGGGTGGTTGTGGTCGCCGGTTTCGCGTCACCACCTGCTCGATGAGCAGGGCCGCCAGGAAGTGCTTCCCTGGTTCCGCGTGGGTGCCGCGGGATTCTTTGTCTGCCTCGCAGGAATCGGGATGATGCTCGCCGCTCTCCTCAAGGCAACGCTGGCGGGGTGAATCGGTTTGCCGCTAGCCCGCCCGCAGCACCGCCCCCACCGCCCAATCGTAGTCGGGCCGCGTGCCATCCCATAGGGGCAGGTTGCTGTCCGTCCCAATGTCCAGCCCGCGGTCGGTGGCCCATTCGTGGAGCGACTCAAGCACGCCCTGCACCATCTGCCGCGGCGGCTCGGCCTGCAGTGCACGGCCGTCCGGCGCGGCGAATGCCAATTCGCCGCTTTCGCCCCGGGCGACTGTCCAGCCGCCCTCATGGACCAAGTGGTGATGGAAGGTGCACAGCAACGCCAAGTTGGTCATGCCGGTCTCACCCCCGTGCAGCCAGTGCTGGATGTGGTGGCCGTGCAGGAAACGCGTGTGCGTGCAGCCCGGGAAGCGACAGCCGCGGTCGCGCAGAGCCAGCGCGCGCCGTATTGCGGGCGGAATGGAACGCGCCCGGCGGCCGATGTTCAGCCCGGCGCCGTCTCCCGCCACGGCCACCACGCCGCAGTCGCAGGCGATGCGGCGGAACGTTTCCGCGGAAAGTGCGCCAGGCACAGCCTGGGCAAGGAGGATGCCATGTAACGCCATGACTGAAACTTTGCAGAGGAACCCGGCGGGAGAATCCCGCCCGGCAAAGGCTGGCGACCAGCCGGAACCGAGT
>Ga0182017_10002109_pt1 | contig 15205 bp, 12 predicted proteins | sample 712E3DmetaG_FD_120492 | JGI IMG/M metagenome (GOLD analysis project Ga0182017, IMG submission 120492) | Permafrost microbial communities from Stordalen Mire, Sweden - 712E3D metaG | ecosystem: Environmental > Terrestrial > Soil > Wetlands > Permafrost | place: Sweden: Stordalen | collected... | reverse complement strand
GATCCAGTGACTCAGGTCTTTGTAGAAGCCGGTCACGTCCAGATTGATGTGTTCGCGCGGCTTCCACTCGACACCCGCCGAATAGTGAATGGCCCGCTCGGCCTTCAAGTCGGGATTGCCGAAGTTCTTGTCGAGCTGTCCGGTGTAGGGATCCGGCTCCTGATAGAAAAGGCCCACACCCGCCTTCAAGGCCACCGGCTTGGAAAGCTGGTAGCGAGCCGTGAGGCGCGGCGCGAATGTCGCCTGAGAAATGTCGGAGAAGTAGTCGAAACGCAGGCCGGGCAGAATGAGCAGTCCCTTCAACGGCCGAAGTTCCAGCTCAACAAAGGCACCCGGCAAGAAGACGTTGATCCCCGACTCGCTGGTCTGGTGGGTATCTGTGAGACTGGACTCCGCCGCCTGCCCCTCCTGCGGGGCGTTGGGCATGTACACACTGTCGCTGAAGCGGTAGTAGCCGACATCGAGACCGGCTGTCAGAGCGAGTTTCTTCGACCATTCGTAGCGAACTGTGTCGCGGAGGTGGGTCAGGTCGACGGTGTAGTGCGAGTAGAACTGGAAGACTTGTACATCTCCGTTCTCGTGGCCTTGTGACAGACGCAAGGTGTTCTCGAACTTGTCACTCGGGACGTAGCGATAGCTGGCCAGGGCACGAAAGAAACTGGTGGAATCCGCTATCTGGTTGCCGGCGATCTCAGTGCCCGCGCGGGCGGCGTTGCGCAGAACGATGCTGAATGTGTCGGACGAACCGAACACGAACAGGCGCAGGTCATGCGCGGGCGCCGGGCGGTAGTTGGCCAGCAATTGGTAGTCGTAGTAGCGGGGCAACGTGACGTCGGTGATGGGCGCGTTGGAGGGAATCAGGCCCTGCACGATCCAGTCGATGTAGCTGCGACGTGCGGCAACCGCCACCGCAGCCTTGTTGCCGATGGGCGTCTCAAGATAGAGGCCGGAGTCGAGCAGATTCACATCGAAATAGCCGTTCGCCTTGGTGGGCTTGAGCTTCTTGGTCGAGATGTCGACGATGCCACCGGTGGCGCGGCCGTAGTAGGGCGAAAAGTTGCCCGGGTAGAATTCCAGACTGTCGATCATGCCCACAGGCAAGACGCTGCGAATGCCGCCAAAGTGATAGATGAGAGGCACCGCTGCGCCGTCCACGAAGAATGCCGTGTCTTGCGGCGCCGATCCGCGCACAAGGATGTCGCCCGAGCCAGCGGGGCTGCGCGCCACTCCGGCGAAGTTCTGGATGACGGCCAAGGGGTCGCCCATGGCTCCGGGCATCTTGTCGATGACCACGTTCTCGATCACGGTGCGGCTGACTTCTTTGCGCTCGCGCTCGGCGGTGACCACCTTGTCGAAGGGATTGTATGAACCCTTCTCGACGTAGTAGGTGGCATGCGTGGCCTCGCCCGCATGGATCTCCTCGGTGGTGCGGAAGGGATAGTACGAGGGAGGCTCGATGAAGACCTTCCAGGTTCCGGGTTGAAGATCGAAGAAGTGGAAGTGCCCCTTGGCGTCGGTGATGTTCTCGAAGCCGATCGGCGCTTCGCCGCCGCTACGATAGACGGTGACCAGAATCCCTGACATTGGCATGCGCGTTCCACGCTCCAACAGCACGCCCGCGAAGTTCTCCACCGGAATCGGTTTGGGCGCCTCCACCGGCGGGCTGGCGGGCGTGGCCACGGGCGGGGGCGCGGGCGGCTTGGGCAACGGGAACTTGAAGGTGTAGTTGAGCTGAACCCGCACCGGCTTTCCCGCCAGCTCGGCCGGTTCAAAACCTAGGCTGTAGGCCGCGGTGACCGCTGCTTCCTCGAAGCCGAGGCCAGTCGGCGTCTTGGGCTCCACCACGGTCGCGCCAGTGACCTCGCCCTTTTCGTCCAGATCCACCAGCAGCGCCACCACGACATCGCCGCTAACCTTGCCGACGGCCTCTGGCGGATAGGCTACCTTGGCCGGCCTGGTCAGCTTGGGCTGCTTGCTGAACTCGCTGGCGTCGATGGTCGGTCCGTGCTCCTTGGCACCGACTTCGGCCTCGCCAGCCCGCCCAGCGGCCTCCTTGTCTTCCCTGGGGCCAGATTCTTCCACGGCCCGCACCACGCCCGCGCCGGCGAAAGACAGCAGGGCTGCCACCATGCCGAGACGCTGCGCCCTCATGGCGTGGTCTCCGGCTGAGCGTCTGCGCTGCTTGCTTCTTCGCCATCCAGCGCTCCGGCATCAGGTCCCGGCTCGCCGCCATCGGCTCCCGGCGCATCGGACGCTCCCGCGTCGGGCAGCGATTCCACCAGATGAGCGACGCCGCTGGTCCAGGTCACGCCGTTGCGGCTGTCGTGAACCACCACGATGATGCGCGCGAAATCCCCAGCGTAGTTATCAAGAGTCGGGATGTTCCAGGTGTTTTGCCCAGCCGCGATGAAGGGTGCAGTCGGATCGTTGGGATCCCCGCCGAGATAGCCGGTGTGCGCACCGCCCTGCCCATTGCTGCCAAAGTCGCCGCACTCGGCGAACCAGTAGACGTTGAGCCGCTCGTACTCTGTATCGTTCGGAAGCAGATAGGGATTGTTGGGATCGTTCGGAGGCTGAGTCGCAGGAGGGGGCAGGACCTGGTTAGGATCGGGCAGGGATATTTCGGCGTTTGATAGAGGCAGGTCGATGCTGATGGGCGTGTCGAAATTGCGCAAAATCCCCTGCGTGCCCGCCTGATCGAGTTGATGAGGGACTCCGTCGATCGTGACGCTGATGCTGCCCACGACCGGGTTGAGATTCTTCTGGATGCTGTCGTTGACCGGCAGGTAGACGTTGAATATGGCGGGCAGTTCCAGGGCAGGCTGGTCCCCAAAGGCCGCCACGGTCACGACCAACTTCACCGTGATGGGGAAACCCGCGATGGTGCACGCGAAGTTCAGACTCCCGTTCGCCGCGAGCCCGCCCGTGCTGGCGACCGCCGCGGCCAACGCGGGAATCGCGTCCAGCTTCCTCTCGCAAAGCAAGGCCAGCATCGCCGCTGGGAAAGGATTCGCAAAGGTTGCGGTCTCGCCCGGACCCAGGTCGAGCGGCGGGACGCCCGGAATACCGGCAAACAACTCATTCGCCGCCGCCTGATCGATGGGGCACTGGCTGGGGTCGGTGGCACTCATGGGCAGGGGACACCACGACCAGCTGTAGGTCACGCCCGCGGTTCCACCGTCACCCAAAGGCGGCTGGTACACCAGCGCGCGCAAGGTCGTGGATGCTCCCAGCGCGGGCTGCGGCGGTTCGGCCTGGATGGCCAGAATGCGCACCTTGTTGAGCAAGGTGGGCGTATTGAAATCGCTGCGACTGCAGGCAAGCAGGGCCAGCGCGACGCCGGCGATCACAGGAAATGTAGTTCTTCTCATCAGTCAACCAGTCGGAATGAGACGTTGTATTTCAGTGTGGTGGCTGTGGGGACGCCGTTGCGGGTGGCGGGCTCGAATTCGTCGGCCATGGCCGCCTTCTTGGCGGCCTCGTTGAACTCGGGATAGGGCGATTCCTTCAGAATCTTGACTGAGGTCACCTTCCCTTTTTCGTCGATCCACACAATGACCGGAACGTCGCCTTCAATGCCCTGGGTCTTCAGGGTTGGCGGAAACTCGGGTTTCACTTCCTTCTTTCGCTTGGCCTGCGCAAACACCACCCCAGCCACCGGAATCCGCGTGGCCACCGCGTTGGCCACGGGTTTCACCGTGGTCGGGCCCTTGTTGATGGTCTGCTTGGGTACCTCTTTGGCCGGCGCCGCGGTCTTGGCCGTCTCGCCCATGCGCGTGTTGCCCACGCCAAAGGCCGGCCCCTCGCCCTCGCCTGCGCCCTCGCCCACCGTCGATTCGAAGCTCAAACCCACCACCCGCGCGGGCTGCGCCTTGGGCGGTTCCTTGGGCTGTGCCTCCACTTTGGGCTGCGGCGCCTGGCGCAGCGGCACCGCACGCTCGGGCTTCACTTCGGGCTCCGGCTCCTTGGGCGGCGGCGGGGGCGGCTCCTTGGGCTTGGCCTCGCGCACCTCGATGGCCACTTGCTGGCGCGCGACCGACTTCTGATGGCTCAGGCGGCTGATGCCGAAAGCGGTGATTACAAAGGCCACGTGCAAGCCCACAGACACCAGCAGCACCAAGATGCCGACCGCGGCGCGCAGCCACGACGGCATCCGGTACAGCCCCCGGTGCGCGCGAAAATCCGACGACAGGGGAACCCGCACATGCGCCATGGCTCGCACCTGCGCGAACTGGCGTCGACGATTCCTCTTCTCGACAAAGGGATTGCCATGCCGGCGCGGTTCGCGCCGTGGCGTCTCCGGTGCAGCCGGCTCTGGGCGTGAAGAAGGGCGCCCCTTCATGGCGACGGACCGCTAGTTGCCCTCTGGAATCGGCGCGCGCTCCACGTCGAGCGCAAACGCCGTGACCCCGTTGCGTTTGACCAGATCGATCAGATCCATCACGCGGCCGTAGGGCACGCCCTTGTCACCCGCGATCACCGCCTGCAGCTTCGGGTTGGCGTCGTGCTCGCGCTTCACGTGGCGAGCCACCTCGTCGAGGTTGCTCTCTTTGCCGTTGAGCAAGAGCTTGCCATCCTTCGTGCACACCAGATTGACGGTCGATTCCACATGCGCCCCGGCGGTGGCAGCCTTGGGCAGGTTGACCACCATGCTGGCGCGCACGATGGCGGCCGAGGTCAACATGAAGATGATGAGCAGCACCAGCACGATGTCCACAAAGGGAATGATGTTGATGCTGGCGAGCGGACCTTCGTCCTCGCCGTTGCCGTTACTCAACGATCCAGCCATGGCGGCTCCCTACTCGCTTTTCTCGCTGCCGGCGGCCTTCAGTTCGGCCAGCAGGATGCGCGACAGCGACTCGGTGTTGGTCACCGCGTCCTTCACCATGCCCTTGAACACGTTGTAGGCCACCACCGCGGGAATCGCGACCAGCAGGCCGATGGCCGTGGCCACCAGGGCCTCGGCGATCCCGGCCATCACGCCGGTGCTGGCGGCGGCCATGTCCTTCGACAGATCCTTGAATGCGCGCACGATGCCGAGCACCGTACCGAACAGGCCGATGTAGGGCGAGTTGGACGCCAGGGTGGCCAGGATGGACAGGCGGCGCTCGTAGAAGCTCTTCTCGCGCGCCATGGCCCCGGTCAGGAGATCCTCGACGGATTCTGGCCCCTTGGCGTAGCCGCGCAGGCCGGCCAGCACCACGTTGGTTTCCAGGCTGTCGGTCTTGGCCAGCAGCTTGGCCGCGGCCTCGAAATCGCCCTTGTCCAGGCACTTGACGAATTCCTCGCGAAGGGTCTCGAACGCGACTTTGTGCCGCCGGTAGAAGATCCAGCGTTCCACCATGACCGCCACCGAGAGCAGCGACAGGCCGAGCAGGAGCCACAGCACCCACTCGGAGCGGAAAACCGGCAAAGCGAGGAGTTTTTGGACGAGGCCTTCGGGAGAGGGGGTCATGACGACCTCATATAACACCGCATGGGGTATTTTCTGTCACTCAGCGCACAATGACGCAAGAGTGATCGGGGCCACAGCGGCCTCGGTAACAACCACGATGCCCTGTTGACGACGCCGCATAGCGCACGTAGCGTTCGACGGCCATGTGCTTGTCATCACACGTGCTCGTCGTCAAACGGCGCCTGCCGCGGCATCTACCGGCTCGCCGAATTCTCCTCGCGACTCTTGTCCTGCTGTCGAGCGGGGTTGCAACCGCAGCGCGCGCGGAAACCACGGCGCGCCCGGAGCCGCAAAGCTTGATCGCCGGAGCGCTGCCCAGCCGCAGCCAGGGCGTGAAAAACCCAAACCGCCTGACCGACGGGCTGTACAGCAACGAAGGCGACGAGTGGCTCACCGATGTGACCTCGCGTTTCTTGTCGGCGCGATCCTTCGTGGAATACGACTTAGGCAGCGCGCGCACGATTAAGTGTGCCCTGACCCAGGCCGACAACAACGACGTGTACGTGCTGTCGGGCTCGCAGGACGGAGAAAAATGGCAGTCCCTGTGGCGGGTGGGGGCCGAGCCGAACCCTGGCATGCGACTGCGCAACCAAAAACTGGAGGCGAGCGCGCGCTATGTGCGGCTCTCCGCCACCGGCGGCGATGCGCTGTACAGCGTGGGCGAGATCGCACTCTACAGCGAGTGCCCATCCATCTGGCCGCCCGAACTGGTGCGAACCCGCGGCGTCGCGGTGGCCGACACGGTGGTGACCAAGGTGGTGTTCTTTGCGATCTTCGCCGCGTTCTTCCTGCTGGTCCATCGTCGCAAAGCTGCCCGCATTCACTACCTGCTGATCCTGCCGGCGCTTGCAGCGGGCTGGATGCTGGCGGTCGAGTTGGCGCACCTGTATCCCTTTGTCGATCAAGAGCCGTCGCTGCGCGCCTTGCTCGCCGTTCTGGTTGGGCTGCTGGCGCTCAAGGAGGCTTTCTTCAAAGAAGACGCCGCGCCCCATCGCAGGGTGGTTCTGGGGACGCTGGCTTTCTGCGCGGTGGCGGCCTTTGCCATCTACTGGCACTTCGGCACGCTGCAGTTCTTCGACGACGCCAAGGGCCGCAACACCCTGGTGAACACGGCGGCCATGCGCGATGATTTCCCCACGGCGAAATATTTCCGCGAGCTGCGCTTTGACGGGCTGAATGTCGCGGCCCTGGCTGCCTATGCCGACAACACCCCGGGCTTCACCACCGACCGTCTGGCCAACCTGCGCGTGCGCGACCTCGGCAACAATCAGATGCGCCCGGGCAGCGAGTTGAACGACGAGATGCTCAAGGTGCGCGCGCGCTTTTCCCCGGAGCGCTGGCAGGAATTCAAACGCGACATGAAGTACTTCTCCGATACAATGGGCGAGGCAGACTTTCTCGCCAGCCTGCAGGATCGTGGGGGCGACGCTACGCTCGCGTGGCTTGTGCCTGCCCATCTGCTCCTCGGCCACCTGTCCGCCAGCGAAGCCACTCTGACTGCCACCGCGCTCATCGATCCTTTGCTCATCCTGCTGCTCTTCTTCGTCATCGCGCGCACCTTCGGACTGCGCGTGATGCTGTACCTGGCGGTGTTGTGGGGCACCAGCGACTTTTCCGTCTTCGGTACCAACCTGCTGGGCGCGACCTTGCGCCAGGATTGGCTGGTGGCACTTGGATTGGGCGTCTGTGCCCTGAAATCAGGGCGCTCGCTTTGGGGTGGCGTGCTCCTGGCCTACGCGGCCTTGGTGCGCGTGTTCCCCAGCGAAGCGGCGCTGTTCCTGGCTGTGCCCATCGTGTGGTTTGCCGTCGAGCAATGGCGCGAGCACCGGCGCCTGCCCCGTCTGGCAGACGTGCGCACAGCCCAACGTCCGGCCGTGCGCGCGCTGGGCGGAGCTGTCGTGTGCGTCGCGGGCGCGCTGGTGCTCATCTTGGCCCTGTTTGGCGCCAAGGACACCTGGGGCGCCTGGCACCAGAAGACCGAGATCCTCGAGAGCGGCCCCAGCGCCAACAACGTGGGCATGCGCAACATTGTGTCATTCAGTGGCGAGTATTCAGCCGCGGGTCTTGGCCGCAAGAACGTCATCGATCTGTGGCCCGAATGGGAACGCTTGCAGCGCGCGACCTTCTCGGCGCGCCAGCCGCTGTACTATCTGGCCTTCCTGCTCGCGGCCGCACTGGCGCTGATCGCGTGCCGGGGCCGCAGCCTGGAGCAGGTTTGCCTCATCGGGCTTTTGTTGGTGCCGTTCTATTCTTGTCCACCCAACATCTATCTGCATTTCGTGTTTCTCTTGCCGCTGATCGTGGCGGTGGCTGGAGCAGAAGCCGAACGCGACCGCAACTTCGCGGCGGCTGTGGTGCTGCTCGCGCTCTTGGCCGTGTGCCAGGCTTTCACCGCGGCCGAGCAGTGGAATGACTTGCGCTACACCGACCAGAGCATCCTGCTCCTCATCGCGTTCGGGATGATCCTCATCCACCTGGCGCGCCAGTCCTGGCTTGCAGCGCCCTTGTGGAAAAAGGAAGAGGAGAGCAAGGCGGAGGGGTAGGCACCCTGAGTTGGTCAAGTTGACCAACTCAGCGGTGGATGCCATGCTTACATCCAAAACCATGGCCAAGACGGTGAACCTGTACGAGGCAAAGACGCATCTTTCCGCGCTGGTAGACCGCGCTGCCGACGGTGAGGAAATCGTCATTGCCAAGGCCGGCAAACCGCGAGCCCGCTTGCTGCCGGTGGCTTCGGCGCAGAGGCGCCGTCGACCTGGGGGTGGCAAGGGCAAAGTCTGGGTCGCGGCTGATTTCGATGCGCCGCTGCCGCCCGATGTGCTGGCCGTGTTCACGGGCCGCTAGACGTGCGCCTGCTCCTCGACACCCACGCGTTCCTGTGGTGGTGGCAAGGCAGCGCCAAGATCGATGCTCGCACCAGGACTGCCATTGCCGGGGCGGATATCGTACTGGTCAGTGCGGCCTCGGCTTGGGAGATGGCAATCAAGAGCGCGCTGGGAAGGCTGCGTTTTTCCGGCAGCATCGCCCATGCGGTCGAAGCCTGTGGCTTCACCCAGCTGGGCGTGGACTTCGAACACATCGAGGCGCTGCGCAACCTGCCCTTGCACCACAACGATCCCTTTGATCGCCTCTTGCTCGCGCAAGCCATGGTCGAACACGCCACCCTGATCACACACGACCGCGCACTCGCGCCCTACGGGGTGCCGACGCTGTGGTTCTGAAATCGCGTCGTCAAGGCGAGCGGAGCTCGCCTCTACGCGTTTGCACAACATCACTTGCGCCCGACCTTCTCAGGCCCGATCCTGGGGCCATGCAGATCCCCATCGTTCGGCTGGCGCTTGGCGATGCCGAGGTCGAGGCAGCCAGTCGGGTCATTCGCTCGGGCTGGGTGGCCCAGGGCCCGGAGGTAGCGGCCTTTGAACGCGAATTTGCGGCGGCCGCGGGCGCGCCCCATGCGGTAGCGGTGTCCAATTGCACGGTGGCGCTGGAGCTGGCCCTGCGTGTGGCGGGCGTGGGGCCAGACGACGACGTGGCCACGGTCAGCCACAGCTTCATTGCCACCGCCAATGCGGTGGTGGCAGTCGGGGCGCGCCCCCTCTTCGTCGACATCCAGCCCCACACCTACAGCATGGACCCGGACGCGCTCGCCCGCGCCATCACCCCGCGCACGCGTGCCATCTTGTGTGTGCACCAAATCGGCTTCTCTTGCGACCTCCCCGCCATCCTGGCCATCGCGCGGTCGCGCGGCTTGCCGGTCATCGAAGACGCCGCCTGTGCCATCGGCAGCGAGATCCGTATCGACGGCAACTGGCAGCGCATCGGCCAGCCCCACGGTCTGCTGGCCTGCTTCTCATTTCATCCGCGCAAGCTGATCACCACCGGTGACGGCGGGATGATCACGACGTCAGACTCTGCGCTGGCCGAGCACCTGCGTTCGTTGCGCCAGCACGCCATGTCACAAACATGGGACCCTCAGAGGGTCCCATCACCTCCCGCGATGGGAAGCGGCGAGCAAAGCCCGCCGCCTCCCACGCGACTACCCTGCACGGCTCGCCATGAGAGCAGCCACGTGACGTTGGAGAGCTTCTCCGAGCCGGCCTTCAATTTTCGCATGACCGACTTGCAGGCCGCGGTGGGCCGGCCACAGTTGGCGCGCCTGCCCGCCATCATCGCCGAGCGCCGCGCGCTCGCGGCTCGCTACACTGAGGCGCTGGTCGACCACCCCTTGCTGGCTCCGCCGAGCGAACCGGCTTGGATGCGAAGCAACTGGCAGAGCTATCCCGTCACTCTGCGAACCGGCGGACACATATCGCAGGTCGAAATCATGCAGTTCCTGCTCGACCGCGGCGTGGCCAGCCGGCGCGGTATCGGCAACGCCCACAGCGAACCCGCCTACTCCAAATGCGCATGGTCCTGTGGTCCAGAACCATGCGATCCCGCAGCCCACGCGGCCGGCCACTGCTTGCGCTTGCCAGTCTCGGAACGCGCCCGCGACTACACCATCCTGCTGCCCCTGTTCCACTGCATGTCGCCCGCGGAGCAGGACTACGTCGTGGCCACCCTGCGCGCCTTGCCGGGGTGACTGGGATTCGGAGCAGGGGCCCGGGGCACAGACCGTGGCGAACGTGGGGGCCGTGACGGGGCCCTGTCAAGATGAGGTTCAGCGTTTCGGATGGGTCAGAGGTTCATACCCGGTAAAAACTCCTGTGCTTCATCGGTCCAGCCGGATCGTGTTCGGGACTGGATATTTTCTGTACGATAGGGCATGTGAGATTGCCATGAGCACAACACGCGAACGCTACGATGCCTTGCGCGCCCTCGGTCTCAAGCTGGATCTGACCCGTGGGCAGCCCGGTGATGACAACTTCGACATCTCGAACTCGATGCTGACCATCTTGGACGACAAGTCGCTGGTCACGCCGAGCGGCGTGGCCTTGCGCAACTATCCCGGCAGCATCGCAGGCATCAAGGAAGCGCGCGAGCTGTTCGCGCCCGTGCTTGGCGTGCAGCCCGACGAGATCATCGTTGGCAACAACGCCAGCCTGGCCTTGGAGGGCAACGTGCTGATGTGGGCCTTGCTCCGCGGCGTGCCGAACAGCGTGGCGCCATGGTGCAAGGGCGACGTGAAATTCATCGTGACCGTGCCTGGCTACGACCGGCACTTCCTGATGCTGGAGCGGCTGGGCATTTCCATGGTCACCGTCGGCATGAACGCGAACGGGCCGGACATCGCGGCCATCGAGAAGTTGGTGGCGTCGGACCCAAGCGTGAAGGGGATGCTCTACGTGCCCACCTACAGCAACCCAACCGGCGACACCACTTCGCAAGCGGTGGCCGATCGCTTGGGTGCCATGAAGACCGTGGCGCCGGATTTCACCATCTTCGCCGACGACGCGTACGCCGTGCACCACCTCGACGATTCGCCGCCCGCGCATCCGGATCTGCTCGGCGCCGCGAAGAAGGCGGGCAACCCGACGCGCGTGATTCTGTTCGGCTCGACGTCGAAGATCACCTTCGCTGGCGCCGGCGTCAGTTTCCTCGCGGGCAGCAAGCAGACCATAGCGTGGATCAGCGAGCTGATGGGCACGCAGATGATCACACCCAACAAGGTCGAGCAGTACCGGCACGTGCTCTTCCTCAGCCGCTACCCCGGTGGCATCGCCGGCGTGATGAAGGCGCACGCCAAGCTGCTGGCGCCAAAATTTGCGGCGGTCGAGGACGTCTTGTCCAAAGAGCTCGGCGGCAAGGGCCTGGCGCGCTGGACGAAGCCCAAGGGCGGCTACTTCGTCAGCCTCGACACCGAGAAGTCCGTGGCGAGCAAGGTCGTGCAACTGGCCAAAGACGCCGGCGTGGCGCTTACGCCGGCTGGTGCGACCTATCCCTTTGGCCAGGATCCGAACGACCGCAACATCCGTATCTCGCCCACGCGCCCGCCGCTCGACCAGGTCCGCAAGGCCATGGAAGTGGTCGCGGTCTGCGTGGCGCTCGCGTCCGAATAGGGACGGCCCATGAAGGGCCGCCCACCCGACCACCCGACCAGCTAGCCGTTGGTTCGCAGCCGTCGTACACTGCGCTCCTCATGCTCGACATCCGACTCATCAGAGAAACGCCCGACGAGGTGCGCGCGGGTTTTGCCAAGCTGGGCTCAGACGTGGACCTGGACGCGGTGCTGACGCTCGACCAGACCGTGCGCAAGCTGAAGAACGATTCCCAGACCTTACAGGCCGACCAGAACCGCCTGTCGCGCGAGATCGGCAAGGCGCCCACGCCGGCGGCCCGCGAAGAAGCCAAGGCCAAGGCCGCGGCGCTCAAGCAGAACATTGAATCGCTGGCCGCTGAGCTGGCCCGGCAGGAACAAGCTCTCGAAGAGAAGTTGCTTGAGCTGCCCAACCTGCCCCACCCTTCGGTTCCCGTCGGAAAAGACGACAGCGAAAACCGCGTGGTGCGCGAAGAAGGCGTCAAGCGCAGTTTCGCCTTCACGCCCCAGCCGCACTGGGATTCGGGCCCGCGCTGGGGCATCCTGGACTTCGACCGGGGCGTGAAGATCTCCGGGTCGCGCTTCTACATCCTCAAGGATTGGGGCGCGCGCCTGCAGCGGGCGCTCATCAGCTTCATGCTGGACCTGCACACCAGCCGCCACGGCTACAGCGAAATCCTGCCGCCCTACATGGTCAGGCGTGAAGCCCTGGTGGGCACCGGCAACCTGCCCAAGTTCGGCGACAACCTGTACCACGACGCCATCGAGGATTTCTGGTTCATTCCCACCGCCGAGGTGCCGGTGACCAACCTGTATCGCGACGAGATCCTGGAGGGCGACAAGCTGCCCATCAAGCACGTGGCCTACACCGCTTGCTTCCGGCGCGAGCAGATGGCCGCCGGTCGCGACACTCGCGGCATCAAGCGCGGCCACCAGTTCGACAAGGTCGAGCTGGTCAAGTTCGTGCGCCCGGAAACCTCGCTGGATGAACTCAAGGGCCTGCTCGCCGACGCCGAGGACGTTCTCAAGGCGCTGGAGCTGCCCTACCGGGTGGTGGAGATGTGCACCGGCGACCTGTCGTTTTCGGCCATGGTCAAGTTCGACCTGGAACTGTGGGCCCCGGGCTGCAACGAGTGGCTGGAGGTCAGCTCCTGCTCCGCCTTCGGCGACTTCCAGGCCCGACGGGCCAAGATCCGCTTCCGCGACGGCCAGGAGAAAACCCGCTTCGTACACACCTTGAACGGATCCGGCCTAGCCCTGCCCCGCACCCTGGTCGGTGTGCTGGAAACCTATCAACGCGCAGACGGCAGACTGGACGTACCGACGGTTCTTCGACCATACTTCGGGGGACGCGACGTTCTGGGGTAGACAGACTTGGAAGGCAAACCCCTTGCTCTTGCGGTGCTCCTGGCTGGCGCCTTTGCCATCGGCGTTGGTGTGTATGCGCTGCATTCCGCTAGCACACCACCGGCGGCGCCCGAGCGTCCACGTCCGCCACCGCCAGCCGCGACGCTGGCCAACTCCGACCTGCGCTTCTCGCCTGTCTTCTACCGAACCCAGCTCGAGCAAGACGCCAAGGCCTACGGAATTCCGGCCCCTTCCTGGGACGAAATCACGCAGCCCAACCCGTATTTTGACGAACTGAAGGGGAAGCAGCGTCTCCGCATCAAGGCCCCCATCGACACCCGCCACCTGCGCGTATCGCTGGAGATCAGCAAGGCTGTCTCGGTCATCGAAAGCCAGACCATCGCCGCGGACCATCTGGTTCTGCGCATCGAGAACCGAACGCCGCTCTACCTCGCCTACCGCATTCAAACCAGCGTGGCGGACAAGCGCCGGTGCTCGAACAAGGGCGAAATCCCACACAACGCCATGGCTATCGCGCCCAACCAGACCATCCTGCGCACCGAGTGCCTCTATCGGAGAGAAGAAACCGTCGACGTGAGCCGAATCGAAGTGATGGAAATGCCGGCCCTGTCTGCCTACTACGTGTCACGACTCCCGCCCAACGCGACTCTCTACGACCCGCGCACTTTTTCGGGACATGTGGGATTTCGCGGTCGGGAGGGCTGCCAGCAGACCTTTTCGTGGCACGAAATCAAGGACGGCATCGACCAGAAGCAGTTCGACTGGCGAGACGTCATCGACTACTACGCCCGCCACAACTGCAACGAGTACTCCTTTTTCAAGACCTATCGCTACCGCACCGACAGCAACGCCCCCTTGCCTGCGCGCCCTCTCGACTAAAAGCAGGCTTTTGGATACATTATACCCCTCGTGACCATGACCAAGGCCGACCTGATCGCCGTTATCGCCGACAAGCTCAAGTTCCCTTGGGCGCGCGCGGAGCTGCTGGTCGATCAAATCTTCTCGTCCATGTCGGATGCCCTGATGCGCGGCGAGGGCATCGAGATTCGCGGCTTCGGCAGCTTCACCGTGCGCCAGTACCGCGCCTACGACGGTCGTAACCCGCGCACCGGCGCCACCGTCCACGTCAAGCCCAAGCGCCTGGCCTTCTTCAAGGTGGGCAAAGAGCTGCGCGAACGCGTGAACGATGGACGAGGTCCGGCGGCAGCCAAGCCGGCGTCCGAACCGGCCAAGATGGCGTGATCGCCGGGGCGACCGCGCGGTCGAGGCCGGGACCGGCTGCCGGTTCCGAATCCGGACGCCGACTCCGGCCTCCGGCCCCGGATCCGGCTACGGTAGGCTACCCCAACCTGACCACCAGCCCGCGGTCAGCGTCGACCAACACCACATCGCCGTCGCGGAAAAGCCGGCACGCGCCTGCCGCGCCGACCACCGCGGGCAAGTGCCGCTCGCGCGCCTGGCTGGCCACATGGTCGAGCGGCCCGCCGGTTTCGGTTACCAGCGCGGCTGCGACCAGCAAAGGCAGCTCGCTGGGTAGCAAGGTCGCCGCCAAGAGGATCTGCCCAGGCGCCGGACACGGACTCCCGGGCCGGTGCAAGGCGACGCGCCCAAGCGCCCGCCCGCCTGTGCCTACCCCCTTCACTGACACCGTGTCGGGCGCTTCTCGTGCCGGGGGCGGCTCCCGACAAGCGGCTTCCCAGCCCGCGCGGCCAGCGGCGGCCCGCATCGCCAGATCCGCGGGCGGTGCTGTTCCTGCGGCCAATAATCGCGCGAGGGGCAGGGGCAAGAAGAAGACCGCGCCGACCTCCGAGAGCGCACCTATCCGGTGCAATCTCCTGCCAAGAGAAAGCAAAGCACGACGAAGCGCAGCCTGCACCCGGGCGTAGAGCCAGTCGTCATCCTCAGCCAACCCCGCCGCTTGTCGGGCGAGCTGCAAGAGTCGACGCCATTCCTCTTGCTGCTCGGGCGCGAGCTGTTTCTCGACCTGCTCACCTGTCTGCTCGTGCGTTTCGGCCGGTGGCACGTTGAAGCCGGAAGTTTCAGCGTTGTTCAAGATCTCGGGGGCCTCATGGCAGGTGGGGACCGCCACGTCCCACACCGGTGTCTCGTCGCCAAAGAGATCGAGGTAGCGATCACGTGCCCGCGCGCGCGCTTGCACGTCCCTGGCTGCCCACAACTCCGCTGCCCGCCGACGGCGCTCGCTGGCCATGGAGGCCACACCGCCCAGAAGCTGTCGAAGGGCCGGCGCGGCCGACGGGGCCTCTCGTCGCACAAACTCCTGCAGGTTTGCGCGCGCCAGGCGCAGCGCAGGCTGGATGATCCCGAAGATCGGCTCCTCAATTGCCAGAAGAAGATCGAGGGCTCCTTCCAGCGCCGGCTCGTCGCCCAGCGCGGCCAGGCGTGAT